>Ga0210124_1000156_pt1 | contig 39684 bp, 34 predicted proteins | sample Muzzi_PWC_D2_FD_185554 | JGI IMG/M metagenome (GOLD analysis project Ga0210124, IMG submission 185554) | Wetland microbial communities from San Francisco Bay, California, USA, that impact long-term carbon sequestration - Muzzi_PWC_D2 (SPAdes) | ecosystem: Environmental > Aquatic > Marine >...
AACCGGGGGGCGGGTCAGACCGAGTCCAAGCGTAACTCCCGCGCTGGCTCGGCCCCGTTCTTTCTTCCTTTGAGCCCATCAACGACAAACGAGGCCCCAGACACCATGCCCAGAGACCCACGATACGACATCCTGTTCGAGCCAGTCCGGATTGGCCCAGTCACTGCGCCCAACCGCTTCTACCAGGTGCCTCAATGTAACGGCATGGGCCGCCTGTACCCTGACAGCATGATCGCCATGCGCGGCATGAAGGCGGAAGGCGGCTGGGGAATCGTCGCTACGGAACAATGCGATTTCCATCCCACCGGCGACGTCACAGCGTACTGCGAAACCAAGTTGTGGGACGATACGGACGTCCCCTATCTGGCCGGCATGTGCAACGCCGTCCACGAACACGGGGGTCTTGCGGCCGTCGAGCTCGTGCACAATGGACACGACACCGGCAACCTCTACAGTCGCGAGGTGCCTATTGGGCCGATGCATCGCCCGGTCACCTGGCTCAGTCATCCCGTACAAGCCCGCGCCATGGATCTGGATGATATCCGGGCCTACCGCCGCTGGCACCGCAAGGGCGCCCTGCGCGCCCGCCAGGCCGGCTTCGACATCGTCGTGGTCTATGCCGGTCACGATGGCGCCATGCCGTCGCATTTCCTGGCGCGCCGCCACAATCAGCGCACCGACGAATACGGCGGCAGCCTGGAGAACCGCCTGCGCTTCTACCGAGAGTTGCTGGAAGACACCCTCGAGGCCGTGGGCGACACCATGGGCGTGGTCGCGCGCTTCGCCGTCGACGAGATGATGGGCCCCGACGGCCTGGAGTGGGAGAACGAAGGTCGCGACGCCATCGAGATGATGGCCGAGCTGCCCCACATGTGGGACGTCAACGTCAGCGACTGGGACAACGACTCCATGACCTCGCGCTTCGCGCCCGAGGGCTATCAGGAAGACTACGTCGCCTTCGTCAAGCAAATGACATCCAAGCCCGTCGCCACCGTGGGCCGTTACACCTCGCCCGACGCCATGGTTTCGGCAATCCGGCGCGGTATCGTCGACATGATCGGTGCGGCACGACCCTCCATCGCCGACCCGTTTCTGCCAAAAAAGATCGAGGAAGGCAGGCCCGAAGACATCCGCGAATGCATCGGCTGCAACATCTGTGCTGCGTGGAACAACCTCTCGGCGCCAAGCCGTTGCACCCAAAATCCCACGTTCGGTGAAGAATGGCGCAAGGACTGGCACCCCGAGCAAATCGCGCCCAAGGGCTCCAACGCCCACATACTGGTGGTCGGTGCAGGGCCGGCCGGGCTGGAGGCCGCCCATGCACTGGGCAAGCGCGGCTATAGGGTCACACTGGCCGAAGCACGGACCGAAGCCGGTGGTCGGGTGACCCGCGAAAGCGCCCTGCCGAACCTGAACGCCTGGGCCCGCGTGCGCGATTATCGTCTGGGGCAGATCGCACCCATGATCAATGTGGAGATGTATCTGGAAAGCGCGCTCACCGCCGAGCAGATCCTGGAGTTCGGCGCCGACCACGTGGCGGTCGCCACCGGCTCGACCTGGCGGCGCGACGGGGTGGGGCGCGCTGTGCGCAACCCCATTGCGGGCGCGGACGCCGACCGGTCATTCAGCCCAGACGACATCATGGACGGCAAACGGCCTCCGGAGGGGCCGGTCATCGTGTTCGATGACGATCATTATTATATGGGCAATATGATGGCAGATCTGTTGGCCGGCGAAGGGCATCAAGTGACCCTCGCCACCCCAGGCCTGTGCGTGGCCAGTTGGACTGAATACACCCTGGAACAGCGGCACATCGAAAAGCGGCTGGTGGCCTTGGGCGTGGAAATCCTGTCGCGCCATTGCGTGGAATCCGTCGGCGACGGCGTGGTGGAAATCGTCAACATGGTCACCGGCGAGCGAATCGAGGCCGCCGGGATGCTTGTACCCGTGACCATGCGCCTGCCAAACGACCGTTTGTACGATGCGCTGATGGCCGAGCCGGCAAAGCTTGAGGCCGCAGGCATCAAATCCGTGCGCCGCATCGGCGACTGTTATGGCCCGGCCACCATCGCCGCGGCAGTGTACGAAGGCCACCGATACGCCCGCGAACTCGACACTGAGATCGACCCGGACGGCGTGCCGTTCAAGACGGTAAAATACGAATTGGAACTGGGCGGCTAAACGCAAGCTCGTCGGGCGCAGGATGATTCAGGGCGCCAACGAACGCAGGGCATCCTCGTTCATCTCCACGCCGAGTCCGGGTTTTTGGGGCAAGCGGGCATAACCGTCTTCGATGATGTAATCGCATTCGGCGAATTCGGCGCCCAGCTCCAAGTAATCGTAGTAGAGCTCCGCATAGATCGCGTTCCGCATCACCGCGCAGGTGTGGAGCATGGCGAGAAAGGCCACGGTCGTGCTGTTCCAGCTGTGAGGTGAAATCTTGACGGAATGGGCATCCGCCATGGCGCCGATCTCCAGCATCTCCAGGATACCACCAGCTCCCGCGATATCGGGGTTGAGCACATCGGCCGCTCTTTTAACCACGACGTTGCGGTAATGGCGTATGCCCGACTGCCGCTCGCCGGTGGTGATACGTCTGTCCGTGTTGGCGCGAAATTCCGCGAGAGCATCAAGATCATCGCCCGCCAGCGGCTCTTCGATCCAGTAGGGGTCATAGGGCTCGAACAGACGCGCGGCCTGAAGTGCATGGCGCGGATCCTTCTGGACGGAAAAATCAAGCATAATGTCCACATCCGGGCCGACCGCCTCCCGGGTCAACCGGACGCAGGCCTCGGCGTCCGCCAATGTCGGCCGGCGCAAGGGATAGATCTTGACCGCGCGATAGCCCTGCGAACGCATCATGGCGCACCTGCGTGCGACGGCCTCCGGCGTTTGGACCGGCTCATCCCAGGCGTTGGCATAGACCGGTATCTTGTTGACGATTGCGCCACCGAGCAGAGCGTGCACGGGCTGGCCCATCGACTTGCCAAGCAAGTCCCAAAGCGCGATTTCGATGGAGCTCACCGCCGATGCATAGTCGATGCCCGGATGCTTGCTGTCCATGGGTTTCGCGACGTGGTGCAGGAAAGACCGCGGCGTGGCCTCCGACATCTGCTTCAAGGCTTCGCCCAACGCGAAGATGATCTCCCGGATCGCCCGCTGCCTATGTTCCAATGCGTAGGCTTCGCCCCAGCCGATGAGGCCTGTGTCCGTCTCAAGTTTTACGAAAATGACGATTTGCCCCTCGGACCAGCCATCCGTGGTCGGTTTTGGACCGACAAGATAGGGCGTGACGCTAACGATCTTCATTCGTCTCTCTCCAAATGATCCAACACTCGGCACACAAAATATCCCGACGCGCTATCGCTCTCTTGCTTTACACCGGGAGCGTCACACCGGCAGGCCGACTGGGTCCGGGTCGTTCTGACACTGCCGCGGGCGGGTCGCGACGGCGGGTGCGGGTTGTGAAAGCTAGGCGCTTCAGGTTCCGATCAGAGTATCAACGATTCTAATTGTTTGCGGGTGGTAAATTTTCACCTATGGGACCCGCGGCACCCAGTTTCGTGCGAGCTGCAAATAACGCTGGTTGCGAGCCCCCGCATCCAACAAAAACAGGGATTTAGCGGCAAATTCGCTGTGGCCTTTTCTGCGTTCGGGCGCTATTGGAAGCAGGTGGCCTGCTTCCCGTTTTCCCGGCCTAGAGGTAGAGCCCGATCTGGTCCTGGCCCGTGTGGGCACGGTTTGAAACGGAACTGGCACAGAGCCCCTAGCGAGCTCGAGCGATCCGGCTCGTTGCGATGCAAACGCCACCGGCGTGAGGCGCTCCTGGCTGATGCGCCAACGCGCTGAACAGACCCGAATGAGAAAAAGATTCTCCTTATCCCTGGAGGAGAAATGGGGTCCAGGTCACGCGCAGGAGACCCAAGTCCATCGTCGCCGAGCCGGGACACGGCCACCTCGCACCGTGACCCACAGGCGCCGTGAGCGGTTTGCCACATTTACTGATTGTTAGGTCCGTACCAAGGAACGGCGCAGATCGCCCGATGAGGCGCTCGAACCTTCTGACCTTGCAAAGTCCGGATACGCGCCAAGCTACGCTCGCTCTGAGCTCCTAATCATCAGGCTCATTTTCTTATCGACTTTGAGGATATGATCGACGATCCATTCCCGAAGCACGTCTTCCAAGGCATTCTGATCACTAGAATTCGGCCTTCTTTCGAATTTCGTCATGCGTTCGGCATATTCGTCAAGGAGCCGCTCGTGTTCCCGCTTGTGCTCCGCATAGTGGGCGTACTTGTGGGAAACCATGACCCGTTCCTCGAGGGCGAAGTGCGCTTGAATGCGAGAATATATGTTCCCTAGTGTGATCCGGATCGCGACCATATCCGTATGATCGCGCAGCTCTAAGTGCAATTGATTGATGTCATCGATCAGACATCTGTGCTCATAGTCGAGCTCCCTGATGCCGATCAAAAAATCGTCTGACCAGACAATGTCCGGACCTTCCGACAGGCTAGGCATCCTTCAAATCCTTCGGGCGATCTCTGGGAAAATCATGGCTCAAATGACCGCAGTCTTGCGGGTTCCGGCCGAGTCGGCATGCATTCATTGATCGGCAATGTTCCAAGGCCAATGGATGCCTCGATCTAACCATGAGTCTCTTGCCATCTGAGAATGTGATCGCGCAGCATGGCAAAATGCTCTTCTACTTTCGGCGCAAAAAGTGGATCTTCTCTCTGGAAGATCTCTGACTCCAGCTCTTCAAGATCTGCCTCGCTCAGCACATGCTCCGCTAGTGGGAGAAAGCTTGCCTCCTCCATATCGATATGCTGACGTTGAGAGTTGATAAACTCCTCGACCGCTCGACTCACGTCTTCACGAGGAAGTTCGGCCTCGTTCAAGACTCTACGTATAACCTTCGCCATATTTTGGGTCAGTGCGCCAAGTTCTTCATGAAGTTCAGGCAGCTGGCGCAGGAACTCTGCCCCCTTCGGCGACAGGTCCAGTAATTTTTGGGCAAGCAAATTCTCCTTGGGATGATGGCACTGATCTGGGAAATCGAGGAAATACAGGATGATATCTTGCGCGGTCGTATAGTCAGGCTGTCCAGCTATCCCGAAGATCCCGATTTGATCTTCCAGGATCTTCAGCAATTGTTTCATGTTCGTGTGTTCGATGCGTAGCTCTTGTATGATGTTCGTCATTGCGGTGCCTCCCATGCTCGCCGGCGTTCGTCATCCGGTGGGGAGCGTCAGAGGAATGGTTCTGCGCGCGCGATGAGAGCCTCCAAGTTGGGCTCTTTGGGATTTTGCGGTTTGCCGGGATGTATAATACTTACCTGGCAGCTTTCGGCGGCTTCGACCATCTGCAAGTAGCTCCCTGCATCTGGGTCGACGATATAGGCCTGCATGTTCTCGTTATAGGCGAACATCCTGTTGTTGATCTGTGTACACTCGTTGCAGGTCGTGCAGCGGACCGTCTCGATCCAGGGATCATCGGCACTGGCTGCCTCGAGTCCCTCTTCGCCAACCGACTCGGTCTCCGCGACAGGCCCGGCGGGCTCGGCCATGCCGGCGGGTGGTGGCGTCTCCAATTCGGATCGTGCGACCGTTTCTAGCTTGGACGGTGCCTGCGCCTCCTGCTCCTGCCTGGCGGATCGCTCGCGCGCGAGGAGGCGGCTGGCATGAGAGTTGTTGATGCCACCCAACTCCTGTAAGCGCCGCCAAGCGTCCACACAGTGGCGCGCCGCGTCGATCAGCTTGGCGTCGACGACGGTCCGGTAGAGCGCATCATTGGCGTCGATCGTCAGGATATAGGGGCGGTGTTCCGCACGCAGTTCCGGGGCAAGCGTCAGGTAGCCGCTCGCCGGCGTCATATCATCGTGCCAGCTTTCCTGCAGACTCGGCTCACAATATCGGGCGTAGCGTGTATCGCAGGCCAAGAAATCGACGTGGGTAAAGGGGACATCGTCGTCGATGCGCTGAAGCGCCTGGTCCTCGTAGCAGATCCCATACGCAGGCCAGTCGAGGGTCGCCTGCGGGTTGTCGAAGATGTCGAAGCGGTCGGCCAGGTTGAGGCCGGCGGCAGGGTCGTAGACGAAGGTTGGAAAGGCGCGCGACTCGGTTGCCGCAGCGGACAGAAGATAAGGCGGTAGGCCAAGTACACTGGGCGTTGCGCCCGAGTAGACGCCAAACAGAGCGGGGCCGTCGTAGCGCATTCCCGTAACAAGACGGTCGTGCATGCGGCAGAGATTTGCGCTTGCCGTCTGAAAGACGTAAGCGTCGTTGAGGCCGACAGCCATGGCGGCGAGGCGCGCACTCCCGGCGCCGAAGGAGGATCGAGGTGGCTCGGGCGAGGTCGCGCCCAGAATGTCATCGGTCTGGACCAGTACCTTGACCGGTAGCCGCGAGGCCAAAGTTTCAAAAGCCCGGAGCGTTTCGGCAGGGTCGGTCTGCCCGTCGCGCAAGCACACAAGATAGGACGGGAAGAGCGCCAATTGCTCGTCGCTCAAATCGCTTTTGTCGAAGTGCCTGAACTCGGCATCGTGCAGAGCGGCGCGATACTTGTTCTGAATCTCCAACTCGGCGATCGTGAATGCCTTGACGAAGGCGAGCATCTCTGGAAGGCGGTCCCGGAAGGCGTCGAGAGCCGCCGCGCAGCTATCGAAAACAAACCTATATGGTATCGGCTGGTTGGTCTTGCGCTCCGAGGCCCGACCCGGACCGTAGAAGCGTTGTGACTGCAGGACGTCTAGCACGGCCGCAATCCGCTGTCGGCGCTCGGGTGAGATCTGGTTCGCGCTCGGACCACCGCTGAGCACCCGCGACATGGCGGCGAAATCGAAATCCGGTTCAAAGGACGTGCCGACGGCCGACCGTAGAGCGTCCGGAGTACGGGCCTCGTCGGACTTCATGAAATCGGCCTTGAGGATGTCCAGGAGCCTCATGATCAGGCCGTCCACCTTCTTCCGGAATGCTTTGGCCTTGGATTCCTGGACCGCTGTCCAGATGTGGACGAGGAGCCTGTGCGGCGTGCTCTCGTCGCAGTCGATGACCAAACCGTCGACCAGAAGCGCCTCCCGAGCGCGGTCTAGATTGGTCGCGAGCGGGCCGAAGACCGACTCGCCGCTATCGCTGAGCAGGTCGGCCGCAGCCTGCTTCCAGAGTTTCGACAGGGTGCCGGTCTGGCCGTTCGAGGCGCGACCGCGAATCTCGCTCTCCAGCCGTAGCACTTGCCGGCGAAGTGGTTCAGCGCTGGCGCCGGGCGGGGCGATTTCGCGCAGGATATTGTCGATGATCGAAGTAAGGGACTGTACGAATGGCCCGTGCCCCGCGCCATCCACCAAGATCACGGGGTAATCGTAGCGTAGCTTTGAGAGGTCCCGGTAGCGCGCAAACAGCGCTGGACGCAACGCTGGTGTCGTCGCAGATGGGGCGTCAGGGCTCTTGCCCGCCTGCGCCGTAGCTCGCCCAGTATATTGCGGCGCTATCTCGTTCATTTCGTCGTCCGGCCCTCCTCTAAGTTGCCTGACGTCGTCACATCAGCATGCGGTTGCCACACGCTTCGCGGTCATGGCACCGTTACTCCGTCGTCGGGAGGCAGCGCGCCGCCGTCGTCCGGCCAGATCGTAATCTTGTCGAATTCCTCGTCGAGCACTCTCCGGATTAGGCCTGGTGTGTTGGGCCGCTCCCCCTCGCGCAGGTCTTCGTAGCAGGGCACCGCGCTGTTTCGGTAAAGCACGCCGACCGGGAGTTCCTCTGTCAGGGACGCGATCTCGCGGGCCCGCTGCAGGTCGTTCGGGTCGTGCGTCTCCTGGTTCCGGTAAATTCGCGAGATGTCGGGTTTGATCTGCATACCGTCAGCATGCACCAGGAGGCGCATCTTGGACGGGTCATGGACCCAGGGATCGAAAAGATGATCCATGAACTCGGGGCAACGCTGAAGCACGCGCACGAAAGAGAAGCCTCTATGATGGTAGGCCCGGGTAACTATGTCGAATAGCGTCTCGGGGATCCAGTCGGCCGCTTGGGCCACGAAAGAGACGTTCGGCACGCCGAGGGTCACGGTCAACGGATTGAGCGGGTCCAGATATGCGCCGCGCGGCGTCGTATTGCTTTTCAGACCGCGGGGGGAGGTGGGCGAGGCTTGCATCTTGGTAAGGCCATAAACCTGATTGTCGTGCAGCAGCACGGTCATGTCCATGTTGTACCGAATGGCATGAATCCAGTGCGCGGCACCGATACTGCAGCAATCGCCATCGCCGGTGGTGACGAAGACACGGAGATCCGGACGGCGCAGCTTGATTCCCTCGGCCACCGGCAGCGCGCGCCCATGCAAGCCATGGAATCCGTAGGCGTTCATGTAATGCGGCAAGCGGCTCGAGCAGCCGATACCAGAAACAAAGACCGTCTTCTCGGGTGCCAGCTTCTCGTCGCGGCATAGGCGTTGCAACGCCGTTAGAATGCTATTATCGCCACAGCCGGTGCACCAACGTGGCGGAATGTCGCTCTGGTAATCGGCGAGCGTGTAGTTTTCGTCGATAAGGCGCAACAGGCATTGGGTTAAGGGTGCGGTCATGGTGGCTGCCTACTGTTGCTTGAGTTTGCGCCGGGCGGCATTCGCGATCGCGCCGGGCTTTAGGGGTTGGCCGCGGGCCTCTCCCCAGCAGTCGATGTCGACGAGGTAGCGCGCACGCAGAAGCCAAGCTAAGTTCGAATAGCGCCGGTTGTCCTCGTCGATCAACTCGTCATCGAGCGAATCGCTCCAGGCATTTTCGATTGCCATCACCTGACCGAAACGCTGCAAGATCTCGCGGATCCCCGACGCCGTGGGCTGGAGAAACTTGAGGTGCAGGGATGAGACTCGCAGACCCTCTGCCCTAAGCGTTTCGACGGCCTCCTCGATGGCGCCGCGGGTGCTGCCCCAGCCGATCAGCAAGAGATCGCCCTCTTCCCCGCCGAACAGGAGTGGTGCCTTGAGGGTCTTTTGGAAGGCGGCGAGCTTTAGGCTTCTATGGCGTATACCCTCTTGGTTCACATCGGGATCGTAGGCGACGTGGCTTCCGCGGTCATGCGCCAGGCCGGTCAGGCAGTGCATTCCATTCGGCTGCCCAGGGATGAAGCGCGAGGCAAGACCGGTTCGAGGGTCCCAGTCATAGGGCCTTTCGCCGGCCGGGACAGCGCTCTGGTTGATCGGTGGTGCGAGCCAGTCATCGTGAAAGCGGGGCCTCGGAAAAGGCTGCTGAGCGGTCGCGAGGCTCGCGTCAGATAATATCACGACAACCATGTTAAAAGTCTCGGCGATCTTCCGTGCTGCAATAATGGAATAGAAGCAGTCCTCGATAGTCGAAGGCGCCATGACGACCTTCGGTGCGTCCCCATGGCTGCCGAAACAGGCGGATAGGAGATCGCCTTGTTCCGCCTTCGTCGGTTGGCCAGTGCTCGGCCCGCCGCGTTGCACGTCGACCACGACGAGCGGAATTTCGCTCATGACGGCTAAACCGAGCCCTTCCTGCTTCAACGACAGGCCCGGTCCCGAAGTGATCGTGACCGCGCACTTGCCCGCGTAGGATGCGCCAATGGCAAAGGCGCAAGCGGCGATTTCATCCTCGGCCTGATGTACCGCGCAGCCGACTTTCTCGAAGATATCGCTCAGATAGTGCGACGCCGAGGTAGCCGGTGTGATCGGATACATGGCGCAGACTTCCATCCCCGATGCGACCACCCCAAGCGCCATTGCGGTGTTACCGTTCATGACCACTTGCGGATCGCGCGGTCGCTTCGCGGGGATGGCAAACTTGAGGTCGAGATTGGACTCCGCCCATCTATATCCGGCATCGAGGAGTTCCAGGTTCAGATCGACGATCTTTTCGTCCTTCTTGCGGAAAATGAAACGGACCTGCGCGTGAGCGGTGTCGACGTCGAGACAGTAGATGTTGCAGAGAATGCCCAGCGCGAACATATTCTTGCCGCGCCTTGGATCGGGCACGTACTTAAGGCACTCTTCCTCCATAGGGACCTGGTAGAGCCGATATCCGGACGACAAGAGTTCTTCGCAGGCGCGGGCGTAAGAAGCGCTGATGTTTGCGTTAGTGTCGTCTCGCCACTTGCTTTCGAGCATAATGATACCATCGGGCTTGATTTCGCCTGCGCGCACGCGGCTGAGTAAGACCTGTTCGTTAAAGGCGACGACGAGGTCGGCCTCGTCCCCGCCATTGGTGACGCGCTGTGACGACAGGCGGACGCGATTGCCGCTCGCTCCAGCGATGCTACGTGCCGGGGGTTGGATCTCAGCGGGGATGATTTCGACTGTCCAAATGCCATTCCCCATGCGCGCCGCTACCGCGGCAAACGACTGGCCGCAGCGCTGCGCACCCTCGCCGGAATCGCTGACGATTTCGACGATGTGTTCCTTGAGCGTCACTACAGGCTTCGGCACTGAGTCGTTGCCTGTGTTCTGTGTGATGGGCGAGCCGGGACTCGAGGACATTGGTTGCGACCGGGCGTGCCGCGCCGGCGTCTTGTCCGCATTTTGGACGGCATCCTTTGTCATTCTTGCCATATTCTCCTTTCGATCATGCCAAGCGGACCCGCGCGAAATTGCGTTCGGCTAGGTCAATACCAAAGAGCGAGCCCTCGTGACCGGCTCGTTGGGGCCGGTAGACGACGTCGCTGTCGCGGATGCCGAGATAATCTTTGATACTGCGCGCAGCCCGGCGCCCGGCGCCCATAGCCAGGATTACCGTGGCTGCACCGGTGACGATATCTCCGCCGGCGTAGACCCCGGCGATCGATGTGGAAAGGTCTTCATCCGTGGCGATGTAGCTCCATTTGTTAAGCTTGAGGTTCGACGTCTGGCCCAGGATCGGATTGGCATTCGTACCAATGGCATAGACGACCGTGTCGGCCTCGAATTCGAACTCGCTGTTTTCGATTGGCACCGGACGCCGCCGGCCCGAATCGTCGGGCTCTCCGAGCTCCATGCGCCGACACTGCATGGCGCGAACGTTGCCATCGCCATCGTCAAGGATTTCCACTGGTGTGGTTAGCCAATGGAACTCGACGCCTTCCTCTTGAGCATGGTGAAGCTCCTCGACACGTGCGGGACACTCGGTCTCGGTTCTCCGGTAAATACAGTGGACTTCCTGCGCACCAAGGCGCAGCGAGACGCGCATCGCATCCATCGCCGTATTGCCCGCACCGATGACGGCGACCCGGCGACCGATGTGCAGTGGCGTATCGTAGTTTGGGAACCGATCCGCCACCATAAGGTTACAGCGCGTGAGCAGCTCGTTGGCGGAGAGCACGCCGTTTAGGGTCTCCCCCGAGATGTTCATGAACTTCGGAGAGCCCGCACCTGTACCGATGAAAATCGCATCGAAACCCATCTCGTCGAGCATCTGCTCGACCGTGAACAACCGGCCCACGAGCGTGTTGCACTTGATCTCGATACCGAGCTTGATCAGGTTGCCGATCTCGGCATCGACAACCTCGTTGGGCAGGCGGAATTCTGGAATCCCATAACGTAGGACGCCACCCGGCTCATGGAGCGCCTCGAAAACCGTGACCGAACAGCCGGCCTTTGCCAGGTCCGCGGCACACGCCATGCCCGCCGGGCCGGAGCCTATGATGCCGACTCGGAAGCCATTGGGCTCGATATAGGGGCTTTTGCGCCAGCCCGCCTCGATCGCCCGGTCGCCGACCCAGCGCTCCAGACGGCCGATGGCAACCGGCTCCAGCGTGTCGCCCACCGGGCAGACGCCTTCGCACTGGTCTTCCTGCGGGCAGACGCGGCCACAGATGGCCGGCAGCAGATTTGTCTCGGTGATGATGTCGTAAGCCCCGCGGTAGTCCCCATCGATCATCTTGCGAATGAAGCCGGGAATGTCGATGCCGACGGGGCAGCCGGGAACGCAGGCGGCCTGCGGGCATTCCAGGCATCGGTCGCATTCGACGAGCGCATTCTCTAGGTCGAAGCCGCGTGCGACCTCGTCAAAGTTGCCGACCCGCGCTTCAGGGGCTTGGACGGGCATAAAGGCCCGCGCCTGGGGGATCGTACGGATTGTCTTCTTTTTTTTTACCATGGTTCAATCACGGAAAACCATCGCGGGAATCCAGTTGAGCACCTTGCACTTCTTCCTGTCATTCTGGTTGCCGATCTGGCTGCATGTCGGGTCGGCGGCAAGTCTCCGTCCAGCGCTCCAGGGCTCGCTTCTCCTCTGCGCCGAAGCGGCGTAAACGATTTATCAAGTCGTCAAAATCGACGGTGTGCCCGTCGAAGTCCGGCCCGTCGACACAGGCGAACATAATCTGGCCCCCCACCTTGACGCGGCAGCCGCCGCACATGCCTGTGCCGTCAACCATTATGGGATTCAGGCTGACGACAGTTCTGATGCCATGTGGGCGTGTCGCCTCGGCGCACGCCTTCATCATGATCGGCGGGCCGATAGCAACAACCTCGTCGATGTCGGGGTGCTGGTTGATGGCCTGCTCAAGCCCGTTGGTAACGACACCCTTGATCCCGGCCGAGCCGTCGTCCGTGCAGACGATCAGTTCGTCGCAGCACTGCCGAAACTTGTTCTCCCAAAATATCAGGTCACGGTTGCGAAAACCGACGACTCCGATGACGTAGGCGCCATGCTGCTTGAAGGCGCGCGCCTGGGGGAAGACCGGAGCCACGCCAAGGCCGCCGCCGACGCAGACAACCTTTTTTGCCTCGCCGACATGGCTTGGCACACCCATGGGGCCGACCATGCCGTATAGCTCTGTGCCGGGCCGGCAGAGCTGCTGCATCTCGCAGGTAGACTTGCCAACCGCCTGGACGACCAACGTTACGGTTCCCTTGCCGCTGTCGTAGTCGGCAATGGTCAAAGGGATACGCTCACTGTGGTCGTGCATCATGACGATCACGAACTGCCCGGGTCGGGCGGCTCGAGCCATCACCGGGTGATCGATCTCGATAAGAAACGTTGTGTCCGAGAAATCCTCCCGAGCCACGATCGGGAATCCGGCGCCGATGAGGGGGCCCAGGTGCGGCTTGTGCCGTCCCGTGCCTCCGGCGGTTTGCCTCTTCTTGTCTTCTTCGTCCATGGCAACCCCTCCCGCGAGGGTCGGCGCACCCAATAATAGGGGCCGAGCCAAGCCGGCAGATTGACATGGCTCAAATAAAGCCCGGTTTCCCTCCGGAGGCTGCGGCTTTCCGGGACCCGAGCGGAGCTCGGCGGCGCCCCTGAGCACGGCCGGAAAGGTCAACTTTGCCCTTGGACCGAGGTGGTCAGCGCCGTCTGGATTCAGGGGAATATCGAAAGAATTCAGTGCGATTCCGGACATCGCGGGCGCAAGGTTCAAGACCGGAGTCTCTAGCCGGAGGCGGCAAGCGCCAAATCCTGACCGACGCCGGCAGGGTTGCCTCGGGCAGGGCCCGATGACGCCGTTCGATGCGATGGAAGAACGGTCGGCTGGCCCCCGACGGCGGACCACGCGAGCTCATAGTCTTTGTTACAACCGATCCGCCGCTTAGAGAGCGACCAGCCCCCGCACGGCGAATGGCAGATAGAGTGGATAGCGGGCCCACGATTAGGCGTTGACCGAAAGGGTTAACTCTCGGCGGTCGCTGGCCCCCGCAACCACTGAGAGTTGACTCCCCGGAACAGGCGCTCCGGGGTTTTTCCTTTTGTGTTCCCCTTGTTTGCAGAACATCAGGATTTGTTCGAGATCGCCATAAAGGTGCGCGTCCAACCCCTCGCCCTGTGGACGAGGGGCGCGTTCGATCTTGTCGAATTGGCTGCGGAGACTCTCACTTGCAGGTGATGGTGGCCGAGTTGGCGCAGGTGCCCTTGCTGCGTTGGCTGGCACAGCCTTAGCGGTTGGCCCCAGCATTGGTGTACCCGTCGCAGGCGAGCGCCCCGAATGCAGGAGACGTTGCCGAAACGCCCGGTTGATGGCCTGCCCATTCTCGTCGCGTGCGGTTCCGAACGACATCGCCTGTTGCCGGTTCTTGACCCGGTCCCAGAGTCTATCGTCCAGGATCTGCATCTCAGGCACTTCGACGATCTCCCAATGATCGCCACGCTTGCGACGCGGGAGCACAAGGCTTGGCGGATTGCTCCCGATTCACGGGGGCATGGCCCGATACGCCTCGGCCAACGCTTGTGAATCGTCGATATCGAACAGGATGCCGTCGTCCGCCGTGGCGACTTCGTGGACCGCTTCGGGATGGGCGCCGATCAGGACCCGCGCCCCAGTGTCACCGGAAACCGCCTGCATCTCCGCGAAGAACTGGCGCGCGAAGAGGACCGGGTTGCCCCTCTTGCCGTTTCGGCTCGGCACGCAGATGGCGCGCCCCTCGACGGGATCGAAGGCCGCGATCAGCCGGTCGAGCGTCGCGCTCGCGACGTGCGGCATGTCGCCGAGACAGACTACGACGCCGTCGACATCCGCCGGCAGCGCGGCAACGCCGCGGCGCAGCGAGGTGCTGAGGCCCGTCGCGAAATCCGGATTGTCCACGAAGGTGGCCCCGAGGTCCGCCAAGGCGGCCTCGATTCGCGCACGCTGATGGCCGGTGACGACGATCACGGGGTCGGCCCGCGACGAGAGGGCCATCAAGACGACACGGCGCACCATCGGCATGGAGTCGACCTCGGCGAGGAGCTTGTTGTGCGGGGCCATGCGCGTCGAGCGGCCGGCCGCGAGCACCAGGGCCGCGACCCGCGGTGTTGGCCCGGCGATCACCCGGTCGCCCTCGCGGACGCGGCCGGCGCGGTCTCATGCAGGGACTGCGTCATCTGGGCAAGGATCGAAACCGCGATTTCCCCGGGGCTGCGCCCGCCGAGGGTCAGCCCGGCCGGGCCGTGGATGCGCGCCAGGCCGGGCTCGTCGATTCCCCGGGCACGCAGGCGCTCGATGCGTTTGGCGTGGGTCTTCCGGCTGCCGAGCGCCGCGATGTAGAAGGCGTCCGACTTCAGCGAGGCTTCGAGCGCCGGGTCGTCGAGCTTCGGGTCGTGCGACAGGGTCACCACCGCGCTCCGGTGATCCAGGCCGAGCCCGGAGAGGGCCGCGTCGGGCCAATCGGCGAGAACGCTCACCTCGGGGAACCGCTCGGCCGTCGCCCAGGCCCGCCGCGGGTCGACGACCGCCACCCGATAGCCCAGCAGGGCCGCCATCGGCGCCAGAACCTGGGCGATGTGCACGGCCCCCACGATGATCAGGCGCAGCGGCGGATTGAAAACCTGAAGGAACGACTCTGGCGCGCCCGGAAGAAGGCCGCTGCGGTCGCTTTGGATGGCGTCAACGGCGGCGGCCAGCTGATCCGGGCCCGGCTGCAGCTCTCCTTCGGCCCGGCCGTCGACGATCAGGGCCTGGCGGCCGGACGCGAGATCGGTGAGCAGGGCGACCGGTCTTTGCGCGGCGCGCAGGCGCAGCAATCGATCGAGGACGGCGGCCTTCATTCGAGCGGCTCGATGTAGATCTTAAGCCGGCCGCCGCAGGTCAGGCCGGCCTGCCAGGCGGTTTCGTCGCCGATTCCGTATTCGACGAGCCGCGGCCGGCCGGTGGCGATCGCCTGGCGCGCTTCCCGGATCACCGCGCCTTCGACGCAACCGCCGGAGACCGAGCCCACCATGTTGTCGCGATCGTCCACGACGAGCTGGCTGCCCACCGGGCGCGGCGCCGATCCCCAGGTCGCGACGACCGTCGCCAGGGCCACGGCGCGCCCCTCCTTGCGCCATGCCGCGGCCCTGCGCAGCGTATCCTCCGGTGTCCAGGCGCTAGCGATGGTCATAGCCGAGCCCCGTCGTGGGCGGCCATCCTATCGGGGGCCGTTCGATCGTCAATTGCCATCTCGCGGCGCCAAGGCCGGCGCCTGTGCGTACCGGTGCCTGCCTCATGCCTCGCTCTGGACAACCTGGGGTTTCATGGCAGGATTGCTGCGTTGCGGTCGCGGGACGCTGTGCCACCATGCGCTTGCGCTCGAAAAGGCCCGACGATAAGGTATGGTCATACTATTGTTAGAACGATAAGTTTAGTAATAATATGGTTGGAACAGGCCCGGACGATGGCGTTCGCGACCTAGATCAGGGAGGAAAGACAGCATGAAGCACTGGATGAAGTCCGCGGTGGTGATGGCGGCGGTCGCCTTCGCCGGCAGTCATGCGGCCGCGGCGGACATGATCAAGATCGGGGTGAACCAACCCCTGACCGGCGCCGTGGCGGCGTCCGGCAACTACGTGACCGACGGTGCCAAGATCGCCGCCGACGAGATCAATGCCTCGGGCGGCGTTCTCGGCAAGCAGGTCGAGCTCATCATCGAGGACAACAAGTCGAACCCGAAAGAGGCCGTCTCGGCCGCCGAAAAGCTGATCGTGAAGGACAAGGTGCCGGTCATGATGGGCGCCTGGAGCTCGACCTACACGCTTGCGGTGATGCCGAAGCTGATAGAATACGGCGTACCGATGGTCGTCGAGACCTCTTCGTCCGGCAAGATCACCACCTCGGGCAACCCCTGGATCTTCCGAATCAGCCCGACCTCCGAGATGGAAGCCAAGGCGTTCGGCAGCAAGATCAGCGAACTGGGAATCAAGAAGGCGAACTTCCTGGTCGTGAACAACGATTGGGGCCGCGGTGCCGCGGCGGAGTTCGAAAAGGTCTTGAAGGGGAAGGGGATCGACGTCGGGGTCACCGAGACGATGGATGCCAAGGCGACCGACCTTTCGGCGCAGTTGGCGTCGATCAAGGCCGCGGGCGGCGATACGCTCTTCGTCACGACCGGAGTTGAGCAGCTGACCCTCGTCCTGAAGCAGGCCGAGGAGCAGCAGGTCAAAATGCAGATCATCACGACGGGCGGCTCGTCCTCACCGAATCAGCTGATCGAGCAGGCGGGCGACGCGGCGGAGGGCAGCATGCACATCCTGTTCTTCGCCCCGTGGTTCCCGCAAATGGCGCCGAATCCGGAGGTGGCGCAAAAGTTCGTCGACGAGTGGAAGAAGCGCGGTCTCAATGTCGCCGGATTGACCGAGGGCTTCCGCGGCTATGACGGCATCATGACTATCAAGGCCGGCATCGCGGCCGCCGGCAAGGCGGAGCCTGACGCGATTCGGCAGGCCCTCTGGGGCGTGAAGGTCCACGGAGTGAACGGCAACATCTCGTTCATGAAGCAGGGCCCGAAGGGTCAGGAGAGCGCCCAGAATCAGCCGAATATCTATCTGGTGAAGATCAAAGACGGCAAGGTTCAGCCTGCCGACTGACCGTCGCCAAGACGGTCCAAGCGTGACCAGGCGTCGGGAAGGACCCCGGCGCAGGTTGAGACCGAGAGCCGCCGGCTCGCCACATCCCTGAGCCAACCATCCTTGGGGAGAGCCGGCGGTTTCTTTGTCCACTGGGGCGCGATCGGGGGTTTTCGTTGGAGCAGTTCTTCCAGCACGTCGTCAACGCGCAGATTCTTGGCGGCACCTACGCCCTGCTCGGCATAGGCCTGACGCTGATCTTCGGCATCATGCGCGTCGTCAACTTCACGCATGGCGAGCTCTATACCTTCGGCGCCTATATGCTGTTCATGTTCGTCATGCTGCTCGGCGTGAATTTTTTCGTCGGCATCCTTCTTGCGATCGTCCTCGGCGTGATCCTCGGTGCCTTGATCGAGATCACGCTGCTGAGGCCGATTCGCGGCGCCGATATCGATACCACGATGCTCGTGATGATCGGCGCGTGGATCGCGATGCAGAACCTCGAGCAGTTGACCTGGAGCGGCATCGCAAAGTCCGTTACCGCGCCGTTTCCATCCGAGCCGCTGGTGGTCGCGGGGGTTTCCGTCGGCTGGGACCGGATCTTCGTCTTTGCCAGCGCCATAGTGCTCATCGTCGGCGCTCACGCGCTGATCCACCGCACGCAGCTCGGCAAGGCGATGCGGGCGACATTCCAGGACCGTGAGACCGCCGCCCTCATGGGCGTCAAGATCAACCGAATTTATACCGCGACCTTCGCGCTGGGCTCGGGTCTGGCGGCGGCGGCCGGCGCATTGCTGGCGCCCGTTTTCGTGGTCTATCCGACGATGGGCGACATGGCGGCGCTCAAGTCCTTCGCCATCGTCATCCTCGGCGGCCTGGGCAACTTCTGGGGCGCGGCGCTCGGCGGATTCATCCTGGCGTTCGTCGAAGAGTTCGGCGCCGGGTATCTGTCCTCGGGCTATCGCGATGCGATGGGCTTCCTGCTGATCATCATCATCCTGATCTTCCGGCCGACCGGCATTTTCGCCCAGAAGGAGCGGATCGGATGAGTCGTCTCGCGGCGCTGGCGGTTGTCGCTTTCTTCGTGTCGCTGCCGCTGTGGATGACCGACCAGTACTTTCTGCACATCCTGATCGGCACCGGGATCTTCACCATCGCGGCGATGAGCCTGAACCTTCTGCTCGGCTATACCGGTCAGCTTTCGCTCGGCCACGTCGCATTCTTCGGGATCGGCGCCTACACCAGCGCGCTGGTATCGCTCGGCTTCGATGTGACGCTCTTCGGCTGGACGGTCACTCTGGCGCCCAAACCCGTGTGGTTCGCCTTTCTCTGCGGCATCGTCATGGCCGGCTTGGCCGGCTGGTTCATCGGCAAGGTCTCGTTCAAGGTGCGCGGTGCCTACTTCGTGATCGTGACGATCAGCTTCGCCGAAGTCGTCCGGCTCGTCGCGCTGAACTGGATCGACCTCACGGAAGGGCCGATGGCGCTCAACAACATCCCGCCGGTGACGCTTTGGCTCCCCTGGCTCGGTGAGAAGACGTTCTGGCACAAGACTCCGAACTATTACCTGGTGCTCGTCATCGCGGTGATCGCCTTCGAGATCATCCGGCGCCTCGTGCAGTCTCGCCTTGGGCGCTCGCTGGTCGCCTTGCGCGAGAACGAACCCCTCGCGATGTCGGTCGGCATCGACGTGACGCGCTCGCTGGTCGTGGCGACGATCGTCTCCGCTGCCATCGCGGGCGCGGCCGGTGGGCTCTATGCCCACTACATCCGAATCGTCGATCCCGACGTGTTCCTGTTCATCTATACCGTCACCATGGTCATCATGGTGGTCGTCGGCGGCAAGGGAACCCTCTGGGGCCCCGTGGTCGGCGGGTTGCTGTTCGGAATTCTGCCGGACTTCCTGCGCGACATGGCGGCGCCCGAGGTGCAGTGGATCATCTACGGCGTGATCATGATCGTGATCGTCTTCTTTCTGCCGCAAGGCATCGTCCCGGCGGTCAACGGCTGGTTGCGCAGCCTCGGCACGGCCGTGCGGGGCGCTACGGCGGCCAAAGAGGACCGGGCATGAGCAACGAGGGCGAATCGCTGCTCGAGGTCGAGCGCATTTCCGTGCGCTTCGGCGGCCTGATCGCCATTGCTGACCTTTCCTTCGGCGTGCGCGAGGGCGAGATCGTCAGCCTGATCGGCCCCAACGGGGCCGGCAAGACGACCGCATTCAACGCGATCACCGGCTATCTGCAGCCGGCCTCGGGCGAGGTCCGCTACCGCGGCCGACGCCTCACTGGATTGAAGCCCAATCAGGTCGCCGGCATCGGGGTGGTACGCACCTTCCAGAAGACCAGCCTGTTCGAAGGAAACACCGTTTTCGACAATGTTCTGATCGGCCTGCATCGGGCCGGCCGGCAGACCCTGGTCGGGATTCTGCTGCGCCTGCCCGGGATGCGCGAGGAGGAGCGCCGATTGCGCGGGCAGGCCGCCGAAGTCCTCGATTTCGTGGGCCTGGCGCATCGGGCCGAGGAATATGCCTCGGCACTGCCCTACGGCGAGCAGCGGCTGCTGGAAATCGCGGTCGGCCTGGCGGCCGGCCCGCAGATGCTCCTGCTCGACGAGCCGGCGTCCGGCATGAACCCGGCCGAGACGGCGGCCTTCATGAAGATGATCCAGCAGATCAGGGACCGGGGCATCACGATCCTTCTCGTCGAGCATGACATGCGCATGGTCATGGGAATCTCCGATCGCGTGGTCGTTCTCAACCAGGGCGAAGTCATTGCCGAGGGCGCTCCGGCGTCGATTCAGCGCGATCCCGAGGTCATTCGCGCCTATCTCGGAAGCGGAGCGACCCATGCTTGAGATCCGCGACGTCGAATGCAGGTACGGCAGGGTCAGCGCCGTGCGCGGCCTGTCGATCGACGTCAACGACGGCGAGCTGGTCTCGCTCATCGGCACGAACGGCGCCGGCAAGACAACCACGCTCAAGTGCATCTCCGGCCTGGTCCGCGCGGTCGAGGGCCGCATCGTCTTCGACGGGAAGGACATCACCAAATCCACCCCCGGGGACATATTGGCCGCGGGCATCGCGCACTGCCCGGAGGGGCGCCGCGTGTTTCCCTACATGACGGTCGAGGAGAACCTGGAGATGGGTTCCTACCTGCGGCGCGACAGGGATCGGGTGCAAAGCGATCTCGAGCGACTCTTCGAACGGTTCCCGATCCTCAAGGAGCGCCGCCGCCAGGCGGCGGGCACGCTCTCCGGCGGCGAACAGCAGATGCTGGCGATCAGCCGCGCCCTGATGTCGCGTCCCAGGCTCGTGATGTTCGACGAGCCCTCCCTGGGCCTGGCGCCCAACATCGTCGAGCGGACCTTCGAGATCATCCAGGAAATTCGCGCCGAGGGCGTCACCGTCCTGATGGTCGAGCAGAACGCCTATGCGGCGCTGGCGCTCTGCGACCGGGCCTATGTTCTGGAATCCGGCGAGGTGGTGCTGCAGGGCAGCGGTGCGGAGCTGCTGGAGGACCCGACCGTCCGCGCCGCCTACCTCGGCGGCTGAACGGCCGACAAGGCCTAGCGACGGCCGAGCAGGTGCCGCAGCATGGCCACGATGCGCTGCCACAGCACCGACCAGACCAGCCCGCCGGCGTCGAGCGCCTTCGGTTCGCCCTCGTCGGCCGGCGGGCCTTCTCCGGACAGGCGGCGTTCCAGGTTCTCGGCGAAGGCTTGCGTCAAGCGGTTGGTCAGGTCGGTTACGATCCCGCCGCGCCCGAAGTGCGCCAGTGCGCCCGCCAGGGCATAGCCGACCTCCACCTCGACCCGCGTACCGCCGTCGGCGTCCTCCTGCAGGGAATAGACGACACGCCCACGCGCGCGTGAGCCGCTGCGGGTGTCGCGCCCCTGTCCGACGATGGTGGCCCGCCGCGCCGCATCGTCGCGCGTCACCCGGCCCTGTCCGGTAAAGGCCGCCGAGATCGGCCCCAGTTTGACGTGAATCTCGCCTTCCAGGCGGTCCCCGGACACCTTCGTAATCGCCGCGCCCGGCATGCAGCGGGCGACCCGTTTCAGGTCGCCGAGAAAGTCCCAGACCTCTGCGGGCGAGTGATCGACGGTGAAGCTTTGCTGCAGCGTCGTCAGGCCGGAGATCGATATCTCCTCGACGTCCTCCGTCGATGCGGCCGATGCGGCAGCTCGGGCCTCGGGCTCGCGCAGCGGCGCGCCGGCCGTCGTCGCCGCCCTCTGGTCGGTGACCCGCGCGGCCGGCCCGGGAGCCGGGCCGACGGTCGCCTGCGACGCCGGCAGGGCGGACAGCTCGGCGCGCTCGGCCATGACCTGTCCGATGGCGGCGGCGATCCCCATGTAGCCGGTACAGCGGCACAGGTTGCCGCTCATTTCCTCGCGGATGAGACGGTCGTCGGCCTGCTCGAAGCGGCGCACCAGGTCTCGCGCGGCGATCAGCATGCCGGGCGTGCAGTAGCCGCACTGCAAGCCATGCTTGGCCGTGAACGCGCCGCGCAGGCGGGCCATCAGGGCGTCGTCGTCGAAGCCCTCGATGGTCGTCACCTCGGCGCCGTCGCATTGCACCGCGTAGGTGATGCAGGAGCGCGCGATCTCGCCGTTGATGGCGACCGTGCAGGCGCCGCACACGCCGTGCTCGCAGCCGAGGTGCGTGCCGGTCAGCGCCAGCTGCTCGCGCAGGAAATCCGCAAGGTGGGTGCGCGGCTCGACCTGCGCCGTCACCGGCCGACCGTTGACGGTGAGCGTTATCTGTCTCACGTCTGCGCCTCCCTCGCGGCCCGCTGTAGGGCAACCGCATGCAGCTGACGGCTGTAGGGATCGGTCAGGCCGCGCTCGCGAAGCTGCTCCTTGATCGGGTCGAGACGATCGCCGGCCTGCAGGACGAACGCGGCATCGTCGAAGACGACCGGCAACGACTCGGTCGCGCCGGCCACGGCACGCTGCACACCGCGGTCCGGATCGACCAGGACGGCGCCGATCGCCTCGGCGAACTCGCCGGTCTTGCGACAGATCTTGTAGTAGCCGAAGTGTGCGTTCTTCGACAGCCGGGGGACGCGGACGGCCTCGAGAATTTCGCCTTCGGCGACTTTCGTCTCGAAGATGCCGGTCATGAGGGTCGCGACCGGAATGCCGCGCCGGGCTCCTCCGTCGTAGACGATCGCCTCTGCGCCGAGCGCGGCGAGGCAGGACAGCCAGTCGGCGGCCGGATCGGCGTGCGCGAGACTGCCGCCGATGGTCCCGCGCGTGCGCACGGCTCGGTAGGCGATGCCGCGCGCGACGCGCCGCAGGGCCCCGCCGGTCGGGTCCGGGACCCGGCCGTCCTCGAACGCGGCATGGGTGACGCAGGCGCCGTAGACGACATCGTCGGCGCCTTCCTCGGCCCGGCTCAGTTCGGGTATGCGCGTGATGTCGATGAGTTGCGTCGGCTGGACGAGGCGCATGTTCAGCATGGGCCCCAATGTCTGCGCGCCTGCGACCAGCTTGGCCGCCGGATCGTCCCTCAGCAGGGCGATCGCGTCGTCCAGCGAGCGCGGGACGGCATAGTCGAAGCGGGCCGGCTTCATGCCGTCGCTCCTCCGCCGGCCGCAGCGATTGCCTTTAGGATGCGATGCGGCGTGACCGGCGATTGGGTGATCTCGACACCCAGGGGCGCCAGCGCGTCGTTGACCGCGTTGACGATCGCGGCCGGCGGGGCGATCGCACCGCCCTCGCCGATGCCCTTAATTCCGAAGGCGCTGAGCGGCGAAGGCGTCTCCATATGCGAAACGCGGATGGCGGGAACCTCGGTCGGGCCGGGAATCATATAGTCGGACAAGGTCGAAGCGAGCGGCTGGCCGTGGGCGTCGAACGGCATCTCTTCGTAGAGCGCCGTGCCGACGCCCTGCGCGACGCCGCCGAAGATCTGGCCGTCGACGACCATCGGATTGACCAGCTTGCCGCCGTCCTCGACGACCACGTAATCGAGGATCTCGACCATGCCGGTCTCGGTATCGACGGCGAGCGCCACGCCGTGGGCGGCATAGCTGAAGGTTCCGGTATCGCGCTCGAGTTTGTAGCCGGCGGTCACTTCGAGTCCGTGCGCGTCGGTATCCGCCGGCAGGTCCTGCGGTGCCAGGTACCAGACCCGGGCGATGTCGGCGATCGACACGCCTCCCTCCGGGCCGACGACGCGGTCGCCCTCGAAACGCACCGCCGAGATCGGCCGTTGCAGCAGATGGGCGCCGATCTTCACGATCCGCGGCCTCAGTTCCTTGCAGCCTGCCGCGATGGCGCCGCCGGCCATCACCATGGCGCGCGAGCCCCAGGTGCCCGTCGAGTAGGGAGTCAGCGCCGTGTCGCCGTGCACCAGGTGTATCTTGTCCAGCGCGATTCCCAGCACTTCGTGCGCCACCTGGGCGAACGTCGTCTCGTGGCTCTGGCCGTGACTCTGGGTGCCGACGCGAATCTCCAGGCCGCCGTCGGGCGTTATCCGCAGCGTCGCCTGCTCGAAGCCGGGAATCATCGGCACGCCCCAGGTGGCGTAGACCGAGGTGCCATGCGCGGCCTGCTCGCAATACATGGCGATGCCGACCCCGATGCGCCGCCCGTCGGCTTCGCCTTCCGCCTGGCGCCGCCGCCAGGTGTCGAGGTCGAGCGCCGCCACGGCGCGCCGCAGGCACTCCGGGTAGTCGCCCGAATCGAAATATTTCTTGGTGATGTTCTCGAACGGCATCTGGTCCGGACGCACCAAGTTGCGGAGCCGGAACTCGTACGGCTCCATGCCCGCCTCGCGCGCCAGCGCGTCGATCAGAAGCTCCATCGCGAAGCACACGCCGGTCCGCCCGACTCCGCGGTAGGGCAGGATCGGCGCCTTGTTGGTCGCGACCGCGTAGGCGCGGGCGCGGTAGGCCTCGAAGTCGTAGACCCCGGGCAGAATGCTGGATACCTGGCCGGCTTCCAGGCAGGCCGAGAACGGGTAGCCGGAGTAGGCGCCGCTGTCGACGATGGCTTCCGCCTCGACCGCGAGAAGCCGTCCGGCGCGCGTGGCATAGCCGGTGATGCTGTAATGGTGCTCGCGGCAGTTGGCGTTGGCGGTCAGGTGCTCGCGCCGATCCTCGAGCCAGCGCACCGGGCGCTGCAACCGCCTGGCGAGCCAGGACAGGCAGACCTCCTCGGGCAGGAGGATTCCCTTGTAGCCGAAGCCGCCGCCGACGTCCGGCGGGATGACGCGGATCTGGGCCTGGGACAGGTCCAGGACCTCGGACAGGCCGGTGCGAACGATGTGGGGCATCTGCGCCGACGACCATACGGTCAGCTGATCGAGGCGGGCGTTCCATTCCGCCACCACGCCGCGCCCTTCGATCGGCAGCATGCACTGCCGCGCCGTGTTTATCTCGCGTGTCACCGTGATCTCGGCGCGCGCGGCGACGCTCTCGATATCGCCGTCGAAGGAGGACACCAAATAGATGTTGTCGCCGAACGAGTCGTGCACCAGCGGCGCGTCGGGCCGGCGGGCCGCCTGCATGTCGACGACGGCGGGCAGCTCCTCCAGATCGAGAGTGACCTCGGCGGCGATGTCCTCCGCTTCGGCGCGGCTTGCCGCGACGCACATGGCGACCAGTTCGCCAACCTGGCGCACCTTTTCGCGCGCCAGCGGCCACTGATCCGTCGGCTTGTAGCCGGGCAGCGTCGAGCTTGCGCGGATCGGCTTTACGCCCTCCAGATCATCCATCGTATAGACCCGGTCGCGCAGGGCCTCGGGGATGTGAATGCCGCGAATTCGGGCATGGGCCAGGGGGCTGCGGAGGAAGGCGACCTCCAACATGCCGGGGCGGCGTATGTCCCCGACGTATTGGCCGCGCCCGCGCATGTAGCGGTCGTCCTCCTTTCGCGGTACGGAGGCGCCGATGCCCTGGCCGCTCATCGTCTCACCCGGTGGCGGCATTGAGCAGGTCGATGTCGAACTTCACACAGTCTCCCCGGTACACGATGTCGGCCACGTAGATGGCGACATCGTGCTCGTCGACCACGACGCAATGCGCCTCGGCGGTCGGGGAATTGAGGGCGATGTCCAGGCTCTGCGCCGACTCCATGTCGGCCGTGCCGATTACGAAGGTTTGGTGGGCGCGGGCGACCTTGACGCCTTTCAGGCTCGAAAGCACGTAGAGCGCCGTCTGGGTGCGGAACCGTTCCGGCGCGCGGTCGAAGATCTCCTTGGCGACATGCACGCGGGCAAAGGCATAGGGCTCTCCGTCGCGCGACTGCAGGCTCTTGAGAAAGGCATAGCGCTCGGCCGCCTCGCCGTCGCCGGCATCGAGGCGCGGTTCCGGCGGCGGGCCCTCGACGGGCAGCAGGCGCGGGACGTTGTCCTTGATGCTGTCGACCAGGGTTTCCCAGTCGGTTGCCAGGCGGAGCCAGCGGCGGTCGGGAGGCGTGCCGGTCACGAAGGTGCCGCGCCCCTGTTGGCGCCGCACCAGCCCTTCCTTCTCGAGCAGTTCGACGGCCTGGCGGACGGTCACGCGCGCAACGTGGAACTCCTTCTCGAGCTCCTCGAGCGTGGATATCCGCTCGCCGGGATCCCACTGCCCTTCCTCGATGCGCCGCCGCAGAGCCGCCGCAACCTGCGCATAGAGCGGGATGCGACTGCGACCGTAGGTTTCGGTGAGCTGATGGGCCGGTTTTCTCGACATGTCAGAACCGTGCTCCTGATCTATATCACTTGCTAGACGCCGCCATCATCGCTTTCCGTCCGACGGCCAATCGGTGGCATTGACGATACCGCTCACCAGGTTGCTCGCATAAAGGGCCGCCTGGTTCAATCCGTTGCCTTCGACCGCCGGGACGGTGTTGCGCCCGCGCCGTTCGATATCGGATTCGAGGGCGCGTCGGGCCGCTTCGGCCTCGACCCTCGACACGGCGCGAAAGCGGATCGGGTCGCCCGGCCGCAGGCGTCCCACGGCGGCAAGGTCCGCGGAGACGACCGTCGCGATCTTGGGATAGCCGCCCGTGGTCTGATGGTCCGCGAGCATGATGATCGGGTGGCCGGACCCCGGCACCTGGATCGCACCGGTGACGACGCCGTCCGATGCGATGTTGTATCCCCGCGCATGGGCCAGCGCCGGGCCTTCGAGTCGCAGGCCCATGCGGTCCGCCTCCTTGGTGACTGCGAAAGGCTCGGACAGGAATATATCGATGGCGGCGTCGGTGAAATACGCCTCCTGCGGTCCCAGCACGACCCGGATCCGATCCGGCGGCTTCGAGTCGGGCGCCGCCGCCAAACGGATCTCGCCGCGCTGTTCCGCGGCCGGCTGCGCCAAGGGCAGGCGGTCGCCGCTGCGCAGAACCCGGCCCTCGAGCCCGCCGAAACCGCCCCGCGTATAGGTCGATTGACTGCCGAGAACGGAGGCCAGCGCGACGCCGCCCTCGATGGCGAGATAGCCGCAGGCCGATTTCTCCATCGCGCCGAGGCGAAACCGCGTACCGCGCGTCAAGCGAATGCTCTGCCATGGCGGGAACCGTCGGGCCGGGTCGCCCAGCACGTCGATATCGCAGCCCGCAGCGGCGATCCGGACCGAGTCGACGGCGACCTCGAGCGTCGGGCCCTGATACAGGAATTCGACGACCGCCGTCGGCGGAGCGTTCCCGACCAGACCGTTGAGCAGCCGCAAGGCGACGGGATCGAGCGCGCCGGACACCGGAATTCCGAGAGCCTGGTATCCGACCCGGCCCAGATCCTGCACCGTCGTGTGGCTGCCCGGTACGATCACGTCGAGCGTCGCGCTCATGCGGCCCTCAGCGACGCGGCATCGAAGCCGCCGTTCGCCACTTCGGCCGCGAGCCGGTCGTACGCGTCGCGCGAGGTCGCTTCGAAGCTCACGGTATCGCCGGGACTCAGCAAGGCCGGCGGTGCGCCGCGCAGGTCGAAGAAGGGAACGGGGGTGCGGCCGATCAGGTGCCAGCCGGCCGGGCCCTCGATGGTGTAGACGGCGGTCAGGCTGGTGGCGATGGCGACCGAGCCCGCCGGGACCCGGATGCGGGGGGATTCGCGCCGGGGCAGCTGAATGGCGTCCGGCAGGTCGCCCATATAGGGATATCCGGGCAGGAATCCGAGCATGTAGACGTGATAGGACTCGGCGGTATGCTGCTCGACCACCTGCGCCGGGGACAGGCCGGTTCGCCGTGCCACCTCGTCGAGGTCGGGTGCGAAATCCGCCTCGTAGCAGGCCGGAATCCGCCATCGGCGGCCGCTTTGCCGGGCCGCGGTCGGATGAGCGAGGAGGCCGGTGATCTGCCCTTCGAGGGCGTTCGCCGTGGTCAGCAGGGGGTCGTAGTGGACCAGCAGCGACCGAAAGGTCGGCACGATTTCGACGATCCCGGCAAGGTCCGCGCTGTCGATCCGCGCCGCCAAGTCGATGACCGCGGCGCTCAGGGACCGATCCACGCGCTCGCCGAGTTCGACCGTCAGGGCCGTGTCGCCGCTCGGCAGAAAGCGGGCCCCGCGTTCGGCTTTGTCTAGCTCCGCGCCGTCCATTATGAACGCACCGTTTAGATCCCTCCGACCGCCGCCGCTTTCATGTTGTACTGTCTTTCCAAACATAATACAATATAAGAAGAAATCGAGGTTTTACTGGGCGGTACGGGGCGTGAGGCACCGTTGCTGCGGTGCGAAGAAACAGGGACGATGGTATTAAGAATCAATCTGAACGCCGACATGGGCGAGGGTTTCGGCGCCTATGACATCGGCAACGACGAGGCCCTGCTCAAGATCATCCGCTCAGCCAACGTGGCCTGCGGGTTCCATGCCGGCGATCCGCTGGTCATGCGGCGGTTGACCAGGATGGCCAAGGAGCATGGAGTCAGCGTCGGCGCCCATCCCGGGTTCAACGACCTTTGGGGATTCGGCCGCCGGCGCATCGAAATGCATCCGGAGGATCTGGAATACACCGTCGCCTATCAGATCGGTGCGCTGCAGGCCTTGGCGTCCTACGCCGACGTCAAGGTGACGCACGTAAAGCCGCACGGCGCGCTCAACAACATGGCCGCGGAGAGCCGCGATCTCGCTCACGCGATCGGGCGGGCAATCAAGGCGGTGGATCCCGATCTGATCTACGTCGCCCTGGCCGGGTCGGAAATGCAGAAGGCCGCCGAGGCCCTGGGCCTGCGGGTCGCCTGCGAGGGCTTCGCCGACCGCACCTACGAGGACGACGGGAACCTCACGCCGCGCAGGATTCCCGGGAGCGTGATCCACGATCCCGCGCTCGCGCGCGAGCATGTCGTCAACATGGTGACGCGTCAGATGGTGACCGCGCGCAGCGGCAAGACGATTCCCTTGCGCATCGACACCATCTGCATTCATGGCGATGAGCCTTCCGCCGTCGACGTGGCCCGCGCGGCGCGCGAAGGCCTCGAGGCCGCCGGCATCGAAATCGTGCCACTGATCGAAATGGACCTCGATGAACGGGCGTGATCCCGTAGCCCGCGATGGCAGATAAGCTGCCGGTCATTGCCGTCATTGGCGGCACCGGGAAACTCGGTGCCGCGCTGGCCCGCGGTTGGGCCAAGGCCGGGTATTCGGTCGTCGTCGGGTCGCGCGATGCCGGTCGCGCCGCCGACACCGCATCGACCCTGGCGGCGCAAACCGACGGCACGGTCACGGGCGTCGACAACCTGGCGGCGGCCGTCGCCGGCGAAATCGTCGTGGTCACCGTGCCCTTCGCGCACCAGAGGCGAATTCTCGAGGAGATCCGGCCTGCGGTGAAAGGCAAGATCGTGGTCGACACCACCGTGCCGCTGATGCCTCCCAAGGTTGCCCGCGTGCAACTGCCGCCCGAGGACTCGGCCGCCGTGGCGGGGCAGGCCATCCTCGGCGAAGACGCCACCGTCGTCTCCGCGTTCCACAACGTCGCCGCCCACAAGCTGGCAACGGATTCCGCGGCCTGCGACGTCCTCGTGTTCGGCGATTCCAAAGCGGCGCGCGCGCGGATCGTGCGCCTGGTCGAGGCGCTTGGGCTGCGCGGCTTGCACGGCGGAGCGCTGGCGAATTCGACGGCCGCGGAGGCGCTCACCTCGGTTCTCGTGTTCATAAACCGGATCTACGAGGCGGACGGCGCCGGCTTGCGGATTACCGGTGAATTGACGCAGCCGAAAGATTCATGAGCCATGGCCGGACGCGTCAGCCTTGTGGCGCTTGAAGGCATCCCGGAAGCGAAACCCGGAGACGATCTCGCGGCGCTGATCGCCGCTGCGCTCGACGCCGGCGATACGCCGCCCGCACCGCGGGATGTTTTCGTCGTCGCGCAGAAGGTCGTCTCCAAGGCGGAGGACCGCTATGTCGATCTGGCCGCGGTGCAGCCGTCGCCGCGGGCGCGGGAGCTGGCCGCCGCCGCCGACAAGGACCCGCGGCTGGTCGAGGTCATTCTGTCCGAGTCGGACGACGTCCTCCGGGTCAAGCCGGGCGTGATCGTGGTGGCCCATCGGCTCGGTTTCGTGATGGCGAACGCGGGCATCGACCGCTCGAATCTGGGCCCGGACGGCAAGAACCGCGTCCTGCTCCTGCCGCGTGACCCGGATGCGACGGCGGAAACTCTGCGTCGCGCGCTGGAGGCGCGGTATGCTATGCCGTTCGGCGTGATCGTAAGCGACAGCTTCGGCCGTGCGTGGCGCAACGGCGTCGTCAACGTGGCGCTCGGCGCCGCCGGTCTGCCGGCGCTGATCGACGCCCGGGGGCGACAGGACCGCGACGGTCGGACCCTCGAGGTCACGCAGATCGCCTTCGCCGATGCCGTGGCGGCCGGCGCCGCCCTGGTCATGGGCGAGGGCGGGGAAGGGACGCCCGTGGTGCTTGTTCGCGGCGCGATCTCGGATGCGCCGGCGCTCGCGGCGGCGGCGCTGATCCGGCCCAGGGCGGAGGACCTGTTCCGATGAGCCGGCCCCTGAGTCCACCTCGCGTCGTCGCCCTGTCGGGCGGAATCGGAGGCGCGAAGCTGGCGCTCGGCCTCTATCATGCCGTGCCTGCCGATGCGCTTTGCGTGATCGCCAATAGCGGGGACGATTTCGAGCCCTTCGGCCTTTCCGTTTCGCCCGATCTCGACACCGTGCTCTATACCCTGGCCGGACTCGACAATCCGGAGACCGGGTGGGGCCGCCGCGACGAGACCTGGACCTTCATGCGGGTGCTCGAGTCGCTTGGCGGCGAAACCTGGTTCCGCCTGGGCGACGGCGATCTGGCGCTTCATGTCGAGCGGACGCGCCGTTTGCATGCGGGCGAGCCGCTGAGCGCGATCATGGCGGACGTCGCCCGCCGCTGGGGCGTTGCGGCACGGATCCTGCCGATGAGCGACGAGCCGGTGCGGACCGTCGTCGAAACCGACGAAGGGACGATGCCCTTCCAGGAGTATTTCGTGGCGCGCCGCTGCCTGCCGCGGGTCGTCGCGATCCGCTTCGAGGGCGCCGAGTCGGCACGGCCACAGGCCGGCGCGCTGGCCGCCCTGGTGGACGCGGCGGAGGCGATCGTGATCTGCCCCTCCAACCCCTATTTGAGCGTCGATCCCATCCTGGCGCTGCCCGAGTTGCGCACCGCGCTTGCCGCGGCGCCGGCGCCGGTGATCGCCGTGGCGCCGATCGTCGGCGGCCGGGCGGTCAAGGGGCCGACCGCGAAGATCATGACCGAGCTCGGCTTTCCGGTCTCGCCGGCGGCGGTCGCGGCACATTACGGCGAACTGCTCGACGGTTTCGTGCTCGACCGGCGCGATGCGGCGCTGGAGCAGGAGATACCGGTGCCCGCCCTGGTGACCGATACGATCATGCGGGACCGCGACGACAAGGTCCGGCTGGCCCACGACGTTCTCGACTTCGCTCGCAGCCTGGCCGGGCAGGGCGACCGGCGGAGGGTGTCGCGGTGAGTGTTTGGGCCGTCGTCCCGATGAAGGACCTGGGCCGGGCCAAGCAGCGTCTGGCCCCGGAGCTCGCCGCGCCGGCCCGGCAACGGCTCGCGCGGGCGATGTACTTCGATGTGCTGGGCGCCTTGGCGGCCGCCCGCGGATTGGCCGGTATCGCGGTGGTGACCGGCGAGCGGGACCTGGTGCCGCCGGGCCTGCGGTGGATCGCGGATCCGGGCGGCGGCCTCAACGCCGCCCTGGCACGGGCGGCGGCCGTGCTGGAGGCGCAAGGGGCCACAGCGATTCTCTGCGTCGCCGCCGATGTTCCCCTGGCCAGCCGCGACGAGATCGAGACGGTCCTCGCCGCCGGCCGCAGAGCGCCGGTGGCGATCGTGCCGGACCGCGAAAGGCGCGGCACCAACGCGCTGCTGCTCGCGCCGCCGAGGCGGATGCCGCCGGCCTTCGGGGAGGCGAGCCTGGCGCGCCACGTCGCCCTGGCGCGGGCAAGCGGTGTCGAGCCGGCGGTCGTGCCGCTGCCCGGGCTCGGCTTCGACGTTGACGCCGCCGCCGCGCTCGACGAGTTGCGCCGCGCCACCGCGGGCCGCCCTGCCTACCGATTCCTCACGCCGGCGCTACAGGCGGTGCCGTGAGCGCGGCCGCCATCTTGACGCATGCCGGGGACGGCCTGCGCCCGACCCGCGAAGAAGCGCTCGCGCTCGCCGACTGCGACGACCTCGGGGCCCTCATGGCGGTGGCGGAGGACGTGACGCTGCGCGCCTTCGGCCGCAACGTCAGTTACTCGCGCAAGGTTTTCGTGCCGCTCACGCAACTCTGCCGCGACGTCTGCCATTACTGCACCTTCGCGAAACCGCCGCGCGATCTGGCCAAGCCCTTCCTCGCGCCGGACGACGTGCTGCGGATTGCGCGCGCCGGTGCGGCCGCCGGATGCAAGGAAGTCCTGTTCACCCTTGGGGACCGGCCGGAGCGGCGCTACGGCGCGGCCCGCGACGCGCTCTCCGAACTTGGCCACCCGACGACCCTGTCCTATCTCGCGGCGATGGCGCGTCTGGTTCTCGAGGAAACCGGGCTGCTGCCGCACCTCAACCCGGGCCTGGTGCCGGATGTCGAGATGGACGCCCTGCGCCGTGTTTCCGTCTCGATGGGCATCATGCTGGAATCCGCGTCCGAGAGGCTGTGCCGACGCGGCGGGCCTCATTGGGGCTCGCCGGACAAGCGGCCGGCGGCGCGCCTGGAAACGCTGCGCGCAGCGGGACGCCGCAAGATACCCTTCACCTCCGGCATCCTGATCGGGATCGGCGAAACGCGCCGCGAGCGCATCGAGTCTCTGCTGGCGCTGCGCGATCTGCACGACGAATACCGGCATATCCAGGAGGTCATCGTACAGAACTTCCGGGCCAAGCCGGGAACACGCATGGCGAACGCGCCGGAGCCCAGCCTGGACGACCACCTCTGGACGGTCGCCGTCGCCCGCATCCTGTTCGGAGGCGACACGACGATCCAGGCGCCGCCGAACCTGCGCCCCGAAGGCTGCGCGGCCCTGATCCGCGCAGGACTGAACGACTGGGGCGGCGTGTCGCCGGTGACGCCGGACCACGTCAACCCGGAAGCGCCCTGGCCGCAGCTCGACGCACTGGCCGAGAGGACAGCGGCGGCCAGCCGGGTCCTGACGGAGCGTCTGGCGGTTCATCCGCCCTATCTGCGCGGCGACGACGAGTGGCTGGCGCCGGCATTGCGGACCCGGGCGCTGCGCTGGACCGATAGCGAGGGCTTCGTGCGCGGCGACAACTGGTTCGCGGGCCAGCGGACGCCGCTGCCGTTCGACGCGGCCGCGCCGGCCGTGCACCCCGCATCGCCCGAGGTTCGGCGCAGCCTCGCGCGCGTCGAGGCCGGTCATGCTCTGTCGGCGGGCGAGATCGCGACGCTGTTCGGCTCGCGCGGCGACGATTTTGGGTCGGTTGTCGCCGCGGCAGACAGACTCCGCCACGACACCGTCGGCGGTACCGTCAGCTACGTCGTGAACCGCAACATCAACTACACCAACGTGTGCCGGTACCGCTGCGCCTTCTGCGCCTTCTCCAAGGGGCGCACGGCCGCCTCGCTGCGCGGCCCGGCCTACGATCTGGCGGACGAGGAGATCGCCCGGCGGGTGCGCGAGGCCTGGGCGCGCGGCGCCACCGAGGTCTGCCTGCAGGGCGGTATCCATCCGCACTATACCGGGCGGACTTATCTGCACGTGCTCGAGGTGGTCAAGGCGGCGGCACCGGGAATGCACGTGCATGCCTTTTCGCCGCTCGAGGTGACGCACGGCGCACGGACTCTGCGCCTGCCGCTGGGCGAGTATCTGGCGGCGCTTCGGGCGGCCGGCCTCGATACCCTGCCGGGTACGGCCGCGGAGGTCCTGGACGACGAGGTGCGGCGCATCATCTGTCCCGACAAGGTCTCGACCCGGGAATGGCTCGCGGTCATGCGCACGGCGCACGGGCTGGGCCTGCGCACGACCGCGACCGTCATGTTCGGCCACGTCGATGGCCCGGCCCACTGGGCAAACCATCTCCTGCATATCCGTGCGCTGCAGCAGGAGACCGGCGGCTTCACCGAATTCGTCCCGCTGCCGTTCGTCCACATGGAGGCGCCGATATGGCTCAAGGGCCGGGCGCGCTCCGGTCCGACCTACCGCGAGTCCGTGCTAATGCACGCGGTCGCACGCCTCGTTCTCCATCCTCTGGTTCCCAATATTCAGACATCCTGGGTCAAGATGGGGCCGGCGGGCGCGCGCGCCTGCCTCGCCGCCGGAGCCAACGATCTCGGCGGGGTGCTGATGAACGAGTCGATCACGCGGGCGGCCGGCGCAGACCACGGCCAGGAGATAGGACCGGCCCGGCTCGAGGCGCTGATTCGCGCGGCGGGCCGCCGGCCGCGCCAGCGCACGACGCTGTACGGTACGGTCCCGGAGGCGCGTCGCGTCGTGGCCTTCGACGCCGCGCCCGTGCAGCCGGTGGTCAACACGCCGGTGCTTCGCGGCAAGCTGGCAGGCGCGGCGTCTTGACCGGCGCACCGGCGGCCGGAAGCCGCCGCCGGGACCGTTTGATCGTCGGACGGGCCCCGAAATTCGGATATCCCGGCCGTAAGTCTCCTCAGGAGGCCTTTAGGCGGGGTATGATGTCCCGCGCGATCGCCTCCACCTGTTCCATCTCGTAGCGGTACGGGACGAAGATGATGCGGTCGATGCCGGTGTCGATATGGGCCTGGAGCTGTTCGATGCATTCCTCGGCCGTGCCCATGATCGCACTCTTCGGCGTCGACTTGCTCCACTTAGCGAAGTCCCATTCCGTGTTCAGCCATTCGTTCATCGGGCCTTCGACCTTGGCGCGGGGGCCGACCACGATGGGGAGCTGATTGCAGCTGATCAGGCCGGCCGGGTCCTTGCCCGCCTCCTCGGCAAAGTTGCAGACCTTGGCCCAGTCCGCCGTGAAGCTCTCCGGCTCGTAGAAATAGGTCAGCCAGCCGTCGCCCTTGACGCCGGCACGCTTGAGGACGCGGTCGACGTAGCCGCCGATCAGAAGGGGCGGGCGCGGCTGCTGCACGGGCTTCGGGAACATGCGCGCCTGACGCAGATTATAGGGCCCGAACTCACCGGTCACCCAGTCCTCGGTCATCAGCGCATTCAGGATGTCCAGGTTGAGGTCCATGATGTCGCCGCGCTTGTGGAAATCCACGCCGACAGCGTCGAACTCGCGCTTGTACCAGCCGGCGGCCATGCCGAGCGTCAGGCGGCCGTTCGAGATGTGATCGATGCTGGTCAGCTGCTTGGCGAGCGTGACCGGATTGCGCAGGGGGAGGACGAGAATGCCCGTGCCGAGCTTGATCGTTTTGGTCGTCGCGGCGACGGACGACAGCAGCGTGAGGGAATCGATGATGGGAAAGCAGGGATCGACGCCGAGAAGGATATGGTCCCAGACCCAGAGCGACTCGTAGCCCAGTTCCTCGGCACGCTGCGCGAAGCGGATAAGCTGCTGCGGATCGGGAACGTCGGGGTAGGCCTGGAAGTTGCGCAGTGCAATACCGAACTCGGTCGTTTTCGCCATTTTCGAGCCTCTGAGCCTTGATGAATTACGCCGTGTAGATGCGATCCGGATCGAGTTCGCGCAGGACCGCCAGCTCGCGGTCGGTCGGCGGCATCGTCGTCTCGGCGCCGTTAACCTGGATGTCGAAGCCGGTATTGTCGCGGATCTGCTCCAGGGTGACGCCGGGGTGCAGCGCCTCGACCCTCATCTCACGGGTCTGCGGGTCGAAGCCGAGCATTCCGAGGTCGGTGACGACCTTGAACATGCCGCCGGCCGGCAGGCCGGAATCAGCCCGGCTGGTTCCGCCGTCCAGGAAGCCGGGGCTGGTTATGAAGTCGACCTTTTCGACGAAGCGGCGCTTCTCGTGCTTCATGGCGACGATCATTTGCGTCAGGCTCGAAATGTCGTTGCCGCCGCCCGTTCCAGGCAGTCGGATCTTCGGATTGTCCGGCTTGCCGATGTAGGAGCTGTTCAGGTTGCCGTACTTGTCGATCTGTGCGCCGCCCATGAACCCGACGTCGACGTAGCCGCGCTGCAGCAGCAGCAGGACGTCGGTGATCGGCAGCAGCATGTTGGCGCGCCGCGTGCACCGCTGCTCGTTGGTCGAGGGCGGAAGCTCGCCCGGCACCACAAAGGGCCCAAGCACGCCGCCCTCGAAGAGGATCGTGAGCCCCGGCGCATGCAGTCGCTGCGCAAGCGTCGCTGCCAGCAGGGGCACGCCGACGCCGGCAAAGACGACCTGGCCGTCGCCCAGGATCCGGGCGCTCATCACCGCGAGCAGCTCGGAAGCCGTGTAGTTCTTGCGCTCAGTCATTATAGATGCTCCGCCCACGGCGCGCGGCGTCGAGCAGATCGCCCATGCCGAGAAGTGCCAGATAGTCGGCCCAGGTCTTCGGCTCCCGGTAATATCGGTCGAGATACTCCGTCACGCCGGCGACCGGGTCGTCCTTGGTCGCCTTGGCATAGGAGTCGAGGTGGCCGAAGAACGGCTCATAGAGGCCGTAGCATTCGTGCGGCGCCGAGCCGAACGGCACCTCGACCACGGCATCCACGGTGAAGAACGGAATCTTGGTAAGGTCGGGCGTTCTGCGGATCTGGTCGTTGGAGACGATCCGCTCCGTCGTCAGAATGACCCGCCGGGCGGCCATGGCAATGTCGAGATCCATGAACTGGAGCCCGTCGAGCTGTGCATTGCCGTATTCGTCGGCGCGCTGAACGTGGATCAGGGCGACGTCCGGGTTGAGCGCGGGCAGCAGCAGGAGCGTCTCCCCGGTATAGGGGCAGACCATGTCCTTGGCCGAGTCGCCGACCACGTCGCGCACGCCGGAGCCAAGCATGGAGCGCGTTGGAATGAAGGGAACGCCCATGGCGCCGGCGCGATAGCGCAGGCCCATCGACATGTGGCTCCATTCCTCGAACTTCGCCGCGCCGCTTTCCGTGTAGTGGCGCATCACCTTGGATATGCCCCAGACGATGCCCTGGCTGAACCAGCTGGTCACGATATGCCGGCTCGCGCCGGCGGCATAGAGCAGGTCGCCCTCGGTCGACACGATGCTGCGCGATACGATCAAGTCCTTGCGGCCGGCGCGGATCAGGGCCCAGATCATCGCGACCGGCGTACGCGACATCGTGCAGCCGCCCAAGGCGACATGATCGCCGTTGTGCACCAGCGACGCCGCTTCTTCGAGCGACATCACCTTTTCGCGCAGGCTGCGGTCGCGCGCGGCGGTTTCCTCGCGCAATTTCAGATAAGGCTTCGTCATGCCCCTATGGTCTCCCCAGGCGATGAGTCTCTTGGAGTTTGTTCCGACCGCGCATTACGCCCCTGTGCCTGCCCCTGTGTCGCGATTGAAACGTTCGATCATCTCGTCCCAGACCGGGACCAAGTCGAGGAGCCCGTCCCAGAAGCTCTGGTCCCGTCGGCGGTCGAAGTCGGCAAGGGCGATACCCTGCTGCTCCACCCAGGTGTAGTAGCCCAGATTGAAGATGCGCCGGCGGTCGACCGAGGTGGTCTCCAGAATGTGCTCGTCGCGCACCTCCTTGAGGTGCGCGCCATAGGTTTCGGCGGCGGCGACTTCGTCGAATCCGCCGGGCGCCTGCGCAGCGATCCACTTGTCCATCTCGGTGCGGTAGAGCGCCGCATTGTCCGTCGCCACCGTGATCACGACATCGTCGGCCCCCAGCCCCAAGCGCTTGGCCGTCTTGATGGCGGCCAGGACATTGGCGATTCCGGAGAACCCGAGGCTGCGGAGCCCGGCCACGACGTCGTCGGGCATCCCCTTTCGCGCAACGAGGAACCGCTGGCCGGCCTCGCTGTTGAACAGCGCGTTCAGCCCGTCCGTATCGCGGTCCGAAACGCCGACCACGAGATCGGTGTTCATGACGTTGTGGATGAGCGGAACGTGCTTGTCGCCGACGCCCTGGATGTTGTGCTCGCCGTAGCCATTGTAGAGCAGCGTGGGGCATTCGATCGGCTCGACGGCGACGATCTTGGTGCCGCAGCGCTGCTTGAGGGCGTCCCCCGCGGCCAGGGTGCCGGCCGATCCGGTCGCCGCCACGAAGGCGGCAAGGCGCGCCCGCGGCCGACCCTCGGCGACAGCGGCGAAGATCCGCTCCATGGCCCGACCGGTGACGCAGCGGTGCACGAGATAGTTCGAGAATTCGGAAAATTGGTTGAAGATCACGTTCTCCGGCTGGGCGGCGAGCCGGGCGCACTCGTCGTAGATCTCCTTGACGTTACTCTCGGTTCCGGGCGTGCGCACGATGTCGCCCGGGTCCGCGACCCAGTCCTCCAGCCAGCGGAAGCGCTCGCGGCTCATGCCCTCGGGCAGGACCGCCACGCCGCGGCAGCCCAGGATGCGGGAGATCGCGACGCCGCCCCGGCAGTAATTCCCCGTCGAGGGCCAGACGGCGCGGTGTCGCTCGGGATCGAACCCGCCCGCGACCAGCCGCGGCGCGAGGCAACCGTAGGCGGCCAGCACCTTGTGGGCGGCGATCATGGGAAAGCGCTCGCCCAAGGCCACGACGATCTCGGCCTCCACGCCGGTGAACGACGGCGGCAATCGCAGATGCCCCGGGACCGCTGCCAGGCCGGTCCGTGCCGCGTCGTTGTTCCAGTGGACCCGGAACAGGTTCGCCGGGTCGGCCGCGTCGGGATCGACCGCCGCCAGGCGCTCGGCACGGTTGGCCAGCGCCGTTGGCGCCTCGGCGAGCTCCGTGAAGGTGGGCAGGCGAACGCCGGCGTCGCGCAGGCGGGCGACGGCTCTACCGTAGGTTGTCTTGTCGCCGACGTTGCGTGGCAATTCGAAAGGGTTCATAGAGGTCCCCGGTCAATGGTCCGCCCGAGCGCCGGGCCGGGCGCCACGGCGTCTAGCCGGCATCATACTCAAAAGATGTTATCATTCCAACATTAGTATGATATGTGATGGGCCGTCATTCATTGCGGGTCCCGGAGGGGCGGAGCCCATAGCCCGGGACGGCCTGGGCCAAGTCGCCGGAAATCGGGCCCCGGCGGGGGCTTGGCCATCGCGGTCTTCGCTGGCTCCGCGCGACCAACGGTTAAGAAGGCGTGTGCCTTCGGGTCCCGGTGCACGAGCATGAATGTGTCGGCCGATGCGTTCGCCAGTGGTCTTCGATGTTCGGTGCGGTCTCGGAAGCCGGTTCGAGAACCTTGCCCGAACGGCGCCTTGGCATGGCTTGCTGAAGATATACAGAGGCAAATATGACCCGACCTTACGGCCACCATAAGACCGTTCGACGACGCTGGTTCCGGGCCCCCGCAAGCGGCAAAAGTTGACTCCCCGGAACAGGCTTTTCGGGGAGTTTCCTTTTGTGTTCTCCCGCGTCGCAGAACATCAAAATTTGCGCGAGATCGCCATAAAGGCGCGCGTCCAGTCCGTTTCCCTCCGGACGAGGGGCAAGTTCGATCTTGTCGATCAGGCGACGGAGATTCTCACTTGTCTCGGTCTTGATGCTCGGAGCGTTCGGGGCCGCCTCGAGCTTGGCTGCTTTCTCGGCATAGATGTCGGCCAGCTTCGGGTGCAGCCTGAGGACCAGCGGCTCCGCTATCTCGAGTTCGGCCTCCAGCCGCGCCTTTCCGCCTTCGAGCTCGTCCAACCGTTCGGTTAGGTTCTTCCGGTAATTTCCGTCTGCGATCGCGGTGACGATGCCTGCGATCTTTCGGGCAGTCGCCTCCAGCCGCTGACGCTTGATCGGTGATTCCGTCTGTCGCGCAGCCTGCTGCCGATTGCCCTCGGTCGGGAACTCCTCGACAAACGCCCGAATCAACGCGCGGCCGTGAGGCGATGCTTCAGGTCCTCCAGGACCCGAGCCTCGATCCCCTGCCGGGTGATCCTGGCCGAGTTTGCGCAGGCGCCCTTGCTGCGCCGATTGGCACAGCCGCAGCGATCGGCGCCAATGACGGTACCCCGCCGCGGTATGCGCCGCAGACCAGAGGTCCCGAGAGCAGGAAACGTCGCCGGTGCGCCTGGTTGAGGGGTAACCCATTCGTGACTTG
>Ga0210124_1000158_pt1 | contig 39475 bp, 25 predicted proteins | sample Muzzi_PWC_D2_FD_185554 | JGI IMG/M metagenome (GOLD analysis project Ga0210124, IMG submission 185554) | Wetland microbial communities from San Francisco Bay, California, USA, that impact long-term carbon sequestration - Muzzi_PWC_D2 (SPAdes) | ecosystem: Environmental > Aquatic > Marine >...
CGCGGGACGGGCGCCCTTCGGGGGCCCGGGCCGGTCGGGGCCGGGGGCGCCGTGGGGCAGGGGGCCGTGGGCCCGCCGCGCCCCACCGCCCCCCTTGCGGGGCTCGCTGTCCGGACGGCCCTCGCCGGGAACGCCCGCCTCCGGACCCAGGGGCACGGGGGCGTGGTGCCCGCCGTCCGGAGCCGGGGACCCCTTGCGCCGGGACCGGCGCTTCGGCGCGGCCGCCTGCCGGGCCGTTCCGCCCTCCGGGCCCAGGGGCACGGGGCCGTGGGGGGCCGGCTCGGGCTCCGGGGCGGGACCCAGGGCCTCGTAGCGGGTGATGAGCCCCTGCAGCTCCTGCCCGATGGCCTCCCGCCGGGGCTCGTCGGCGTCGTCGTACTCCCGCCGGAGGGCCTCCAGGGCCGCCCGCAGGGCCTCCCGCTCCGGACCCGTGGCGTCGTCGCAGGCGGCGATCTGCCGCTGCCAGTCGGCCTCGGTCCGGGCCATCCGCTCCTGCACCCCCGGGGGTTCGGTCACCACGCTCCGCCTCCTTTCGCGCCTTGCCCCGGCCGTCCGGGGCCGGGACATGATACCGCACCGGCCGCCCCCCCCCGGTCTCCCCGCCCCTTTCCGCCCACCGGGCGGTACCAGCGGGCCAGCCGCTCCGGGGACACCCCCGCCAGGAACAGGGACACCAGGGCCCAGTTGCGCAGGGTGGTGAACAGGGGGTTCTCCCGCTCCCAACGGCGCGCCGAGGTGACGGCCCGCTGCGGCAGCAGCACGACCCGCCCTCGGGTCTTCAGCGCCCGGCCGAAGGCCACGTCCTCCATGATCGGGTAAGGGGGAAAGCCCCCCACCGCCTCGAACGCCCCGCGCCGCACGAACACGGCCTGGTCGCCGTAGAACACCCCCGTCAGGCGGGTGCGCAGGGTGGCCGCCGCCGCCACCAGCGCCAGGAAGCCGTCCCGCGAGGCGATCCCCAGGGAGAACCCCCCGCCCGCCACCGCCGGGTCCGCCAGGGCCGCCGCCACCCGGGCCGGGGCGTCCTCCGGCAGGCGGGTGTCGGCGTGCAGGAACAGGAGCACCGGGGCCCGGGTGACGGCGGCCCCCGCGTTCATCTGGGGCCCCCGCCCCCGGGGGGCCTCCACCACCCGGCAGCCGTGGGCGCGGGCCACGGCCACTGTGTCGTCGGCGCTGCCGCCGTCGGCCACCACCACCTCGGCGAACCCCGCCGGCAGCCCGGCCAGGGTGTCCCCCAGCACGGCAGCCTCGTCGAGGGTCGGGATCACCACCGCGATCCCACCGGCCGCCCCCGCCCTCGCGCCGCGCCCGCCCATGCCCGCCTCAGCCCACTCCGGAGACCCGCAAACCCGTGCGGGAGGCGGCTTCGGGACGAAATGTAGAATGTCTATATAACATATGAACGTTTTCTTGCGTAGGGGTCTTGGAAAACCGGGGGGCCCAGTGTATAGTGTCGCATCAACGGGGCGATGTGGTGGTGGACCACGCCCCCCGGGGAGGCGCCGGGCGCCTCCGTCCGGGGCGTCTCGTACGAGCTTAAGGGGGTGGGGATTACACTTCGGTTGTAATCCCTTCCGGCGCCGGGGTACCCCCCCACCCACCACCCCGGCGCCACCTCAATCCTCCCCGATTAGCGCTTCCTTGCCGTCACCCCGTCCGGGGCTCCCATCCGGGGCCGCGCCGTCGCCGTTCCGCGGCCGTTCCGGCGCCTTCTCGACGCCCTGGCGGGCCACGGTCCAGACGTGCACCCGTGTCGCGCCGGCGTCCTTCAGGGCCCGGGCGCAGGCCTCGGCGGTGGCGCCGGTGGTGAACACGTCGTCCACCAGCAGCACGGCCCGCCCCGCCACCCGCCCCGGTTCCGTCACCCGGAACGCCCCCTTCACGTTGGCCGCCCGCTGGGGTCGGGTCAGGCCCACCTGGGGGACGGTCCAGACCGCCCGCACCAGGGCCGTCAGGTCCAACGGCGCCCCCACGGCGGGGGCCAGATGCCGGGCCAGCCAGCCCGACTGGTTGTAGCCCCGCGCCCGCAGGCGGCGCGGGTGCAGGGGCACGGGCACCACCACGTCCACCGCCATGAGCTCCGGCTCCATCCCCCCGGTCGCGGCCCGCTCCGCCAGGGCCCGGGCCAGGCCGGTCTGGTGGCGGTACTTGAGCAGCCGCACCGCCTCCGCCAGGGGCTCGTCGTAGGGCCCCAGGGAGCGGGCCAGGTCGAAGTGCCCGGCGGCCCTCAGGCAGCTTCCGCAGCGCCGCTTCGCCAGCCGCGGGTCGGGCACCGCGAACGGCTCGCCGCAGCGGGCGCACACGGCGGCGCCGTCCGCCAGCACGGGCAGCGCCTCCCAGCAGGGGGCGCAGAACCACGGGTTGGGGGCGCCCGAGAGGCGTCCGCCGCAACCCGTGCAGGGCGCCGGGAACAGGTGTTCCAGCCAGCGCCGCGCGCCGCGCCGGAGCCATCCCGCCGCCCCCGGGGGGCGCGACGGCGCCCCGGGGCCCGCCTGCCTTTGCAACGCCACGCCGCCCTCCCTATAATGTTGAGTTTCCTGCCGGAGAAGCCGTGCCCACCACCGACTCGATCATCTCCCGGGCCGCCCGGGTCCTGTTTTCGAATTATGCCCGCTTCCCCGTGGTCCTCACAAAGGGACGGGACTGCCGGGTGTACGACCCGGAGGGGCGCGCCTACCTGGATTTCGTGGCGGGCATCGCCGTGACCAGCCTGGGCCACTGCCACCCCAAGGTGACCGTGGCGATCCAGAAGCAGGCCCAGCGCCTGGTCCACACCTCGAACCTGTTCTACACCCTGCCCCAGGTGGAGCTGGCCGAGGCCCTCACCGCCGCCTCGTTCGCCGACCGGGTGTTCTTCTGCAACTCGGGCGCCGAGGCCAACGAGGCCGCCATCAAGCTGGTGCGCAAGGCCATGGGGCCGGAGCGCTTCGAGATCATCACCGTGCGGGGCTCGTTCCACGGCCGCACCCTGAACACGATGGCCGCCACCGGCCAGGACAAGGTCAAGGCCGGCTTCGAGCCCCTCCCGCCCGGCTTCGTCCACGTCCCCTTCGACGACCCCGACGCCGTGGCCGCCACCGTGGGGCCCACCACCGCCGCCGTGCTGGTGGAGCCGGTGCTGGGGGAGGGGGGGGTGCGGCTGCCCGCCCCGGGTTACCTGAAGGCCCTGCGGGAGCTGTGCGACCGGGCGGGGATCCTGCTGGTGCTCGACGAGATCCAGACCGGCGTCGGCCGCCTGGGCACCCTGTTCGCCTACGAGCAGGACGGGATCACCCCCGACGCCGTGACCCTGGCCAAGGGCCTGGGCAACGGCTTCCCCATCGGCGCCCTGCTGGCCCGCGCGCCCCTGGCCCGGGCCCTGGGGCCGGGCACCCACGGCACCACCTTCGGCGGCGGGCCCCTGGCGTGCGCCGCCGCCCTGGCGGTCGTGCGCGCCCTGCGGGAGGACCCGTGGATCCTGGAGAACACCCTGCGCATGGGCGAGCGCCTGAAGGGGGGCCTGGAGGCCCTGGCGCGGCGCTTTCCGGCGATCCGCGAGGTGCGGGGCCGGGGCCTGCTGGTGGGGTGCGAGCTGGACCGGCCCGCCCGGCCCCTGGTGGAGGCCTGCCTCGCCCAGGGGCTGCTGTTGAGCCTGGCGGGGGAGCAGGTGGTGCGCTTCTCCCCGCCCCTCACGGTGCGGGACGCCGACGTGGACGAGGGCCTCGCCCTGTTCGAGAAGGCCCTCGGGAAGGGATCGTGACGCCGTGAAGCGGGACCTGCTGGACATCACCGACCTGACGCCGGACGACATCGCCCGGGTGCTCGACCGGGCCGCAGCCCTGAAGGCGGGCCCCCCGGCCGCCGTCCTGGAGGGGCGCACCCTGGGGCTGCTGTTCGAGAAGCCCTCCACCCGCACCCGCATCTCGTTCGAGGTGGCCATGAACCAGCTCGGCGGGGCGGCCCTGATGATCCACCGGGACAGCTCTCAGCTGGGGCGGGGCGAGAGCATCGCCGACACCGCCCGCACCCTGTCGCGCTACCTGGACGGCCTCATGGTGCGCACCTTCGCCCACGACACCATCCGGGAATGGGCGCGCCACGCCACGGTGCCGGTGATCAACGGCCTGACCGACCTGGCCCACCCCTGCCAGGCCCTGGCCGACCTGCTGACGGTGCGGGAGCGGTTCGGTCGGCTGGCGGGCATCGCCCTGGCCTACGTGGGGGACGGCAACAACGTGGCCCACTCCCTCATGCTGGCGGCGGCCCGCACCGGCATGGACGTGCGCGTGGCCACCCCGGCGGGCTACGCCCCGCGGGCGGAGATCGTGGCCCGGGCCCGCGCCGACGCCGAGGCCGCCGGCGGCACCGTGACCCTCACCCACGACCCCAAGGAGGCCGCCCGGGACGCCCACGTGGTCTATACCGACGTGTGGACCAGCATGGGCCAGGAGAGCGCCGAGGACCGGCGCCGGCACGACTTCGCCGGCTTCCAGGTGGACGCCGCGTTGATGGGCCAGGCCCGGCCCGACGCCGTGTTCATGCACTGCCTGCCCGCCCACCGGGGCCAGGAGGTCAGCGCCGAGGTCATGGACGGCCCCCGCTCCGTGGTCTTCGACCAGGCCGAAAACCGGCTCCACGCCCAGAAGGCCGTCCTGGTCCGCCTGCTGGCCCCCACGGACCCCTGAGCCCCCTTGTCTGAAGGCACGCCCACGCCATGAAGCCCCACATCAAGAAGATCGTCCTGGCCTACTCCGGCGGCCTCGACACCTCGGTCATCTGCCACTGGCTGGTGCAGCAGTACCAGGCCGAGGTGGTCTGCTTCTGCGCCGACTTGGGACAGGGCGAGGAGCTGGACGGCGTCCCCGAGAAGGCCCGCGCCTCCGGCGCCGCCGCCTGCCACGTGGAGGACCTCCGAGCCGAGTTCGCCCGCGACTTCATTACCCCCATGATGCGGGCCGCGGCCATCTACGAGGGGTACTACCTGCTGGGCACCTCCATCGCCCGCCCCCTCATCGCGCGCCGCCTGGTGGAGGTGGCCCGCCGCGAGGGGGCCGACGCCATCGCCCACGGCGCCACCGGCAAGGGCAACGACCAGGTGCGCTTCGAGCTGGCGGCCCAGGCCCTGGCGCCGGAGTTGGCGGTGATCGCCCCCTGGCGGGAGTGGGAGCTGCGCTCCCGCACCGACCTGCTGAACTACGTCTCCGGCCACGGCATCCCGGTGCTGGCCAGCCACGCCAAGCCCTACTCGGTGGACGCCAACCTGCTGCACACCAGCTACGAGGGCGGCATCCTGGAGGACCCCGACCGGGCCCCCGAGGAAGCGATGTTCCTGCGCACGAAGTCGCCGGAGTCGGCCCCCGACACGCCGGAGGAGGTGGAACTGCGCTTCGCGGCCGGCGACCCCGTGGCCCTGAACGGCCGCGAGCTGCCCCCCCACGAGCTGCTGGCCGAGCTGAACGCCATCGGCGGCCGGAACGCCGTGGGGCGGATCGACCTGGTGGAGAACCGCTACGTGGGCATGAAGTCCCGGGGCGTGTACGAGACCCCGGGCGGCACGATCTGGTACCACGCCCACCGCGCCCTGGAGGCCCTGACCCTGGACCGGGAGGTGCTGCACCTGCGCGACGCCCTGGTGCCCCGCTACGCGGAGCTGGTCTACAACGGCTTCTGGTTCTCCCCGGAGCGGGAGATGCTCCAGGCGGCCCTGGACCATCCCCAGCGCCACGTCACCGGCACCGTGCGGCTGAAGGTCTACAAGGGCAACGTGATCCTGCTGGGGCGCAGCTCGCCCGAGAGCCTGTACCGGCCGGACCTGGCCACCTTCGAGGCCGACACCGTGTTCGACCAGGCCGACGCCGCCGGGTTCATCCGCCTGACCGCCCTGCGCCTCAAGGTGGCGGCCCTGCGGGACGCCGCCGGGGGCCGCGGGCCCAAGGCCTGACGGGCCCCAAGGCGCCGCCCGGCCCCGCGCCGGGCGGGTTTTTTCGGTAGACTAGGGGTCCCGGCGCGCCGGGACCGGCGGGGCGGGCACGGCCGGCGGGGTGGCCGGGGCGCGCAACGCGAATGGCGGCGGATCGCATGAGCAAGCAGGACCCGAACCGGATGTGGGGGGGGCGCTTCCGCGAGGGCGTCACCGACGAGGTGGCGGCGTTCAACGCCTCCATCGGCTTCGACCAACGCCTGGCCGGCTACGACATCCTGGGCAGCCTGGCCCAGGTGGCGGCCCTGGAGGCCGGCGGGGTCCTCACCGCTGAAGAGGCCGGAGCGCTGCGTCAGGGCCTCGAGAATATCGGCCGGGAGATCACGTCCGGGGAGTTCACCTTCTCGGTGGACCTCGAGGACATCCACATGAACGTGGAGGCCCGCCTCACCGAGCGGGTCGGCCCCGTGGGGGGCAAGCTCCACACCGGCCGCTCCCGTAACGACCAGGTGGCCACCGACCTGCGCCTCTACCTGAAGGCCGAGGTGGAGCGGGCCACGGCCCTGGTGGCGGCCCTGCAACGGGCCCTGGTGGCCTGCGCCCGCAGGCACGAGGACGTGGTGGTGTGCGGCTACACCCACCTGCGGCGCGCCCAGCCGGTGCTGTTCGCCCACCACCTGCTGGCCTACGTGGAGATGCTCGAGCGCGACAAGGGACGGCTGACGGACTGCGGCCGCCGGGCCGACGTCTCGCCGCTGGGCTCGGGGGCCCTGTCCGGGGCCAACCTGCCGATCCCCCGGGAGGCGGCGCGGGAGGCCCTGGGCCTTTCCGGCCTGACCCAGAACTCCCTGGACGGGGTCTCGGACCGGGACTTCGCCCTGGAGTTCCTGGCGGCGGCGGCCATCTGCATGATGCACCTGTCGCGCCTGTCCGAGGAGCTGATCCTGTGGTCGTCGGACGAGTTCGGCCTGGTGGCGCTGCCGGACCGGTTCTGCACCGGCTCGTCCATGATGCCCCAGAAGAAGAACCCGGACGTGGCCGAGCTGGTGCGGGGCAAGACCGGCCGGGTGTACGGCGACCTGATGGCCCTGCTCACCGTGATGAAGGGCCTGCCCCTCGCCTACAACAAGGACATGCAGGAGGACAAGGAGCCCCTGTTCGACGGGGTGGACACCGTGGCCGCCTGCCTGTCCCTGACCGCCGCCATGATGGACGGCTTGGCCGTGGACCGGGCCCGGGCCGCCGCGTCCCTGGAGGGGGGCCACATCCTGGCCACCGACCTGGCCGACTACCTCGCGTCCCGCGGCATGCCGTTCCGGGAGGCCCACGAGGTGGTGGGCCGGGTGGTGGCCCGCTGCGTGGACACCGGCCGCGAGATCAGCGACCTGACCGTGGCGGATTTCAAGGGCTTCTCCGACCGCTTCGGGGACGACATCACGGACTACGCCACCGTGGCGGCGAGCCTGGCCCGCAAGAGCCAGCCCGGCGGCACCGCCCCGGCGCGGGTGGCCGAGCGCCTGGCCCACTGGGAGAAGGCCCTCGGATGAGGCCCTTCGGCGCGCTCCTGCTGCTGCTCGCGGTCCTGGCCGCCGGTTGCGGCCACATGGGCCCGCTGGTCCCGCCCGAAGAGCCTGGCGCCCCCGCCGGAGAGGCCGACGAGGGCGCGGCCTGATGCACCACTTCGCCTACCGCGACGGCGAGATGGTCTGCGAGGACGTGCCCCTGGCGCGGATCGCGGCCGAGGTGGGCACGCCGTTCTACCTGTACAGCCGCGCCACCCTGGTGCGCCACTACCGGGTGTTCGACGGGGCCTTCGCGGCCCTGCCCCACCTGACGGCCTTCGCCGTGAAGGCCTGCTCCAACCTGGCGGTCCTGGCCCTGCTGGCCCGGGAGGGGGCGGGGGCCGACATCGTCTCCGGCGGCGAGCTGTTCCGGGCGACGAAGGCCGGCATTCCGCCAGACCGCATCGTGTTCGCCGGGGTGGGCAAGACCGCGGACGAGATCGGCCAGGCCCTGGACGCCGGCATCCTGCTGTTCTCCGTGGAGAGCGAGCCGGAGCTGGCCCTGATCGACCGCGTGGCCGGGGAGCGCGGCACGCGGGCCCGGGTGGCCCTGCGGGTGAACCCGGACGTGGACCCGGAGACGCACCCCTACATCGCCACCGGCCTGAAGGGGAGCAAGTTCGGCTTTCCCATGCAGGGCGCCGCCGAGACCTTCCGTCGGGCCGCCGCCCTGCCCCACCTGGAGGTGGTGGGGGTGCACCAGCACATCGGCAGCCAGATCACCCGGGTGCCGCCGTTCGTGGACGCGGTGGAGCGGGCCGCCGCCCTGATCGCCGAGCTGCGCGAGGGGGGCCTGCCGATCCGCTACCTGGACATCGGCGGCGGCATCGGCATCCCCTACGACGAGCAGCTGCCCCCCACCCCGGCCCAGCTCGCCGAGGCGGTGGCCCCCGTGCTGGCGGGGCTGGACGTGACCGTGATCACCGAGCCCGGCCGGGTGATCGCCGGCAACGCGGGGGTGCTGGTGACCCGGGTGCTGCGGGTCAAGCACACCCCGGCCAAGACCTTCGTGGTGGTGGACGGCGCCATGAACGACCTGATGCGCCCGGCCCTCTACGACGCCTACCACGAGATCCGCCCGGTGCGGGAGGCGGGCACGCCCGGCACGCCGGGGGCCCTGATCGTCGCGGACGTGGTGGGGCCGGTGTGCGAGTCGGGGGACTTCCTGGCCCGCCAGCGCAAGCTGGCCGAGCCGGCGGAGGGCGACCTGCTGGCGGTAATGAGCGCGGGGGCCTACGGCTTCGCCATGGCCTCCAACTACAACGCCCGCCCCCGGGTGCCCGAGGTGATCGCGGACGGCAACCGCTTCCACATCGTGCGGACCCGGGAGACCTACGACGACCTGGTGCGGGGGGAGACGATCCCGTGGCCGTAGAGGACCCGCCCCGGCGGGAGCCGCGTCCCGGCGACCCCTTCGCCACGCCCCGCCCGGCCCCCGCCCCGTCCCGCCCCCGGAAGAAACGCCGCAAGGGCCGGACGTTCTTCCTGATCCTGCTGGTGGCGGGGGGCGTGCTGGGGCTGGGGAGCCTCGTCCTGTTCCTGAAGGGGCGGGGCATGATCGTGGAGTTCTACGAGGAAGTGGTGGTGCCCCGGGGCATCCCCGACGCCCTCCCCCCCGACTACCCCCGGGCCGATGCCGAGCACCTGGTGCGCACCCTGCACGGCTTCTTCGCGCGGGCCGACGCGGGAGAGGCCTCCGACGACGCCGTGCTGGCCATGATCACGGCCATCGAGGAGGCCATGCGCGACGACCGCATCACCCCCGAGGAGGCCCGGGGCCTGCTCGCCCTGGCGGGGCCGGCGCCGGAGACAGGGCCGGAGGCCGGGCCGTGACGGGGGTCCTCCAGTTCATGATCACCTATCCCCTGGACACCTTCACCTTCGTGGTATTCCTGGGCTTCACCATCGGCTACCACACCTTCTACCACTACATGGTCCGGCGCCGGCCGTCCCTGATCTTCAAGGGCAAGATCAACATCGTTCGGCGTGCCTGGGTGGCCAAGATCTTCGAGGAGAACACCGGCATCGTGGCGGTGCAGACCCTGCGCAACGTGACCATGGCCGCCTCGTTCCTCACCAGCGCCTCGGTGATCCTGATCGGGGGGCTGATCAGCCTGCTGCTCAACCTGGAGGCCACTCAGCACATCTTCATCGAGGGGGACGTCCCCCGCATCACGGAGCCGGTGCTGGCCCTCAAGCTGATCAACCTGATCGCCCTGTTCGTGGCGTCGCTGTTCTACTTTTCCCTGTGCGTGCGGCTGCTCAACCACATCGCCATGCTCCTGGGTGCGCCCCCGGCGGCGATCCGCGACGCCATGGGAGAGGACGCGGTGCAGTTCGTCTACAGCCTCTACGCCAAGGCGGGGCGGCACTACACCTTCGGCATGCGGTCGGTCTACTTCCTGATCCCCGCGGTGCTCTGGTTCGTGGGACCCAGCCTGTGCATCCTGGCCACCGTGGGGGTGGGCTTCATCTGCATGAAGCTCGACTTCGGCCAGGTGCGCTTCCAGTGATGCCCACCCACCTGCTGCTGCTGCGCCACGGCGAGACCGAGGCCAACCGGGCCCGGCTGATCCAGGGGCGGGACGACTCCCCCCTCACCCCGGAGGGGGTGGCCGGCACCCGCCAGGTGGCCGACAAGCTGCGCGACCTGGGGCTGGACCCGGCCCGCACCGCCACCTACTGCTCCCCCCTGCCCCGCGCCCGCGACACCCTCGGGCACGTGCGCGGCCACCTGGGCGTGAACGGCCCGGTGCGGTACGACCCGCGCCTGGTGGAGATCGACTTCGGCACGCTGACCGGGCGCCCGGTGGACGAGGTGCTGCCCCGCATCCTGCGCCACAAGCGCGACACCCGCCTGCCCTACCCGGACGGTGAGAGCGGCGACCAGCTCAAGGCCCGGGTGCTGGCCTTCGTCGAGGACGCCACCCGCGCCCATCCGGGGTGGCACGTGGTGGTGATGACCCACTTCGGCGTGATCGAGACCGCCGTGCGGCACTTCTTCAAGGTGCCCTTGAGCGAGCCGGTGCGCCCGCCCCACGACGCCGTGCACCACATCGCCCTGGCGCCGGGCGCCCCCCCGCGCCTGACCGTGATCTAGGCGGCGCCCCCCGCCCCCAGCACCCGTTCCAGCACCCGCCGGATCTCGTCGCGCCGGGCCTCCAGGGAGAACCGGTTGCCGGTGGTGGCGGCGCCCCGGGTGAGCCCCTCTCGCAGGTCCCGGTCCCCCGCCACCCCGTCCAGGGCCTTCTCCAGGGCCGGCCGGTCCTGCGGCGGGACCAGCAGGCCGTTGGTCCCGTCGGCCACCAGCTCCGGGATGCCCCCCACCCGGGTGGCCACCACGGGGATGGCGCAGGTGAGGGCCTCCATGATGCTCACCGGGGTGCCCTCGTTGTGGGAGGGCAGCACCAGGCAGTCGGAGCGCCGCATCCAGTCGGCCACCTCGCCCCGCGGCCGGGCGCCGTGGAAGCGCACGAAGCGGTCGGCCCCGGCCGCGGCCACCCGCTCCGTCAAGGGCGCCCGCAAGGGGCCGTCCCCCAGCAGGTCGAGGCGCAGGTTGGCCCCCCGGGCCCCCAGGTCCAGCACCGCCTCCACCAGCTCCGGCACCCCCTTGGGAGGCACCATGTCACCCACGAACAGGAACCGCACGGGCTCCCCGGCGTGGCGGGGCGCCTCCGGGGCCGGGAAGAACACCCCGTTATCCACCCCGCACGGCACCACGCTCACCCGCTCCGGGGGCACCCCCAGGCGCTCCACCAGGCGCTCTGCCAGGTCGCGGCTGGCGGCGAACACGTGGGCGGCCCGGCCCAGCACCCGGCGGGCCAGGGCCCGGTAGCCCGGCTTCTCGGCATACACGCACACGTCCGAGCCGTGGGCGTAGAGCACCAGGCTCCGACGGGTGAGGGCGGCGGCCGCCGCGCCGATCACCCCCGCCGGCAGCACCCAGTGGGCGAACACCGCCCGGTGGCGGCGGGCCGCCGGCAGGCAGGCCAGCACCCCCGCCGCCATGTAGCGCACCATGAGCAGCAGCGGCGTGCCGCCGAACTCCTTGAGCAGGCGCCCCCTGGAGCCGAACCCGAAGCGGGTCACCGGGATGCCCTTGCGCAGCTCCCGGGACGGGTCCTGGGGATAGACGCGGGGGGCCACCACGGACACGGGCATGGCCCCCAGGAGCCCCAGCGCGATGTCCTCCACGAACGCCCCCCGGGTGGGGGCCGCCGGGCTGGGGTAGGACGAGGTCAGCAGGCAGACCCCGGCTGGGCGCGAGGCCGCCACGGGCGCTACCCGAGCCGTTCCCGCACGGGGACCTCGGCGCGTCCCTCGTGGCCGCGCGCCAGCATCTCGCCCAGGAGGCCGATGGAGAAGAACTGCAGGCCCAGCAGGATCAGCACCCACCCGGCGATCATGATGGGGCGCACGTACATGGGCTCCCCCGCCAGCCAGCGCACCACAAAGAACAGGCTGATGCCGCCCCCGGCCGCCATGCACGCCAGGCCCACGCTGCCGAACAGGTGCAGGGGCCGGCGCTCGAAACGCACCAGGAACATCACCGTCACGAAGTCGAACAGCCCCTTGACCAGGCGAGAGGCCCCGAAGTGCGAGCGGCCGTAGCGGCGCGGGTGGTGCTTCACCGCCAGCTCCCCCACCCTGAAGCCGTGCCAGTGGGCCAGCACCGGCAAAAAGCGGTGCAGCTCGCCGTACACCGGCACCGTGTCGGTCACCTCCCGCCGGTAGACCTTCAGGCCGCAGTTGAAGTCGTGCAGGCGGATGCCGGAGAAACGCCCCGTGACCCAGTTGAACACCTTCGAGGCCACCCGCTTGGAGAGGGGGTCGCGCCGCACGCTCTTCCAGCCGGAGACCAGGTCGTAGTCCCCCTCCCGCAGGGTCTGGAGCATGCGGGGCACCTCGTCCGGGTCGTCCTGCAGGTCGGCGTCCAGGGTGATCACCAGGTCCCCGCGGGCAGCCTCGAAGCCCGCGCTCAGGGCGTCGGACTTGCCCCGGTTGCGGCCGAAGCGCAGCACCCGCACCCGCCCGTCCTCGGCGTGCAGGGACTTGAGGGCCTCGAAGGATCCGTCGGTGCTGCCGTCGTCCACGAACACCAGCTCGAAGGGCATTGCGAGCCCCTCGCCGACCTCGCGGATGCGGCCGTAGAGCTCCGCCAGGGAAGGGGCCTCGTTGAGCAGGGGGACCACGAAGCTCAAGGCGGGCCGTGCCTCCGGGTCCGCCCCCGGGGCCCGGCCGACGGCGCGGGCGGGGCGCGTCACGGCTCCTCGCGCCGGGCCGGCCATGGCTTGCCCTCCTCCACCTTGCGCACCCGGTAGAGCACCCCCTCGATGAGCTTGCGGTTGGCCCCGATCAGGTCCGCGATCACCCCCAGCACGAAGATCTGGAACCCCAGGATGATGAGCACCGCCGACAGGATCAGCGACTGCACGTGGCCCTGGGACTCACCCGCCAGGAACAGGAACAGGAAGCGCACCCCCGGCACCAGCCCCAGGGCGAAGATGACCGCGCCGGCGTAGCTGAACATCTTGAGGGGCTCGTACATCGTGTAGACCCGCAGGATCGTGGCCGCCGAGCGCTTCACGTAGCCCCCCATGGTGCCGTACAGGCGCGAGCGCCTCAGCATGGGGTTGGTGCGCACCGGCACGTGGTCGATGGCCACGCTCTGCTTGCCCGCCTGGATGATCGTCTCCAGGGTGTAGGTGAACTCGGAGACCACGTTCATCCGGAGGGCCGCCTCCCGGCTGTAGGCGCGAAAGCCCGAGGTGGTGTCGGGGACCTCGGTGCCCGAGAGCTGTCGCACCACCCAGCTGCCCCAGCGCTGGAGGCGCTTCTTGATCGGCGAGAAGTGGGCGATGGTCTCCGGCTGGCGGTCGCCGATCACCATGTCGGCCCGGCCTTCCAGGATCGGGCCCACCAGCCGCTCGATGTCCGCGCCCACGTACTGGTTGTCGGCGTCGGTGTTGACGATGATGTCGGCCCCCAGCGCCAGGGCGCGGTCGATGCCCGCGCTGAAGGCCCGGGCCAGGCCCTTGTTGTTGGTGAACCGGATCACGTGGTGCACGCCCAGCTCCCGGGCCACGTCGCTGGTGCGGTCGCGGGAGCCGTCGTCGATCACCAGGTACTCGATCGTGTCGATCCCGTCGATGGCCCGGGGCAGGTCCCGCACGGTGGCCGGCAGGGTCTCCTCCTCGTTGAAGCACGGGATCTGGATGATCAGCTTGCGGGGCCGGTCGCTGGGCACGGGGGCTCCTTCGGACAGGGGCGGGCGGTCAGCCGACCCGCCAGAACATACCGCAAATCCGTCACATCGTGCTCCTTTCGGCACGCCGCGGCCGGTGTCGGAGGTCCCGCACTACTGCCGCAGGAGCATCACGCCGTCGTTCTGGTTGGACGGCAGGGTCAGCTCGTAGACCCCGTCGGCCCCCAGGGCCTCGGTGGTGGTGGTGGCGATGCCGGTGCCGCCGAACTCCACGTCCACCCCCGCCTGGGGGCTGGACACGGCGTCGTTCACCTGGCCCTGGATGGTGACCGAGGACGGCGACCCCGCCAGCACGAACAGGGGCGCGTAGGAGGCCTGGCCGGGGAAGACCACCACCCGCCGGTTGGCGTTCTCGCCGCCGGTGGCGGACATGAAGGCGTTGCCGGGCGGCACGTTGAAGGCGATGAAGCGGCCGCTGTCGCCGGTGGCGTTGGTCCCCAGGGGGACGCCGGCGTCGTCCAGGTACACCACGTCCGGCGTCGGTGTCCCGTCCACGTCGGCCACGGTCACCTGCACCCCCGGCAGGGGGGTGGGCCGGCCGTAGAAGATGGACAGGGAGTCGGAGAACTTGTTGACCACGGCCATGTCGCTCCCGGTCTCGGCGTCGAACAGGTCCGTGACCAGGCTCACCGGCGCGGTGCCGGTGGTCACGGCGGGCCGGGGGCAGCCGTCGTCGCACTGCCACGGGGTGAAGAACCCGCCGCCGGTGCCCAGGTACACCGTCACCGTGCCGTTGCCGGAGCACGGCACCACCAGGTCCGCGCGGCCGTCGCCGTTGGTCTCCACCAGCCGCAAGGCCCGGGGCGCGCAGCCGGCGTCCAGCTGCACCGGGGGCGCGATCTCCTGGGCCAGGCCGTTCTCCAGGTGGATCACCTTCACCTGGTTCGTGCCCCCCTCCAGGACGACGTACTCCAGGTCCAGGGTCACCCCCGCGACGGCGCCGCCGTTGACGTCCACCCGCACCACGTCGGTGGGGGCCGCGCCGGACACGAGCGGAAGGGGCGTCTGGCGCACCAGGACGTCGCCGTCGTTGGCGTAGGTCTCGATCTCGTCCGAGCCCTCCATGACCACCGTCACGTCGTCAAGCGGGGGCGCCACGTTCAGGCGTCCGCCGCTGTCCTCCGGCGGATCGATGTCCCGGACCACGAGGCGCGCCGGGCCCGAGCCGTCCAGGAGCATTCCCGAGTAGGGGGCGGCCACGTAGCGGCGCTGATCGTTGCGGTAGAAGACGGACAGGGTGGGCGAGCCGCCCCCGCCGTTGAGAACCACCAGGTCGTCGTGGATGCCGTCGCCGTCCATGTCGCCCAGGGCCATGCTCACCGGGGCGTTGCCCACCAGCACGCGGCGCGACGCGTCCTCGCGGAACACCCCGCGCACCGTGCCCAGGAGCACGGTCACCTCCCCGGCGGCGCTGCCCTGGGACAGGACCAGGATGTCCCCCACCCCGTCGGCGTCCACGTCGAGCCCCACCAGGTCCACGGGGTTCGCCCCCACGGCATAGCTGCCGGCGAAGGTGAAGTCGCCGTCCAGCCCGCCGAAGTAGACCGACACCGTGTCGCTGTCGCCGTTGGCGACGATCAGGTCCACCAGGCCGTCGCCGTTGAGCAGCGCCTTGGCGATGGCGGTGGGACCACGGATGCCGTCGGTGATCGTGACGTTCCCGTCCGGGTCGTCGCTCCAGGAGCGGGCCTGCACGGCCCCCACCACGATCCCCAGGTTCGGGTCCTGGGTCACCGCCCCGCCGGCGGCATTCACGGCCGCCTGGATCTGGGCCGCGCGCGAGCGGGACAGGGCGTACATCGTGCGGCCCCGCAGCGGGTAGATCCCGGTGGAGAGGGCGAAGTTGTGGGTGGTGTAGTAGTTGGAGCCGGCGTTGGCCGACACGATGTAGCGCCCCACCACCCCCAGGTTGGTGTCGTAGCTGCCGGTGCCGTCGGAAAACAGGGTCAGGTAGCTGCTGTCCGCCGAGCCGCTCTGGGCCGGCTGGCCGCGGAAGGTCAGCTCCACGCCCCCGAGGGCGGTGCCGGCCAGGTCCGACACGGTCCCCTCCACGGACACCTTCTCCGGGGGGGCGTCCCCCACCAGGATGTCGCCCAGCACGGTCACGCCGCCGGGGTAGACACGGCCCGCCAGGCTGCCGGTGTCGTTGGCGGAGACCACGTGCACCAGCACCGGCCCGGGCGGCACGTTGAAGGCGATGAACTCGCCGCGCGACGAGGTGGCGGCCAGCCCCTGGGGCAGCCCGTTGGGGTCCACGTAGCGCATCTCCCCCACCTCCACCCCGTCCTGGTCGAACACCTTCAGCTCGATGCCGTCGGCGGTGGAGAAGCTCTGGCTGTTCAGCACGCGACCCACCAGCACGCCGGCCCCCGGGTCCAGGGTCACCCCGGCGATCGCCGCCTCGGACTCCAGCTCGTTGCGGGGATAGACCTGGAGCGCGCCCACGACCTCCCGGGTACCGTTGGACAGCAGCTGGGGCGAGCCCGTGTAGCCCGACTGGTAGGTCGGCACGTACTTGCTCTGCCCCGCCGGGTCCGACACCCGGAACACGTAGGTGGAGCCGATCAGCAGGTTGGAGCTCAGGTAGTCGTAGGGGTCGCCGGAGCGGCGGTCGGCCTGCCGGATGACGAACTCGTCGCCCACGAAGCTGGTCTGGGACCGGATCGGCGGCACCGCCACCCCCTCGCCGGGAAAGCCCGCCACGTCGATCACCACGTCGGTGACGGGGGTCACCAGGTCCGGAAGCAGCACCCGGCCCCGCACCCGGGTCAGGATCGGCAGGAAGGGGTTGTCGCCCCCGGGGCCGCCCACGGGCACGTCCACGAGGGTCACCGAGTCGGGGAAGGCGTCCGCCACCGTGCCCCCCACCCGCATCTCGTCGTGGCCGCTGACCTGCTCGTAGGCGCTCACGCGGATGAAGACCGGACCCTCCGGCACGTTGAGGGCCACCCAATGGCGCGCCTGCTCCCACCCGTCCTCGCCCCGCCGCAGGAGCGACTGCTGGCCCCAGAAGAGCGACCCCACCGGGTTGCCGTCCAGGTCGAAGAGGCCGTAGCGGGCGTGGGCCTGGGGCGTGTCCTGGGCCCCCAGGAACCGGCCCACCAGGACCCCCGTGCCGGGCTCGCGGGTGAGCCCCACCTGCCGGTACCAGGCGTCCACCCGGGCCTCGGAGACCATCTCCAGGAAGCGGGTCAGGTCCGGCGCCGAGCCCAGGTCGGCCAGGTTCGTGTTGATGCGCTGATAGGTGGGCAGGTAGTTTTCCGTCTCGGTGCGGATGGTGAACGTGCTGTCGGACGGCAGGATCACCCGGTAGCCCACCAGGGGGGCCAGCTGCAACAGGCCCCGGTCGTCCGAGAAGCGCCGGTCGCTCTGCAGCCCCAGGGCCGAGACCTCCACCGGGAAGACATTGATCCCCGAGATCCAGTCGGTGATGGGTCCCGTCACCCCCACTTCGGCCACCACCACCGGGATCACGGTCATGGGCTTAACCGAGATGGCCTGGTCGAACACCCCCACGTGGTCTGCGCCGAGCCCGCCCGCCCCGCCCAGCAGGAACACCTCCCCCGGCGGAGCGTTGAAGATCGTGAACGAGCCCTGGTCGGCGGTGCCGTCGGTGGCCACGAAGTCGGGCACGCCCCCCAAGCCGTTGTAGAACACGTCGGTCAGGATGTTGCCGTCGAAGTCCCGGGCCTGGAGGGTCACCCCCGCCACCGGGTTGGAGCCCGCCAGCGTGAAGCCGCTGATCACGCCGCCGGTGAGCTCGGTGGAGACGTTGGCCGCCGACAGCAGGTTGGCCAAGTCGGCGGAGGAGTAGATGCGCAGGTTGCCGGTCAGGTCCGTGCCGCCCTGGGAGCCCCGGTCCACCGCGCCGGTGGCGAAGTCGAAGTTGTAGGTATCCACGAACGGCACGTCCCGGACGCCGGCCGAGCCCGGCGAGCCCGGAAACGGCGTGGCCCCGCACCCGGCACACCACAGCGCGGCCAGGGCGGCCAGGGCGGCGCGCGCGGGCCAGGGGGCGCGGGTACCCTTCCGGCTAGAACTGGTACGCGAGTTCCACATAGACCCGGGAGCTGTTCTGGAAGAAGCCGGCAAAATGGAACTGGCCTGGCAGGGGCTCGCCCCGCGGCCCCACGTCGGCGATGGCGCCGGTCATCACGTCGGCGCCGAAGGAGAACTTGACCCGCTCGGTCAGCAGGATCTCGGTGCGCGGCCGGATCACCATCTCGTCGTCGTTGATGAAGTGGATGACCAGGCACTGAGCGGTGACCGTGTTGTCGAACAGGGTCTTGCGCACGAAGACGGCGTCCACCCGGTCCCGCTCGTCGGCGATGATCGAGGGATCGTAGTTGAGGATCTGGGCCTCCATGTACTGGAGCGAGAGATCCACTCCCAGCAGGGTGAAGTCGGCGCTGACCGCCCACTTGTAGTAGTCGCGCTGCACCTCGCCCCCCACGGCGTCGGACGCCTGCACCGCCCCCGCCCCGAGGAACGTGCCGTACTGCTTGTTGTGCACGTAGGCCCCCTCGGCGTTGACGATGAACGGCCCGATGGCGCGGGAGAAGGTGGCGCCGTAGATCTTCAGGCGCGGCGGGCGGGGGGTGAAGTCCACCGACGGGGTCACGCCGAACTGGGCGTCCTCCCCCACCCCCTGGATGGAGCGGAAGGCCGCCGGGAAGTCGTCCCAGGTGTCGAAGTAGCTCACCGCCAGCGCGGTTCCCTTGAGCGAGAAGCTGTAGCGCAGGGCGTACTCCGCGTTCTGCACCCCGCTGTTCGGCACCTCCAGGTCGGGCAGGAACTGGAACTGCTCGAACTCCGTCCCCGGGGGGGCGGGCTTGTGGGTGCGGATCTCGGGGATCCAGATCGCCTCGATGTTGGAGCCCGAGAAGTAGTGATCGTACTTGACCATGAACAGGGGGATGTAGCGGTCCACCACGTCCCGCAGGATGAACTCCTTGAAGTCCAGGGGGTTGATCTCGTCCGTGACCCGGGAGCCCTCCACCACGCCCCAGCGCACGATCTGCCGCCCCACCCGCAGGTCCGAGTCGGGGAAGTGCACGTCCACGAAGGCCTCGCGCAGCTCGGCGTCGGTCTGCTCCTCCTGCACCAGACGCACGTTGTCGGCCTGGAGCTTGGCGATCAGCTCGGGGGTCTGCTCCTCGGTGAGGATCGTGTTGGGGCCGCGCCGGGGGTGGATCGTGTCCACGTCCTCCAGGTCGTAGGCGGCGTCGTAGGCCACCCGCGGCACCAGGGTCACCTCCGCGTCCCGCCCGATGGGGGTGACGGTCTCGAGGCGCATCACGTTGAGGACCTTGGAGAAGGTCGAGGGGGTCACGTAGCGGTAGGCGGTCTCGTTGCGGATGTAGCCCCGCACCGAGGTGCCCGTGGTGTCCAGCACCCGGGCCAGCACCCCCTCCCCGCCTTCCGGGGCCTCCTCGGCGGCCTCGGCCACTGCGGTGACGCCGGTCTGGGAGCGCTCCGGCTCGGCCCGGAGCGACACCTCCTGGGCCCGCCCAACCCCCGGCGCAAGCGCCCCCAGGGCCAGGAGGACCAGCAGAACCCGAAGCGCCAGACCCGCCCGCCCGGGCCCGCCCCGGTCACAGGAACGGGAGAGAGGGCTCCACCCAAACGGCCCCGGAAATGCCACGGAAGTGGCATCCGTTGCCCCCCGGGCGCCGGATTTCCGGCCTCGCCCCGCGACGATCCCTGTACGAAGACTCAAAAAACGACAAAAATCAACAGGTTTTATCCAGCTCTCGGGCCCGGGGGCCGTGCCGCTCCGGGCCCATCCCCGGTACAAGTAGCAAGAACGGGACCGAACCGCGCCCCCCGAAAGGGGGGGCCCGGCGCCCGGATCACGGGGGCGGCGGTGGGAGACCCGTGCCCCGCCGGACCGCCTCCAGCTCCGCCCGCAGGGGCCCCAGGCGGGGGTCCCCGGGCAGGCGCCGGGCCAAACGCTCCAGGGCCCCGGCCGCGCCGTCCCGGTCCCCGGCCGCCAGGGCCACCCGGAAGGCCAGGTACTCGGCCTGGGGGTCCTCCGGGGCCACCCGCCGCAGGTGGGCCACGGCCCAGCGGGCGTCCTCGAGGCGCCCCGCCCGCAAGGCCACCCGCACGATCTCCGTGGCGGTGGCCCCGGGGGCGTAGCGGTAGGCATACCTGCGCACCCGGGCGTTGGCGGCCTCGGCCCGGGCCAGGCGGCGCAGGGCCTCCAGGGCGTCGGCGTCGCGGCCCAGGCCCAGGTAGGTCCGGGCCAGCTCGAACCACATGCGGGGGTCGTCCGCGGCCCGCTCCCGCAGCGGCTCCAGGGCCGTCAGGGCGTCGGTGTAGCGCTGCCGGGTCAGCAGGGCCGCCACCAGGCCGTAGCGGGCCGCCGGGATCTCGGGGTCGTGGGCCACCGCCCAGCGCAGGTCCGCCTCGGCCTCCGCCGGGCGCCCGGCGTCCAGGTAGGCCAGGCCCCGGTTGGTGCGGGCCCCGGCGGAGGCCGGGTCGCCACGAACGGCGGCGTCCCACAGGCGCACCGGGTCGCCCCAGGCCCGCTCCCGGTGCACGGCCAAACCGCCCAGCAGCAGCACCGCGCAGGCCAGGGCCGCCGCCACGGCCCGGCGCCGGCCGGCCGCCGCCTCCCACAGGCGGCACGCGAGCCACGCCACCACCATCCCCACCCCGAAGCTGGCCGTGTAGCCCCGGTTCTCCAGCAGGATCACGTTCAGGTGGACGAAGGTGGACGGGGCGATCAGCAGGAAGTACCACGCCAGCCCGAAGGTGAGCAAGGGCGCCCGCCGCCGGGCCCGCCAGGCCCAGGCCAGCAGCCCCGCCACCACCGCCAGGGCCGCCAGGGTGGGCGCGTCCGCCAGTCGGGCCCCGGTGTCCACCGGGTGGACCGGGGTGAGGCCGGTGGGCAACAGCATCAGGCGCAGGTTCTCCACCAGGCACCGGAAGGCCGTGGCGAGCCGCCACTCGGAATGCCACACCTGCCCCAGGTAGTCGAAGGCCCGGTTCACGTTGGGCATCCACACCAGGGCGGCGCCCAGGCCCACGGCGTAGGGGGCGTAGGGCCACAGCAGGCGCCGGAGGGTCAGGCCCAACGGGGCGGCGCCGCCCCGCACCAGCAGCAGGTCCGCCGCCAGCATGGCGGCCGGGAGGGTGAGGGCCGTCTCCTTGGAGAGCAGGGCCGCCGCGAGGCAGGCCAGGTGGGCGGCGTACAGCCCCGCCGCCCGCCCCGGCCGCTCCGCCAGCCGCATGGCCAGGTGAAGGCCCAGGGCCCAGGCGGCGAACACGCCGCACAGGAGGGCGGAGCGGGCCGACAGGTAGTGCACCGCCTCCACGTTGAAGGGCGCCACCCCCACCCAGGCCGCCGCCACGAACGGCACCGCCCGGGGCAGGGACGGCCGGTGCCGGCGCGCCAGCCCCAGGGCCCACAGCAGCCCCAGCGCGGCCAGGACGTGGAGCGCAACCTCGGTCAGCTTGAAGCCGAAGGTGCCCAGGCCCATCTGGGCGTTGACTGCGTAGCTGAACGCCACCAGGGGGCGGTAGTGGACCGTGGAGGACACCGCGCTGTAGGCGGTACGGTCGGTGAAGAAGCGCCACCAGTCGCCCGACAGCCCCCGCTGCACCGCCGGGTTGGCCCCGATGTAGGCCAGGTCGTCGAACACGAACGGCCCGTTCAGCTCCCAGGCGTGCACGGCGACCACCAGCGCCGCCAGCAGCAAGGGAGCGCGCCACCGACCGCGCGGCCGGGTCACGGCCCCCCCTCCCCGGCCGGCGCCGGTGCCGCCAGGCGCTCCCGCGCCTGGGCCGCATGGCCGTCCGGGTCCGGGCCTGCGGCCCGCGCCAGGAACGCCTCCCACGCCTCCCGGGCCGCGGCGGGCCGGCCGGCGGCGTCCAGGGCCCGGGCCAGCTGGAAGCGGGCGTCCGGATCATCGGGAGCATCGGCCACGGCGGCCGCGAGCACGTCCGCCGCCTCGCGGGACCGGCCCGCCCCCAGCAGGGCCTCCCCCAACGCCACCCGGTAGGCGGGCACGTGGGGGTCCGCTCGGACGGCGCGCCGGAACCAGTCGGCCGCCGCCTCCGGGAGGCCCCCGTCCCGCGCCACGGCCCCCGCCTCGAACAGGGCGCGGGGCCACTCCGGGCGGGCGGTCAGGGCGCTTCGCACCTCGGCCTGCGCACCCTCCAGGTCGCCCTGGCGCCGCAGCACCCCGGCGAGGGCCAGGTGCAGGTCCGGGGCCTGTCCCGGCCAGCGGATCAGGGCGTCCCGGTAGAGGGACGCCAGCTTGGCGGTTTGGCCGCCGGCCTCGTACAGGCGCACCAGCTTGCCCAGGACCACCGGGCTGTCCGGGAAGACCCGGCGCGCGTCCAGGAGCACCGCCTCGGCCCGCTCCGGGCGGCCGTGGTCCCGGTACAGGTCCGCCAGCTGGAGCACCGGGGCCATCCAGGCGGGCTTCAGCGCCAGGGCCCGGCGGATCGCCCGCTCGGCCAGGTCGGGACGCCCCTCGCGGGTGAAGTACTCCCCGATCCGCACGTAGGCCCGGGCGCTGGTGGGGTGGACCTTCAGGGCCCGGGTCCACAGGGTCAGCTCGTCGGTCCAGGCCCGCTCCCGGGCGACGGTCCCGGCCACCAGCAGCGCCGCCGCCAACCCCAGCCCCGCCGCCACGAGAGGGCGGCGCCGCCCGGCCGCTCGCCACAGCCACGCCGCGCTCCACCCCACGGCCATGCCCACCCCCAGGCTGGCGGGGTAACCCCGGTGCTCCTGCAGCACCTCCTGCAGGACCACGAACGTGGAGGGGGCGATCAGCAGGAAATACCACGCCAGGCCGAAGGCCACGAGCGGCGCCCGCCGCCGCGCGCCCCACGCCCCCGCCGCCACCAGCGCCACCGCGGCCCCCGCCGCCAGGGTGCCGGCCGCCGGCAGGGGCAGGCCCGGCCCGATGGGGTGGGTGATGGAGAGCCCGGTGGGCAGCAGCATCAGGCGCAGGTTCTCCGCCAGGCAGCGCACCGCCGCCGCCACCCGCCACGGCTCGGCGAAGACGCCCCCCAGGTAGTGGAACACCCGGTGCACGTTGGGCATCAGCACCCAGGCCAGGAGGCCCCCGGCCGCGTAAGGCGCGTAGGGCCACCAGTGCGCGGGCCCGCGCCGCGTCCCGGGGGCGGCCGGGCGCAGCAGAAGCAGCAGGTCCGCCGCCAGCACGACGGCCGGCACCGCGAGGGCGGTTTCCTTGGAGAGCACCGCCGCCGCCAGGGCCGCCAGGTGGGCGCCGTACCACGCCACGGCCCCGCCCCCGCGGGCGCGCCGCATCCGCAGGAAGGCGCCCACCGCGAGCACCGAGAACAGCCCGCACAGCACCGACGAGCGGGCCGTCAGGTAGTGCACCGCGTCCACGTTGAACGGCGCCACCGCCACCCAGGCCGCCGCCGCCAGGGCGGTGCCCGGGGGGGTGCCGGGCACGGCCCGCCCCAGCCCGGCGACCAGCCGGTACAGGGCCAGCACGGTCAGCAGGTGCAGGAGCAGCTGGGTGGCCTTGAACCCGAACGTTCCCAGCCCCAGGGAGACGTCCGCGGCGTAGGTCAGCGCCACCAGGGGGCGGTAGTGTCCGGTATTCGGGTTGCCGGAGGCCGCCAGTTCCGTGAAGGCCCGGCTCCATTGGCCGATCCCGGCCTGCACGGCCGCGTTCTCCACGATGTAGGGGAAGTCGTCGTAGACGAACTCCCCGTTCAGCTCCCAGGCGTGGGCGCCGATCGTGAGGAGCGCCAGCAGGAGGGGTGCCGCCCAGCGCGTCCGGGCGTCAGCCACGGCCCGCCCCGCCCTTCCCCCGGCCGCCCCGTCCCCCCCGGGCGCGCAGGTCGCGGTAGACGTCCTCCAGGGTCCGGGTGAAGCCCGCCGCGTCGCACAGGGAGGAGCCCGCCACCCGGTCCCTCAAGGCCGCGCGCAGCGCCGCCAGGCGCCCCCGGTCCGCCGCCAGGTCGCGGGCCGTGGCCACGAATCCGTCGGCGTCTTCCGCCACCAGCTCCGGCAGCCCCACCCGGTTCATCAGGCTGACCCCCATCCGCTCGGCGAACAGCCGCCCCGCCAGCGTCACGACCGGGACGCCCATCCACAGGGCCTCGCAGGTGGTCGTGTGGCCGCAGAACGGGAAGGTGTCGAGGGCCACGTCGATCCGGTCGTACACCGCCAGGTACTCCCGGTTGGCACCGCGCCGGCCCTCGCACGTCACCCGTTCCGGGTCCACCCCCTCCGCCCGGAACGCCGCGGTGAACCGCTCCCGCAGCGCGGCGGAGGCGAAGTCGTGGCGGAACAGCAGCAGGTGGGCGTCCGGCACGGCCTGGAGCACCCGGGCCCACAGGGCGATCACCCGCCGGTTGATCTTGGCCGGGTTCATCAGGCTCCCGAAGGTGACGGCGCCCGTCGAGCCGGCGGGGAGCGGCGTCACGGGGGGCGCGTCGTACGGCATCCGGTAGCAGCAGAACCCGCCGGGGATGCGGACGAGCGCCTCGCTGTACCAGCGCTCCGCCCCCGGCGGGTCGGCCCAGGCGTCCGTCAGGCGGTAGTCCACCGCCTCCAGGCCCGAGGTGAGGGGGTCCCCCAGGTACCCCGCTTGCACCGGGGCGGGCCGGTACGCCAGCACGGGCAGACGCGTGCCCCCGGCGTGGCCCGCCAGGTCCACCAGCACGTCGATGCCGTCCTCCCGCACCCGCCGGGCCACCTCGGCGTCGGAGAGGCCGGACACGTTGGTCCAGGCGTCCGCTTGTGCCCGCATCCGTTCCGTGGCGGCGTCGGGGGCGGCCACGTTGGCGTAGCAGGCCACCCAGGCCCGGGACCGGTCGTGGGCCGCCAGGACCGGCTCGATGAAGAAGCCCACCGGGTGGAACCGGAAGTCCGGTGACAGGTAGCCCACCCGCACCGGATCCGTGCCGCCCCGCCGCCGCGCCGCCGGGGGGGCCGGTGGCGGGCCCGCGGCGGCCGTCGCGCGCCGGCCCCAGTCGGCCCGTTCCGCCAGGCAGGCGTCCGGGTCCAGCTCCGGCAGGTAGGAGCGGGCGAACAGCAGATTGTGCCACCCCACGGCAAAGTCGGGCCGGGCGGCCACGGCCCGGTGGAAGTCCTCCACCGCCTGTTCCGGCTCCAGGAGCGAGAGGTGGACGTAGCCCAGGTTGTTCAGGGCCTCGTGGTGGCCCGGGTTCAGCTCGGTGGCCCGGCGGAAGGCAGCCACGGCGTCCTCGGCGTGACCCTGCTTCTGGAGCACGAGCCCCAGGTTGTTGTGCAGGTCCGGGTCGTCGGGCCGGCCCGCGACCGCCCGCTTCAGGTGCGCCTCGGCCTCGGGCAGCCGGCCCGCCTGCCACAGGACCGTTCCCAGCCGGCCCGCGAGCGCCGGGTCGTCCGGCCGGGCGGCCACGGCGCACTCGTAGTGCCGGACGGCCCGCGCCAGGTCGCCCCGCAGTGCCAGGGCCCCCGCCAGGCGCTCGTTCACCCCGGCGTGGTCCGGCGCGACCGCCAGGGCCCGCTCGAAGGCGCCGATCGCCTCGTCCAGCCGGCCCGCCGCGCCATGCAGGTTCCCCAGGCCCACCAGGGCCGGGACACAGCGCGCGTCCAGCGCGAGGGCCCGGCGGTAGGCCTCGGCGGCCGGCTCCGGCCGCCCGGCGGCCTGGCACGCGGCCCCCAGGGCCAGGTGGGCGCGCGGGTCACGGGGCGCGGCCGCCACGGCGCGGCCGCAGGTCTCCACCGCCTCCCCCGCCCGGCCCCGGGCCCGCTCCACGTCCCCCAGCAGGAGCAGGGCGTCCACGTTGGCGGGGTCCGCCGCGAGAATCCTGCGGTACAGCGCCTCGGCCCGGGCCAGGCGCCCGGCCCGGTGGTGCTCCAGGGCCTCCCGGCCCCAGGCCTGGATCCTTCCGGGACCGCTCCCGGACATGTCAGCGGAGAGCGCCACGGCGGCGCGCAGGGTCAGAAGGCATAGTTCATCCGCAGGTTGATGGTGCGGCGCTGGTTGATGTTGTCCTGCACGACCTGGTCGGTCAGGACGTCCTCCAGATTGGCGGGCGTGTCCTGGGTGGCCCGCGCCTCCACCTGGCGGATGTCGAGCACCCAGGTGGTGGACGGGTCCGGCCGGTAGGTGAACGCCACGCCGAAGGAGAGGGAGGTCTGGGACTGGGGGGTCTCCACGGTGACCGGGTCACCGCCCCCTTCCGGGGTGAAGGTGGAGAACACACCCTGGGTGAAGCGGGTTACGGAGTAGGAGCCCGACAGCGTGGCCGATACGGTGGGGTACACGCGGAAGGTGTAGGACAGCGTGCCGCCCGCCGTGTGGGACAGGATGGGCACCACCTCGCCGGTGGTGCTCCCCGGGCGGATGTTGGCCGAGCGCACGTTCTCGCTGTCCGTGTAGCTGCCCGACAGGGACACCGATCGCTGCTTCGGCAGGGAGCGGCTCGCCGACAGGGAGTAGGTCAGGTCGGTGCGGTCCGTGTCGAGGGAGAGTGCCACGGCGTCGAGGACCCGGTGGATGTAGCGGGCGCTCAGGTTCATGCGGACCCCGAACCCCGCCGGGAAGTTGTGTCCCACCCGCAGGTCGAGCACGTCCTGCAGGTAATTGTTGCCGACGTTGGTGAACGACGTGAGATCCGTGCGCCGGTAATCCGCCGAAAGGGTCCTGGGGAACGGCAGGCGCGCCTGGAGGTTGCCCCCCGCCACGTACCGCTTCGACACGCTGCCCCGCTGGGTCCGCACGTAGATCCAGGAGACCTCCGGAATGGCCAGGAGCCAGCGTGTCGAGGTGGCCAGCTGGACCGACACGGTGTCCGTGTTGACGTAGGTCTGGAAGGTGTAGTGCAGGTTGTGGGCGCTGGACAGCACCACCGGGATCGAGAGATGCTCGCTGCGGTAGCTCAGATAGGTGAGCGACAGGGTGGCGCTGCTCCGCACGCCGGTCAGCGGGGCGGTGGCCGAGTTGTTGCCGTTCGTATTGTAGTCGATGACGGTCTGCGCGATGTTCATCCGCAGGCGCTTGCTCTGGGCGATCTGCTGCTGCGCCATGGTGACGAACCGCCCGTCCTGGGGCCCCGCGATGGCGATGGCCCGCTCGAACCACTCGGTCGGCGTCCGGTAGCGGGGCGTGCCGGCCGCGGCTTCGGCCCCGGTGAGGATCCCCGCCAGGGCCGTGCCGGTGGGAGGCGCCTCCGGCAGGCCCCCCGCCCCCGTCGCCACCGCCATGAGGCCGCGCTCCACCAGCAGTTCGGTGGTCTCGGGGTGGGAGGCCAGGTACCAGTCGTAGAGGGCCGCCGCCTCCGCCGGCCGTTTCTCGTCGCGGAGCAGCCGGCCCAGCCCCAGGACCCCGGCCTCGTTGTCCGGGTGCTTGCCCACGAAGTCCTGCATCGTCTCGACCGCCTCCCCGGCGCGCCCCGCGTCCACGAGGGTCTTGGCCAGGACCAGGTACGTGCTGACCAGGTCCGGGGACTGCTCCGTGGAGGTTCTCAGCGCCTGGATGGCTTCCTCCATCCGGCCCGCCTTGGCCTCGATCTGGCCCACGTAGAACCACAGGCGGGGATTGACGGGCTTGGCTTCGAGCACCGTCTGTGCCACCTGCAGGGCCTCGTCGTCGTGCCCGCCCTGGAGCAGCACCTCCACCAGGCGCTGGGCGATACCGGGGTGCTCGGGGTTGAGCCGGTGGGCCTGGCGGAACGCGAAAAGCGCCTTGTCGTCCTCCCCGGCCGAGACCAGGGCGTTGCCCAGCAGCAGGTAGGCCAGGGCCTTCTCCTTGCCGTCGGCCGCAGCCAGGGAGGCCTGGATGCGCTTGCGCGCCTCGGCCACCTCCGGCTCGTCGGTGCCGTAACGGAGCACCTGCCGGAACGACTCGATGGCCTGTTGCGGAAAGCCGGTCGCGGCGTAGAACAGCCCCAGCCGGAAATGGGACTGGATGTGGTCGGGCTTGAGGCGGACGGCCTCGCGGAAGGCCTTGAAGGCCTCGCCGAAGTTCCCCAGGTCGCCCTGGATGATGCCGGCGTTGTAGTGGTAGTAGGGGTTCTCGGGGTCCAGCTCGATGGCGCGCTGGTACTGTTCCAGCGCCTCCTTCGGCTTGCCCTCGGCGGCCAGCGCGTTGCCCTTGACGAAGGCGTCGCGGGCGTCGCGCCGGGTGGCGTACTCGGCCAGGATCTTCTCCACCGCGTCCACCTTCGCCTTGGCGTCCGCGTGGTAGGGGCTGTCCTCGGGCGACCAGCGCAGGACCTGGCGGTACTCCTCGAAGGCGTCCTCGAAGCGCCCGAGGCCCACGTAGGCGAGCGCCAGGCCGTAGTGGCTCAAAAAGTGGGTCTCGTCGCTGGCGACCGCCGCCTTCAGGCTCTCGATCGCCAGGTCGTTGTTCCCCTGCCGGGTGTACACGGTGGCCAGGTTGTAGAGGGCGAGGGTGTTGTCGGGGACGAGGGTCAGCACCCGCTGAAACGCCGCCTTGGCCGCCTCCAGGTCGCCGGCCTCCAGGGCCTTCACGCCCAGGTTGAGGTCGGCGCGGACCTGCCGGGCGATCTCGGGGCTGGTGCCGAACAGGGCCAGCCGGCGGCGCGACTGCTCCGCCTCGGGGCTGGTCCCGCCGTGGCGGACCGTGCTCTCGAACGCCTTGAGCGCCTCCGCCTCCCGCCCGGCGGCCTCGTAGATCTTGCCCAGCTCGAACTCGGCCCGGTAGTACGCGGGATCGATGGCCACCGCCCGCTGGAACGCCTCGGTCGCGCCGGCGGTGTCTCCCGCCTCGTTGCGGCTCGCGCCCAGCAGATAGGCCGCGTCCGCCTGCTCGGGATTGGCCTCCAGCACCTTCCGGAAGAAGTCCGAGGCCACGGCGTAGTCCTTGCGCGCGAACAGGTAGAGGCGTCCCAGGCCCATGAGGGCGACCGGGTTGGTCGCGCGCAGCTTGAGCACGCGCTCGTAGGTGCGGACGGCCTCGTCGACGTTGCCCATGCGCTCGTACACGCCCGCCAGGTGGTTCAGCAGGCCGATGTCCCGGGGCCGGGCCTTGGCCAGGATCTCCAGGTGGGGGACGGCGTCGGCGTCCCGCCCCATGCGTTCCAGGAGCTGGGCCAGGTTGTTGCGGCCGGCGAAGTTCCCGGGGGCCAGGGCGACGACCTCCTCCAGGGCCCGGCGGGCGTCGTCGACGCGGCGCTCCTGCACCGCCCGCTGGGCCTCCTGGAACAAGCCCTGCACCCGCACCGCGTCCCGGGCGGTGGCGCCGCGGTCGGCGAACAGACGCCGGATGGCGGTGCCGACCGGGTCGTCGGGGTCCTGGGCCACCAGCTCCTGGAACACCGCGTAGGCGGCGTCGAGCCGCCCCTCCTGCGCCAGGATGTTGGCGAGCATGAAGCGTCCCTCGCGGTCCGAGGGATTGGCCTCGAGGTAGGCGCTGACCACGCGGTGGGCGTCCGCGGTCCGGCCCTGGGACAGGAGGCGCCGGGCGTCGTCGAGGGGGGCGCCCCACACGGCGCCCGCCCCGCCCAGGACGACCAGCGCGGTCAGCGCCAGTGCCGTGCAGGCACGTCGAATCCGTCCTGAGCCCGTCAATTCGCCAGCAATCCGCTCCGGGGTGCCGGAATAGACCGGCCCAAAAGGGGTAACACGTTACGCGAACCCCCCAGGGGAATCCAATATCCATGCCACGGGCCGGCTTCCGGGGCCCATCCGGAGCCGGCGGCCCGGCCCTCCGGGAGGGAGGGAGCGGCGCGGGGCGAAAGACAAAAAAAGGGGGGCTTGGCCTTGCGGCCAAGCCCCCCTGGGCGTGCCTTCAACAGGCCCCGACCACCTCAAGAGCGGCGGACGGGATACGCCTTGCCTCCACCCTTACGGGGTGTTGGCGTGGGTCACCGTGGGCACCACGTTCCAGCCGGAATCGTAGTCCTGGTACCGGACGAACACCGCGGACGGGGCGAAGGCGTGGCTCACGCCCTGCGCCTCGTTGTCGCAGTTCACGCAGCTGAAGAAGAAGCCCTCGATGTCCTGCGACACCAAAGACCCGATCAGCGGCTCCGGCTTGGCGTCACCGCCGCCCGGGGCGCCGTTGTTGACGTCCGGATCGGTGGTGGTGTTGTCGTTCGTACCGACGTTCGACGTGGCACTCGCCGTCTGCTGGAACGCCATCTGCACGGTCTGGCGGCTGGCCTCACCGAAGTTGTCGTTCGGGTTCCGGCCCGTGGACGCACCCGAGAAGGTGACGCCCGGGTTGCCCGCGTCCGTGCCGTCGGTCAGCTCGACCATCTGCTCCAAGCGCTGGTCGATCTGCGCCCCGGCCGTGGCCAGGTCGGCCCCGGACCAGGACAGCTGGCTGCGGAAGTTCTGCGCGAGGTTGGTGGTCCCCTGCAGGTCCGCACCGCCCTCACCGTTTCCGGCTCCGACGCCCACGCCGGTCCCCTGGTTGGTGGAGTCGACGTAGGTCACCACGGTCTGGTCGATCCAGACCTCACGGTTGGTCTGCTCGCCGCCCAGCCAGGTGGGGGCGCCGATGGGCAGATCCGGCCCGTTCTGCAGCGCGTCACCGACCGTACCCCAGGCCAGGTTCAGGCCCTGGAAGTAGCTGGTGCCGTTGGTCCGGAACAGACCGTTGTCGAACGCGTCACCCCGCTTGTTCCCGTCCTCGTCCGAGAACATGAGGTAGCCGCTGGCCTCGGTGGCGTCGAAGATGGGCACCGCGTCGCCCTGGGTCCAGTACACGCCCATGGCGGCCTGCATGACCAGGTGGATGCCATGGTCGGGGCAGCTGCCCGTGGTCGTGCCGTAGCCACCGCAGTCCGCCGTAATGAACTCGGGGACGAACATGGCGGCGACGCCACCGGGCACGTACTGCTCGGTGTTGTTGATCGTCACGATGTCGGAGGCCATCGCGGCGCCGGCGAAGGCGACGGCGGCAGCGGCTCCAACTGCGACGGAGACTTTCTTGTTCATCATTTCTCGTGTTCCCTTCGAATCAAGTTTCGCTCACGCGGACCGAACAACTCGGTTCCGCGCCGGCCCGCGCCTCACACATCGCTCGCGACGGGCCCCGGGGTCATTCATCCCCGGCTTGTGCGAAGGATTTTCTTCGCACTTCAATCATCCAGGTCCGGTTTCATGGCTGACGTGTCACATAAGCGCCTCCCTTCCGCTGACCTCTCCACCACCCCGGCCGCCGTCCCGCCGGGGCTCCCCTCGGGGCCCACACACCCGCTTGCCCCGAAACTCTCGCTACCCCCCGATGCTCGTCATCGAGGTGAGCATCTTCTCCGGACGATCCATCGTGATGTTGTGGGCGTCCGGCTTGATCTGGAGCACCTCGTCGAACAGCTCGTTGAGCTCCTCGTCGGTGGCCCCGCTGCGCATCGCCTCCCGGAAGTCCACCTCGATCTTGCCGAACAGGCAGGGGCGGATCTTGCCGTCCGCCGTCAGGCGGACCCGGTTGCAGGTGTCGCAGAAATGGTTGCTGATCGCGTGGATGAAGCCCACGCGGCCCTTGTAGCCGGCGATCCGGAAGTTCTCCGCCGGACCGGCGGCCGCGTCGCCGTCGTACACCGGGATCAGCTCGCCCACCTCGTCGGTGATGCGCTGCTGGATATCCTCGATGCCGATGTACTTCTTGCGCCAGTTGTCCCAGTCGGACACCGGCATGAACTCGATGAAGCGCATGTCGATGCGCATCTTGCGGGTGAGCTTGACGAAGTCCACGAACTCGTCGTCGTTGATCCCCTTCTGGGCGACGGCGTTGATCTTGATGTTCGGGAAGCCCACCTCCACCGCCTTCTCGATGCCCTCCCACACCCGCTCGAACTGGTTGCCGCGGGTGATGTCGGCGAACTTGGCGGGCTGAAGGGAGTCGAGGCTGATGTTCAGGTGCCGCAGCCCGGCGTCGTAGAGGTCCTGGGCGTGCTCCTTCAGGAGGATGGCGTTGGTGGTCATGGCCACCTCGGTGATCCCCTCCACCTGGCCCACGTCCCGCACGAAGTCCACGATCCCCTTGCGGACCAGGGGCTCGCCCCCGGTGATGCGGATCTTGTAGACGCCCCGGTCGGCGGACAGGCGGATCACCCGCAGCAGCTCGTCGAAGGACAGCAGGGTGTCCTTCTGCATCCAGTGGTTGCCCCATACGGGCATACAGTAGTTGCAGCGCAGGTTGCAGCGGTCCGTGACGGAGACCCGCATGTATTTAACCGTTCGGCGGAAAGAATCGACCAGCTCAGTCACGACGGCACCTCTTCAAAGGAAGTGAACCCGGAACCCCACCTTCGGACGCGACACGAAAGAGAGAGCAATCATCGTGCCAACGCCGGAATACCCACAACCCCTTGAAAAGGCAATGGCCGTCACGCCGCGGCGCGGTGGGTGGGAAACCCGCTACCCAACCCGAATCGGAAAAACATTTCCCACATTTCCCACATTTCCCGATCCAGGGGATCCCCTCCGAATGCGTCCCGTGCCCCGTGTCCCGTCCCGCCGGTCCGCCAGGGCGGGACCCGCCGTCGGACGATCTCAAAGGGTAACACGGCGGGGGCCCCGGGAGCGCCCTACGGGCACTCGCCCGGGGTGCCGGAGGTCTGCGTGTAGCCGGAGGCGGTGGAGTAGGTGAACGTGCCGGTGCAGTTGTTGGAGCTGGTCACACCGGCGGTGACGTCGGTGTAGGACTCCGTGTAGCTGCCCTTGGCGTCGCCCAGCAGGTCGCCGTTGGCGTCCACCAGGGCGTCCACGCTGAAGAACATGTCGAAGACCTGGTCCCCGTCCCCGTGCCCGCCCGAGGCGCTGCCCGGGCCGATCATGGCGTTCTCCTGGTGGAACCCGAAGTCCATCTCGTTGCAGCGTTTCTGCCCGCTGGTGGCGGTCACGGTGCGGCAGTCCTGGCCCGGGTCCACGCCGACGGACAGGTAGTCGTTGCGCAGCCCCTGCTTGAACAGAGCGCCGCCGGACCCGTCGTCGCCGTCCTCCACGTAGGACAGGTAGTAGTAGCCGGTGCCGGTCTGCTGGCCCGGCGGAGGGGGGGTGCCCATGTCCAGGGACCCGCCCTCCACGAAGGCGACCTGGTTGGAGACGAAGTCGCAATCCGTCCGGTTCATGCAGACGCTCTTGTCCGAGGCCCCCGCCGCCAGGCCGTACCCGAACTGGGTGCTGCCGCCCAGGTAGTCGACGTCCGGGGTGTTGGGGTCCTCGCCGTAGAGGATCAGCGTCGACGTGTCCGGGTGGGGGTCGGCGGGGCCGGTCAGCACCGTGGGGTCGAAGCCCCGGAAGGCCTGCATGTCGTTGCTGGTGTTGCTGGTGCTGCTGTAGGTGAGGGCGTCGGAGGCGGAAGCGGCGGTGGCCGTGGCGATCAGCAGGGCGCCGATTGCCAGGAGCCGCATGGCGATTTTGCCCGTTGGATGAAGCATCCCGTTCCGATCCGTCTCCACACCGCACGTTGGGGTCGGTTCCGGAAGCCACTGGATTGCACGTTCCGTGCCGGGCTCGACGAACTCAGATCACGTTGTTTTGTATATATTTTTACGGGCCCCGCGGAGGCGGTCCGGGGCCCCGCCGACCGCCCTCGGGCGGTGGGGGAAAATCGGGCGCCGGGGTTGGCCGGAAAATTGGCAGGGGCCCGCGCCGGGCCCCCGGAATCACGGTTCGGGGACGTAGAGCTCGGCGGCGGCCACGGCACCCCCCTGGCCGGGGACCACGCCCCCGGTGATCAGCACGCTGCCGTCCCCCAGCCGGGTGGCGCGATGGCCGTTGCCCCGCGCCAGGTCGGGGCGGTCCGCCAGGGCGGCGGACCCGCTCCCGTCCGGCGACACGATCTCGGCCGAGGTGACCGCGAGCTGGGTGGGACCGATGCCGCCCACCACCAGGAGGCCGCGCCCGCCCCCGAGGTCCACCGCGGCGTGGCGCCGCCGGGGCTCGGCCAGCAGGCCCACGGTCTGGACGAACCGCTCCGGGGCGTCGGCGTAGGCCTCCACCACCCGCAGGGAGGGGTTGGCCACCTGGCCGCCCCCCACCGCCAGCCAGCCGAAGCCGCCCCCGACCTGGGCCACCGCCGTGAGGGTCAGGTCGTAGCGGGCCACGGACAGGCTCAAGGGGGTGGTGGCGCCGGTGACGGCGTCCAGCACCTCGGCCCCGGCGGTGGCGCCGCTGACCGTGGCCGCCGCCCCGCCCGCCACCAGCACGCGGCGCTCGTCCAGGGCCACCGCGGCGTGCTGAGCGCGCGGCTCCGACAGGGTCCCGCTCACCACCAGGGTGCCGTTGGAGGTGATCACCTCCACGGAGTCGAGGGGGTCGGCCGCGTTCGGGCCGCCCCGGCCGCCGATCAGGACCACCCGCTCGGCGCCGCCGGGCGTCACGCGCACGGCCTGGTGCTGGGTGCGGGCCGTGATCCGGAAGTCGAACGACCACTCGTCGGAGCCCGAGATGGAGATGGTGCCGGGCACGAACACGACCCCCGAGGGGTGCGGCTTGCGGTTGCCCGTGCCGGGATCGGCGTACTCGCCCCCGGCGATCAGCACCGAGCCGTTGGCCAGCCGGGTGGCGGTGTGGTGGCTGCGCGCGAAGACGTTCGGCAGGTTGGGGTCGTGGCCCGCGACGCTGCTCAGGGGCGGCCCCGGCGAGAAGCTGTGGGTGTCGGGGTCGTACACCTCCACTGTGTCCAGGATCTGGTTGGCGGCGTCCTCCCCGCCCACGATCAGCACCCGCCCGTCATTCAGGAGGGTGGCGGTGTGGAACTTGCGCGGCCCGCCCATGTTCCCCACCCGGGTGAAGCCCGAGTGGGCGGAGCCGGAGAACGGCACCACCACGGTCTGGGTGGGGTCCAGGGAAATGGCCAGGTTCCCGGTGACGGCGGCGGTGGCGTAGCTGGTGAAGGTCACCGGGATCGGCGCGGCCTCCTGGGGCTGCACGGTGAGGGTGGCCGGCAGCGAGCCGGGGGTCACCTCGTCCCGGTCCGAGATCGCCCCGGTGACGTTCACCGGGGTGTTGCCGCCGTTGTACACGTACACGGTGCGGGCCACCGCCTGGCCCACCTCGGGCACGTCGGGGGCGGCGAAGTCCAGGCTGTCGGGGATGACCTGGAGGGCGTTCTGGTGGTCGGCCACCAGCACCTGCTGGGTGACCAGGTCGGTGCCCCCCTGGTCGTCCGTCACCTGCAAGGCCACGGTGTAGAGGCCCGGGTTGGCGTAGCTCGTGACTGCCACGTCGGCCACCGCGCTGGGCAACTCGGGGTCCAGGGTCAGGCCGTCGTAGTGGAAGTCCCAGATGTACTTGACGATGGCGCCGTCCGGGTCGTCGCTCTGGCCGGGGTCGAACTTGAAGACGTCGCCGGTGAGGGCCTGCACCCGGTCGGGCTGGAACTTGGCCCGGGGCAGCTGGTTCACCGGCGCGTTGAGGCCGCCCCCGCCGCCGGAGCCCCCGCCGCCGCAGCCGGCCAGCAGGAACACGGCCCCCAACGCCAGGAATCCGGCAAAGCGCCGCAGCCGCCGGGCCGCCGCGCCCCGGTTGGCCGGCACCCCCGTGGGGGCGCGTCCGGGCGCCGGGGCCGCGTCCGCGCGTCCGGAGCCGCGGCTCCGGAAGCCTGCGGGGGCCCGGACGGGGCTCGTGTCAGGTCGAGGGGTGATCATCCCGTCCAGGTAAATGCACGTTCCGGGCCATCCGGCGCGACTTTTAACGGACTGAAAAGGCGGCATTTTTACGGGCCCTCCCGGCCCGTCCCCGCGCCCCGGCGAAAGCCCTTCCCGCAAGTGGGAAAACCGGGTCCGCCCCACCCCCTCGAACGGGGGGGGAGCCGCCCCGGGGCCGAGGGACCGGCCCCGGCGGCGGGCTAGCGGAAGTCCGGATCGCCGTACTGGGGGTTGCCCACCTGCTGGGGAGGCACGTTGGCCACCTCGACCGCGAAGCTGAAGGCCGCCGTGGCCCCGTCCTCGAGCACGTGCTGGAGGGTCACGTAAACCCGGTCGCCCAGCACCTGGCCCGACAGGTTGGCCAGGCTCACGTCGTACTCCTGGTTCGCGGCGTTGTAGGTCACCGTCCGGTTCGCCGGGGCGGTCCAGGGGGTGTAGGCCACGCCCGACTGGTTCACCGCCGCGGCCACCACCAGGTTGGAGGCCGACGAGGGGGCGTAGGCCGTGCCGGCCTGGTCGTAGAACCGCACCTTGAGGCTGTAGCTGGTGGCCGCCGGCCCGATGGTGGGGGCCGCGGGCTGCACCACCACGTGGGCGAACACGCCTGGCGGGGCCCCGCCGCCGCCGGCGACGCGGAACTCGGTCACGCCGCGGGTCACCCGGCCGTCGGTGGCGCCGAAGGCGTCCGCCAGGGGCGTGGTGCCCACCAGCTGCATCTCGACCAGCACCCGGTCCCCGGGCAGCAGGGGCGCCCCCGGCACCAGGGTCAGCTCCTGCCGGTAGACCCCCGGGGCCTCCTCCACCAGGCTCCCCACCGTGTAGTCCGTCGAGGGCCCGAGCTGGGTGGCGGTGGTGCGGTTGGTGAGCACCAGGGCGCCGGTGGGGAAGTCGGCCTGGGTGAGGCCCGACAGCGCCAGGCCCTCCTGGTCCCGGACGTTGTAGTAGACGTGGAACGGGGCCCCCACGATGACCTCGTCGGCGTCCGTGTCCAGGTTGAAGACGTGCATCTTGCGCAGGCCCTGGGTGGCGCCGCCCGAGACCACCACGTCCACCGTGGCGACGTCGGTCTTGCCGTAGCCGTCGGTCACCCGCAGGGCCACGGTGTGGACCCCCACGGTGATGAAGGAGTTGGCCACCACCGAGGCCGACACCTGGGGGTTGAAGGTCCCGTCGTAGCCGAAGTCCCATTCGTAGGTCAGCCCCGAGGCCGTGCCGTCACCGGCGGTGCTGGCGGTGCCGTCGAAGTTGACGAACGTGCCGCTCGTCACGGTGGTCGGCAGGGCCGTGGCCACCGCCGTGGGCGGGCCGTACTCCACCGTCGCCGTCGCCGTGGCCACCGCCTGGCCGCCCTGGTCGTCCGTGACCCGCAGGGCCACGAGGTGGGGACCGGCGCTGGCGAAGGTCCACTGCGCCGTGGGGGCGGTGAGCCCGGTCTCGGGGAAGAACAGGGACGGCGTGCCCGCGTAGTCGAAGTCCCACTCGTACTGGATGATGGTGCCGTCCGCGTCCAGGGCGGTGCCGTTGAAGGTGGCGGGCTGGCCCACCACAGTCTGGGCGGGCACCTCGACCCGGGCCTGGGGCAGGGCGTTGCCGCCCAGGGACTGGGTGACCACGATGTCCTGGGTCGCCAGGCTCGTCAGGCCCAGGTTGTCCGTCACCTGGAAGGCCACCGTGTACACCCCCGCGCTGCCCGCGCCGTAGCCGTGGGCCACCACCTGGGAGGTGTAGTCGGCCTGGAAGGTGGTGCCGTCGTAGTCCATGTCCCAGGCGTAGGCGCTGATGCCGTCGCTGTGGGCGCCGACGCCGCCGGACAGGTTGAGCACCCCGCCCTCGTCCACGCTGCCCGGCCCCACGATGGACGCGGTCGGCGCCACATAGAGGCGCGGCGCCACCAGGTAGGGGTTCGCGAGGCCCACGCCGGTCGCCCCGGCGGCGTCGGTGATGAGCGAGAAGGACAGGCGCCGCATCTGCTGGGGCGTGGCCTGGTACTCCAGGGTCACGTACTGGCGCCGCCCCGGGGTCATGGCCGTGATGCCCGTGAACAGCACGTCGTACTGCTGGGTCGCGCCGTTGTAGCCCACGGTCAGGGTGGGGGTCTGGGACACGCCGGCGCTGTCCACCCAGCGGGCCAGGGTCCACGGCTTGTCGCCGTCGTCGGTGGGAGTCAGGGTGGCGTCGTAGAACTTCACCGTCGCCGCCAGGGTGGCCTGGTCGGCCGCGATGTTGACCGCCGCCGGCTCCACCGCGCCCCACCGGAAGCTCCCGGCGGGGGGCGCGGTCTCCACGTAGACCACGGCCGCCGACTCCATCAGGCGCCCGTCGGTGGCGGTGGGGTCGCTCAGGGTGGCGTCCACCTGCATGGCGCTGCCGGCGGCGATGGCGGCGCTGGCCGACAGGGTCACCCGCATGTCGTACAGGCCGTCCGCCTCCACACGCTCGCCGAGCCACTGGGTCGTGTAGTCGATGGCCGGGGTCAGGGCCAGGCCGCTGGCCAGGTTGGTCAGCACCAGCCCGGAGAAATCGGCCGCCGCCAGGCCCGAGACCGGCAGGCCCTGCTGGTCCCGCACCGCGAAGCGCACCAGGAAGGTGCCGCCGCGCTGCACCTGGGCCGGGTCGGCGTCGGCCTGGAAGGCGTAGGCGATGCCCGCCTGCCCCACGGCCGAGGCCAGGTTGTCCACGCTGACGGCACTGGCCTGGCCCGAGTTGCCGGACTCGCTCGTGCCGTCGAAGGCCCGGATGACGTAGTAGTAGGTGGTCCCGTCCACCGTGGTGGTGTCGGTGAAGCCGACCTCGGTGTTGCCGGCGAGGTTCCCCACCAGGCCGTAGGGCCCGCCCGGGCTGGTGCCCCGGTACACGCGCTGCTCCACCACGTCCAGGGAGGCGGACGGGGTCCAGCCCAGGGTGATGCTGCCGCCGCTGTCGGGCGCGGTGTCGGCCGCGGTCAGGCCGGAGGGGGCGGCCGGGACCAGGTTGTCCACCGGGGCGGCGCTGGCCTCGTTCAGGTCCACCGACAGCTGGGTGCCGTTCCAGGCCCGCACCACGTAGTAGTACACGGTACCGTTGGCGAGACCCGAGGCGTCGGTGTAGGCGGCGTCGGTGTTGCCCGGCAGGGAGGCCACCAGGGTCGGGTGGCTCCCCGGGCTGGTGCCCCGGTAGATGCGCTGCTCCGTCACCCCGGCGGAGACCGAGGGGGTCCAGGTGAGCGCCAGGGAGTGGCCGTCGTCGCCGGGGGTGTCGGCCACGGCGAAGCCCGTGGGCGGCGCCGGGGCGCCGTTGTCCAGCGGCGCGGCGGAGGCCTCGGGGGAGTCGGGGCTGGTCTGCACCCCGTCGGAGACCCGGACCACGTAGTAGTAGGTGGTGTTGTCGACAAGGCCCGAGTCCACGTAGCTGTTCGTGGTGTTGTCGAACAGGGTGGCGACCAGGGTCGGGTGGCTGCCTGAGCTGGTGCCCCGGTAGATCATCTGCCGGGTCACGTCGCCGGAGGGGGAGACCGTCCAGGTCAGGGTCAGCCGGCCGCCGTCGTCGTTGGGCAGGTCGGCGGCCACCAGGGCCGCGGGCGCCGCCGGCGGGGCGTCGTTCACGCTCACGGCGCTGGCCTGGCCGGAGTTGCCGCTCACGTTGCTGCCGTCGTAGGCGCGGATCACGTAGTAGTAGGTGGTGCCGTCCACCGCCGTGGTGTCGGCGTAGGTGCTGGTGCCGTTGCCGACGATGGTGCCCACCTGGCTGTAGGGCCCGCCGCTCGTGGTCGCCCGCAGGACCCGCTGCTCGATCACGTCGGGCGCCGAGGACGGGGTCCACGACAGGGTGATGCTGCCGCCGTTGTCGCCCACGGTGTCGGCGGCCGACAGGCCGGTGGGGGCGGCGGGGGTGAGGTTGTCCACGCTCACCGCGCTCACCTGGTTGGAGTCGGCGCTCTCGTTGCCCCCGTCGGAGGCGCGCACCACGTAGTAGTAGGTGGTTCCGTTGCTCACCGAGGTATCGGCGTAGGTGGTGGTCGTGTTGTTGCCGATGGAGGCCACCAGGCCGTAGGGACCGCCGGCGGTGGTGGAGCGGTAGATGCGCTGGGCGGCCACCCCCGCCGAGACCGACGGGCTCCAGTTGAGGGTGATGCTGCGGCCGTTGTCGCCGGGGGTGTCGGCGGCGGACAGGCCCGTGGGGGCGGTAGGTGCCAGGTTGTCCACCGGCGCCGCGGCGGCC
>Ga0210124_1000159_pt1 | contig 39465 bp, 24 predicted proteins | sample Muzzi_PWC_D2_FD_185554 | JGI IMG/M metagenome (GOLD analysis project Ga0210124, IMG submission 185554) | Wetland microbial communities from San Francisco Bay, California, USA, that impact long-term carbon sequestration - Muzzi_PWC_D2 (SPAdes) | ecosystem: Environmental > Aquatic > Marine >...
AGAGACATAGCATCAATGGCCTCGCCGGAAGTTGTCAGGCCGTGGGCAGAGCCATCGAAGAACAGGGTAAAGGTCCCAGCGGTACTTTCAAACCCAAAATCGGTGGCGGTAAATTGCACGATGTCGGAATTATCCACCGGACCCAATGTGGGGAAGTTCATCGTATCAGCCGAGAAAGACATTAGGATGGTACCGCTATCCACAATGTGGAAGGCGCTCATATTCAGCCCCGAAATACCTACAGCCGACGCATCAAAGACCTCGAAAAAGCCCGTAGTACCATCCCAGCCGAGGATATCCGCGTTTCTCACTTCGGCGGCAATGGGGCCAGGGCCGATACCGACATCATATGCGCCACTGTTATTCAAGGAGAAGTAGAGGTCCGCTGCGGGCAAGTTGCCCTCGGCCGGCGGCAGACCCACGTCAATCGTCACTAAATCGGCTACTGTAGCGGCACCGTCGGTAACTTCGAGCCGCAAGACGTAGGATCCCGTGGCCGTGAAGGTGACATCTGGGGTCAGGGAGTGCTCATCAGGCACAAAGCTCACGCTTCCCCCAACAGGGACAACGCTTTCAAGCGACCAGGTGGCAACCAGCGGCGTCACCGGCCCAGCATCAGGATCGTTGGCCGTGCCAGCCAGGGTCAGCGTATCATCCGGCCAGGTAAGTTCCTGGTCGGCGCCAGCCTCAACTATGGGAGCCAGGTTGCCCAATGGGCCGCCACCTGTGGCGGGAACCACGTCGATGGCGTTGAGATCATCATTATCACCATCATCAGCTATACCTACAGCACTACGATCGAAGAACATGGTAAGGCTGTCGCACCCCAATGCTCCGAGTGAGGGCCCGTCGCAACTGAAGACATCCCCGTCTTCAAAGCCGCCGGTGTACGCGCTTGTTAGGGACATGTAGATTTTGTCGGCGGTTGGCATGGCGACGCCGTCTATATTTTCGTTTGTGACAAAAAGATTAGGCGCTCCCGCATCAGCGTAGAGGCTCCAAGTGCAGGAAGTGATCGGATCAATACCGTTGTACTCTGGGTGCACACAGACAAGCAGGTCTTCATTGTCAAATGAAGGAATCCCGGTCACTGAACCACTACCTACGGTTGAAACAATCAGGCTGGTCTCCGACAGAATCTCGAAGGCATCCACATCTTCGCTACCAGTATCATTCAGCCCTACCTCAGAACCATCGAAGTACTGGCTCCAGGTATCCGCACCCACATCGTAGAGGACAATGTCCTCATCCGGGACAGAGTTGCCGTCGACGGTTGTACTTGAGGCGACAAAGGATAGATAGAACGCACTCTCATCATCACCCACTACCAGGCCGTCAACATTGGCCCCGGCCCCTACGCCGTGAGCTGTGGCGTCGAACACCCGGCTAAAGCTGGTGCCATCCCACTTGTAGATATCCGCATTATCAAACGGCCCACCCACATCCGGTATGGAGACATTGCCATTGGTTGAGAAGTAGAGCAGGTCGACTATTGGAACCTCAACACAAGGCGCTTCGCCGGGCTGCTCATCCGCACCAACGTCCCAGACTGCGTCGTGGGGCCGGCCATCATCATCAAAGTCGTCGCAGGGGGCAGCCACGCCACTGAGGAGGGGATCGGTGTCCGCACCGGCGTCAACCGCCACAGCCGTGGCCTGGGTGTGATAGTCGCCTTGCAAGCTGAGCGGCTGCGGCACCGTCACCATAATGACGCTGATAAAGTCAGGCTCCATACGGAAAGGCACCGCCTCGAGCACGGTAGCATCAGGAGTATCCTCAAATAGATTGGTTAGATCGCCGCAAGCCAGGTTGGACGGATGGGTTACAAAATTTTCTTGGGCCGTATCGGCTGGATCTGTTAGCAGAGAAGCGGTGGGGTGCAGGTCTTGCCCCGCCCCACCCGCGAAAACCTGGAGATCGAAGATACTGTCGTATACCAGGCTTGTCCCATCCCAGGTGTAAGCCTGGTTCTCACAAATGATATTATTGAACATCACCGGGTCAACATAGCCGCCTGGCCCAATACCCAGATAGCTCTCGAAACCGGAACTGTATGTTTCAACGGCAACACCGGCCCCATTGGGGATATCGTGGCGGCCGTTGGCGTCTTCGGAAGTAGAGGTATTGGCGTTGCGGGCAATGGTGTTGTTGACGATGTTCACATTTGAGGCGTCGTCCAAAGCAATGCCGCCGCCAAAGTCGGTAGCCACGTTGTTGACAATCATATTGTTGGTGATGTTGATCTCAAAGTCGAGCGGTTGCAACAATCTGACGCCGCCGCCATCATCGTTGGACATGTTGGCCTGAATTAGATTGTGGTCAATATCAACCTCACCCGCGCCAACGGTAAAGGTGGCCGGTGGTTGGGGTAATTCGCCGCCAATCAGGATACCGCCGCCTTCGTCAAAGGCGTTGTTATTATAGATTTGATTATGGTGGATATGTCCCCCCTGGCTCAGGCCAAAGTGGGAGATACCAGCGCCGTATTCGCCGGAGTAGTTGCCACAGATTTCGTTGTGGTCAATCTCATAGCCCTCGGCACCGTTGAAGATACCGATACCGCCGGCCAGGCTGAAGCCACCGTTGTTGAGGATACGGTTGTGGTGGATACGAATATTATCGTTGTCATTGTCGCCACGATATGGCTCGCCTAGAGTGATACCGCCGCCAAAATTGCCGCCGTTACTCTGGATAACGTTGTTGCTAATTATCAAGAACTGGCCGTTAATATCCACGTGAAGGCCACCGCCGACATCTTGTTCATCGCGTGCGTTAGTAATTCTGACGCCGTCAATCTGCGGCCTAAGTATAGAGGTGTATTGGCCTGGCGTGCCGACAACATTGATACCGACGGGGTCGAGGATGAAGCGTTGGTCAAGCACCGTGCCGCCCGTGCCAAAACCGTCATCCTGGCCTGGCCCGTAACCTTGCAGCGTCACGGCTTTGTTCAAATTGACCGTTCCGAAGTGAAGCCCGGGAGTCAGCACAATAAAGTCGCCGGGGCTAGCCGCATCAATGGCGGCCTGAATCGAGTCGCCTGGATTGACAATGAAGGCGGGCGTCTCGCCTACATGGTAGGTGATACCGGTCTGGCTGACCTTACCATTAGGGTTGGTTACCAGCAATTGGCCGGGACCGGTGGCAAAGCCAGCCGGAATTTCCACATCCAGTTGAGTATCCGACACATAAGTAACATCAAGCGCCACGCCATTGATGGCTACCTCGCTAGCCGGGTCGAAACCGGCCCCAGTGATGGTGAAAGTTTCTTCTGGGTCGCCATAAGGCGGGTCTACTACAAATACCTGTGGCTGGTCGTCGGGAACAAGACATAGCGCCGGCTGACCAAATTGAGAGCCGGGGAATGCGGCGAAGGCGGTAATGGGGAAGAGGGCCACATCGGCATAAGTGGTTTTGCCCGGCCACACATCAAAGATAAAGGTGATGGTTTGGTAATTGGGATTGAAGTTCTCGCTGGGGTCGTCAGGGTCGCCAGGGTCATTGCCAACCACCCGGTACATTCCGGGGCAAATGCCAGAGGGAATGGGGCAATTGGCGGTGAAGGTTGAGGGCAGTATCACTTCAAAGATACCGTTCTCGTCGGTGGTGAGCATGGTGATCAGGCGGCCGGTGTAATCGCGGACGCCGACTGAGGTATTAGGAATGCCCCGCTTTTCACCGTAGTAGATAAAGTTGGGGTCGGTCTCAACATTGACATCATCCAACAGGAAGCCGAAAATGCGGCCGGCCGGCTCTATGGATTCGGTGGTTGACCAATCCCAGGTGGTCGCGTCTTCATCGGTGTCGTTATCGCTGAAGAGGTAGAAATCGGCAGCCGGGTTTTGCTGGTCTTGCAGGGTGACCAATTTCTTGTTACAGAGCGGCATATCCGAGCCGTCATAGGGGTTGCGCGAGTCATTGACCAAGTGTAGGTCACCCACGCAAGCCGCCGGTGGAAAGGCCGGCAGGAATTCATTGCCTTCGTCGGTGTTCTGGTCTTCCTCTTTGAGGATTTGGTAATAGAGCGGTGGTACAACCTCGACCACGTAGTCGCCTGGGGTCAGGGGTAACTCGTCATTTTCATTACAAGGAAATCCATCACCAGGACACATGGTCTCGAAGGCGAAGCCGCCATCGAAGGCTCCATGTTTGACTTCATTGGAGATGTTGGGAACCTCGACGCAATTGGGACCTAAGTTTAAGGGGTCCGGCAAAGGATCGCCGTTGGAGTCGTTAGCATCACAATCCGAAGGGTGCTCCCAAGCGTCGGTCATAAGTTCATTCAGGAGCACGTCATCGCCGGAAGGTGTATCAGGCGTGTTGAGAATGCCATCCTCACCTGGCCCCCACAAACGCAAGGTGACATTCGGGATGCCCGGCTCGTAATCTTCGGCCACCGCCAGCCTGGCGTTGAATTCGTTGCGGGTAACGGCGTAGTAGACAATACCGGTAATGCCGCCATTTTCGCCCTCGTACTCGGGCGTGTTCGGGTCGTCCTCAGCGTAGTCCCGCTTGCCCCAATCAATGTTAGTGCGCTTGGCGGCCCAGGTGAGTTCGTTTAGCAGCAAACCACCGCCCCAATCGTCGAGAACCACCTCAGGGTTGCCGGGGCCATGCGGGCCATTTATGTCGTAGGGGTAAAAGACCGAGTGACCTGTGCGGTGGAAGCGACCAAAGCCGACCTCGGCTATGGCAAACTTCTCCAACTCAAAGACCTCGGGGAATTCGTAAAAGCCATTCGGGTCGGTAAAGCCGGTGTATTGGATGGTACCATCACGGAAGCGGGTATCCAGGTCAATGTTGGCCATGCCTGGCTCACCGGGGTCTTTAAGGGCATTCTCATTATCATCGCGGAAAACATAACCGGAAATCCAGCCAAACCAGCGGGGGATGCCAAATTCGCCCATTTCTACCGTTTCGCCGTTGGCAACAACTACGGTAAAGAATGACAGGAGAGCATCCAAATTATCATCCCAAATGGCTATCTGATATTCCCCATCGGGGACGTTGTCAATTTGAAAACTGCCGTCGGCGTTACCACGGCTCATGTAGACCTGCTGGTCGCTGGCACCGATATCGGTCAGGGCAATCCAGGGTTTGTAGACCGCTTCACCCAAGGTGATAGGGTTGAGCGGCGGCGTCCATTCAACCACGTATTTAACTGTACCCTTGATGGTGCCGGTACCTGGATCTTCCCAGTCCATTGGCTGGACAAAGCCAATCCAGACGGCAGGCTGTTGGAAACCTTCTCTGGGGCTGTAGCCCTCGCTGCCTTCTTCAACCCAGGCGTCAAGGATGTGAGTTCCCTCGATGGTAGTGGTCTGGACCCAGTCGGAACCGTTGGGCGGAATAGCGATAACTTCATACTTGCCATAGGGCAAATTCTCAATGATCACATCGCCATTGGGGTCGGTGATACAGTAGCCACCGCAGAGGGGATTGCCATCCCAGTCGACGGTTACTTCGCCCAATGTATCTTCGACTACGACATGGAAACCAGCCAGGCCAGATTCTACCGGGATGTCATCTTCGCCGTTGACCGACTGGTTATCGTGAAAGACATGCACTCGAATCTTGGAGCGGGGCAACGGCTCCGGAATCAATTCAATGGTTATGGTCTCACCATCATCATTCTCATTGACGTGCTTACCCCATAACTTATAGCCAGCGGCCCGCACCGAAATGAGAAACCGGTCAAAATCCGCATCCAAATCCGGTAAGCCAACGGTGGCGGTGCCTGCCGTCCCATTGCCTGCCCCGACAATAGGGCTGTTGCTGGCCATCGGCTTCAAGGAAGGATGGTTATTGGGATCGGGATCGTATGGATCGCCAGTGTTATCCTCGTTGACTAGATAAGTAAAATCCCCGATGAGAGCTCCCACACCCGGACCCTCCACATATTCTCGGACCTCTAAATTGACGGTATATGCCACCGGCGGGGCCGCCGCCACGGCAAAGGTTAATTCAGGTGTAGCCGTGGGTGTGACGGCGGGTACGCTGCTAATCTCTTTCGTAGACGTCAGGGTAGGCGCGACCGCAACGGTGGGTGTAACGGTTGGCATAACAACAATCACTAACGTAGGGGTCGCGGTTGGCGTGGACCCAATAGTAGGTGTAACAGTCGGTGTGGACCCAATGGTAGGTGTGAGGGTCGGGGTGATAGTAATTGCTACAGTGGGCGTGAGAGTTGGTGTGGCCTCAATAATGGGGGTGGGAGTCGCTGGTATGTTGTTATGTGTTGGCGTTGATTCCTGGGCGGGATCGGCCGCAGGTGGCTGAGATGAGTCTGCAGTCGGCTCCTGAGTGGGCTGTTGCGCAGGTTCCGCAGCTGGTTCTGTGGTTGGTTCTTGAGCCAGCGCACGTAGCGACCCTAAATTAGGCGCTGAAGGCCCAACCACTATCAACAATAACAAAACAAATGCCAAGAAGAGACGGCGCAATTTACTCCTTCGTCTCCGGCGTGGCCCAGCAGGTTTCGCTTGTATTTGCAAATTCATATTCGGTCCCTCCTGTGTAGATCGAAGCACCACCCTATAGTTTGATGCTTCTGGTCTCGAACATTTTCATAATAGGCGGTGAGTGTTGGCTCGTGACAAATTCTCATATAATTCAAGTGCCTCAAAAGGGGTGATTTAATAGCCAGTGAAATCTTGGGTTCATAAATTAGTTTCTCCTTCTTGCCTCCTTATGAGGACAAATCATAATTATTCTTAATTATCTTGATAAGGTTAGTCGTCTGAACAATCATAATCTCTTGCTTGTCGTAAACCCGTATCAGATTGTCGTTAGCACTCACCGTTATTGTCCTGAATTGAAGATTCTCTTGTAGTTGGGATAGTTGTTTATTATTAGGGTCAATCAGGGTCGTTTCCGCATCTAAGACAACCACATCAGGTTGAATATGGTAGATTTCTTGAATTAGTGAGTTCTCATCAACAGGGGTAATACCAATAACATCTACTTCTGGTTCATTAGCCAACAGGGTCTCGATCCCTGCCCCCAACAACAATTTGTTTTCAACAATAAGTACACGTTGCACAATTGAAATGGCATCCTTCGTTGTCTGTGCCAGGTAAGTTGCTTTTTTGGTATCGATTTGTTAACTCTTGTGTTAGGCAAGCATTTGCAGCTACCAAACAAGCTATATATAAAGATAATTACCTCAGCCTTTGAGTACGTTGAAGATTGTGCAATGGTCTACTCGGTTGTTAGTTAAGTAAAAAACAAATCGGTAACGTGTCTTGGCCTTGGACAAACGTTTACCTTGCTGGTTCCAAAAAATGCTTGTTTAATTTCCAGAATTTTCAACAGGCAGAAAGAAAATTGTGGCAGGTGGCAATGTTACTAGAAATCATTTGAGACTACCATTAGTATATAGGAGTGAATAGCCAGAGGTCTATAGTCGAAACCAATCGTATCAATCTAAAAAAGAGCTATTTTAGGATTATTGGGGGGGGATTGGACTAGTACTTTACCATCAAATAATCTTAACGGACTAGTACTTTGGTACAGTACACGCAATTAACAGAAGGGGTTGAACCACTAGAGTCATTGCAAAGGCCGAGGAATGGAGTACGCATAGGTCAAATGGAAGGGGGCTTGCTTAGAATCTGATGCACGCGTGTTTCACTCCACTACCCTACATAGTTTGGCTATTTTGTCTACCTACTTTGTAATGGCCCTGGTTGAAACACACAGAGAGAGGATATTAATCGCTAGTTGTGGAAGTGATCAAATGAGGAACTGCTCAAGCCATGACGTTTGGCATAACGGACAGCCTCTCGACGATTTTTGAGCTGAAGTTTAGTAAGAATATTATGAATATGATTTTTTACGGTGTTTTCACTAATAATCAAGAGTTCGGCAATTTCCAGATTGCTGGCTCCTGAGGCAAGTACTTGTAGTACTTCTGTCTCGCGCGAAGTTAGTGTATCTAATTTACGGTAAGGAGGTTCAGACTCGGTCCCCGGCTGCTGGCGAGAGAATTCGGTCAATAGCCGGCCAACCATAGCCTGTGAAACAGCCCCTTCACCCTGAGCCACACCTTGTAAGTATTCTAATAACCTAACAGCAGATACATTTTTGAGAAGATAGCCCTTTGCCCCACTCCGAATCGCATCAAATAATCGTTCGTCTTCTTGATGCACAGTGAGAAACACAATTTTAGTTTCTGGTCGTTGAGCCAGTATTGCTTTTGTAGCTGACAAGCCGGTACCATCGGGCAAGGTAAAATCCATCAAAATCATGTCTGGTTGTAACTCCTTGGCCATTTTTATGGCCTCACGTACCGTTCCAGCCTCACCAACCACACAAAAGCCCGGTTGTCCCTCAAGTAGGCTAACCAGACCGTCTCTAAATAGAACATGATCATCAACAAGCATTATTTTTATCAAGATTTTTCTACCCGTACTATTAATCCATACTAATTATGTCAGGAAATAATATGAGCTTTGTAAGTGTTTTCTATGAAATTGGTTAGAATTTAATGGGCATGAAATTATTTGTATTCGAAAGAGTTTAGAACTAAATGATTCAATTGTACCCGCAGACTGTGGCAAGATTATGTTTCTGACTTCAGTTCATTGCCTGAGCCAACTGGAATCATCACATGGGTATGTCTACGGATTAGCAAGTTCACTTCTGTACCAATGCCAAGCTTTGATGTAACCGAGAGAAATCCGTTGATATCTTCTACACGCTCTTCCATAATTGCCAGACCATAGTGACCATCAGGTCGTGGACTACTTGTATCATAACCACAGCCATCATCAGAGAAAATAATGTTTAATGCATCTGTTGTCCAGACCACATTGATGTCGACTCGTTTAGCGTGAGCATGTTTTTCTACATTGCTCAAAGCTTCTTTAAAAATTTTGAGGACTTGTTGTTGAACGATGGGCGAGAGTGCAAAGGGTTCTCCCTCATCATTGAGTTGAACCGTAAAGCTTGCCCGGTTGCCCACCGACTTGGCATCGGCGAGCAGGGCAGTACCTAAATCAATTGAATCTGTTGGACGGGCCGCCGCCAACATGCTCCGTACTATCTCATAAGCTTCATTGGCTACATCACTCATTTGTGACAACTCTTGTTGTAACATCTGTTCTTTCTTTTGGCGAACATCGTTCATGGAAAGTGTACCTAACTTAAGATGCAAGTAACCCAGAGATTGCCCAAGCGAATCGTGTAAATCGCGGGCAATTCGAAGCCGTTCATGTTCTATCGCTGCGGCTCGAGCCTTGCGCTCGGTAATGTCAGAAATTATCCCCAGTACTTCGTCGTGACCATTGGCAACTAATCGTGTCTCAAAGTCACGTGCCTCTGGGGCTATAGGGAGTTGAAATTCAATAATCTGCATCTGATGGGTCTCGAGTACCTTGTCGATGTGTTGTAGGGTTAGTTCGGCCAAATCAGGTGGTAACATATCACGCAAGTTATTGCCAATAGCCACATCACCCAAAACACCTTGTACTGGATGGTCACTGTGAATCCTGTAGTCCAAAAGCCGTCCATCATGGCTGAACTGAAAGATCGAGTCGGGAATGGCATCAAGAATAGCTTGATTCTTGGCTGCAATTTTACGTAACTCTTTTTCAACTTGCATCCGTTCAGAAATCTCTTGCCGCACTTGTTCATATAACCGGGTGTTCTCTATGATACTGGCTAACTGGTTAGCCAATAACTGAATCAGTCCAATTTCCCTATTTGTAAATCTATGCTTGGTTTGAGTTTTCATTATCTGAACCAAACCCACCACACGGTCTTGGAATTCCATAGGCACTACCAACAACGTCTTGAGTTGGATCTTTTGCATATAGTCCGATTCGGCTGGATAAATACTAGAGTATCCTACTATCTGTTGTGGACGTCGTTCAACCAATGCCCGTGCTGCCAAAGGAAAATCCGCCAAAGGAAAAGCTTCTATCATCAATCCCTTTTCCCAAAGTGTGGCGAGGCCACATTTAGCTATTAGCGAGACAATATTGGTTTCCTGATTCCAGGCGAAGATGATGCAACCTTCAACTTTGATCAGACTGGCCATTTGCTCAGCAACTGTATTCAATACATTTTGGAGGCCCGACCCAGAGGCGATGGTGGCTCCAGCATATTGCAAGGTTCGTAACTGGGTGTTGAGTTGGGCAATTTCAGCCTCAGCCTGGATGATTTGCTCGGTGATTTCCCGCTGCGCTTGGTTATATTGGCGGGCGTTCTTCAGTGCAATGGCCGCGGCGTGAGCCAAAGGCTGTAGACGTTCGACATCTTTGGCAGAGAATTTGTTTGCAGTATCACCATCTAGGCGGAGCAATCCCACAACACGATCACGTAAGCATATTGGCATGGCAATGAAAGACTTGATCCAGACCATCTCTGGTTCAGTAGTAACCCATTGCGAATTTTGACTGGTGTCAGGCACAATAATAGATTGACGGGACTGAACAACTTCGGCATCTATTGGAAATTGAGTTAACGGCTGCTCCAGGTTAGAAATCATCTTTCTGGTGTTATAAGCTTGATAGCCGTGATGTCGGGCAATATATAGGGTATCCCCATTTAATAACACAATGTTTGCTGCACTGTAAGACACGAGTCGTCGCGCCTGTCGCAAGATTTCGTCTAATACCCCGTCACGGTTGATATGTGCAGTCAGAGTCAAGAATACTTCTCCCAAAGTCTCAGCCAGCAAACGCTGCTCGTGTTCGGTCTTTAGCAATTTTTCTCTTTCTGCCTCGGCCTGTTTACGAGCAGTAATATCACGAATAACGGTTTGTACCGCTGGCTGCCCCTTAAACGTTATGGGCACAGCAGCGACCTCAACATCTACCGTTGTTCCATCAAGCCGAATGAACTTTTCTTCAATAAGAGGCACCCCTTTACCTTCACTCTGAAGCTGCTCCACTCGTGCTTGTACTGCTGTCAAGTAGTCTGAATGGACAAAATCGAGAATCGGTTTGCCAAGAAGAGATCCCGGCCCGGATGCACCGAGCAGTTCTACAGCTGGCATATTTATATGAACAATCTTTCCTGCACTGTGAATGACAATCGCTTCAAAAGAGAGCTCTACTAAGCGGCGATACCGCTCCTCGCTTTCACGCAGGGCCTCTTCTGCTTGCTTTCGCTCGGTGATATCTTTACTGGTCGAGACAAAATGGGTGATGTTTTCATGCGAGTCCCTAATGGGAGTGATGGTCTTTTCTTCAAAATATAATTCTCCGCTCTTCTTTTTATTGACTAGGACACCACTATAAACTTCTCCTGAAAGGATTGTTCCCCATAGTTCCTCATAGAATTTGAGATTATGTTGGCCTGATTTGAGAATACGAGGTGTCTGGTTGATGACCTCCTCCATTGAATAGCCTAATTCCTTCTCAAAAGCAGGGTTGACGTATTCGATGATTCCTTCTTTGTCAGTGATAATTACAATATCGGCTGTTTGTTCGACCACACTGGAGAGTTTTCGTCGGGTTCGCTCTGTTTGTTTGTATTGGGTAATTGCTTCGGTAAGTTCGAAGTTGACACTGGTTAGTTCAGCCGTGCGTTCTTCAACCCGACATTCCAATTCCTCATTAGTTTGCCGTAACGCCTTCTCCGCTTTAGCTCGTTGTCGTGCAATAACAAAAACCAATACCAGAATAGTGGAAAGCAAGGGGATTTCAACCAGTTCTTCAGCCGGAATTGCACCGTCAAGGATTGTAATTAGTAACACAGTAGCAACCAGCATCACCCAAAATATAGACCGGATAACGAAGGGACGAAACTTCCAGTAAAACGCCCCAAAAGTCAATGTGACAAAGATTACATGAAAGAAAAAAATTTTGGCCTGGGTGAAAACTAAAAGGAGAGCTACGATTGGAAGGATAAAATCTAAAAGGCCAATCCCTTGTTCCTTCTTCACCATTGTTGAGAAGCCACTATTTTTGAACTTTTGGAAAATTCTATTAGTAAGAGTGTTCATTTTTTTCGTGTCCTATTTTTGAACAGTCATGTTTCAATGTGCTGGCGTTATTTGACATCAAAGTTCATATCTACAAAAAGTATCAGGACGAGATATTTGTCCAAGCGGCTTGTAGTAATTGAAGGCTATATTCGAAGGCAATTTAAAGTCAGAGGAGAAAAAGGACACTAAATTTTTGAGCAGGAAGTATTTGAAGTTCTGAATTTTAAACTGAATGAAAAAACTGCTAACCGATATAGAGTTGTTGTTTTAGCTACCTCCAATTGAAAGTGGCTAATTCTAATGATTGCAACTGAGAACATTATAGGGTTTTTTTTAGGTGATGTCAACGATAACGACTCAGCGGCAGGGCTTTTAACGCTCTAAGTATTGAGTAAAAGAGAAAGTTCCCGATAAGGCCGACGGGCAAAATTACACCAGACATCGGGGATACTCACGACGGATCAGGCGACTGGACGACTCATTAGCCCGTTAATAGAGTTCGATTGAGCCTCAAAAATAGAAATCCTCTAAAATAACTTCAATTGAGTCGTCTCCGCTTTTTTGATTTCCATGAGGGCGTTTTCTATATCATTCACAAAACGAGATTGTTCATTCGCCTGTTGCTGTCCAAAAAGAAACCTGCTCTTGGCATGGGCCAAAATCAGTTTTTGCTGTGCTCTGGTCATCCCCACATAAAAAAGTCGGCGTTCCTCTTCGAGATCAAAGGGCTTATTCTCCCGTTGGTAGGGTAGCAAATTTTCCTCACAGCCCACAATGAAGACCACCGGAAATTCCAGCCCTTTGGCCGCGTGGAGGGTCATTAATGTCACCAAAATACCATTTTCATTTGAGTTTATGACTAGAAAAGGTGGAATGAGGCGAATGAACTAACAATCACTCAAGACAATACCACACGAATTATTGATAACTCGCACTAAGTTATGAGGCCAGAGTAAGTATTACCCAAATATCTAAGCGTAGTACGGACGGAAAAGAGCCACTGCTTTTTCAACTCTATGCTCAGTATAATGTCCGCAGAATCAGAAAGAGAACAGTCGCAACAGTGCCCAGTTCACGCTTAGGTCGTAGACAGCAATACCGACCAATAACAAGCCGCCGATGATATTGACAACCCGGCTATGCCTGGCAAATAGGGTGGTCAACTGGCGCTGGAGCGATCCGGAGAGCAGTGAGAGAATCAACAAGGGTATGCCAAATCCCAAGCCAAACCACAAAAATACCCACAGGTTGTTTAAGGCTTCCCCGGTCGTAAGTGACAAGGCAAAGATGCTAACCACAAACGGTCCGGAACAAGGCAACGCGATTGGGCCGTAGAGCAGGCCATAAATGTATGCATTTAAAAATGGGTGACGTAAGACCGGGACCTGCACCTGGGGTAGGCTCTTGAAGGGGTTTCGATCCAACAGAAGCACAATTCCCAAGAGCAGAATCAGAATATCTGCCAGAGGGATGATATAGGCCAACACCCTGCCGATAGGCACGGCCAGCAGGGCAATCAAGCCTCCCAGGGCAAGCATCATGGTTAACACTCCGGCCAGGACGAAAAAACCCAAAAAATACCGATACTTCCCTGCCCCAATTTCAGTTTGGCCGCTCAAATAGGCTAAAAAGCCGGGATAAAGCGGTAAGACACAGGGACTGGTGGTCACCAGAAGACCGAGCAGCAGGGATGTAATTACCAGGTTATCCATCGTTAACTTATTGCGTCAGATAAGGCTCAACACTCTTTTGCAGTGTTTCAGCACTCTTTTTACCATATTCCAGGGTGTGGACATTGCCGTCACGGTCAATAATCAGCATGGGGTTGAGGGGCGGGTTCAGATACTCGGCACTGTATAAATTGCCGAGGGCACGGGCGACTTCAAGTGGTGCAACGGCAAAGTGCCAATCGAAACCATACTCCCCGACGTATTCCTTGAGTGAGGCCCTGTCTTCATTCAGGTCAACGTCAAGGCTGACCGAGACCAGGTCATCGGGATTGCCGAGCAGATGATGCAGATCTCTGATTTCGTTGGCCTGAACGAGGCAGTTGGGGCACCAAATTGCCATGGTTTCAACCAGCACGACCTTCCCGGCGTAGTCGTTCATGGTAAAAGTTTGGTCGGTTTGCGCGTCGGTCAGCTCAACACTGAACCAATCCCATTCGCTAGGGATGGTTTGTTCGTCGCTGACCGCTTCAGTAGATGGCGTTGAGGCAGGTGTACCACAGGCCGTCAGAAGCAGACCGGCCAGGACAAGAGAAAAGATAGCTATATGGAAAAAAGCCTGAACACGCATCATGATGAGCCACTCCCCGCCATTGCCTCCATGATTTTATGCTCATCCACCTCACCGCTGAACTCGGTCACCTTCTCTCGCTCCCGCAGCACCACGATGCGGTGGCTGGTGCGCAAGACTTCTTCCAACTCCGAGGAAATGAACACGCACGACTTGCCTTCTTCAGCCAATTCAAGCACCAGTTTTTGGATTTCAGCTTTGGCACCCACATCAATCCCTCGAGTGGGTTCATCCAGGATCAGCACCTGGGGGTTTGTGGCCAGCCAGCGAGCTAGGATAACTTTTTGCTGATTCCCACCGCTCAAATTTTTTACCAGTTGATCGGGCGTGGGGGTGCTGATATTCAACATTTTGATATACTTTTCGGCCAGTTCGTCCTGCTGCTGCCGGTTAATATACTTGAACCAGCCCCGGTTGGCCTGTAGGGCCAGAATAATGTTTTCTCTCACAGTCAGGTCATCCACAATCCCCGCAGCTTTTCTATCTTCGGGACAGAGAGCCACGCCCCGCTTGATGGAATCAAGCGGCGAGTAATTCTTAACAGGCTTGCCATTCACGGTAACCGAGCCGCTATCTGGCTTGTCAATCCCAAATAAAAGTCCGGCGGTTTCTGTTCGCCCTGATCCCAGCAATCCGGCCAGTCCAACCACTTCTCCGGCATGTAAATCCAGGTCAAAGGGTTCGATATCACCAGTACGACCCAGCCCTCTGGCCTGCAACAGCGCGTCCTCTTTAATATACTTACTGCTCTCAAGTTTTATTCTTGACATATCGGCCAAGTCACTCAAAATGCGGCCAATCATCTTGGCAATCAACTCCAGATGCGACAGAGAACCGGTCTCATAAGTGCCGACCAATTTACCGTTTCTGAGGATCGTAATTCTGTCCGAAACTTCGTAAACCTGATTGATAAAATGGGTGATAAAAATAATACCCAATCCTTCGCTTTTCAGTTTACGCATCACCTGGAATAGTTTTTCAGCCTCATTGGCGTCGAGGCTGGAAGTAGGCTCGTCCAGGATCAGGATTTTGGCCGACGAAATCTCAAGCGCCCGGGCAATGGCCACCATCTGCTGAATAGCTACCGAATACGAACCCAGCGGTTGGGTCACATCAAGGTCAATGTCCAACCCGTGCAGAATCTGCCTGGCCTGGCTACCCATCTTTTTCCAATCAATGCGTCCCCATTTCCTGGGTTCCCAGCCAATCAAAATATTTTCCGCTACGGTTAAATTAGAACAAAGATTGATTTCCTGGTAGACTGGGCTGATACCCAATTCTTGAGCATGTTGAGGTGATCTTATAGAGACTTCTTTTCCCTCGAGGGTAATCACACCTATATCTTGTCGCTCGACTCCGGTTAAGACCTTAATCAGGGTAGACTTGCCCGCACCGTTTTCCCCCACCAGGGCATGGATCTCACCGCTCTTGAGAGTAAAGCTCACATTGTCAAGGGCCTGCACCCCTGGAAAGGATTTAGAGATATCTTTCATTACGATAACATCTTTATTAGACTCCACCATAATGCGCTGTGCCTCCGTCTTACAATCTTATGAGTGTTTTTGCCTCATATAGAATAAACTTTGAATTCCGAGAAATATCAGGGTGAGGCCACCTACCCCGATGCGGGTCCACCACGAACTCAAGGTGCCATTAAATTGGAGGATAGATACGATGGTACCGTTAATTAAGACCCCAAACAGGGTGCCAACTACAGTTCCGACACCACCCGTTAACATCGTACCACCGATCACCACTGAGGCAATGGCATCCAATTCCATCCCTGGGGCATATCCCCCATAGCCAGAAAGTAAAGAAATACTGAACACAATCCCTGCCGTGGCAGAACAAAAGCCGCCGAAGGCATACACAATGAGTTTTGTACGGGCGACAGGCAAACCCATTAACAAAGCAGACTGTTCATTGTTACCAATAGCATAGACCGTGCGGCCAAATCGGGTGAAGAAAGACAGGTAGATTGTCACCAATAACAACACCGGGCCGACAAGGGTAGGAATATACACGTACGCTTTTTCAAAGAAGGGAATATAAACTTTTGTTAACGCCAGGTAACGATAAACAGGATCACTAATCGTTAAAGAAGCAAGGGTGATGATGTAAGCCATCCCACGGGCAAAAAAGAGACCCATTAAGGTCACGATAAAAGGCTCCACCTTGAAGAAATGAATAATCCAGCCTTGGGTAAACCCAAATACAATGCCCATGACTAACATCAAGGGCATCACCACAAAAGGACTCATTCCCTTAGCCAGTAAAGCGGCTGATGCGGCCGTGGTTAGGGCAATTACTCCTGCTACTGAAAGATCAATTCCTTTGCTAAGAATGACCAGCGTCATACCAATGGACACAAGTAACAGGCTGGCCTGGTTAATAAACAGGTTAAAAAACACCTGCGGTTTTTGCATAGCAGGATACAGCCAGCCTCCGACAAGGTAGAGCAGGATAAATATTACGATAGTGGTCAGCAGAGGGCCGTTATTTAACAAAAACTGCTTAATCCGTTGCACTGTGTCGGATTTCTCTCCGGCCAGCAGAGAGCCGTTATTTAACAAAAACTGCTTAATCCGTTGCGCCATATTGGATTCCTTTTCGGTCAGTAGAGAGTCGTCATCTAGCAAGGCACGTTTAGCTTGTTGCGCCATGTTGGATTCCTTTCCGGTCAGAGAGTTTATTCAAAACCCGGCGAGTGTAATCAGAGTAAAGAATAATCACCACCAACACCAGCACGGCGCGACCGGCTAAGAGGGCATTAGCGGGGACACCAAAGGTATACATGGTGATAGTAAACGTCCAAATAATAAGTGCCCCAAGCACACTGGCCATTAGAGAAAACCGCCCGCCCGACATGAGGGTGCCGCCGATGACAACGGCTAAGATGGCGTCTAACTCATAAAGTAGGCCAATGTTATTGGCATCAACACCGTGAATGTAAGAACCGAGGATCAGGCCGGCCACGGCGCTGCAAAAACCACAAAATGTATAAGCAAACAGCTTGACATTTTTTTCGCTGATACCACTATAATAAGTGGCTTTTGAATTGATCCCAACCGATTCGATGAACATACCAATGGAGGTTTTACGTACCAACACCCAGGCCAGTATAAATACAACCGCCACAATATAGATTGAAACCGGCAGTCCCAAAATAAATCCATTTCCAAACCACCAATAGGGTGTATAATAAACCGTCATAATTTGACCGTTGGTAATGAGTTGGGCAATTCCCCGGCCGGCTACCATGAGGATAAGGGTGGCGACCATCGGCGAGATTTTACCCCTTGAAACCAACATCCCATTCCATACTCCGCAAAGGGTGCCGGCCGCCAGATCAACCAGCACAACGATCCACAAAGCGGTATTGGTGGTATTTGCGGCCAGGATCTTATTTTCGATTAATACATTGCCCAGGGCCGGATTGATCAAGACTGTACTCACGGCCGCCGAAATAGCGATGACAGCACCCACCGAAAGGTCAACACCTCCGGTTGCAATCACCAGAGTCATTCCGATCGCCACCAGCATCAACGGAGCCGCATTGTTAAAAACGTCAATGAGATTCCCGTATAAATGACCATCTAATATCCCGATTTTAAAGAATCCGGGGGCAAAAATCCCATCAACGATGAAAATTAAAATCAGCGCAACGAGGGGCCAGAATAGCCGGCTCTCGCGCATACGTTTGAGTAAAGGCGTGTCATTTTTCATAAATTTCCTGCCATTGTTTGGATAATGGTCTGATCAGCGATATTAGTTGCCCCCTAATCTCGTTCCCAAACTCAGTTTGGGAACGAGATTGGGGAAGTTATTTAACCCATAATCCTTAAATAATTTCTTCATTGTACTGCCAATATGATGAGACTCATGATCGAGCATACTGCTTTTGGTAAGAGAGTTTTGCCGATTTTTTTATAAAGAGAAGCGGCGTAGTGCAACGCCGCTTCTCAACTATTGTTTACACGAGGGTATTACAAATAACTCAATGCGGCGCGGCCAGAACAAATTAATACTGGCGCTCTGGCAATAATGCTTCAGCCTCCTCAGGATAGTAAATGGTTTCGTTGGTGAGCTGCTCCTTCGGTTCTACAGTTCCACCGTTTGCCAGAAGCAAAGCCATTTCCATGACCTGTGGGCCAAGCAGCGGGTTACATTCAACATCAGCTTGCACCCAGCCATCGATCATAAGCTGGAAGCCACCGCGAGTACCATCAACGGATACGATCTTGATGTCGCCGGGTTTCAGACCGGCAGCCTTAATCGCCTCGACAGCACCGATGGCCATATTGTCATTGTGGATGAACGCGCCATCAATTTCGCCCTCGTATTTCTTCAAGAAGGCTTCCATCACCGGTTTACCTTCGGCCGTGGTGAAGTTACCGGTCTGCGAGTCTATGATTTCGATGTTATCATTGAGGTTCATGCGGAAACCTTCGGCGCGGCCATTGGCTGCACCAGAGCCTGTCGTACCACTGAGTTCAATGACCTTACCGCCATCGGGGAGTAAACGATTCATTTCATTGGCTGATCTTTGACCTTCCACAACCATGTCTGAGCCGATGTGAGCGGCATAGAGAGACTCGTCCGCGGAGACGGAGCGGTCTACGACAATGACCGGAATGCCGGCATCTTGGGCTTCGGTGAGAACGGCATCCCAACCATCTTCAACCACCGGGGGCAGCGCAATTACATCAACTTCTTGCTGGATGCAAGCACGCATAGCAGAAATCTGGTTTTCTTGCTTCTGCTGAGCATCGGAGAAGACCAGTTTGACGCCCAATTGCTCAGCAGTTTCCTTGAATGAAGCGCTATTGGCGGTACGCCAGTCGCTCTCGGCGCCCAATTGCGGGTAGCACACCGTCAAATCTTTGTATTCTAACTTGGCCTGGGCAGGTGCGGCAGCGGGTGCTGCGGGGGCAGGGGTAGTGGAAGCGCCACAACCCACTACAACAAAAATCATAGCTAAACCTACTAGCAAATACAGAACTTTTGAAAACTTCATTGTTAGATTCTCCTTCTTTGAATGATATTATTAGAATGATATTATTCGATTTTTTGCCCCGGGGGCGAGGTATAGTTATCTCTATCTTAAGGATAAAAGTATTTGTGTTAAATATCAATGAGGTTTTATTGGACAGTGGTTGAGATTTATACGGGGTTGGTTGACCATAATTTTCTGTAGAGGCAAAAGGTGTAATTTTTTTTGAAAAAGGGTGAATATTTTTGGAAGGGGGTTAAAGAAAGGGGCTAATATTGGCGGGTAGGCATAATTTCGGCAGCGTTTACGGGGAAGAAGATGGTTTCCTCGGATTTTATCCGCTTAGGGACTTCTTCACCATTGACTACTTTGAGGGCCAGGTCAAAGAACTGCGGGCCGAGCAGCGGGTTGCACTCAACAGTGGCGTTTAATTTACCAGCAATCATCGCTTCAAAAGCTACCCGAGCCGCGTCAACCGAAACTATTTTGATATCCTGGCCCGGTTTCAGGCCATAGGCTTCAATGGCTTTGATAGCCCCAATGGCCATATCGTCGTTGTGGGCGTATAGGGCGTCAATTTCGTCGCCGTAGGTTTGCAAAAATTCTTCCATCATCTCTTTGCCTTTAGCCTGGGTGAAGTCGCCCGATTTGGAAGCAATAATCTTCATCTTCGGGTAATCTTTCAGGATTTCTCTAAAGCCCAGGTAGCGGTCGTTGGCCGGGGCAGAATCGACCGTACCGACCAGTTCCACAATTTTCCCTTGGCCGTGCAAAAGGTCAACCATGATCCGGGCCGCATTTCGGCCTTCTTCCACAAAATCGGAGCCAACGAGGGTAACATAAAGGTCTTTCGGCACGTCGGCCCGGCGGTCAACCACAATGATAGGGATGCCAGCCTCTTTGGCTTCCTGGAAAACGTCTCCCCAACCGGTCTCCACCACCGGCGATACCCCAATTACGTCTACCTGCTGGGCAATAAAAGAGCGAATGGCTTTGATCTGATTTTCTTGCTTTTGTTGGGCATCGGAGAAAATCAGTTCCACGCCCAATCGCTCCGCTTCATCTTTGATGGATTTGGTATTGGCGGTGCGCCATTCGCTCTCGTCCCCAATTTGAGAATAGCCGACAATCAGGTCTTCGTAGGTTTTTGGGCCGGGGCCTGTCTTATTTTGGGTGACCACGTCTGACAGTTCGGCAGATGAGGACGTTCCGCAAGCTGCCACAGACAAAATTGCAGTTAACCCTATAATGAGGCCCAGCATATTCAAACAGAGTCGCTTCATCGTTGCGTCCCGTTAACCGATAACGATTGTTCAATCACATTATTTTTCATCGGAATCACCAGCGTTACCTGCGTACCCACCTGGTACTGGCTTTCGATTGAAAGGCCATATTCTTTACCGTAATATAACTTAATTCGCTGATTGACGTTTTTCAGTCCAAAGCCTCGCTCCTCCAAATTAGATTCATCTAGATCGAGCCGTCCATCAGAGTCGCCATTAAGCTTATGTTGAACTTTGTCCAGTTTGTAGCCAGTAAAGCCAAGGCCATCATCCTTTATTTCAAGAAAGACCTTGTCTTTATCTTTTTGATAAGCGCGTACGGCGACAGTGCCGCCGCCCCTTTTGTTTTTAATACCGTGATAAATAGCATTTTCAACCAGGGGTTGCAGAATTAGCTTTAAGATGGTGCCGTCTAATACGGTTGGGTCCACCTCAATTTTGTAGTCCAATATGTCCCGATAGCGCATTTTTTGAATGGTTAGATAGCTTCGAGTGCGTTCAATCTCCTCGCGGATGGTAATCCAGTCTTTGCCTTTACTCAGCGAGATTCTAAAGAAGTTGGATAGGGCGCGCACAATGTCTATAACCTGATCATTTTTTTTCGCTTCGGCCATCCAGATAATGGTATCGAGGGTGTTGTAGAGAAAATGGGGATTAATTTGGGCTTGCAATGCCCTAAACTCTGCTTTTTTCAGGTTTTCCTGCTCTTTGATTTTGCTATCGAGCAACTCCTTGATTTTGCCGATCATAATGTTGAAGCTCATACCCAACTCGGCAACTTCATTGGCGTTGTCACGAGTCATCAGTGTCTGCAAGTCGTTTTGGGTGATGGTGGTGGTTACGTTGTGCAGCTTTTTAATGGGGATGTAAATACTTTCTGAAATAACCCAGGCCGCCACCACCGAGAAAACTATCACCCCAAATAATAACGTTACATAGGTAATTACCCATTGCGAAAAATGGCTTTGCGTGTTTCTGAAGTTGAGCTCGGCCCGGTTGACCTCAAACAGCATATATTCTTCCACCAAATCGTTAACCAAGTCCGACACGCCCCTGATATTCTCCAGCACCTGTTCGTTCTCGGCCACGCTACTACCGGCTGCAATCTGCGCGCCCATGCGGTCAACGTAACGGGTGAGAGTTTCCATTGTCCTCAGAATGACCTCCAGCTTGACCTTACCCTTTTCAGAGTCGGTATTGGCCATCATCCAGACAATTTGAGAGTTTACGCTATCGATAATTTGGTATTGTTTGCCATCCTCAAATTCTGTTTTTCCGGCCACAATGTTCCACATTTCGGTGTCAATAGCCGGTTTGATGTAACCGTTGATGCTGTTGGCCGTGGTGATGTTGGTGATAATGGCCTCGTATTGATTATCAAAGCGAACTACCTGCACAATCAAGATGGCGTCCACCATGCTTATGGCAAAGATGACCACAAAGAACGAAAGCAGAATTTTTGAACGGGTGGACAGGTTGATACCTGTAAAAAAGTTAATAATTCCACTCATATATTTGGGGTTGGGTGACATTTCGCCAACCAGTTTTACAGCCATTGGACACCTCCTAACTTCAACCCGGCTTGTCAAGCTGAAATACTAATCACTCAACGGCGCTCGACTCTACCTTGCAGCCGAAACCTTTTTGGCGAGAGGCCGGTGTGCTTTTTGAAAACGAAGCTAAAATAATGAGGGTCGTTGTAACCAATTTGATCTGAAATTTCAAAAGATTTCAAGGTGGTGCTGCGGAGTAATCCTTTGGCCTTTTCTATCTTCAGGTTGGTCAGGTACTCGGTGAAAGTTTCGCCTGTTTCGTGGCTAAACACTGCGCTAAAATGGCTGGGGCTAAGATTTACCTGGGCGGCCACGTCAGTCAGCGATAAATTGGCGTTGGCATAATGCCGCTCGATGTATTTTCTGGCCTGATGAATGATGACCCCATATTGGTTTTGCGCTTGGTTGTCTCTAAAGGCCAGAGCACCAGTAAAAACCCGTCTGGTTTCTTCCCTGAGCTGCTCAAGGGTTTTTATATTCATCAACAAGGTTTCAACGTAGTTGATTTCGGGGATAACCTGATCAACATCTCCACCCAATTGATGCACAAATTTAGCTGTACTTAAAACAATATCTACAAAAACGTAATTCTTAATCAAATAGGATTGGAGTGCGGCTTCGCCTAGCGACTTGAGATAAGCCTCAAAGAAATCGGCAAACTCATCAATAATTCCGCATTGCAAATAATTTTCCAAAGCCGTCTTGTCCAGATTAAGCAGTTCGGCTTTATCGAGCTTGCCGTTGCCGTCGACTGGGCTGGTCATGCCGACTCGATGCAGCTTGGTCAGCGCGTTGGCAAAAGATTGGTAGATGTTGCCGAGGCGGTCTTGCGGGCCGCCGACTCCTACTCTCACGGAACAGTTGGTTTTATTTTCTATCTCATCTTTAATCAATTCCGATAGAAAATACACCTCCTGCTTCAGGTCCTCGTCCGAGTCGCCTTTAATCAGCAATAGCAGTTCTGTCACCCCTTTTTTGGACAGATGAACCTCTGGATTATTGCCCACCAAGCTTGAGATGATTTGCTCGACCTGTCGGTATTGGTCATAATCAAATTGTTCTGCCCATCCGTTAAGCTTAAACTCAACCACCAACACCTGATACCATTTGGCAATCAGCTTTAGCCCCAACTCTTGGCCTTGCTCAATGGCCTCCGCCGATGACATGCCCCCCATAACCAATTTTAACAAGAATTGTTCTTGCCGTAGCGCCAAGTCATCTTCAATTTGGTGCTTTAGCTCTTGCAGGCTCTCTTGTTCCTCTCGCTCCCGGTCTAGCTGGTCGGCCACTTTCCGTAGCACCCCGCGCAAATCCTGTACCCCCACCGGCTTGAGCAGGTACTCTGTAACCCCAAGCCGAACCGCCTCTTGAGCATACTGAAACTCATCATGCCCGCTAAGAATAATTACTTTGACCCAGGGCATGCGCTCTCGCACAATTTTGCAAAGCTGCAAGCCATCCATAAAAGGCATTTTAATATCGGTAATCAACACATCTGGCCCGTTTTTTTCAAGTAGAGGCAGGGCCATTTCCCCATCGGACGCTTCGCCACAAAATTCAAAACCGGCAACAGCCCAATCAACGCTATCTCGAATGCCCTCTCTAGTGACAATCTCATCCTCAACCAAAAACACTTTATACATTTCCAACCTCCTTAACCCCCTACTCTATTGACCATAAACATGGGTGTAACGGTGGTGTAGTTTGGCAACATCCTCCGACGGAATCTCATCGGGTTGACCTATTTGTAGCGCCAGCCAGACTGTTTTGGCTACATCTTCGGTCATTACGGCGGCCTTCACCGCGGCTTCAGCCGTGGAACCTACTGTGAAAACACCGTGATTTTTAAGCAGTACCGCTGGTGAGTCGCCAATGGCATCCACCACCACCTTACCAATGGCTTCGCTACCGATGAGGGCGAAACCACCACACGGAATCGGACCCCCAAACTCATCGGCAATGGCAGTTAGATAGACCGGTATCGGTTTGCCCAACACGGCAAATGCGGTGGCGTAGGGGGAGTGGGTGTGGACAACGCCGTTCACATTGGGTCGATGTTGATAGATGTAAAGATGACTGGTGGTATCTGAGGAGGGCTTTAGATCGCCCTCGATGATGTTGCCCTCAAGGTCAACAATCACCATATGCTCTGCTTTTAATACCTCATACCGCACCCCGGATGGTTTGATGACCACGTAATCAGACTCGGGGTCGCGGACACTGATGTTGCCCCCGGTCCATTTGACCAGATTATTTTTGGGTAGCTCCTGATGTAAATCGCTCAATAATTCTCGCAAATGCTGTAGCATGATAATTTCTCCACAAACGAAAACAGATGTAGAAGGTGAGGATCACTCCGTCCGGGTACGCGCTTTCAACTCTTTAAGACACTTCATCATGTCGTTGGGGCCACGGCCAAAGTAATCGTATAGTATCTTGAATTCATCAAAGTTCTTATCTTAAATCTTCTAGTGCAGCGTATCCACGGCGGCTCTTTCGATGATAAGTCCCTTTTTGTAGCGCTCCATAAATGCTGTAAAGCCATCAGCATCTCTTTGATCGGGGGCTATCGTTGTGCCATTTTTTCCGGCAAAGACCTTCGTGGAGAGATAGGCTTCCAGGGGTTCATCCTTTTCCTTATGCAGCATATAGGCGGTCAGCAAAGCTATCCCCCATGCGCCGCCCTCGCCTGCGGTTTCCATCACCGAAACAGGGACATTCATCGCTGCTGCCATCATCTTTTGACCCACTTCCTTCGTTTTGAAGAAGCCACCGTGTCCAAGGACCTGGTCGATCTTTACTTGCTCTTGTTCAAAGAGGATATCCAGGCCAATCTTCAAGGCCCCGAGTGCCGAGAACAGATGCACCCGCATGAAGTTCGCCAGGGTGAAACGGCTTTCGGGGGTACGGACGAACAGGGGACGCCCCGCCTCAAGGTGTGTGATATGCTCGCCTGAGAGATAATTGTAGGCAAGCAGTCCGCCGCCATCCGTATCGCCCGCGAGCGCCTTTTGATACAGCAGTTCAAACAACTTGGATTGATTGATCTCCACCCCAAGGGCATCAGTGAATTCTCGAAACAAATCGACCCAGGCGTTGAGATCGGAGGTGCAGTTGTTGCTATGGACCATGGCCACAGGTTTGCCGGTAGGTGTTGTCACCATATCAATCTCGGGATACACTTTCGACAGCGCCTTTTCCAAAACGATCATAGCAAAGACGGATGTACCGGCGGAAACATTGCCCGTTCGCTCGGCCACGCTGTTGGTGGCGACCATGCCCGTGCCTGCGTCCCCCTCGGGTGGACAGAGGGGGATACCTGCTTGTAGCTGTCCTGTGGGATCAAGCAGTTTTGCGCCTTCTTCGGTAAGGGCACCAGCGGCATCCCCTGCGACAAGGACTTTGGGCAGGATGTCTTGGAGTTTCCACGGGATGTTTTCCGCTTCGAGCCGTTCATTGAACAGCTCGATTTTGCTTTCATCGTAGTCGTTGGTCTGGCTATCTATGGGGAACATCCCCGATGCTTCGCCAACACCCAACACCTTTTGCCCCGTCAGTTTCCAATGGATATAGCCTGCCAACGTGGTCAGATAGCTGATATCGTTGATATGGGATTCCTGGTTCAATATCGCCTGATAGAGGTGGGCAATGCTCCAACGCTGGGGAATGTTGAATCGGAAGAGTTCAGTGAGTTTTTCTGCTGCCTGACCGGTGATGGTGTTGCGCCAGGTTCGAAACGGAGCGAGTAGCTTTCCGTCCTGATCGAAGGCCATATAGCCGTGCATCATGCCGCTAAAGCCGATGGCGCCAATGGTCTTGAGCGGGGTGTTGTACCTCTCCAAAAATTCGTTGCTGAGTTTCTGATAGCTTTCTTGCAAACCTGTCCAAACTTCTTCGAGGCTGTATGTCCAGATGCCGTTTTCGTATTGGTTTTCCCAATCATAGCTTCCCGATGCGATCGGCGTATGATCCTCACCGATCAGCACCGCCTTGATGCGCGTCGAGCCAAACTCAATGCCGATGGCGTATTTTTTGTCTGCCATATCGATCTCCGTTGATTTATTTACTTTTGGTACTTTCTTTTACTACAGTCCTTTAGCCAACTGATAGTACAAATCGTTCCAGCGCAGTTCCTTTTTGAATGCAGAGAGGGTGGTGTCTTTGTTAATCAACAAAAACTCCACATCGGCTATTTCGGCAAAATCTTCCAGATGTTCAACTGTCAGGTCGAGGCTGAAGCCGGTGTGATGTGCTCCCCCGGCCAGAATCCAGGCTGCGGCAGCGGTTTTCAGGTCGGGTTGCGGCAGCCACAAAGCTCTGGCTACCGGCAATTTTGGCAGCGGGGCATCGGTGGGTATGGAGTCAACCTGGTTAACAATCATACGGAAGCGGTTGCCCATATCCACCAACGAGGCATTAACCGCCGGTCCCGTTTTTGAGTCAAACACCAACCGAACTGGATCAGCCTTGCCCCCGATGGATAATGGGTGTATTTCCAGCGAGGGTTTAGCGGCGGCGATGGTGGGACATATCTCCAGCATGTGCGCGCCCAACACTTTCATTCCGTCCGGGTTTAGGTGATAGGTATAGTCTTCCATAAAAGAGGTGCCGCCATTCAGACCGGCGCTCATGACCTTCATGGCTCGCACCAGGGCAGCGGTTTTCCAGTCGCCCTCGGCCCCAAAACCATAGCCATCGGCCATTAATCGCTGAACGCTCAGGCCGGGCAGTTGGATCAGACCGTGCAAATCTTCAAAGGTAGTGGTGAACCCTTTGAAATTGCCCTCTTCGAGAAAATAGCGCAGGCCCAGCTCAAGGCGAGCACCCTCACGCAGGGACTCGTGCCCGTCACCACCAGGGCGGAGCAAGGGTACGACCTCATATTGTTCAAGGTAGCCTTTGACCAGCCGGTCCACTTCGGTATCTGACACCTGGTTGATGTATTGTACCAGGTCGCCGACGCCATAGCCATTGACACTATAGCCCAATCGTATCTCGGCCTCTACTTTATCGCCTTCAGTTACGGCCACCTGGCGCATGTTGTCGCCAAAGCGAGCAAATTTAGCGCCTCGCATATCAGCCCAGGCGCAGGCCGCTCGCGCCCAAACGCCCAGACTAGCCTGGACATCATCGTCTTGCCAGTGTCCCACCACCACTTTGCGGTTCAGACGCATTCGGCTGCCAATAAAGCCAAATTCGCGGTCACCGTGAGCGGATTGGTTAAGATTCATAAAGTCCATATCTATTTCGGCCCAAGGGATGTCGCGATTGTATTGGGTGTGCAGATGGACAAATGGTTTTTGCAGTGATTGCAGCCCGCCAATCCACATTTTGGCTGGGGAGAAGGTGTGCATCCAGGTAATCAGGCCAACGCAGTTTTTATCGGCGTTGGCCTCCAGACACAACTGGCGAATAGCTTCAGGTGTGGTCAGCACCGGTTTAAAGACAACATTTACCGGAATTTTATCAGAATTAGCTAGCGCCTGGGCAATAGCCTGGGAATGTTCGGCCACTTGCTCCAGCGTTTGAGGGCCGTACAGGTGCTGGCTACCGGTTACAAACCATACATCAAATTGTTTAAGGTTAAGCATTATAGAACTCCTTTTCCCAACCGGATCACTTATGAGATAATAGAACTCTTTCTGACAACTAATTGGGGTTCGAGCAGGGTGATTTTTGGGTGAGCAAATTCCCCATTGTGCTGCTGGGCCTCAATCACGCCAATCAGCACTTGCACGGCCAATTTACCCTGTTCGATAAGTTGGTGTCGTACCGTGGTCAAAGGGGGCCAGAAATAAGCGGACTCAGGCGTATTATCAAATCCTACCACACCCAAATCTTCCGGCACGCTTAAATCCAGTTGATGCGCGGCTTGTAATACCCCCAGCGCCATTTGATCGTTACAAGCAAAAACGGCATCTAATTTTGGATAATGCGCCAATAATTGATGTAAACCCCGCTCGCCACTGGCCGCAGACCAATCGCCTTCAACCATTTGCTTCGGCTGAGCGGTTGGTAATACATCCAGCCAACCAAGCTGTCGCTGTCGAGCTACATTCCAGGTTAACGGACCAGTGATAAGCCCCAGATGTTGGTAGTCTTGCTCAAGTAAATGCTCTGTTGCCAGGCGGCCTCCGGTCCTATTATCCACGGCAATGGTTGATAAGGTGCCTTCAGACTGCTCGCTGACAAATAATACCGGGACCGGCAATTGGGAAAGCTTATCTTGTAACTGGGTCCGATTGTTACTAATTTCAGGCACAGCCCAGATAATCCCATCGACTTGCCAGGCCAGCAACTCATTGAGTACTTGCTCGCTATTGTCTGTTTCTAACTGATGAACCAAATCAAGATGGAGAGAATACCCCAACTCTTCGGCGGCCTGGTCGATACCCAGCAGCCGCCGCATAGGACCATATTGTCCTAACTGGGCAGTAGCGACTCCAATTGTATGACCACGTTGCTTTAATTTTCGGGCGAGATTGCTAGGTTGATAGTGCAACTGGTCGATAACGGCTTGCACCCGGAGGCGGGTTTCAGGGGCAACATCGGGCCGATTATTGAGGACACGCGAAACAGTTTGCTTAGAAACACCCGCATTTTCAGCAACTTGCTTAATGGTTATGGTTTTTCTAATCATGGCAAGCCCTTATTCCTCTAAATTCTCATTCATACTTACGGCTATTCCCAGCATAAATCAAAAGTTACTTGAGTACACTAGACGCTTGGGGGGATTATTAGCTGGTCAGGCAGCCAGTTTTTTAACTGGTTATCTGACTAAGAGGTTCCTCTATCTAATTTATTAACTAACCTAATTCTTTAGTGATAAAAAAATTTTTACTATTTGTCTATATTTTTGGTTACGGGTTTCGTTATCGGTCCCGTTACCGATAACATGAAATATAATATAAAAACCAACCTCTGTCAAGTCTTATAGACGTCCCAACCAAAAACGAGGGTCTGCCAAAGCTGGTCAGCAAATTTTCTTTGTGGTTGGATCAATCCTTTTACTACCCCAGGTGATCATCTTCTGGGATTAATACTTTATGATTGTCGTGCTTGTGAGACCGGTCATAAATGGAGAATATCATCGCAGTTCCAGGATTAAAAGTCATTTGATTGGGATCGGGACGAAAGGGGGGTAGGGGGAGATGACCTAAAACAATGGTAGTTGACTGTTTTCCGGCGTTTCTTTACCAGACTTTTGTCGCTCTGCTTCGTCAATTTCTTTTAAGGCCTGTTCAATATCATCTATGAAACGAGAAAGGGGATTGTTCTGTTGCTGCCCAAAAAGAAACCTGGTCTTGGCATGGGCCAAAATCAGTTTTTGCTGCGCCCTAGTCATCCCCACATAAAAAAGTCGGCGTTCCTCTTCGAGATCAAAGGGCTTATTCTCCCGTTGATAAGGCAGCAAATTTTCCTCACAGCCCACAATGAAGACTACCGGAAATTCCAGCCCTTTGGCCGCGTGGAGGGTCATCAATGTCACCCGGTCGGCACGGGGGTCATAAGCGTCTGTTTCATTTTGGAGTACAACGGCCTCCAAAAAGTCCTTGAGGCGATTTTCAAAGGGGATTGCCCGTCGGGTTAGCTGCTGAAGGCGTTCCTGACCTTTTTCCTCTAAACGAAGGATAGCTTCATCGGCCATAAATTGATGAATTTGCTCAATCAAGCTCGATACTAGCAGAGCATCTTTTAGCTCATTTAAGAAATCCTTGAGTATCTTTAGCTGTTTTTTGGTCGTGATCTGTTCGAGTGGGAACGAGGCAGCAGGGTTGTAGACAAACCAAAGAGCAGCCAGAATGGCCCTGATATCTTTATACTCAGCCAAGGGTGTTTGCCCCACGGTCTGATAAGGAATACCAGAACGGTCAAAGGCTTCGATGAGCAAATGACTTTGGGTCTTGAGCCGGTAAAGCACTGCAAAATCAGAAAATGAACGACTAGTTACGTCATCATCTACGCGGCCCGAATCAATGGAGAAATAGCTTGTGCCGCCCACCATTTTCTCAATCTCATGGACAACATACTCGGCCTCGGCTTTAGCAGTTGGCGTTTTATAGATGGTTAGTTTGGTGGGATCGATAATTTCTGACCACAAATTACGTGCCTCGTGTTCGCCACCTTTCCTAATCACCTGCCCCGACGCATCTAAGATGAGTTGAGTAGAGCGATAATTTTGCTCTAGTTGAATAGTCTTGGCCCCGACAAAATCTTTTTGGAACTGCAAGAAGTAGCTTCGGTCCGCCCCGCGAAAACCATAGATAGCCTGGTCGGGGTCGCCGATGACACACAAATTGGTATCAGAACCGGCCAATAAGCGCAGTAAGCGATATTGTGCCAGGTTGATGTCCTGGTATTCGTCAACCGAAATCCAACGGAATCTTTGTTGATATGCCACCAGTTGGTCCGGTTTGCCCTGGAGTAGTTGCCCAGATTTAAAAATCAAATCATCAAAATCCACCAGATGCTTTTGTTCCAGAGCTTGCTGGTATGCGTGATAGACTTTTTGCAGTGATGCCTCCACAGCCTCCGGCCCAAGCAATAGATTTTTGGCGGCTGAGATATCATCAAGATATTGGTTAATTTCACGATCGCTCAAATCCGGTAACTGCTGTTTGAGCAGCTGGTGTCGATCCTGCTCATTGCAAATAACGAAATTAGGCTTATCCCCCTGATTTATCTCGCGTAGTAATATTGCTCCAAAGGCATGAAAAGTTTTAATTGTCAATTGTTTTGCAATCTCTGCATCTAATAACTGAGTCAGGCGAGAGGCCATTTCCTCGGCGGCCTTGTTGGTAAAGGTGATTGCCAGAATATTCTTCGGGGCAATCTCTTTGTCAGCAATAAGATAGGCGATACGGTGAGTCAGGGTGCGCGTCTTGCCCGTACCCGGTCCGGCCACAATAATGAGCGAAGTACTGGCACAACGGGCAGCTTCCTGTTGTTGCTTGTTAAGACCGATCAGTAAGTCACCCGCATCTTGAGGAGTGTGACCACCAGCCAGCCGCCCCTCCTCTCGCGCCTCGTTTTCAGCAAATAACTCGGCTTGCTGCCACTGATCTGTAGGAAGCGAAGACTGTTCTTCTTTAGCCGGAACCCTCTTCTTGTTTTTGTTGTGGCTCGTTTTTTTGGCAGAACCAAATAGACTCATTTGCGGTGAGAAGGTGGTTCGCTCCTGCGGATCAAACAGTTTGATGATTCCATACTCCCCATCATATCCGGCTGTGATATTGACTTCGCCGTTGCGCATACGATGGATACCTTCGGCCACTAGTGGGCCACCTATTTGCCCAATCTCTTCGAGAGGGAGGTTTTGCAAAATCAACAACTCCGAACCGAGTTTGGCAAGTAGAGCCTCGTAGCTTTGCTGCACCTTTTTAGAATTAGGCCCAACCCCGTACACCTCACTCAAAATCTCCGGTAGAGGGACAAGGCTTTGAAAGGGATGCGTACGCGATGGTTTCTCGCCCTCTTTCCGGTCGGCCAAAACCTCCACGCGATGCAACACGCCGACGGTGACGGGTTTGCCACAAACAAAACACAGATTATTTTGCTCGATGGTCTCTTTAGGTTCCCAGTTAATATCACACTTGCGGTGGCCGTCGTGATGGTATTTGCCCTCTTCGGGAAAGAATTCCAGGGTGCCTCCGAAGGTGTCAGGGTCGCCACTTTTGAGAGCCTTGAAGATGCTGGGATAAGATAATTCGGTGTTAAATAGGGTAGCTTCACGGGCTAACTTTTGTGGTGAGTGAGCATCGGAATTGGAGACCAGAGTGTAACGGTCCAGGGCTGAAATTCGCCAATTCATCGGAGGGTCCGAAGAAAGTCCGGTTTCGAGAGCGAAAATGTGAGGGGTCAAATCTTCAAAACATTCCTCAACCGAATCAAAACCGGACTTGGAGCCGAGCAGGGAAAACCAGGGTGTCCAGATATGGGCCGGAATGAGATAGTTCTGCTCGTCGATATCAAGGATGATTTCCAATAGGTCGCGGGAGTCTAAGCCCAAGATAGGGCGTCCATCTGAGCGGATGTTACCAATCTTTTCTAACGCCGCTTGTATTTTTTCCACTGTTTCAAGGGTAGGGGCGAAGATGACATTGTGGACCTTTCGGACCTTATCATTCTTTTTATAAATACTGCTAATTTCGCCCGCCAGCATGAAACGAACCATGCTCTGACAGGCTTGTGGAACTTCAGGCTGGATATCCTTGGCATATTCAGCCTTTAGCCGGAATAGCCCTTCTTCAGCCGGTTCGAGCTTGTCCTTCATCTCTTGCAGCCAACCGGGATGGGCAATATCGCCTGTCCCGACTACGTGTACGCCCTTAAGCTGCGCCCATTTGCTGAGATGCTCAAAATTGAGATTCTTACTGGTGGCACGTGAATAATGAGAGTGAAGGTGAAGATCGGCGACAAATTTCATAGAGTACTCCGTTTACAAAAACCGAGTGATGTCAAAGGCTGAGATATCGGTTGTAATATCCTGACCTAACATCAGGTCCGCCACAAGTTTGCCACTGTAAGGGCCAAGCTGAAGGCCGGTGGGGCCGTGACCTGTCGCCAGACAGATATTGTTAATGCCGGGTACCCGACCCAAAACAGGCAGGGTATCAGATGACATGGGCCGCAGTCCAACCCGTACTTCTTTGATTTCGGCTTGAGCCAGTCCCGGCGCTACCCGTAAGGCTTCACTCAAAACTTCGTGAACTCCGGCTACAGAGGTATAGGGCTTAAACCCCGAACCAGTTTCTCTTGTACCCCCTACGACCACTCGGCCACCGGGCCAGGCCAGCATATAATATCCGCGAGAAGCTGAGATAATGGGCCAGTTTCTGGTATCTACATTGGGCAAGTGCAAATGTATGATTTGCCCGCGTTGCGGCTCAACCGGAATCTGTATGCCGAGTTGCTCGCCAAACACCCCCGACCATGCCCCTCCGGCAATAACTACCCCACCAGCATTAAAGGTTTCTCCATTAGCGACCACGCCAGTTACGGTTTGGCCTTCTATTATCAATCGCTCAACGCTAGTTTGTTCAACACGTAGCCCTCGTGCTTCAGCCGCTCGAAGCATTGCCTGGGTCAACTGCCGTCCATCAACGCGAGCGGCGTGGCGAAAATAGATGGCCTCGTGCACTGGTGCTAAAGCCGGAAACATAGCCTGCGCCTCTTCAGGGGGGATAACATGTAGATCATCCAAACTGGGTAGGCCCCGGCGCTGTTGGCGTTGAAAGATATGTTGTTTTCTCTGGGCAAAAAGCGCAAGCTCATCCTCGGAAACAGCGACGATGAGCGTACCACATTGGACATACCCGGTTTCACCTGCCTGTTCGTTTTGTAGTTGTGAAAGAAGGGTTGGATAGTACCCCACAGCTTCAATGGCGAAGTTAAACCAACTTTCCGGATCTCGGGTGTTTGTCTCCGGCGAGAGCGTGCCTGCTCCGGCATCCGTAGCCCGGCCAGGGTCTTGACGGTCTATCAGGAGGGTCCTCGCTCCCTGGCATACCAAATGATAGGCAATAGAACTGCCGACGATACCGCCACCTGTAACAATGAAATCGTACATTATAGATACCTCATTTGCTTGGTTTGAATAACCACCTTTAATTTTCGTCCAATCTAAGGCTGATACTATCAGGCTACTATGGTACAATAACCCTTCCTATCTTCAAAACATTTTCAGTATAGGAGAAATTTTCCAATGAGAAAATTTGCTGTGTTGATATTGCTGGCGCTCTTAGTCATGGCTTGCAATTTGACCCAGGCGGTTCAACCGAACCGCAATGATGCCTCAAATACACAAGTTGTACAATCATCATCGGTATTGGAACAAGAACAGGTCGAATCAACTCAAATTGATCCAACTGACACACCAGCTTCTCAATCGACGACTTTAACCCCACCGGCAGCCGAAAGTTCACCAACCCCCACCCAAGAACTCATGCAGGTCGGACAGCCCGGTTCGGATGGATTGGGCGACCCTTACTACCCTCAATTGGGCAACGGGGGCTACGATGCATTGCATTACACGATCGACCTGGTTGTGGATGTTGAAAGCAATACCATTACCGGGACCGCTACAATTAGCATCCAGGCTGTCCAAAATCTATCGACCTTCAATCTGGACTTCTCCGGCTTTGAGATTAGCCAAGTTTTAATCGATGATGTCGCCGCAAATTATAAGCGGCAGGGGGATGAATTGACAATTATCCCTCCTGAATCCCTTTGGAATGGCGAAACGTTCACTGCGACCATTGCTTATAGCGGTGAGCCTGAACCTATTCGCTCCAAGGCCTTGCCTATTCGGATGGGCTGGACTCACTTTGACGCCGGGATTTACGTCGCCAGCGAACCAGATGGGGCGGCAAGCTGGTATCCGGTCAATGACCATCCTCTCGATAAGGCCACCTATACCTTGCGTGTTACCGTACCCGAACCCTATGTCGTGGCTGCTAACGGTCTATTGGAAGATAAAATTAAGAATGAGGACAATACTACATATGTCTGGGAATCAATCAATCCAATGGCGAGTTATTTGGTCACCGTTGATATTGCCGAATTTATCATACAAACCGAGGAAGGCCCAAATGGTTTGCCCATTCGAAACTTCTTTCCTCCTGAACTGGCCGACGATGCCGCTTTTGACTTTGGACGCACTCTCGAAATGATTGATTTTTTTAGTGAGGTGTTTGGCCCCTATCCCTTCGAAGCCTATGGGGCCGTCATTGCTGATTTCCCCGCAGCCCTTGAGACCCAAACCCTTTCCCTCTTTGGCTATCAGCACGTAAGCGGCACGCGGGAGAGTGAAAATGTTGTAGCCCACGAGTTGGCTCACCAGTGGTTTGGCGACAGTGTCAGCCTGGCGAAATGGCGGGATATCTGGCTAAATGAAGGTTTTGCTACTTATGCCGAATGGTTGTGGTTGGAACATATCGAGGGGGCCGATGCTTTAGCCAATAATGTCGATAGGATTTATGGCTTTGTCAGTGAACGGGGTATGCGACCACCAGGCAACCCGCCCGCCAGTAACCTGTTCAATGGCAGTGTTTACATCCGAGGAGCTCTGACCCTGCATGCCCTTCGCCTGACTGTTGGCGATGAAGCCTTTTTTGAGATTTTACGGACATACCCCCAGCGCTATCACTACGGTAATGCCACTACCGCTGATTTTATCGCTGTGGCCGAGGAAGTCAGCGGGCAGGATTTGGATGAGTTGTTTCAGAGCTGGCTTTATGAAGAGGCAGTGCCGGAGTTGCCGCCGTCGGAATGAAGGTGATTGGTTATTGGTAATTTAATGATCTCCAATCTCCAATTACCAATAACCAATTGCCAGCCTAATTCTTGCCCAAGTGGAGTGCAAATCCCACTATTTATGACCCAATCTCGACGGTAGCCTCAATCTCAACCGGGATACCGAACGGCAATTCCGCCATCCCCACTGCCGAGCGGGCATGGTCGCCTCTCTCCGGCCCGTAGAGTTCGAGAATCAAATCGGAGAAGCCATTGATGACGGAGGGCTGCCGATTGAACCCAGGGGCCGAATTGACCATCCCGAAAACCCTGAGCCAGGCGGTGACGCGGTCCAAATCGCCCAATTCCCGTTTGAGACTGCCGAGTATGGACAATGCCGTTAAGCGAGCAGCTTGATAGGCTTCTTCTACGGTAACATCCGCCCCCACTTTGCCCAGCGGCTTAGCAATTGAGCCATCAGGGTTTTGCGGCCCATGCCCGGAAACATAGACCCGGTTGCCCCGCACTCGTACCCATGAGAAGGGCAGTACCACTCCCGGTGGCGCTTTCATCGGTTCCGGTAGGGTCAGGCCAAGATTTTGCAGCTTGGCTTCGATAGTTTCGTTATTGGTCATAATACCTCCTTTCAGGCTATACGCTCCCAGATGAGGACAGAGGTTATGGCATCATCTCTCGCCGGGATTGGTGGGGTACTGAGTATCAGCCTGTTGTCGGAAAACTCGAAAAATCTCTTCTGGCGGGTACCCGCCCAGTTAGGAAAGGAACTGCTCTCCACCTGATGGGTGATAATATTCTCTCCATTGTCGATTTCATAGGTACCAAAGTAGGTAATAAGCCCTTTGAAAGCAGCTTTTATCTCGTCTATTGTCCCACCTGGAATATCATCCGACTCAAAAACCGGACGATCTGTACGCATGATTTGTACAGACATATAACCAACGGCGTCGTACATGATCATGCCAACGATATCCTTGCCAAACGGATAGGTAACCTTGCCGGTCAAACGTCGCGATTCCATGGAGATGAGTTTCCAGGTCCCTACGAAATTTTCATTCATCTTAGAGATTTCCTTTTATCCCACAACTTTTCCCGGATTTAGAATCCCATTGGGGTCAAACATCGCCTTGACCTGCCGCATGACCGCGATAGCCTTCTCGCCGTGTTCGCGGACCATGTACTTCTGCTTGCCGATGCCTACCCCGTGCTCGCCGGTGCAGGTTCCACCAAGCGCGATGGCTTGTTCGATGACGCGGTCGTTAAAACCCTCCTGGACTTTGGTAAGAGCGGCTTCGTCGTCTAAGGGGTAATAGACACTGGAGTGGAGATTGCCATCCCCGGCGTGTCCAAAGATAAAAGCGGGCGCGTCATCAAGCTTACTGAGGGCTTCAAGGGCGAAGGCCACCAGAACCGGGTATTGTGAGATAGGAACCGAGACATCCGTAATCAAATAGTCGTGGTCCGGGAACATTCGGAAAAGAACTTCGCCCAGGTGATGACGGGCTTGCCACAGCCGGTTGCGGGATTCACGGCCAATTCCGGCCTTAAAAGTCTGGGAGCCGGACTCTTCGCAAATCGCCTGCACCAAATCCAGTTCTACCTCCAGGGTAGCATCGCTGGCCCCGTGAAACTCTAAAAATAAGGTGGGGGCAGGAACTAAGTCCATATTATCCTCTTGATTCATCACCTCGACGGTGGCGGTATCGAGCAACTCCAAGGCCGCTGGGTTAAGCCCGGACCCCATAATATGGAATACGGCTTCGGCGGCGGCTTCGGTGGTTTGAAATGAGGCAATGGCCGCACTGAAATGTTCGGGGATAGGGGCCAGCTTGAGGGTGGCCTCGGTGATGAGGCCCAGCGTCCCTTCGGAGCCGGTGAAGAGATGAGTCAAATCGTAGCCCGCCGACTGTTTGATGGAGCGAGAGCCGGTGCGAATAATGTCGCCATTCGCCAGCACCACTTCCAGGGCCAGGACATTATCGCGGGTGGCCCCATACTTGGGGGTGCGAGTTCCGGCGGCATTGTTGGCAATCATGCCGCCGATACTGGCGTTGGCCCCGGGGTCGGGGGCAAAAAAGAGGCCATGTTGAGCCAGCATTTTGTTCATATCCTTGTAGAAGATGCCGGGCTGGACCGTCACCTGAAAATCCTCGGCATAAACGGTCAAAATCTGGTTCATGCGAACAAAATCAACCACGATCCCCCCCTTCAGCGGAATCGAATTGCCTTCTAAACTGCTGCCTGCCCCCCAACCCACAATGGGAATCTTATGCTCATTAGCATGGCGTAGAATGGCGCTGACTTGCTGCGTCGTCTCCGGCCAGATGACCGCATCCGGCATTCGCGCCGCGTGTGATGACTGGTCTTTCGCGTGTAAAGAGCGGTCTGCCTCGGTGAGGGAAAAGTGTTCTTCACCGACGATTTCTTGTAAGGTTGTAATGATTTTGTCTGATAACATATTCTTAACCCTGCTTCTCCGTAAGTAGAGGAGTTAGCACGCCCACGTGCGACTCTGCGCGGCACGAGGCATGCTTCGCTCCTCCTCTGTAAATAGCTTTTGAGGAATGTCAAAGTGCACTTTGACACTCCTTATTTGATTTACTTGGCTTGCCACGACCCTTCTTTAATCAACTCATCGGTCAGTGTATTCAAGGCGCTGGTGAACATGGCGACGACCTCATCGCAATCGGATTCCGTAATCACCAGCGGGGGTGAGAAGGACAGGGCATTCGACAACGGCAGGGGTCGGCTGATTAAGCCTTCTTCCATACAGAGTTTGTTCAATCTGGGTGCAATTTTGAGGTCGAATGGAAATGGCTTTCTCTGAGATTTGTCTTCCACCAACTCAACGGCAGCGATAAGGGCCATACCCCGGATTTCGCCGACCAGGGGGTGATCTTTGACAGATTCCCGGAGCTTCTTGTGGAAGTAAGCCCCAACCTTGGCCGAATTTCCAGGCAGGTCTTCTCGCTCCATAATGTCGAGATTAGCCAAGGCTGCCGCCGCAGCCAGAGGATGGGCGCTGTAGGTAAAGCCGTGCCCGAACGCACCAACTTTTGAGGTGCCTTCAACCAACACATCCCATACTTTGCTGGAAATCATAGAGGCCGACATCGGTACGTAGCTACTGGTCAAGCCCTTGGCCGCGGTGACGATATCCGGCTCAATGCCGAACACCTGAGAGCCGAACCACTGGCCGCAGCGCCCAAAGCCGCAGATGACCTCATCGGCAATCATCAAAACATCATATTTGCGCAGTACCGCTTGAACCTCCTCAAAATAGCCCTCCGGCGGCACGATGACGCCCCCGGCCCCCATTATCGGCTCGGCGATAAAGGCGGCGACGGTCTCTGGGTCTTCTTTGAGGATGAGTTGTTCCAGATTATTGGCTAATTGCTTCGAATACTCGCGCTCCGACATACCCGGCTCGGCATTGAAGTAGTAATGCGGCGTATCGGTATGTAAGATATTGGGTAGGGGCAGGTCAAAAGCCTTGTGGGCATATTCCAGGCCGGTCAGGCTGGCGGCGGCCACGGTCACGCCGTGATAGGCTCTGAGGCGCGAGATAATCTTCTTTTTCTTGGGTTTGCCGCGCAGGTTGTTGTAGTACCAGACAATTTTAACATTGGTGTCATTGGCATCCGAGCCGGTACAACCAAAGAAAATCTTGCTGATTTGACCCGGCGCAATATGGGTCAGCCGGTCGGCCAGCCGGATAGCCGGTTCGTTGGCCATTGAGGCGAAGCTGTGGAAATAGGATAGCTTTCTAACCTGAGCTGAAATCGCCTCGGCCATCTCCTCGCGGCCCCAACCGATGTTTACGCACCAGAGTCCGGCCATGGCGTCGATGTATTCCTTGCCGTGGTTATCTTTAATCCGAACACCCTTCCCCTCAACGATGACTTTCGGGCCGACTTTCAAGTGATCGGCCAGCGGGGTAAAGGGGTGTAGAAGACTTTGCTTATCCATCTCTTCTAAAGAGACGGCGGGAATAGCTGATGCAGTCATGAATTTTCTCCTATGTAAATAGTTTGATAAGTTGTATGAGTTTAAGAGTTTTATGAGTTGAAACTTGAGTCATCAATCATCGTCCCTAACTCATCGAACTCATAAAATTCTATTTCCGTTTATTACGCTCGAAACTTGAATTCCTGACTA
>Ga0210124_1000160_pt1 | contig 39453 bp, 35 predicted proteins | sample Muzzi_PWC_D2_FD_185554 | JGI IMG/M metagenome (GOLD analysis project Ga0210124, IMG submission 185554) | Wetland microbial communities from San Francisco Bay, California, USA, that impact long-term carbon sequestration - Muzzi_PWC_D2 (SPAdes) | ecosystem: Environmental > Aquatic > Marine >...
GGGAAAGAGCCACTCCTTCACCGACAGCGTGTCGAAGCCGAGGTCGCGGTGGAGGGCGCGCGAGGTCCCCCCCTCGTGGCCCGCCGGGTCGCGGAGGAGGACGAGCGCCTTCTCTGCCGGATCGTGGAGCCGGGCGTGGAGCTTGGTCTGCCAGAGCACTTCGTTGTTCATGGCCTCACTCCCGAATCCGCTGGAGGGTGATCTCGTCGAGCTGGCTCTTGAGCTGGCTGCGGCGCGTGACGTCTGCGATCACCGCATACGGTCGCGGACCGGCGACGGTGCACTCGTCCAGCAGCCGGTGGACCCTTTGCCAGACCGTCTCGATCGCCCGGCGGTCCGGCCTGAACTGCGCCGGGGGCGCACAAGGCACGTGAAACACAACCCCCCGCAGCCTGCCTTCGCCGTCCGTGCGGACCTTGAAGCGGAGGGTGTTGGGCAGCCGGAAGCCGTTTTTCCATGCCCTGGTCGTGTGTCGAGTGATCGGGTACGAGAGCCAATGGCGCTCCAATGGCGCCAGGTGGGGCAGCGGCGAGTTGGGAAAGACGAACTGGGTGCGCAGGCCGATCTTCACGATGGCGAGGTCGCGCATCACCGAGGCCCAATTGGTCCGTGGCTCGGTCTGCCAGATGAGGGGACCTTTCTCGTCCTCGCCGATGGCATGGGGCCAGTCGAGGTCCAGGCAATCACGCCACGGCCGGAGTGGCACGTCGCCAGGAGAGGGCACCTCCTCATCGCCTCCCTCCAGAAAGAACCGGCACGACCCCCAGCCGTTGCGGCTCCGGCCACCGAGGGCGCCGTACCGATCCATCAGCCACACCGCGCGGGCAATTCGCCCTGCGTGCTCCTCGGGAAGGGCGAGGGCAAGGCCAGCCGCCTCACCCGCCTGGATCGCGGCGTTGCCTTTCAGCTCCGGCTTTTTGGCACCGCGAGGCAAGGTGATCGGCCCGTAGCCAAGGTAGAGGTCGGCACCGACTGCCGTCTTCACCTCCGGTTGGGTGACTGTAGGCAATGGATCCCAGCCCCTCTGCCTCCCGATGTCCCACCGATCGAGGCGCATCCGGACGAGACTCCGCCGCGCCGCCACCTGTTGCCCACGATCGTTGCGGTCGTCCTTCAGCCACGCGTGGCCAAACAGGACGCCCTCGTCATGGCGCATCTTGGCGAGATCCACCTTGAAACCGTGGTCCGCGGCGTAGGCGATCCGCCACCACTGCCGCAGCAGCGCCTTGAAGGGGGGCGTGCGCCAGCGGGCGGACTGATCCGCCCCGCCGAGAAAGGCGGGGGTGAGGAAGGTCACCCGGTACTCCCTGCGCTCCATGGCCATCGCTGCTCCTCCTGCCGCAAGGTGCCACGGGGGCCGGCCGGCGTCCGGCATCGCAAGCTTGCGGTGTTCAGCACCCCTCCCCGCCCGCTCCTCACCTCACCTCACCTCACCTCACCTCACGACGGGCGAAAGAATATCGGCCGCGGGAATGAGTGACAACGCGGGTCAGAATGTATCAGCGGCCCCGTCCCCAAGCATGCGGATCGCCGCCGGGGGCGAGGGTGAGGCCGTAGCCGGTGTCGGGGCGGCGGCCGACGGGCAGGAGGCGGTAGAGGCCGAATGAGAACGGCCCGTTGGCCGCAGCCTCCTGCTGGAGCGTACGACCGGCTACCCGTTTGACCCGCAGTGGCAATTCGCTAGCATGAGAAGACTCCTTCCCTCCACCGGGGCAAGCCCATGCCGCACTCCGCCAAAGAGCAGGCCGTCGAGATGATCCGCAGCCTTCCGGATCAGGCCACGTGGGATGACATCATGTATGAGGTCTACGTGCGCCAGAAGATCGAGCGGGGAGTGCAGGACGCCGATGCAGGTCGGCTGGTATCTCAGGAAGAGGTCGAGCGGCTCTTTCTTCGGCGATGACGGTCTCTTGGGCCAGGACGGCCGTCGAGGATCTGCGCCATCTTGAAGGCTACATCGCGGCGGATTCTCCGTTCTACGCCCGGCGGTTCGTGGACAAGATCCTGGAGGCCAGCGGCCAGTTGCACGCCTTCCCGCGTAGCGGGCGGAAGGTACCGGAAGCGGACCGAGAGGAGATTCGCGAGCTCATCGTGCAGGGCTACCGGATCATCTACCGGGTGACGCCGAGCGAAGTACAGATCCTGACGGTGGTGCACGGCAGCCGCGATCTGGGTGCGCGCGCCGCGAAGCCCTGGGACGCCGCCTGACTCGCGCCCCTCTTGGCGGCGTTACGAGGGCCTCAACGGCGAGACCCGGCGACTAGGGTAGCAAACCGGATCGCCGCGAGGTCGAGGGTGAGGCCGTAGCGAGTGTCGGGGCGGCGGCCAAGTGCGTGGACGAGGTACGGAGCGGCGGCCGGGCCGAGGGCGTCTTCGAGCCGACCGTTGAGACGGGCGCGGCGCTGGAGGAAGTAGCCCTTGTCCATGCCGGCGCGCAGGGCACGGGTGGTGCGGTCCGAATCTCCGAGCGGGCCGAGGACGGTGTGGTACTCGCGAAGGAACGCGCGGGCGTAATCCGCTTCGGGGGCACCGTCGTTGGGGCACGGCAGCGGCACTTCGTTGGTCATCTGGCGACGGGCGAGCCAGGCGAGGAAGGCCAGCTCTGCCGGGGGCAGGGCAACCCCCTGGCCGCCGGCGACGATGCGCCGGCCGGCGAGGTCGATCGTCAACTCCGGCGGGCCGAGTGCCCGCTGGGCCGCGGCGACGGTCTCGCTGAAAGTGGCCTTGCCTGCCAGGAGCCCCTCCGGGAGGCCGTGGCGCAGGCGGACGAAGGGGATCTCGGCGAGGGTGACCGCAGCATTGCCCGTGTCGAGGGGACGTTTATCCGCATCCAGCGTGTAGATCACGCGGGGGCCAGGGGTGGGGTAGTAGAACTCGGGGTGGGACTCGAAGGGGGGCGAGACGAGGCAGTGGGAGAGGCGGTCTTGTGGGCGGCCGAAGAGCGACAGTGCGTAACCGGCGTAGAAGCCCATGGTCTTGCGGCCCCCGGCCAGGGAGACGTGGAGCGCGCTATCGGCATCGGCGGTGAGACACCGGATCTGCTCGGTGATCGCGTCCGCCGCGACGCGGTTGTCCTCCGGGGTCTGGATGTCGGTGAGGCCGTCGCCGTCCCCGACCGTATGGATGGCGCGCCCATCGAAGGCGATGTCGGCGAGGTGGTAGTCGCGACACAGGCGGTGGAACCAGCCAGGGTCCTCCGACAGCAGGGTGAGACGCGCCCGCTCGGCGCCGTCGGCGGTCGTGAGGAGGTGGACCTCGGTAGGCACCCATGGCGGGTCGGCGGCCACGGCAAGGGCGTACACGGTCTCGGTGACCACCTGTGGGGTGAGGCCGGTGACGACCAGTAGGATGCGGCGCGGGTGTGGATCGGTATTCATGGCGAGAGCACGCAGGGCACGGTCAGGACAGAGGTACGGCTCGCGGACGCGCTGGACTGCCCGACGGTTCCGTGTCGCCCTTCTGTCCGTCTCGTGTCGCAAGCTTGCCAGATGGCCGGTCTGGGAGCAGCGGCGTGACCGCTCCGGGTCTGCCTATACCGACGTCTCGATGACGATCCGTCCCAGGCCGAAGGTTGTCCCCTGCCCCAGGTGGACAATCTCGCCGGCGTGCAGCAAGGGCGCAAAGGGTCGCCACGGACCGGCGAAGGTGACCTGTCCCGTCCAGCCGCCCAGCCGCATAGAGACCCGCTGGCGGGTGGAGTAGCGTTCCCAGTCACACCACACCGTTGCATCCTCGACGACGGCGATGGCCTCCGCCGCGCCGAGCCAGGCGCGGTGGTCCCACGGGGGAATGCCTTCGCCGTGACAGGCGTGGAGCAACGCGAGGCGGCGCAGCAGGTGTTTGACCAGCACCGGGAAGGTGAGGCGCTGGCCGTAACGGCCTCCCTCCTTCAGGCGCAGCGGGGTAGGAAGGTGGACGGTGAGGGTCTCGGAGGCCGCAGACGGCGGGGCGGGCGGGGACTCGGGCAGGGTTGGCAGGGCGGTACCATGGGGCTCCGTGGCGAGATTGACATCGTCGTCGCGGTAGACCGGCCGTGGGATTCCGTCCGGGGCGGTGAGATCCGCCGCCTCCACAACAAAGCGGCCCCGTCCTCTGCCCAGCCCCATCTCCCCCAGCCGGCGGAAGGCGTACAGGAAGTACGGAAGCTGGCCGATGGCCCGGCCGATGAGGATCAGCCCGACCTGGCACGTCTCGCCCGGTGCCACGACTTGGCGGCCGCCATCGGGGGGCTCGATCACGTACGGGTGCGGCGCCTTCCCCCCCACCGGCAGCAGGGGACAGCCCTCGGGGACGGGCGTCTCGAAGATGTGCTGGTAGACACAGGAGGGCGCGAGCAGGCAAGTCTCACAAGGCTGGCGGCGCAGGGGGCAGGAGACGTGCTTGAAGGCAACCCCGAAGCCGCCGCGCACCATGGCACCGGCGAAGGCCGGTACCTCGATGGGATCGTTGGCACGGAGGGTTAGGCGCAGGGCGGCAGTGTCCACGAACGGGTCTCTATGCGAGGCGAAAGGGCAAGGTCGTTGCGTTGGCTACCACGAGGGCGGCACACGGGTAAAGGCGGGGCCTGCCGCACACGCTCCAGCCGGGCGTGGTCCTGAGGCGAGCCGCGGGGTACGGTCAGCGGCGCGACCACCCGGTCGCCTTCGGACTTCTCCCTTCTCGAAGATGTCTCCCGCCCGCCCGTCCCGGAATCGCGCCGCGACCGCCGCACCGCCCTGGTACCGTACCCACCGAGGGCGGAGGTGGGCATTTGCGGGGATGCTCCTCACGGCGTACCTCGCCACCCCGTTCATCTCCGTCGGCGGGCAACCGCTGCTCGGGTTCGACCGCCACACCCTGCGCCTCTACGTGGGCGGCGTCGGCTTGTGGATGGACGACCTCTTTCTGGTGCTCCTGGCCACCCTGCTGCTGGTCGCCCTGATCCTGCTGTTCACCGTCTGGCTCGGCCGGGTGTGGTGCGGTTGGGCGTGCCCCCAGACGGTGGTCCTGGACGTGCGCGACCAGCTCCAGCGCCTGTTCCGGGTGCGGGGCCGCGACGCCCGGGCCGTGCGCCTCGCCAAGCGCGGCGCGGTGGAGGGGCTCTTCTTCGCCGTCACCGTCGTCGGCACCACCGCCTTCCTCTGGTACTTCTATCCGCCCGCCGAGCTCCTCGCCGACCTCGTCGCATGGCGGTTGCCGGTGTGGGTGTGGACGACCTGGGCGATCCTCTTCGCCCTGTTCTATGGCGAGCTCCTGTGGCTCGGCCGCCGCTTCTGCACCCGCGCCTGCCCCTACGCCAAGCTCCAGGGGGTGCTATTCGACCGCGCCACCCTGGTGGTGGAGTACGACCGTACCCGCGATCCCGACTGCATCGACTGCAAGAAATGCATCAAGGTGTGCCCCACCGAGATCGACATCCGTGATGGCCTGCAGGTGGAGTGCATCGCCTGCGGGGAGTGCATCGATGCCTGCGACGAGATCATGGCCAAGGTCGGCAGCCCACCGAAGCTGATCCAGTTCACCTTCGGCTCCACCGGCGAGCCCCGGCGCGGGGTGCTGCGCCCCGCCGTGGTGGCGATGGCGATCGCCTGCGTGGCCCTCACCGTCACCCTGACGCGGGTGGCGATTGCCCGGCCTGCCGTGGAGATCTCGGTACTCCGTGACCGCATGCACCTCTTCCACGTGGCCCGCGACGGCCGCCTGATGAATAGCTACACCGCGGCGATCGAGAACCGCACCGGCGAGCCCCAGGCCCTCACCCTCTGGATCGACGGCCTCGACGGCCTGGAGCTGATCACCCCGAGCAACCCGGTCACGGTCGCGGCCGGCGAGGTCCGCAAGGTACGCTTCACCCTCGTCCACCGGGACTGGCGCCCCCTTGGCGAAGGCAGCCACACCGTCACCCTGCGCCTCCTCACCACGGCCGAGCCACCGGTGGAGGCCGACGCCGCCACCACCTTCACCGTGCCCGGCCCCGACGATAAATCCACCGCAGAGCCGCAGCGGACACGGAGCCCGCATTGAGCTTTCCGCTGTGAGGATCAGGGCAGACGGTTCTGGACGATGGAGCACCCCTCGCACTGCTGGAACACGAAAGCACGAAAGGGGGAAGGCACGAAAAACAGCCCATTCAATTCTTTCGTGTTTTCAGATTTTCGTGCTTTCGTGTTCCCCCTTTCGGGAACCCTCGGTGGCGTTGGAGCTCTCGACCATCGTGACTCTCGCCAACCCTCTGCGTCCTCTGCGCCTCTGCGGTAAGAAACACATGAACCAACCTGCCAAGCGCTCCTGGCTCTGGCCCGCCGCGATCGTCGCCCTCTTTCTCCTCCTGTTTGTCGGCGCCGGGTGGCTTGCCCGGGTCGCCATCCGGGTCGGGGAGGTACCGATCGACACCACCGCGCAGCCGGCCGCCCGGGGCGGCAACCGGCCGTGATGGCGGAGAGTCCGCGGTGCGCCCACTGCGGGCTGCCGGTGGCGGCGGTCGGGGCACCTGCCTTCTGCTGCACCGGGTGCGAGGCGGTCTACCACTTCCTCCACGCCCAAGGGCTGGACACCTTCTACGCGCGCGTCGAGCGGCAGGCCACAACCCTGCGGCCGGTGCGGGAGATCGAGGATCTACCCGCGATCGGCGGCCGCGAGATCGCCCTCGAGATCGACACCACGGGCCACGCCGAGGCGATCGCCGCGGTGGAGGGAATTACCTGCGCCGCCTGCGTGTGGCTCCTGGAGCGGGGCGTGGGACGGCTCCCCGGCGTGGAGGGCTTCGCGGTCAACTTCGCCAACCACCGGGTGCGCCTGCGCTGGGACCCGGCACGGGTCGACCTCGCCGCCATCGACGCCCGGGTGCGGGCCCTCGGCTACGCCCTGCGCCCCACCCATGCCGCCACGGACCGCCGCGGCGACGCCCCGTGGTGGGGCCGCATCGGTGTGGCCGCCTTCTGCACCATGAACCTGATGTGGCTCTCGGTGGGCCTCTATGCCGGCTACTTCCAGGGGATGGAGCCGGCGGTGAAGCACGCCCTGCACTATCTCAACTGGGCGCTCGCGACGCCGGTCCTGTTCTACTCCGGCTCCAACTTCTGGCGCGGCGCGTGGCGCGGCCTGCGTGCCGGGGGCCTCACCATGGACCTCCTGGTCTGCCTCGCCACCGGCCTGGCCTACGGATACTCGGTCCAGGTGACCCTCGCCGGCACGGGGGAGACCTACTTCGACTCGGTCGCCATGGTGATCGCCCTCCTCCTGACCGGCCGCTTCCTGGAGCACCGTGCCCGGGCCCGGGCGTCGGAGGCGACCGACCGCCTCGGGGCCCTGCTGCCCGCCACGGCCCGCGCCTGGCGCGACGGGGCATGGCAAGCGATCCCCCTGGCGGCAGTCGGCCAAGGCGACCGCCTGCGGGTCGACCCGGGCGAGCGCATCCCGGCCGATGGCACGGCCCGCGGCGCCACCGACGTGGACGAGGCGTTGCTCACCGGCGAGGCGCGGCCGGTCGCCAAGGGGGTGGGAGGACGCCTCACGGCCGGCACCCTCAACCTCACCAGCCCCGTGGAGATGGTGGTGGAGGCGGTGGGGACGGCCACCCGCCTCGCCGCCATCACCCGCCTCCTGGAAAAGGCCCAGGCGAGCCGCCCCCCGGCCGTGCGGCTCGCCGACCGGCTGGCGGGTGGTTTCGTGGCCGCGGTCCTCGCCATCGCCGCCCTCACCTGGCTCTACTGGCGCGACCGCGGTCTGCCGCTCGGCGAGGCCCTCCTGCCCACCGTGGCCGTGCTCATCGTCGCCTGCCCCTGCGCCCTGGCCCTGGCCACCCCGGTCGCCATCACCGCCGGCACGGCCGCGGCGGCCCGGCGCGGCATCCTGTTCAAGGACGGCGCGGCCCTGGAGGGGCTGGGGCGGGTACGCCGCCTGTTTGTCGACAAGACCGGCACCCTCACCCGCGGCCGCCTCCAGCTCGTGGGCCACCACACCGTGTCCGGTTTCGGCGGCCGCTCCCCGATCGCCGCGGCCGCGGCCCTCGCCACCGCCTCGCGTCACCCGATCGCCCGCGCGGTGACCGCGGCGGCGCCGCCCGGGACGACCCTGCCCGCGGTGACCGACCTGCGCGAGCTGGCGGGCCAGGGGATCGCCGGCCGCGTCGCCGGCCGCGTAGCCCACCTCGGCCGGCCGGCATGGGCCGCCGCCGCGAATGGCGCTGAACCGGACCCATGGCCTGCCCCGGCGGAGTGGCAGGCGAGCGGCGACACGGTGGTGGCGATCACGGTCACGCCCGATGACCACGCCCTGTTGCGCCTCGCCGACACCTTGCGCCCCGGCAGCCGCGAGGCCCTCGCCGCCCTGAACGACATCGGGGTCGCGACCACGATGCTCACCGGCGACACCCAAGCCGCCGCCGCGGCCCTCGCCCGGGATCTCGGCCTCACCCGCTATGAGGCCGAGCTCACCCCGGAGGAGAAGCTGGGCCGGGTGGAGGCGGCCCGCGCGGCGGGAGCGGTGGCGATGGTCGGGGACGGCATCAACGACGGCCCGGCCCTCGCCGCCGCCGACGTGGGCATCGCCGTCGCCCGGGGCCTCGACGTGGCGGTGGAGGCGGCCGACGTCCTCCTCCTGGGCGACGACCTGCGCGCCCTCAGCGACGCCTTCGCCGTCGCCCGCGCCACCCGCCGCACCATCGTGCAAAACTACGCCTTCGCGGTCGCCTACAACCTGATCACCGTGCCGGCCGCCGCCGCCGGCCTCATGCTCCCGATCTTCGCCGCCGCCGCCATGGCCGCCTCGTCCCTGACCGTGACGTTGAACGCGATGCGACTCATGAGGCAGCGCTCAGCTTTCAGCGATCAGCGGTCAGCGACCGCCTCTCAGACCAATATCGCAGTCAGTCCCACGCGTTAAGCTGACAACTGATAGCTAATCGCTAACAGCTCCCCCATGACCTCCCTCATCCCCCTCGTCTTTCTCTCTCTCTGCCTCGGCCTCGGCTTCCTGCTGATCTTCTTCTGGGCCCTGCGCAGCGGTCAGTTCGACGACCCGGAGGGACCGAAGCACCGCATGTTGTTCGACGACGACGAGTCGGAGAACATCGACGACTCGCGCGACTGAGTCAGACGCTCCTGGAGATGGGCGTCGCCGGCACCCTGATCGTCGCCAGGGTCTTCGCCTACTGGCTCCTGTGCCGCGCCGACCACCCGGGGGATTAACCCGCATCTCGAACACGGAACCTCGCTCGGCCACACATCGTGGCCAGCCCACCGGTAGGAGCCGAATCCCTTCGGCGACCCAGGCCCCGCGGGCCTGCCGCGCCACCGGCGCGAGTCGCCGGTGCCACCGGCTCCTACCCTGGCCGCGAGTCGCCTACGCCGGGAGGCGCTTGTGGGTGCCGTCGCAATGCGGCGCGTTACCCGTGTGCTTGCACTGGCAGAGCCACACCTTGGTCTGTTCCGCCAGCTCCAGCTTCTCGGGACGAAATCCACTCCCCTTGTGCGAACCGTCGCAGAAGGGCTGATCCGCGGACTTGCCGCAGCGGCACCACCAATAGGTACCGGGATCGAGCTCCAGGACGGCGGGCTTCCTAGCGGCGATATGCGGTTCGTTCACGGCGGATCCTCCTCGGGTCAGAGATCAACGTGAGCGATCGAATCAGACTCCCCCCCTCCACGCAACGCGCCCACGTTGGAGACCCTGCCGGGCCCGTGTCGTCAAGCCTCCCGTAGGAGCGGCCTTGGCCGCGAACCCGGCACAGCGCTCGGCTCGCGGCGCCCGCGTCGGTTCGCGAGCAAGCTCGCTCCTACAGGAGGCCGCCTGCGGCAAGGGCCGCAGTCACCGCACCGCTGCAGGACCACCAGCTATTTCTTGCAGAAAGCGCATTGCCGACCGCTGACAGCTAACGATAATGACGCCCCTTTTCCCGGAGCCCCAGTGAAGCCCCTCAGTCAGAACGCGAAGATCCGCAACATCGCCATCATCGCCCACGTCGACCACGGCAAGACCACCCTGGTCGACCAGATGTTCAAGCAGGGTGGCGTGCTGCGCGCCGGCGGCCCGGAGGAGGATCGGGTGATGGACTCCATGGACCTGGAGCGCGAGCGCGGCATCACCATCGCCGCCAAGAACTGCTCGGTCACCTGGCAGGGGGTCAAGATCAACATCCTCGACACGCCGGGCCACGCCGACTTCGGCGGCGAGGTGGAGCGCGCCCTGGCCATGGTGGACGGCGCCATCCTGCTGGTGGACGCCTCCGAAGGACCCCTGCCCCAGACCCGCTTCGTCCTCTCCAAGGCCCTGCACGCCAATCTCGCGATCGTCGTGGTGCTCAACAAGATCGACCGCCAAGACGCCCGTCCCGCCGAGGTGCTCAACGAGATCTACGACCTGTTCATCGACCTCGACGCCAAGGAGGAGCAGATCGAGTTCCCGGTGATCTACGCCATCGGCCGCAACGGCGTGGCGAGCCTCACCCTGGAGGAGCCGGGTCGCGATCTTGGCCCGCTGTTCGACGCGATTATCGAGCGTATCCCGGCGCCGACCTTCGACCCCGATCAGCCCTTCCAGATGCTGGTCTCCAACCTCGGGTACTCCGACTATCTCGGCCGTCTGGCCATCGGCCGCGTGGTCCACGGCACCGCCTCGCGTGCCGACCGTCTGGTGCGCATCGACCGCAACGGCCGCCCCACGCCGCTCAAGGTGACGCGCCTACAGGTCTACGACGGCCTCGGCATAGGCGACACCGAGTCGGTGGAGGCGGGCGACATCGCCATCCTCGCCGGCGTCGAGGGGATCGAGATCGGCGATACCCTGTGCACCAGCGACGCACCCAAGGCCCTGCCGCGCATCACCATCGATGAGCCCACCGTGGCCATGCGCTTCGGTCCCAACACCTCGCCCCTGGCGGGACGCGAGGGCAAGCTCGTCCAGTCGCGCAAGATCCGCGAGCGCCTGTTCAAGGAGACCCTGCAAAACGTCGCCATCCAGGTGGAGGAGACCACTGACGACGAGAGCGTCCTGGTCAAGGGGCGCGGCGAGTTCCAGATGGCGATCCTCATCGAGACCATGCGCCGCGAGGGCTTCGAGCTCACCGTCGGCCGGCCGCAGATCCTGTTCAAGGAGAAGGACGGCAAGCGCATCGAGCCCATCGAGCACCTGTTCATCGACTGCAACGAGGGGTTCCTCGGCATCGTCAACGAAAAGCTCGCCTTGCGCAAAGGGCGCATGGTCAATCTGGTCAACCACGGTTCCGGACGGGTGCGCATGGAGTTCTCCATCCCGTCGCGCGGGGTGATCGGCTACCGCAACGAGTTCCTCACCGACACCAAGGGCACCGGCATCCTCAACTCCTTCGTCGAGGGCTACGAGCCGTACCGCGGCGACTTCCCGTCGCGCCTCACCGGTGCCCTGGTCGCCGACCGCTCGGGCGAGGCGGTGCCCTACGCCCTGTTTCACCTGGAGCCACGCGGCATCCTGTTCATCAACCCCGGCGACCCGGTCTACGAGGGGATGATCATCGGCGAGCACAACCGCGAGCGCGACCTCGACGTCAACCCGTGCAAGACCAAGAAGCTCACCAACGTCCGCGCCTCGGGCAAGGACGATGCCATCCTCCTCACCCCGGTCACCCCCATGACCCTGGAGCGCGCCATCGAGTTCATCACCGAGGGCGAGGCGGTCGAGGTCACCCCCAAGTCGGTGCGCCTGCGCAAGCGCGTGCTGCGGGTGCAGGAGCGGTAGCGACCCGGCCGGGCGAGCATTCTCGGTGCGCCGAGAACGATCCGTGTAGGGGCACGGCATGCCGTGCCCCTACGGCGCAGCCCCGACAGAGCGTGGGACCAAACTCCCCGCCCATGCCTGTCTTACTCCCGCGGCGCTGTTAAGGTCTTGTCCCTGGTTCCGCTGAAGGTAGGTCTCCCGTGGCGTGCTCTGTTTTTCGATTCCCGATCGTCCTGATCGTGATGCTTGCCGCGATGGTCGCGGCCTCGCGCGCGGCGGCAGACTGTACCGGCTGCCACGTCGGCCTGGAGGAAGACCCGAGCGCGGCGCACTCCTACCGCGACTGGGAGACCTCCAAGCACGCCGCCTACGGCGTCTCGTGCGTCAATTGCCACGGCGGGGACTCGGAGGCCCGGGCCGCCCAGGAGGCGCACATCCACGTCGAGTTCGCCGGCGATCCCGAGACGATGAACGTGGCGCGGCAACAGCTCCTCGTCCAGGGCTGCGGCAATTGCCACCATACGGAGCGGGAGAGCTTCCGCAGGAGCCCACACCAGCGCGCGCTCGCGGCCGGCAAGCCGGCGGCGGACTGCACCACGTGTCACGGCGTGCTCGGCACAGAGTTCCTCAACCCCATGAATATCACCGCGTCGTGCACCGGCTGCCACAGCGGCGGATCTGCGGGTGTCGAAGTGGGCATCGCGCAAACCCTCATGGAGTATCTGCACCGGGTGCGCAGCGCGGTGACCCGCCCGGAGCCCGGCCAGCGTCTCGAACCCGCGCAGCGGGAGGAGGTCGAGGCCTCGATCGCCACCGCCCTCGACGCCCTCCATGCGCTGAACCTGGGGGCGGCGGGTCTCGCCCCCCTGGAAGAGCCGCCGCATTGTACCGCCTGTCACATCCGCCTCCAGCAGGACCCCGCCTGGGCGCACAGCTACGAGGACTGGGAGGAGTCGATCCACGCCTCGTTCGACATCTCCTGCGTCAATTGTCACGGCGGGGATTCGGAGGCCGAGGTCGCGGAGGAGGCACATGTGGGGATGGGCCTCACCGGTGCCCAGGACCCCGACAGCAATGGCCACCGCCTGGTGCTCTCGGAGGGGTGCGGTAATTGCCACCCCAACGAGCGCGCCGGTTTCCGCGTCAGCCCCCACTACCGCGCCCTCCAGGCCGGTGAACATGCCGCGGATTGCGCGACCTGCCACGGCGCGGTCGGTGGCGACGTCCTCACGCCGGAGACCATCGCCGCGACCTGTCGCCAATGTCACACCGCGGAGGCCCCTGGCGGCACGGTAGATGTCGCCAAGACCCTGCTGGAGTACACCCGCCGGGTGCGCATGGCCCTGGTCTTCCCGGAGCCGGGACAATCTCTCACCGGCAACGACCGGGAGCAGGTCGAGGAGGCGATCAGCGCCGCCATGGCCGCGTGGCACGAGTTCGACCTGGGGGCGGTGGGTCTGGCCCTCGCCCACGGCACCGGTGTGATCGAGCGGTAGCTCTCCCCCGCGGCTGCGGCCCGCCCGAGCGTCCGCCCACGACACGCTAGACCGCCGGCCCTGAACCTGGCACCTTTTCGTCACCGCCTGGCTCTGGCTTCCTGACCGGTGGCGTCGGATTCGAGGGTCGCGCCGCGTGGTCATTGGACGTCCCTACCCCCCAACCCCCGCGGTAGCCTCCAGTGCAAGATCCCGCCGCCCGCTCGGACCGCGATACCGGACGGACCGAGACCAAGAACACCACCTGCTACATGTGCGCCTGCCGGTGTGGCATCCGGGTGACCCTGCGCGACGGCGAGATCCGCCACATCGAGGGCAACCCGGACCACCCCCTCAACCAGGGGGTGATCTGCGCCAAGGGGGCGTCGGGGATCATGAAGCAGTACTCCCCGGCGCGCCTCACCAAGCCGCTGCTGCGCAAGGCCGATGCGCGACGCGGCGACAACCGGTTCGACGAGATCACCTGGGACGAGGCCTTCCGCATCCTCGAAGAGCGCCTCTCCAAGATCCGCGCCACCGACCCCAAGCGCTTCGCCCTGTATACCGGCCGCGACCAGATGCAGGCCCTCACCGGCCTGTTCGCCAAGCAATTCGGCACCCCGAACTTCGCCGCCCACGGCGGCTTCTGCTCGGTGAACCTGGCGGCCGGGATGATCTACTCCATCGGCGGCTCGTTCTGGGAGTTCGGCGGCCCGGACCTCGACCGCGCCAAGCTGTTCATCATGATCGGCACCGCCGAGGACCACCACTCCAACCCCCTGAAGATCGCCCTCTCCAAGTTCAAGCGCAGCGGCGGCCGGTTCATCTCCATCAACCCGATCCGCACCGGCTACTCGGCGATCGCCGACGAGTGGGTGCCGGTGCGTCCCGGCACGGACGGCGCCCTGCTCCTGGCCTTCATCCACGAGATCGTGCAGCAGGGGCTGTTCGACCGTGACTTCCTGGTGCGCTACACCAACGCCGCGGAGCTGGTGCGGGTGGCGCCGGGCGCGGACGACGACGGCCTGTTCGTGCGCTTCGAGATTCCCCCGGAGGAGGCGGAGGGGTGCATCGACCCGCAGAACAAGCTGTGGTGGGATCGCGCCCTCGACCAGGCGATCTCCACCCACACCGAGGGGGCGGATCCCTTCCTCCTGGGCGAGTTCACCCTCGAGGACGGCACCCGGGTGAAGCCGGCCTTCCAGCTCCTCACCGAGCGGGTAGCCGCCTATACCCCCGAGTGGGCCGCGGGCATCACCGGCATCCCGGCGGAGACCATCCGCCGCCTCGCCTATGAGATGGGGGTGACGGCGCGCGATCAGCGCATCGAGCTGCCCATCCCGTGGACCGACGCCTGGGACAAGGACCACGACACGGTCACCGGCAACCCGGTCGCGTTCCACGCCATGCGCGGTCTGGCCGCCCACTCCAATGGCTTCCAGTCGATTCGCGCCCTGGCGATCCTCATGACCCTGCTGGGGACCATCGACCGCCCCGGCGGCTTCCGCCACAAGGCGCCCTTCCCGCGCCCCATCCCACCGTGCGCCAAGCCGCCCAAGGGGCCGGAGGCGGTGCAACCGGGTGAGGTCCTGGCCGGGATGCCCCTGGGCTGGCCGGCGAGCCCGGACGACCTGTTCGTCGACGACGCGGGGGAGCCGGTACGCCTCGACAAGGGGTTCTCCTGGGAGTACCCGCTGTCGGTGCACGGCCTGATGCACAACGCCATCACCAACGCGTGGCGCGGCGACCCCTACCCGATCGACACCCTGCTGTTCTTCATGGCGAACATGGCGTGGAACTCGGCGATGAACACCACCGAGATCCGCAAGATGCTCGCCGACAAGGACGAGCACGGGGAGTACAAGATCCCGTTCCTGGTGGTGTGCGACGCCTTCGCCTCCGAGACCGTCGCGTTCGCCGACCTGGTCCTGCCCGACACCACCTATCTGGAACGGCACGACGTGATGTCGATGCTCGACCGGCCGATCTCCGAGTTCGACGGCCCGATCGACTCGGTGCGCGTGCCGGTCGTCCCGCCCACCGGCGAGTGCAAGCCGTTCCAGGAGGTGCTCATCGAGCTGGGCACCCGCCTCAAGCTGCCGGGCTTCGTCAACGACGACGGCTCGCGCCGCTACCGCAGCTACCCGGACTTCATCGTCAACTACGAGACCGAGCCGGGCTCGGGCATCGGCTTCCTCGCCGGCTGGCGCGGCAAGGGGGGCGAGCGCTTCATGCGCGGCGAGCCCAACCCGCGCCAGTGGGAGATGTACGAGCAGAACGACTGCTGCTACCACTACCACCTGCCGCGCTCCTACCAGTACATGCGCAACTGGAACAAGGGCTACCTCCAGTGGTCGCGCCACCATGGCCTGACCCGCTACGACGCCCCGATCCTCATCCACCTCTACTCCGAGGTGCTGCAGAAGTTCCGCCTCGCCGCCGAGGGCAAGCGGCCCGGCAAGCAGCCGCCGGAGCGGCTGCGCAAGCGGGTGGCGACCTACTTCGACCCCCTGCCGTTCTACTACGAGCCCCTGGAGGGGCAGCTCGTCGACGCCCACCGCTACCCGCTGATCGCCCTCACCCAGCGGCCCATGGCGATGTACCACTCGTGGGACTCGCAGAACGCCTGGCTGCGTCAGATCCACGCCCACAACTACCTGTTCCTCAGCCCGCGGGTCGGCCGGGCCAACGGCTTCGCCGACGGCGACTGGGTGTGGGTCGAGTCGCCCCACGGCAAGGTGCGCTGCATGTGCCGCTTCAGCGAGGCGGTCGAGCCGGGCACGGTGTGGACCTGGAACGCCATCGGCAAGGTCCCCGGCGCCTGGGCCCTGGCCCCGGACGCCAACGAGGCGCAGCAGGGCTTCCTCATCAACCACGTGATCGCCGAGGAGCTGCCGGCCCACGACGCCGGGGCCCACCTCTCCAACTCCGACCCGGTCACCGGCCAGGCGGCGTGGTTCGACGTGCGGGTGCGGGTCTACAAGGCGGGCCCCGATGAGCCGGCAGAGGTGTGGCCGATGGCCGAGGCCATCCCGTGGCTGCCCGGCACGGCGGAGCGCCGCTCGCGCCTGCGCGCCTACTTCGCGGGGGGCCGGCGATGAGCCAGCTCGCCCTGATCATCGACCTCAACGTGTGCGTGGGCTGCCACGCCTGCGTGACGAGCTGCAAGGAGTGGAATACCTCCGGCTGGGCCGGCCCCCTGGTGGACGAGAACCCGTACGACCGTGACCCCACGGGCACCTTCTTCAACCGCGTCCAGACCTACGAGGTGGGCGAGTTCCCGTACACCGAGACCGTCCACTTCCCCAAGAGCTGCCTGCATTGCGAGGACCCGCCGTGTGTACCGGTGTGCCCCACCGGCGCCAGCTACAAGCGCCCGGAGGACGGCATCGTCCTGGTGGACTACGACAAGTGCATCGGCTGCCTGTACTGCTCCTGGGCGTGCCCCTACGGCTGCCGCGAGTACGACGTCCAGGAGCGGGTGATGACGAAGTGCACCCTGTGCGTCGACCGCATCTACGACGTGAACCTGCGCGCGAGCGAGCGCAAGCCGGCGTGCGTCCTGGCGTGCCCGACCTCGGCGCGCCTGTTCGGCGACGTCCACGACCCGACCTCCGAGGTCTCCATCATGATCCGCGAGCAGGGCGGCTACCCGCTCATGCCCGAGTGGTCCACCAGGCCGGCCAACCACTACCTGCCGCGGCGCCGCACCCAGATCCGCCTCCACGAGGACGAGCTGATCCGCGCCGACAACCCCCTCAAGAAAGAGGGCGTCCTGCCCCCGCCGCCACCGGACCAGGCGACCCTGGACGAGATCACCACCTGGTAAGCGATGCACCCGGCACTCTCGGTCATCTTCTTCACCACCCTCATGGGCGCGGGCCAGGGGCTGTTCCTCGCCCTGTACACCGCCCAGCTCTACGCGGCGGTGCGCATCCTGCCGTGGCAGGCGAGCCCGACCTTCTACGCCCTCGGCTCGCTCCTCGCGCTGCTGCTCGTCCTCGGCGGCATGGCCGCCTCCTTCTTCCACCTCGGCCGGCCCGAGCGGTCGTGGCGCTCCGCGGCCATGTGGCGGACCTCGTGGCTGTCCCGCGAGGTGGTGATGTTGCCGGTCACCGCCGGGCTCATGGTGGTCTACGGCGGCATCCACGCCCTCGGCCTGGACACCACCCTGTTCACCATCGGCGGCTTCATCGCCGTCGACCTCACCATCCTCGTGGGGCTGGTGGCGGCCGTGGCGATCCTCGGCCTGTTTCTGTCCACGGCGATGATCTACGCCTCGCTACGCTTCCTCCAGGAGTGGCATGGCCCCCTGACCGTGCTCAACTTCGTCCTCCTGGGCTGCGCCTCGGGCTTCACCCTCGCCACCGCCTTCGCCTCCACCCTGGCAAGCGGCATGGCGGTCTTCTACACCAACTGGGCGGTGGTCCTCACGGCCGCGGCCCTGGTGACCCGCGGCGCTTCCCTGCTGGTCAACGGCCGGCGGCGGCCCAAGTCGACCCTGGAGTCGGCGATCGGCGTGCGCCACCCGCAGATTCGCCAGATCACCCAGGGCGCCATGGGCGGCTCGTTCAACACCCGGGAGTTCTTCCACCACCAGAGCGCGATGCGCGTGGCCGCCACCCGGTGGGCCTTCCTGGTGCTGGTCTTCCCCCTGCCCATCGCCCTGCTCATCACCACCGAGGTGAGCGATAACCCGGGCCCGGCGATCGCCGCCTTCTGCCTCCAGTTTCTCGGCCTGCTCGCGGAGCGCTGGTCGTTCTTCGCCGACGCCCGTCACCCGCAGAACCTGTACTACCAGGCGATCGCGTAGGCCCGATTCGCCGGCATCGTGGCGAGGGCCGGGACCCGGCCGTAGCGACTCACCGGCCGGCAAGCTCGACCCGGTGGGATGGGTCGGCCCACGGCATCGGCGTGGTCGAGCGGTAGGCGGCGCGAGATTCTCCCACCGTGCTCGGCCCGTGGCCGCGGGGCGGAGCCGGGCCTCAGTCGATCAGAGCGACTCTCCCCCGGCCGGAGAAGGCTCTCGATCAGCCGGCTGGTCGGAATCGCTCTTCTCCGCCTTGCGCTGCCGCTTCTCCTCCTTCTTCTTCTTTTTTTCCAGCTCCTTGCGACGCTTCTCGAACTGATAATTCGGCTTCGCCAATGGATCGTCCTCTTCGCAGTCATCGAATGATCAATCTGCAACGGGGGCGGTACTCGTCCGCGCCCCCGTGCACAGACAGGTTTGACCCTAACCCACTCCCCGCCGCCAGTCACCCACGATCGACCGACCGCCGTGCCGATCACGCGGCCGTGTGGCGCAGGGTCCGGCGCAGCACCAGGTAGCCGGCCACCGCCGACAGGATCGAGCCGGCCAGGATGCCGAGACGGTCGTCCACGCCGAGGCCCCCGCCCCCCTGCTCGAAGGCCAGGGAGCTGATGAACAGGCTCATGGTGAAGCCGACGCCGCACAGCAGGGCGATGCCGCCCATGGCGAGCCAGCTCGCCCCGTCGGGGAGACGGCCGATACCGAGACGCACGGCGCCCCAGGCGAGACCCAGCACGCCGATCGGCTTGCCGAGCACGAGCCCGGCGGCGATGCCCAGCGGTACGGGCTGGGTCAGTGACCCCAGGGAGAGGCCGGTCAGGGAGACCCCGGTGTTCGCGAAGGCGAACACCGGCAGGATCCCGTAGGCCACCGTGGGGTGGAGGTCGTGCAGCAACCCTTCGAGGGGCGAGCCGCCCCGCGGCGCACCGGTCCGCAGGGGGATGAACAGGGCGAGCACGACGCCGGCGAGGGTCGCGTGTACCCCGGACTTGAGGACCGCCACCCACAAGACCACACCGACGACGATGTATGGGGTGATGGTCAACACCCGTCTGCGGTTCAGCCCGAACAGGACCGCCACGGCGACCGCGGCCACCCCCAGGGAGGAGGGCGAGATGTCAGCGGTGTAGAACAGGGCGATGACCGCGATGGCGCCCAGGTCGTCGACGATCGCCAGGGTGAGGAGGAAGAGCTTCAACGACTGGGGTACCCGATCGCCGAGCAGGGAGAGGACGCCCAAGGCAAAGGCGATGTCGGTCGCCGAAGGGATCGCCCATCCCTTCATCGCCACCGGATCGCCCCAGTTGATCAGCGAGTAGATCAGGGCCGGCACCGCCATCCCGCCCACCGCGCCGATCACCGGCAGGGCCACGGTCGCCGGGTTGGAGAGCTCACCCTCGAGGACCTCGCGCTTGATCTCCAGCCCGACCATGAGGAAGAAGACCGCCATCAGGCCGTCGTTCACCCATAGGAGCAGCGGCTTGGCGATCTCGAAGTCGCCGACGCGGATCGCGACGAGGGTGTTGAGCAGGCCGTCGTAGAGGGTGTGGGCCGCCGTGTTCTCGGCGAGCATCGCCAGGGTCGCGGCGATCAGCAGCAAGATGCCGCTGGCCGCCTCCAGACGGAGAAACTCCCGGATGGCATCGACGATCGCGCTGGCCGCCTCACCCGGGTCCAGGGCCTCTCGAAGGTCTTTCATGGGTTGGTGCGGTGGCGGACCGAGCCACGCTCGATCCGTGGCTGCCCTCGCGCGAGCCCCTGCATTCTTACCGCACCAGCGCCGACAAGCGGAGCCCAATCGGCCGATCCTGTGGTAGCTTGCTGCCCCATGAGGCGTTGGCTGATCGTCGTCTTGCTGGTGCTGATCGTCGCCGCGGTGGCGGCCGCGGTGTACTACCCGCGCGGGGGGGAGGAGACCATGCCCGCCATGGCGACCGTCCCGATCCGACGCGGGGATCTGGTGGCGGAGGTCTCGGCCACCGGCACCCTGGGCCCCCTGGTGGAGGTGCAGGTGGGGAGCCAGGTCTCGGGCACCCTGTATCGCATCCACGTCGACTTCAACAGCCGCGTACAGACGGGCCAGCTCATCGCCGAGATCGAGCCGTCGCTGATCGCGGCCGCGGTGGCCCAGGCCGAGGCCAACGCCAAGAGCGCGGTGGCCGCGCGGGAGAAGGCCGTGGTGGCGGTGAAGGATGCCCAGCGCAAGCTGGATCGCCTGCGCAAGCTCTCCCAGGAGAGGATCATCTCGGACACCGATCTCGATGCGGCGCAATTCGCCGTGGAGGCGGCCCAGGCCGAGGAGCGGGTCCAGGAGGCCACGGTCGGCCAGCGCCAGGCGGCCCTGGAGCAGGCGCGGGTCGACCTCGCCCACACCCACATCTACGCCCCCATCGACGGCATCGTCATCTCCCGCGACGTGGACGTGGGCCAGACCGTGGCCGCGAGTCTCCAGACCCCGACCCTGTTCGTGATCGCCGGCGACCTGAGCCGCATGCAGATCGAGACCGAGGTGGACGAGGCCTTCATCGGCCGCCTCGCCGAGGGCCAGCCCGTCACCTTCACGGTGTTCGCCTACCCGGAACGCACCTTCCGCGGCACCCTCGCCCAGGTGCGCCTCAACCCGACAGTGGAGGCCGGGGTGGTGAAGTACAACTGCATCATCCACGTGGACAACCCCGACCACGCCCTCAAGCCGGGAATGACCGCCACCGTGGCGATCGAGGTGGAGCGCCGCGAAGGGGTGCTGCAGGTGCCCAACGGCGCCCTGCGCTTCATCCCCGACCCCCTGCCGCCGGAGACCGAGGACCTGCGCGACCGCCTCGGCCGGGACGAGACGATCCTGTGGCTCGCCGGCACGGATCGCCTCCGCCCGGTCATCGCCAAGGTCGGCCTGGTGGGCGAGGCCGCGACCGAGGTCTCCGGCGAGGCGATCGCCGAGGGCGTTGCCATCGCCGTCCCCGCCACCCGCAAGGACCTGCGCCGCGAGAGAAAGCGCCCGGGGAGGCTGTTCTAGGAGGGGCTAGGCAATGGCTTATAGGGTGTGCCGAGCAGCGCGAGGCGCACCGATGACGCTGTGCGGGGATCCCCCAAACCAGGGTAGGAGCCGGTTGCACCGGCGATCCGCGGCCGGTAGCCGCGGCAGGCCCGAAGGGCCTGGGATCGCCGAAGGGATTCGGCTCCTACCGGCCGGCCAGCATAGGTAACCCATGACTCCCGCCATCGACATGCACGCCGTGCACAAGCGCTACGTGCTCGACCACGTGGCGGTCCACGCCCTGCGCGGCATCGACCTGGCGGTGGCGCCGGGCGAGTTCATCGCCATCACCGGGCCCTCGGGCTCGGGCAAGTCGACCCTGATGAACGTGATCGGCTGCCTCGACCAGCCGGACAGCGGCGAGTTCCGCCTCGACGGCGAGGACGTCATGGGTCTCGACGCCGACGCCCTCGCCCACCTGCGCAACCGCAAGCTCGGCTTCGTCTTCCAGGGCTTCAACCTCCTGCCGCGCACCAGCGCCCTGGAGAACGTCGAGGCGCCCCTGGTCTACTCCGGCGTCGAGCGCAGCGAGCGCCACCAGCGCGCCCGCGCCCTGCTGGAGCGCCTCGGCCTCGGCGACCGCACCCACCACCTCCCCACCCAGCTCTCCGGCGGCCAGCAGCAGCGCGTGGCCATCGCCCGCGCCCTGATCAATCGGCCGAGCCTGATCCTCGCCGACGAGCCCACCGGCAACCTCGACACCGCCACCAGCCAGGAGATCCTCGACGTGCTGTCGGCTCTCAACCGCGACGAGGGCGTGACCATCGTCCTCATCACCCACGAGCCCGACATCGCCGCCCGCGCCACCCGCCAACTCACCCTCTGCGACGGGGTGTTGACCGCGTGATCGATTGCCCAGCCCGACCGGAGGCCCATGTACCCGGCCTCGGCAAACGGCACGAAGGAGGGCAGGCAGGCAGGTGATCGGGGAGGTGCGGGATGGAACGCAGTGTGGGTCGGCGCAAGAGTGATGACCGACTAGCCGCAGCCCCCTAGCAGCGTGGGGGGTGTCGTCGATCAGCCGCCGACCCAGAACCGCTGCTTCCCACCGCAACCTCGCGGCAATCTGGCCCGCCCCCGTTACGGCTTCCGCCTCCTGCAGGATCCACGGCCGGTACTCCGTCGTGTGCCGCCGGCGCCTGGGCTGCTCTTCGAGCGCCGCCTCGATCGCCGCCTCCGCTAGCGGTTGTGCCACCACACCATTCCTCCGCTCCATCCGCTGCCTTATCGACGACCTCGCTGCCATCGTCGGATCACCTCCCCGCCCTCAACCCGGACGTCCAGGCAGGCCCTGTCGCACGATCATCGGCACGGAGTGCGTCGGCCGTGGAGCTCCCCGGATAAAGGGATCTGCTCATTTGTAAGGCAGTCGCAGTCTTGCTGATGAATTCATAGGCACCTGCATCCCGCTCCGGTCGCTCTTTCCCACACGCATATCAGGCTATTGAAAAGCGCCATAGGAGCAATCCATACCTAGTTCCTAATGAATAGGATAACGGATTCTCAAGAACTTACACTAACAGCACCGGTCGAAATGCCTAGAAGATCGCCACACACGAGACCTCTTCAACAGCCTGCGAAGCTCGCGTCTGCTTATGGCATTTTTCTTGCTTATTTTCGCGCATCGCGAAGACCGAGCAGGTCTTCTTACGAAGCTCGCCACCAATGGCCAAACGACGCATTCAATCATCAAGGGTTCATGACCACTCCAGTACGGAACGAGGGCCGTTCAAGAGGAGATAGCGATCAGAACCGAACGCGATTGACGTTCCGTCGGTGGTGTCTTTTCTACGTCGTGGATAACGACGCTCGGGATGGGTGTTGCCGTTCTATCAAACGAGCCGTGCCCGACGGCACGGCACACTCGGTCTAGCCAGACCAAAGAGGAGGAGAAGCAATGGGAAGGGTGAAGAGAAACCATCTCCACGGCCGGGCAACCAGGTGTCTGCGGTGGGAATCGAGGCAGAAGTTGGAGAGAGTCACGCATTGCGCGCCCGGTACCGCGGGGCGAGCCGTGTCATTCCTCCTCCTCCTGGCGGGGATGCTCTGGTCGGCGAACGCCAACGCGGGAATGACCTACAAGATCGATGACGTCCGGTCGTTCAGCGCCGGGGTCGGTCTGCGGGGCAGTTTCAGCGCCGTGGACAAGGCATCTCCAAACGGCGACAGCTGGTCAAACGATTTCAATCTGGACAACGCCCGTATTTATCTCGGCGGAACCATCCTCGAATGGCTGAAGGTCGAGCTCAATACGGAGTGCACGTTCTGCGGCAGTGACATCCAAGATTTCGTCGTTCTCGACGCGATCGTCAAGTTCGAGCTGAGTCCGTACTTCAATATATGGGCCGGACGTCTTCTCGTGCCGTCGGAGCGTGTCGAGATGGACGGACCCTACTACGGGAACGTGTATGAGAACTACAAGACACCATTCTACCCGTCGGACTTCAGCGTGGACTTCGGCACGGGGGGCGCGGGTGTCTACGCTCGTGACCATGGAGTCAACATCTGGGGTAACGCCGGCAAGCTGAAATACGTCTTTGGTGTCTTCAACGGTCTCCAGGGAGGCCCTAACGCAGACGACAACCTGCTGTGGGCTACGCGGATCGCGTACCAGTTCCTCGATGTCGAGGACAACCCAGCCTACTACACGAGCAGCACGTACTATGGGGGAGCTGACGTCCTGACCCTCGGCTTCGCCGCGCAGTACCAGGAGGATGGTGCCGGGTCGAGCGCGCACCCGGGTGACTTTCTAGGGATAAGTGTCGATCTGCTCTTCGAGAAGTCCCTCGGGGATGCCGGTGTGTTTACTTTCGAAGGTGAGTTCAAGCATTTCGAAACCGACTACTCTACCGCGGCGTTCGGCGATCCTGATAACTTCGGGATGTTTGACGGTAACGCGTACACCGGAACCGCGCTCTATCTGCTACCGAATGCCACCGGACCCGGAAAACTACAACCGTATCTGCGTTACACCAATATCGACCCCAGCAATAGCAGCAGCCGCGAAGAGGGCGAAGCGGGGTTGAACTATATCATCTCGGGGCACAACGCAAAGGTCTCGCTTTTCTATCAGTACGGCGATCTCGCCACGAAAAGCATCGTCAACTTCGCACCGGGAGTCACGGGGGAGAAAGTCAGCGCGATCAAGCTCGGGGTGCAGCTGCAAATCTGAACCGGTGCTTGCTTTTCGGTGAAATCATAAATCGTTCGGCCGCAATCACGGTCGCTGGCTGAGCATGACCTTTAAGGAGTAACGCAATGGTGAAGTTCTCGAAGAGGAGCTTGTTTCGGTGCACAATCGCCACCCTCGCAATCACGGCGACGATCCTCGGCCTGCCGAACCGCGGTAGCGCCGCTGACGAGGGGCCGATCAAGGTTGGCATCCTGCATTCGCTGTCCGGCACGATGGCCATCAGCGAGACCACGCTGAAGGACACGATGCTGATGCTGATCGAGGAGCAGAACAAGAAAGGCGGTCTCCTCGGCCGCAAGCTCGAGGCTGTCGTCGTAGACCCGGCCTCAAACTGGCCACTGTTTGCCGAGAAGGCACGGCAGCTCCTCCAGAAGGACAAGGTGGCTGCGGTTTTCGGCTGCTGGACATCGGTATCGCGTAAATCCGTGTTGCCCGTGTTCGAGGAGCTCAACGGTCTACTCTTCTATCCCGTTCAATATGAAGGTGAGGAGTCATCCAAGAACGTCTTCTACACCGGCGCCGCCCCGAACCAGCAGGCGATCCCAGCGGTCGACTATCTGATGAACGACCTCGGGGTGAAGCGCTGGGTATTGGCCGGCACGGATTACGTCTACCCGCGTACCACGAACAAGATCCTCGAGGCGTACCTCAAGGCCAAGGGTGTGGCTGCGGACGATATCATGATCAATTACACCCCCTTCGGCCATTCGGACTGGCAGAGCATCGTCTCCGATATCAAGAAATTCGGCAGCGCCGGTAAGAAGACGGCCGTCGTGTCGACCATCAATGGCGATGCCAACGTCCCCTTCTACAAGGAGCTCGGGAATCAGGGCGTGGCGGCATCCGACATCCCGGTCGTTGCCTTCTCGGTCGGCGAAGAGGAGCTCTCCGGCATCGATACCAAGCCGTTAGTGGGCCACCTCGCCGCCTGGAATTACTTCATGAGTGTGGACACACCGATCAACGCGGAATTCATCAAGACCTGGCACCAGTACATCAAGAACCCGAAGCGCGTCACCAATGATCCAATGGAGGCGCACTTCATCGGATTCAACATGTGGGTCAAGGCCGTAACGAAAGCCGGCACCACCGACCCCACCGCCGTTCAGAAGGCGATCATCGGCGTCGAAGCACCGAATCTGTCGGGCGGCACCGCGAAGATGCTGCGCAACCATCACATTACCAAGCCGGTCCTGATCGGTGAGATCCAGGAAGACGGCCAGTTTGCGACGGTCTGGCAGACGGACGGGCTGGTACCGGGCGATGCCTGGTCTGATTACCTGCCGGAGAGCAAGGTCATCGAGGCGGACTGGACGGACAAGCTCAACTGCGGCAACTACAACACCGTCACCAAGAAGTGCTCCGGCCAGAACTACTGAGCCGCCGACAGCCGCAGTTTATTTCAGGGGGGAGTACGTCGTCTGCGATCCAGCGACGTACTCCTTCTCTGTCGTTTCCCGGGTTCCTTCGTTGTGGGCCGCTGCCCGCCTATGTTCCAAGAGCTTGCATTTTCGTCGCGATCTTCCTCACCCGACCGAGCTGTTAAATGGAGATGAGACGACAGCCCGGAGGCTACAGCTCAGGATATACCGGATACCGGGACCGCCCCCCGCCGAGGCGTGGCGCGGGTTGGCTGCGGCCGTTAGGCCAGGCGATGCAACAAGTCTCGACTTTCATGACCCATATCACGACTCTCAATGGGACACGTCAATCGTACCGCTTGCGTCCAGATCCGAGAGCGGGGGGTCTGAAGTGGAGCTGGCGACTTCCGTTTACAGCGCTGGTCAGCATAGTGGTCCTCTCGATCATCGGCTCTCCCGCAACCGTCTGCGCCGACGAGGCTAGCTTCGCTACCGGGCTCGACGGCCTCAAGAGCTCAAGCTTCAAGACCAAGGCCGAAGCGGCGGTGCAGATCGCGGATAGCGGCGCACCACAAGCCCGCGCGGTGCTATCTGCGCTACTCGATGGCCGGCTGTACATTCGCCGATCCGACGGCGGGGTCGTGATCGGATCGGAAGAGGATCAGGGTTTCACCGATGCGCTCACGGGCTCCGAGCTGCCGGCAGTCGATAAGGCCGACCTCAAGAAGATCATCATCAATAACCTGATGCGGGTCTCTCTGCGCGTGGCCGTGTCCCGCCTGAGCCTTCGCGCAGCGGACCCCGCGGACCGGCAGCTTGCGGTGGAATCCCTTTTCGGCTCCCTGACGAGCGAGACGGTCGCGATGCTGCGCGATGCATTCACGGAGGAGCGTGACAGCGACGTGCGGGCGACCCTCCAGACTGCACTGGCGCTGGCCAATCTCAAATCTTCCGACCGCGAGCCTCGCCTCGCTGCGCTCGACACCCTGAAGGGGAGCATGTATCCGGAAGTTCGCAGCGAGGTGGCTGCCCTCCTGGAATCTGAAGCCAGCGTCGAGGGTGGAACCGATGGGCAGCTTCGCGAAGCGGCGGCCGCAGTACTCAAGAGCATCGACGATCGGCGCCTCTTTTACAGCCTGATCGAAACCGTCTTCTTCGGTCTGAGTCTCGGCTCCGTGCTCGTCCTTGCCGCGACCGGATTAGCGATCACCTTTGGCGTCATGGGGGTCATCAACATGGCGCACGGCGAGCTCATCATGCTCGGCGCTTATGCCACCTGGGGCGTTCAGCAGCTCATGCCGAACCATCTCGAGCTTTCCCTGCTTGTTGCCATACCGGTCGCCTTTCTCGTCGCTGGGGCAGTCGGTATCGCGATCGAGCGCGGCGTCGTAAGTTTTCTGTACGGCCGCCCGCTGGAGACGCTGCTGGCAACCTTCGGGGTGAGTCTGATTCTGCAGCAGACGGTGCGAACGATATTTTCGCCGCTCAACCGCGCCGTATCCACACCTGACTGGATGAGCGGACAGCTGGTCATCAACAACGCGCTGGCCATCAACTACAACCGCCTCTACATCGTGGTCTTCAGCCTGGGCGTCTTCCTCGCTCTGGTCGCCATGCTGCGTTACACGACCCTGGGTCTACAGGTTCGCGCGGTAGCACAGAACCGCCGCATGGCGAGGGCCATGGGCGTGCGCGCGAGTTGGATCGACGCGATTACTTTCGGTCTGGGATCGGGTGTCGCCGGCCTGGCCGGTGTCGCGCTCAGCCAGCTCACCAATGTGGGGCCGAATCTCGGGCAGAGCCAGATCGTCGACTCGTTCATGGTGGTCGTGTTCGGTGGCGTGGGCAACCTGTGGGGCACGCTGGTCGCCGGCCTCTCCCTGGGAATCGCCAACAAAGCACTGGAGCCCTATGCCGGTGCCGTACTCGCCAAGATCTTCGTCCTGGTCTTCATTATTTTGTTTATCCAGAGGCGCCCTCGTGGATTGTTCCCGCAACGCGGCCGTGCCGCCGAGGCATAGCCCGCATTTCTCACCATGACTCGGCTACACCCACGCAACCACCCGCATCTCCCGACCGTGTCCGCGACAGGCCGCAAGCCTGCCTGCGGGCTCGGATTTGCGGGCCAGCCAGGATCTACGGCCATCTGCACGGGCTCGCGACGATTCCCGGTGAGAAATGCGAACTGAAATCGCCATGCCACGGACTTCTCTTTTTCGCCTTCCACTTTCGGACGTCGCGGTCATCGGCATTCTCGCGTTCGTCGCGGCCGTCGTACCGGCACTGAATCTACTCACGTCACCCGCGTCGGCATTACACGTGTCGACATTCACCATAACCCTGCTTGGCAAATATCTGTGTTACGCGATGCTCGCCCTCGCAGTCGATCTGGTGTGGGGCTACTGCGGGATCCTGACGCTCGGTCACGGCGCGTTCTTCGCGCTCGGTGGCTATGCGATGGGTATGTATCTGATGCGGCAGATCGGCGCTCGCGGCGTCTATGGCAATCCGATCCTCCCCGACTTCATGGTGTTCCTTAATTGGCAGGAGCTACCGTGGTACTGGTGGGGCTCGTCGAGCTTTCCGTTCGCGATGGTGCTGGTGGTCTTCGTCCCCGGTTTACTTGCCCTGGTATTCGGCTGGTTTGCCTTTCGCTCGCGCGTGACCGGCGTATACCTGTCCATCATCACCCAGGCCCTCACCTATGCCCTGCTGCTCGCCTTCTTCCGTAACGATATGGGCTTCGGCGGCAACAATGGCCTGACGGATTTCAAGGATATCGTCGGCTTCGATCTGCATGCCGACGCGACGCGGGCGGCGCTTCTGGCGGTCACGGCAACCGTCCTGGGCGGTGCCTACATAGGATGCCGCGCCATCAGCTCGTCGCGACTCGGGCGGGTCGTGGTGGCCATCCGCGACGCCGAAGATCGGGCCCGCTTCCTCGGCTACCAAGTCGAGCATTTCAAGCTATGGATCTTCGTCCTCTCGGCGATTGTCGCGGGTATCGCCGGCGCGCTCTATGTGCCGCAGGTCGGCATCATCAATCCCAGCGAGTTCTCACCGCTGAATTCCATCGAGATCGTCATCTGGGTGGCCGTCGGGGGTCGCGGCTCTCTGTACGGGGCGATCCTCGGTGCGGTACTGGTCAATTTCGCCAAGACCCAGTTCACAGGTCTGTTTCCCGAGGCCTGGATATTCGTGTTGGGCGGACTGTTCGTGCTGGCCACCCTCTTCCTTCCCCGCGGGGTCGTCGGCATTCGCCGGCCGTCCTGGGCGAAATGAGCGGTGTTCCGATGAAGGTCGCTGCCCCCGGCATGGAACCGGAACCGGTCGATGCGGTGGCGGCCGCAGCCGCGGCGGATCTGCTGCACGGCTCGATCCTGTACCTCGATGGGATCACGGTGAGCTTCGACGGATTCCGCGCCCTGAATGATCTCAGTCTGGTGATCGAGAGGGGTGAGCTGCGCTGCATCATCGGACCGAACGGCGCCGGCAAGAGCACGATGATGGATGTGGTCACGGGAAAGACACGACCGGATGCGGGCCAGGCCTATTTTGATCGCCATTCCGATTTGCTCAAGATGAGTGAGACGGACATCGTAAGGGCCGGTGTCGGTCGCAAGTTCCAGAAACCAACCGTATTCGAGCAGCTTCCCGCCCGCGTAAACCTTGAGCTCGCGATGCGTGCCAACAAGGGGGTGTGGGCGACCTTGGTGGTTCGCCTCAATGGCGAGCAACGGGATCGCATCGATTCCGTGCTGTCCACGATCGGGCTGATCGATTCCCGGCACCAGCACGCCGGTATGCTATCGCACGGTCAGAAGCAATGGCTCGAGATCGGGATGCTACTGATGCAGGAGCCGCAACTGATGCTCATCGACGAGCCGGCCGCCGGCATGACCCACCAGGAAGTGGAACGAACGGCCGAGCTCCTGGTATCGCTTGCCGGCGAACGTTCGGTGGTGGTCGTCGAGCACGATATGGACTTCGTACGTTCCATCGCCCGCCGGGTGACGGTTCTCCACGAGGGCCGCGTGCTTGCCGAGGGCAGCATGGACACCGTGCAAAACGACCCGAAGGTCATCGAGGTCTATCTGGGGTCGTGATGCTGAGCCTGGAAAGCGTCAATCACTTCTACGGCGAGAGTCACACGCTCTGGGACCTTACCCTCGAGGTCCCGGCTGGATCGTGTACCTGCCTCATGGGTCGCAACGGGGTCGGCAAGACGACGACGCTGAAGTGCATCATGGGCCTATTGCCGCTGCGGTCCGGGGAGATCCATTTCGACGGCTCGTCACTTTCGTCGCAACCGGCCGAATCCCGGGCCCGATTGGGCATCGGGTATGTGCCGCAAGGTCGCGAGATCTTTCCGCGTCTGACGGTCGATGAGAACCTGCGCCTCGGGCTGGTGGTCAATCGCGGCGACGGAGGCCGCGTCGCCTACCATCGGGTACTCGATGCCTTCCCGGTATTGCGCAAGATGTTGGGCCGCAGCGGCGGTGACCTGTCGGGCGGGCAACAACAGCAGCTCGCCATTGCTCGCGCGCTCATCCTCGAGCCACGGATGCTGATCCTGGACGAGCCGACCGAAGGTATTCAGCCCAATATCGTCCACGAGATCGGGGATACCATCGTGCGACTCAATCGCGATCTCGAGGTCACCGTTCTGCTGGTGGAGCAGAAGCTGCCCCTCGCGCGCCGGGTGGCCGACCGGTTCTACGTGTTGGACAAGGGGCGAGCCGTGGCGAGCGGCGCAATGGACGAACTGGATGACGGTCTGGTGCGTCGCTACTTGACCGTGTAAGAAAGGTGGGGGCACGGGTGATCACCATGCTCCAGTCCCTGCTAGGGACCGGAGGTGGCGATCCCCTCGACTCGGGTGAGGCGCGCGGCCGATCCACTGGACACCGGCCTGTCGGGGTGGCACAAGCGCGCCGTGAGTCATCAGATTCGCGATGAAAGGTAAGCTGCATATCCGGCTCAGCGTCAGCGACGGGTCGACCCACGTGAGCGAGTGCTACGCCCATGCCCCCTTCCACTACCTGCCTCCTCGTGCCTTTCCCGGCGAGCCGCCACTGCTCACGATCGTCAATTCCTCCGGTGGCGTCCTGGGCGGCGACCGACTCGCAATGAAGATCGAGCTCGACCCGGGCGCGATGCTGACGTTGCGCACCCAGGCCGCCACGAAGCTATACCGGTCCAGAGGCGAAGCCGCCCGCAGCTCTTGCCGGTTCTCCCTGGGCGCCGATGCCCGCCTCGATTACTTCCCCGACGAGATCATCCCCTTTGCCGGCAGCGACTACGAGCAGCGAACCATGATCGACCTGAGCTCGGGCGCGACGGCCCTCGTCGGTGAGGTGGTCACCGCCGGTCGACTGGCACGCGACGAGCGCTTCGCCTTCACTCGACTCGCCCTGGACCTCCGCTGTACGGGCGACGATCGGCTCCTGTTGCGGGATCGCGCCGAGCTTCGTCCCGCGGAACAGCGCCTCACGACCGCGGCGGTCCTCGCCGGGGCCACGGTATGGGGAGCGTTCTATTGCCTCACGATGAACCCCGTCGACGCAGGGTTGGTCGAGGGGATTGACGAGGCACTCTGTGCCGTCGAGGGCGGAGTGGGTGGAGCCAGCAGGAGCCTGTGCGGCGTGATCGGACGAGTGGCCGCAACCTCGGCGGAAGCGGTCCACGAGTCGTTGCACAGGGCCCGCGAGATCGCCCTCCAGGATGGGGCGCTGACTTAACCCGCATTTCTCACCATGAATCTGCTGCGAACGCGCAACCACCCACATCTCCTGGCCGTGTCCTCGTCCGCGGTAGGAGCCGAATCCCTTCGGCGACCCGGGTCGCCGGTGCAACCGGCTCCTACCGCGGGCCAGCCAGGATCTACGGCCGTTTGCACGCTCTCGCTACGATCCCTGGTGAGAAATGCGGGTTGACGACGGATACCGGCGGCGAGGAGAGATGGAATGAACCTGACCCCACACGAGCAAGAGAAGCTACTCATCTATGTTGCGGCACTGCTGGCACGTGAACGCCGCGCCCGCGGCGTCAAGCTGAATCACCCGGAGGCCGTCGCGCTGATCACCTCGGCCATCCTGGAGGGGGCCCGTGATGGCGAGTCGGTTGCCACGCTGATGGCGGATGGGGCCAAGGTGCTGGCCAGATCCGAGGTCATGGACGGCGTGGCCGAGATGATCGAGGAGATTCAGGTCGAAGCAACGTTTCCCGACGGCACCAAGCTGGTGACCGTCCACCACCCGATACGGTGAAGCTCATGGCGAAATCGAAGAAGGCAGAGGGCAAGGCGGCGGAAAGCAAGGCGGGAGCAGCCAAGCCGGGCGACGCGAAACACCTGAAGGCCAAGCCCGGCACGGGCAAGAGCGCGGCCGCGAAGTCGCGTCCGAAGGCCAAGACCGGAGGTGGTTCGGCCAAGGCAGGAAGCGCCGGCCCCGGGGTTTCGCAGGAACGGGTGATACCCGGGCAGTACTTTCTGCGCAGCGATCCGATCGTGGCGAATGCGGATCGCTCGGCCATCGAGGTGAAGGTCGAAAACGCAGGTGATCGACCGGTTCAGGTGGGCTCGCATTTCCATTTCTTCGAGGTCAACCGTGCGCTCCGCTTCGACCGCAAACGCGGGTATGGAATGCGCCTCGACATCCCCGCCGGGACGGCCGTGCGCTTCGAGCCTGGCCAGGCGAAGAAGGTTGCCCTCATCCCCCTCGGCGGCGAGCGCCAAGTCTGGGGGCTCAACGGGCTGGTCAACGGCCCGCTGAAATGAACATCCACATCGCAGCTTGCTTGAAGGAGTGGAGATGAGCCTCAAGATCTCACGTGCGGCGTACGCATCCATGTACGGCCCGACAGTCGGTGATCGGGTCAGACTCGCGGATACCGATCTCGTCATCGAGGTGGAGAAAGACCACACCCTCTATGGCGAGGAGGTGAAGTTCGGCGGCGGTAAGGTGATCCGCGACGGCATGGGCCAGGGGCCATTTGCCAGCGCCGAGACGCCGGATCTGGTCATCACCAATGCCCTGATCATCGATCACTGGGGAATCGTGAAGGCCGATATCGGCATCAAGGACGGCCTCATCACCGGCATCGGCAAGGCGGGGAACCCGCTGATCCAGGACGGCGTCACGCCGGGCATGGCCATCGGTCCGGCCACGGAGATCCTCGCCGGTGAGGGAAAGATCGTCACGGCCGGGGGCATCGACGCGCATATTCACTTCATCGCGCCCCAGCAATGCTACGAGGCGATTGCCTCGGGCGTGACGACCATGCTGGGCGGCGGCACGGGTCCGGCGACCGGTACCAACGCCACGACCTGCACACCCGGGCCCTGGAACCTGGCACGCATGCTCGAGGCGGCCGAAGGCCTGCCGGTGAATCTTGGCTTTCTCGGCAAGGGAAACTCCGCCAAGCCCGAGGGCCTGCGCGAGCAAGTCGAAGCCGGTGCGATGGGGCTCAAGCTGCACGAGGACTGGGGGACGACTCCCTCGGCGATCGATTGCTGCCTGTCGGTGGCGGACGAGTACGACGTCCAGGTCGCCATCCACACCGACACCCTGAATGAGGCGGGGTTCGTCGAGGACTCGATCGCGGCGTTCCAGGGCCGGACGATCCACACCTACCACACCGAGGGAGCGGGCGGGGGACACGCCCCCGACATCATCCGCGTGTGCGGCGAAGCGAACGTCCTGCCGTCGTCAACCAATCCGACCCGTCCCTTCACCGCGAATACCATCGACGAGCACCTGGACATGTTGATGGTCTGCCACCATCTCGATCCGAAGGTGCCCGAGGATGTGGCCTTCGCCGAGTCGCGCATCCGGGCCGAGACCATCGCTGCCGAGGACATCCTGCACGACCTCGGCGCCTTCAGCATGATCGCCTCGGATTCGCAGGCGATGGGGCGCGTCGGCGAGGTGATCATCCGCACCTGGCAGACCGCGCACAAGATGCGCCAGCAACGTGGGCGCCTGGCGCAGGAAGGTGGGGAGAACGATAACCTGCGCGTCCGCCGCTACGTGGCGAAATTCACGATCAATCCGGCAATCGCCCACGGCATCGGCCACCTCGTCGGCTCCGTGGAAGTGGGCAAGCTCGCCGACCTCGTCCTCTGGTCCCCCGCCTTCTTCGGCGTCAAACCGGACATCGTGCTGAAGGGCGGGTTCATCTCCTGGGCGCAGATGGGGGATCCGAACGCATCGATCCCCACGCCCCAGCCGGTATTCATGCGGCCGATGTTCGGCGACTTCGGCCGGGCGCGTTCGTCGACCTGCGTGACCTTCCTCTCGCAAGCGGGCGTCGCCAACGGCGTGCACGAGCGCCTCGGCCTGAGCCGGCGCATCGAAGCGGTCAACGGATGCCGCGCGATCGGCAAGAAGGACATGGTTCTGAACGACACGCTCCCGACGATCGAGGTGGATCCAGAGACCTACGAGGTACGCGCCGACGGCGAGCTGCTCGTCTGTGAGCCGGCCAGCGTCCTGCCCATGGCCCAGCGGTATTTCCTGTTTTGAGCAAGCGGCAATCAGCCATCACCGAGACCGATGGGCCTTCCGCCATGACGGTGTGGAGCCGGCAACACGGCGCGGCATCATGATCCTCGTCGAAGGGCTTCCCACCGCTGTCCCGGCACCGGATTCCTCTGCCGATGCCGTGGTGCTCACCTGGGAGGAGCGGGCCAAGACCCGCCAGCGCGTGATCACGCAAGCCGGGCGCGACGTCGCGATCAAGTTGCCGACCGGAACACGTCTGCCGCCCGGCACGTTGTTGTTCCTCGGCGATGAATTCCACATCGAGGTGATCGCCGCGGACGAGGATGTGTGGATGGTCCGCGCACCGGAGGCCGGATCCTTGCTGCGGGTGGCCTACGAGATCGGCAACCGCCACTTCCCCATCGAGATCGGCGACGGCTGGGTCGCCGTCCGCTACGACCATACGCTTGCGGAGCTCTGGGAGCGCCTCGCTGTCGCCGCCGCGCGCGCGACGCGTCCCTTCTTGTCCAACGAACGCCCCTCTCACCACCACTGATGCTGTACACGCTCCTTCAGATTTCCGATTCGCTCTTCCCGTCGGGGGCCTTCGCCTACTCCTGCGGCCTCGAAGGGCTCGTCGCGGCGACCTGGCCGGACGCGGGCGTCGTCTCGCTGCCCGGGGCCGGCGGCGGGCGCGACGGTGCGGATGTGCTGGAGCCGATCCTCGGGTCGATCTTCACCGGTCACCTCTTGCATTGCGACGGTCTGTTCGGGGTACGGGCACATCGCGCCATGCGAGACGGCGCGATCGACTCCTTATGTGAAGCCGATCAGGCGCTCCTTGCGATGAAGACCCCGCGCGAGCTACGCGAGGCCTCCACCACGATCGGCCGGGGCTTCCTGACCGAGGTTGCGGCGGTATTGCCCGAGGCCAGGGTCCTGGGCGCCTGGTACGAGCGGGTCGAGAGCGGTGCCAGTCCGGGTAACTATGTCGTGGCGTTCCACGCGGCCGCCGCTGCCGCGGGCGTCACCGAACACGACGCCTTGCTCGCCTGGGGCTACCAGAGCGTGGCGCAGATGACCGGCGCGCTCCTGCGCCTGGGTCAGCTCGGTCACCGCGGCGCCCAGACGATCCTTTCCAGGTTGCGGCCGGTCGTGGCACGTGGGGTCCAGGACCTCCTCGCCCAGGACCCGGACGCACCGTCCAGCTTCGCGCCCGTCCTCGAAATCGCCAGCATGCGCCATGAGCGGCAATACAGTCGCCTGTTTCGCTCGTGACCCGGCACCGGGAGATGTGACCGAGGATGATCCAACGCCTTATGAATGGGAGCGGAAGATGTTTGATGTGGTGCCCGGCGGGTTGAAGCCCGCCCTACGCGTGGGGCCGACTTCAGTCGGCCTGCGCCAGGGTTGCCGCCATTGGGATCGGTAATACATTTCCCGCTCCCCTTCATATCTGTCCGTGGAGGAACGCATGTCGCTGAAGATCGGGATCGGAGGGCCCGTCGGGTCGGGCAAGACCGCGCTGGTGGATCGCCTGTGTAAACGCCTGCGCGATCGCTACCGCCTCGCCGTGATCACCAACGACATCTATACCCGCGAGGACTGCGAGTTTCTCATCCGCTCCGGAGCGCTGCCTGCGGAGCGCATCGAAGGGGTCGAGACGGGGGGCTGCCCGCACACCGCCATCCGCGAGGATGCGACCGTGAACTTGATCGCGGTGAAGAACATGGAGAGCAAGCTGGGCGAGCTGGACATCGTCTTCATCGAGTCCGGTGGGGACAACCTCGCCGCGACCTTCAGCCCCGATCTGGCCGACGCCTGCATCTATGTCATCGACGTGGCCGCCGGCGACAAGATCCCACGCAAAGGCGGCCCCGGGATCACCCGTTCCGACCTGCTGGTGATCAACAAGACCGACCTGGCACCGATGGTGGGAGCGGACCTTGGGATCATGGAACGGGATGCCCGCAAGATGCGCGGCGATCGCCCGTTCGTCTTCACGAACCTGAAAGACAGCCAAGGCCTGGACGAGGTCATCGCCTGGATCCAGCAATCCCTCCTCTTCGAGCCCGAGCCACGAGGAGTCTGAAGGCCGGCCCGGCGATCGCCGGGAAAGCTCGCGCGGTGAACCACCGGCGCTTCGGCTCCTCTTCAACTTCCGGGTCGATCGCCGCCTCGGCTACCCGCCAGCTCACCCTGTGCGACGGGGTGCTGACCGGCTGACCCGCCCGACGTTAACCACCAAGGCACAAAGGGCACGAAGGGGGCACCAAGGGTAGCCTGCTCAGCCCGATACGAAGCTCATACACTAGGCCTCGGCGGACTCCATCTAAGGAAGGAAGGGAAGGAAAGCAGGAAGAGGCGCCCCACGGGTCCTGTTCCTGGCTTCCCGCGTTGACGGCCCAAAGACTCCGTAGGGTGCGCCAAGCGCAGCGCGGCGCACCGCTACAGCGGCGACCTCGGCGGCCCATTGGACTGAATGGCACTGCGGTCGCTCCCGTGATCGGCGCCGCCGATTGGCAACCTTTTGGCCAGCAACCATAATGATCCAGTAGGTCACTACCGCCGGAGAAGATGATGGACTACCAACAGCGAATCGAGCGTCGCCCGGGGGTTTGCGGTGGCGAGCCGGTCATCAAGGGAACCCGCGTCACGCTCCGCACGATCCTGGCAAGTCTGGCCGAAGGGGACGGGATGGAGGAGTTGCTGCGTGACTTCCCCACCCTCACGGAAGAAGACATCCGGGCAGTCATCGCGTTTGCCGCCGCATCTGCCGAGGAAGACCTACCCGTCTCGGGCATCCCACGAGCGTCGTGAGGATCAAGCTCGACGAAAATCTACCGGCGACTCTGGCCGAAGCGCTGGCTGCAACCGGGCACGACGTCGATACCATCCCCAAGGAGGGATTGACCGGAGCGCCGGATGCGACAGTCTGGCAGGCCTCGCAGCAGGCCAAGCGGTTCTTCATCACGCAGGACCTCGACTTCTCCGATCTCCGCCAGTTCCGGCCCGGCACTCACCACGGGCTGCTCCTCCTCCGCCTGGCCAATCCCGGCCGCCGCCACCTGATCGATCGGCTGCGTACCCTCTTTGCCACCGAAGAGGTCGAGTCGTGGCGAGGATGTTTCGTCGTCGCCACAGACCTCAAGGTCCGGGTGAGACACCCGGCCTGACGGCACAGGAGGCCGACATCGCCGCCCGCGCCGCCCGCCGGCTCACCCTGTGCGACGGGGTGCTGACCGGCTGACCCCGCACAGCCCTTAACGACGAAGGACACGAAGAGATACCTCACTCAGCCCACCGGGAGGCGCGTCCACCCAACCTCGGTGGCGTCCATCTAAGGAAGGCAGGAATGGGAGGAAAGCAGGAAGAGGTGCCCCGTAGGTCTTGTTCCTGGTTTCCTGGCTTCCCGCGTGGAACGACCTAGAACTGCCGTAGGGTGCGCCAAGCGCAGCGCGGCGCACCGTTAGACGTGCGATTCTGTTCACGCGGCGACGCTTGTGGATGGCGATTTGCGGGGTATTTGGGATGGCTGGGCGATCGATACGGCGGCTAGAATTCGTAGCGGCACCAATGAGAGGTAGCAACGTTGGCCAGCAAGACGCGCATCGAAATCCCCCGACAGCGGCTCGCCGAGTTCTGTCGGCGGCACCACATCCGTCGGCTGTCACTCTTCGGCTCCGTGCTCGGGGAGGGGTTCGGGCCGGCGAGCGATGTCGACGTGTTGGTGGAGTTCGAGGCGGACAAGGTGCCCGGACTGTTCCGTCTCGCAGGGCTGGAGATGGAGCTATCCGAGCTCCTGGGGGGCCGCAAGGTGGACATGAACACCCCCAACTGTCTGAGCCCCTACTTCCGCGACCAGGTGCTCGCGGAAGCGGAGGAGCAATATGTCCGACCCTAAGGACGCGGTGCGACTCCGCCACATGCTTGACCACGCACGGGAGGCGGTTTCCCTCGTCGCGGGGAAGGAACGGGGCGACCTCGATGCCGACCGTGTCCTGCAACTCGCGTTGGTGCGACTGATCGAAATCGTCGGCGAGGCGGCGCGCCAGGTCTCCGCGGAGACGCAATCTCAACATCCGCAGATCCCATGGCCGCAGGTCATCAGCACACGGAACCGCCTCGTCCACGGCTACGACTTCGTCGACTACGACATCCTATGGGAGACGCTCACCGACGATCTCCCGGCGCTCATCGCCCAGTTGGAACAGATCATCCAGTGACCAAGCAGGCACTGCCGGTGGAAGTGCCGAGGCGGTGGAGAACCGGCTAGCCGGCGGCGCTGAACCGCGACAAAGGGGTGACCATCCTCTTCATCACCCATGAACCCGTCATCGCCGCCCGCGCCACTCGCCAGCTCACCCTGTGCGACGGGGTGCTCAGCGGCTGAGCTGCTCGCCTGAGCGACAGTCACCGCAGAGGCGGTGGAGTAAGGAGCAAGGGCATGACGTTTAGGCTCTCCTTGGCAGTGTCCGCCGTTTCCAGCTTCGTGCCCGTTTAGGTTCACCATGCGCACATACCCCTGCTCCTCCTCGTCGAACCGGACGTGCGGATTTCCCGCATCCGGCTCCCCGACAGTCTCTCGCCGCAAGGCATGCACAAGGAGTTGGAGGGGATCGTTGCCTTGCTTGGCAAACCCGCCCGACGGCTCCCGCTTGGCCTTGAGGCACAGCTCCTACCCCGGAAAAGAGGGGGATGGACAACCCACAGGCTCCTCGCGGAGACCGTGCGTCCTCCAGTCGTGCGTAGAGCTTTTGCAGCCCAATCGACGCTCTCTTCTTGGATCGAAACAGGACTGAAGTGCGGCCCCTTCGCTCCACGGGCATTACCCCGCTTCCTCACTACTATGGGCCGCTCCGACTCCCGGCCGCGGCCGTCCCGTGGGTTATGATTTCCCCACAGGAGTTGTCCCAGCCCACTTGGACTCGGACACCACGCCGGGCCTCCCAGGTTCCTCGACCGATCTCTCGACGCGCGCCCTCCCCAACCACCCCGGACAGCCCGGTGGGTGCTCTCGCTCGTTGCTTCCCCACCGGTAGCAGGCTTCCCCCTCTCTGGAAGGTTGGCCACTGCCAAGTAAGCGTAACGAGGCCGAATCGGGTTCGCTTGACTAGGGCTCACGTCTTCACCGTCCGGGGTTTCAACCCCTTCGCCCACGGGGCAACGGACCCCGCAAACCGGCCTGCTTCTCGCTGCCAGTTGCCCTTGGCGAGAGACCGCAGTTCCATGCCGAACGAGCAATTCGCATGGCTGACTCCTTTCAATCAGCTAGATCGGCCAGGCTTAACCTGGCGCACCAGAGGCGCAGAGGGGTCGGTAGTGGTGACAGCCATCGCGCGGAACTCTACCTTGTGCGCGACACCGAGCGATCCAGGGGCTAAGGCGCGCTTCGCGCACCATTTAAAGGTAAGGGCCGGTAGAGTA
>Ga0210124_1000161_pt1 | contig 39443 bp, 44 predicted proteins | sample Muzzi_PWC_D2_FD_185554 | JGI IMG/M metagenome (GOLD analysis project Ga0210124, IMG submission 185554) | Wetland microbial communities from San Francisco Bay, California, USA, that impact long-term carbon sequestration - Muzzi_PWC_D2 (SPAdes) | ecosystem: Environmental > Aquatic > Marine >...
GGTGACCGGGGCGGCGACCGCGACAGAGGCGGTGACCGCGACAGAGGCGGTGACCGGGGCGGCGACCGGGGCGGTGACCGCGAGTCGCGGCGCCGCGATCAGGATTCGGGAGGCCGCCGCGAGAGCCGCGCATCTGCAAGCGCCGGCGAGGCGACCGAGAAGGAGACCCAGTCATGACCGTCAGAATCGTCAGCAAGGGCGTCGGCCCCCGCCGCCCCTTCTTCCGCCGGCGCAAGAGCTGCCCGTTCTCGGGCCCCAACGCGATGAAGATCGATTGCAAGGACGTGCGGATGCTGCAGCGCTTCGTCTCGGAGCGCGGCAAGATCGTACCGAGCCGGATCACGGCGGTTTCCGCCAAGAAGCAGCGCGAGCTGGCCAAGGCCATCAAGCGCGCGCGCTATCTGGCGCTGCTGCCGTACATCGTCCAGTAGCCGGGAGGAAGAACGATGCAGGTCATTCTGCTTGAGCGCATCGAAAAGCTCGGCCAGATGGGCGACGTCGTGAAGGTCAAGCCGGGCTTCGCGCGCAACTATCTTCTGCCCCAGGGCAAGGCGCGCCGGGCGACGGCGGAAAACCTCAAGGCCTTCGAGCAGCAGCGCACCCAGCTCGAGGGGGAGAACCTCAAGCGCCGCGACGAGGCGCAGAAGGTCGCCGACAAGCTGGCGGGACTCTCCGTCGTCCTGATCCGTCAGGCCGGCGAGTCCGGACAGCTCTACGGCTCTGTCACCTCCCGCGACCTGGCGGAGTCGGTGACCGAGGCCGGCTTCACCATCTCGCGCAGCCAGATCGTGCTGGACAACGTCATCAAGTCGCTCGGCCTGCACAAGGTGCGGGTGCGCCTGCACCCTGAGGTCTCGGTCACGGTGACGGCCAACGTCGCGCGTTCGGAGTCCGAGGCCGAATCTCTCGCCGAGCGGGGCCACGTGCTGACGCCCGACGAGGAGCAGGCCCTGGAAGCGGCCGCGGCGGCGGAACGGGAGGCGACGATCAAAGAACTCGCCGCCGAGGAGGAGGCCGCCGAAAGCGAAGGCGACAGCGAAAAGGCCGAGACCGAGGAAGAGAACCCGGCCTGACGGGCAAGCCGACGGAACGACGATTCAAGAACGGGCGGCGGTTCGCACTGCGAACGTCGCCCTTTCGTTTTTGCTGTCCACGGCGCTATCATAAAGACGGCAACGAAGTCGCGCTGAACGTCGGCCGAGTTATCCCCGTATTGCTTGTCATTCGAATCGGCGATCAGATGCGGTTCACGCGGCAAGTCTGCTAACGTCGGCGGCTATGGAACCCAACCACTCGAGCAACCTCGCGCAAATCGGCCCATCCTCCGACGGCGACGGCGCCTACCGCACGCCGCCGGTCAACTACGAGGCGGAGCAGGCCTTGTTGGGCGCCGTCCTCGCGAACAACCGCGCCTTCGAGAAAGTCGCCGACTTCCTGCGCCCGGAACACTTCGCCGACGAGATCCACGGCCGCATCTTCGGCGCCTGCGGCACGCTGATCGAACGTGGCCAGATCGCCAACGCGATCACTTTGAAGAACCTGTTCGAGCAGGAACAGGCGCTCGCCGAGGTCGGCGGCGCGCGTTATCTGGCCGACCTGCAGAAAAGCGTGGTGACGGTGATCAACGCGGCCGACTACGGCCGCACGATCCACGACCTCTATCTGCGCCGCGAGCTGATCGCGTTGGGCGAGGACGTGGTCAACGACGCCTTCGCGCAGGACCTCGACAGCAGCGCCACGAACCAGATCGAAGCGGCCGAACAGAAGCTCTACAACCTGGCCGAGGTCGGCCAGACCGAGAGCGGCCTGCGCGACTTCAAGTCGGCGGTGATCGAGGCCGTCGAGATGACCGAGGCGGCGCTCAGGCGCGACAGCCATGTCGCCGGCGTCTCGACCGGTTTCCGGGCTCTCGACCGCCAGCTCGGCGGGCTGCATCGCTCCGACCTCGTGATCCTCGCCGCCCGCCCCTCGATGGGAAAGACCTCGCTGGCCTCCAACATCGCCTACAACGCGGCCTCGGCGAAGCGGCGCGAGAAGGGCCCGGACGGCAGCGAGGTCGAGGTCCCTGACACCGTCGCCTACTTCTCGCTCGAGATGTCGACCGAGCAGCTCGCGACGCGGATCATTTCGGAGCAGGCGCACGTGCGCTCCGACGCCATGCGGCGCGGCGAAATCCGCAACGACGAATTCGACCGCATCTTCGAGACCAGCCGTCACCTCTATTCCCTGCCGCTGTTCATCGACGACAGCCCGGCGCTCACCCTGCCGGCACTGCGCACCCGGGCCCGGCGCCTGAAGCGCCAGCACGGACTGAGCCTGATCGTCGTCGACTACCTGCAGCTCATGCAGGGCCCGCCGGGACGGCGCCAGGAGAACCGCGTGCAGGAGGTTTCCGAGATCACCCGCGGGCTCAAGGCGGTCGCCAAGGAGCTCGACGTCCCGGTGCTCGCGCTGGCGCAGCTTTCCCGTCAGACCGAACAGCGCGACGACAAGCGGCCGCAGCTCTCCGACCTGCGCGAATCCGGCTCGATCGAGCAGGACGCCGACGTGGTGATGTTCATCTACCGCGAGGAATACTACCTGGCGCGCGAGAAGCCGAGCCAGCGCGTGACCGAAACGACCGAGAAGTTCAACGAGCGCATGGCGGCCTACGAGGACCGCCTGGAGGACGTCCGCAACAAGGCCGAGATCATCGTCGCGAAGCAGCGCCACGGTCCGATCGGCACGGTCGAGCTCGCGTTCATCGGCGAGTTCACGCAGTTCAACGACCTGATCGCCGACGACCACCTGCCCGATGTCCGCGGGTGACACGGGCGCCGCCGATACGTCCCTCCCGGCGCGCGCCGGCGCCGTCCTGACGATCGACCTCGCGGCCGTTCAAGCCAATTACCGCCGCTTGCAGGAGCGCCTCGCGCCGCAAGCGCGCTGCGCCGCGGTGGTCAAGGCCGACGCCTACGGGCTGGGCGCGGCCCGGGTCGGCCCGGCCCTCGCGCGCGCCGGGGCGGAGACCTTCTTCGTCGCCCAGCTCGACGAAGGCATTGCCGTGCGCGAGGCGCTGCGCTGCGTCGCCCCGGAGGCGGAAATCCTCGTCCTGAACGGGACCGGCGCCGGCCCGGGCGCCGATTTTCGCGCCCATCGCCTGATTCCCGTGCTCAACAGCCTGGGCGAGATCGAGTCCTGGCAAAGCGAGGCGGCGCGCGCCGGACACCGGCTGGCCGCGGCGCTGCATGTCGACACCGGCATGAACCGCCTCGGCATGCCGCAGGCCGAGCTCGACGTGCTGGCCGAGGATCCGCGGCGGCTCGACGGGATCGGGCTGCGGCTGACCATGAGCCACCTCGCCTGTGCCGAGCTTTCGCGGCACCCGATGAACGCCGAGCAGCGCGCCATCTACGACGCCGCGCGCGGCCGTCTGCCGGCCGCGCCGGGCAGCCTGGCGAACTCGTCCGGCATCTTCCTGGGGCCGGCGTACCATTACGATCTGGCCCGTCCCGGAGTCGCTCTCTACGGCGGCAACCCGACTCCGAACCAGCGCAACCCGATGCAGCAAGTCGTTCGTCTGCAAGGGAAAATCCTACAGGCACGCGAGATTGACGCCCCCCAGACCGTTGGCTATGGTGCGACCCATCGTGCCGCCGGGCCGTGTCGGCTCGCGACCGTGGCGGTCGGATACGCCGACGGCTATCTGCGGTCCCTGTCCAATCGCGGACGCGCCTGGGTCGGCGGTCAAAGCGTGCCAGTCGTGGGTCGGGTATCCATGGATCTGATCACACTCGACGTGTCCGCCGTGCCGCCCGAAGCGTCGCGGCCCGGCGCCCTGGTCGACCTGATCGGCCCCGAGGTGCCGGTGGACGATCTCGCCGAGGCGGCCGGCACCATCGGCTACGAAATTCTGACGGCGCTGGGTGGGCGTTACCACCGCGTCTACCGCAACGGTTGAGCCGAGGGGGCGCGCCATGCCGATCCTGCAGCCACTGGGCCGCGCCCTGCTGATCTTCCTGGCGGCCACCGGACGCCTGACCCTGTTCGCCGCGAACGCGGTGTCGCACTGTCTGCGCCCGCCGCTCTATCCCCGGCTGATCGGGCGCCAGATGATCGAGATCGGCTACTACTCGCTGCCGGTGGTCGGCCTGACCGCGATCTTCACCGGCATGGTCCTGGCCCTGCAGAGTTACACCGGCTTCGCCCGCTTTTCGGCCGAAAGCGCCATCCCCAACGTCGTGATCGTGTCGATCACGCGCGAGCTCGGCCCGGTGCTCGCGGGCCTGATGGTGGCCGGGCGCGTCGGCGCCGCCATGGCGGCCGAGATCGGCACCATGCGGGTGACCGAGCAGATCGACGCGCTCGACACCCTGGCGACCAACCCGTTCAAGTACCTGATCGCGCCGCGCCTGATCGCCGGGCTGACCATGTTGCCGCTGCTGGTGCTGGTGGCGGACGTCATCGGCGTGTTCGGCGGCTATGTCGTCTCGATCTACAAGCTGGGATTCAACCCGGCGACCTACATGAAGAACACGCTGGACTTCATGGAGGCGCAGGACGTGATCTCCGGCCTGGTGAAGGCCTCGGTCTTCGGCTTCCTGATCACCCTGATGGGCTGTTATCACGGCTATAGATCGCGCGGCGGCGCGCAAGGCGTCGGCGCCGCCACCACCAACGCCGTGGTTTCGGCCTCGATCCTGATACTCTGCTCCAATTACTTCATCACCGAGCTGTTCTTCGCCAAATGACCGCCGCCCAGTCCGACAGCGTGCCGAAGATCCGCGTGCGCAACCTGCACAAGTCCTTCGGCGACAAGCACGTGCTGAAGGGCCTGGACCTCGACGTCGGAGCCGGCGAGTCGGTGGTGGTGATCGGCGGCTCCGGCACCGGCAAGTCGGTCCTGCTCAAATGCATTCTCGGCCTGCTCGTGCCCGAGGAAGGCAGCATCGAGGTCGACGGCGAGGAGGTCGTCGGCATGTCGGGGCAGGACCTCGAACGGATCCGGCGCAAGTTCGGCATGCTGTTCCAGAACGCCGCGCTGTTCGACTCGCTGTCGGTCTGGGAGAACGTCGCCTTCGGCCTGACCCAGGGCGAGGGCATGGCACGCGCCGAGGCGAAGGAGATCGCCCTGGCCAAGCTCGCCGCGGTTGGGCTGGGCCCGGAAGTGGGCCAACTCTGGCCGGCCGAGCTGTCGGGCGGCATGCGCAAGCGCGTTGGCCTGGCGCGCGCCATCGCGACCGAGCCGGAGATCATCTTCTTCGACGAGCCGACGACCGGCCTCGACCCGATCATGGGCGACGTGATCAACGACCTGATCGTCGCCTGCGTGCACGAGCTCGGCGCCACGGCGCTGTCGATCACGCACGACATGGCGAGCGCCCGCAAGATCGCCAACCACATCGCCATGCTGTTCGACGGCAAGATCATTTGGGCCGGTCCGGTTTCGGAGATCGACTCGTGCGACAACCCCTACGTCGACCAGTTCATTCACGGCCGCGCGGAGGGTCCGATCCAAATGGAGGTGCGCGCCCTTTAGCTCGGGCGCGCAGGAGCGCCGCCGTCGCGGCGGCACGGGAGTCAACCGAGCGCCTTGGCAAAAGCCGCCACCCAATTCGTCTGTCAGTCCTGCGGCGCGGTCGCGCCGCGCTGGGCCGGGCGCTGCGACGCCTGCGGCGCCTGGAACAGCGTCGTCGAGGAAGCGGCGGCCCGCCCCGCGCCCGGCGGCCTGGGGAAGGGCGGCGCCCGCAAGGGCCGGCGGGTCGAGTTCTTCGACCTGACCGGCAGCGGCACGCCGCCGCCGCGCCGTGCCACCGGGCTCCGGGAATTCGACCGGGTCTGCGGCGGCGGCTTGGTGCCGGGCTCGGCGGTGCTGATCGGCGGCGACCCCGGGATCGGGAAATCGACGCTGCTGCTGCAGGCGGTCGCCGTGCTGAGCGGGCAGGCGGCCGGCCAGGAGGCGCGCTGCCTCTACGTCTCGGGCGAGGAGGCCGTCGAGCAGATCCGCCTGCGCGCCCAGCGCCTGGGCCTCGGCAAGGCGGGCGTCCTGCTGGCCGCCGCGACCTCGGTGCGCGACATCGCCGCCAGCCTGGAAAGCGGCGAGCCGCCGGCCGTCGTGGTCGTCGATTCGATCCAGACCATGTACGTCGACAGCTTCGAATCGGCGCCGGGCACCGTGTCGCAGGTGCGCGCCAGCGCGCAGGAGCTGATCCGCCTGGCCAAGGCGCGCGGGTTCACCCTGCTGCTGGTCGGCCACGTGACCAAGGACGGCCAGATCGCCGGCCCCAAGGTGCTCGAGCACATGGTCGACACGGTGCTCTCCTTCGAGGGCGAGCGCGGCCACCAGTTCCGCATCCTGCGGGCCAGCAAGAACCGCTTCGGGCCGACCGACGAGATCGGCGTCTTCGAGATGACCGGCGGCGGCCTGGTCGAGGTCGCCAACCCCTCGGCCCTGTTCCTGGCCGAGCGCCAGGGCGACATCGCCGGGGCCGCGGTGTTCGCCGGCATGGAGGGCACCCGCCCGGTCCTGGTCGAGATCCAGGCGCTGGTGTCCGCCTCGCCGCTGGCCACCCCGCGCCGCGCCGTGGTCGGCTGGGACGCCGGTCGGCTGGCCATGGTGCTCGCCGTACTGGAGGCCCGCTGCGGGGTGGTATTGGGCGCGAAGGAGGTTTATCTAAACGTTGCCGGCGGCTTGCGGGTGTCCGAGCCGGCGGCGGATCTGGCGGTCGCCGCGGCCCTGGTGTCGGCAGCGAGCGACCGGCCGGTGCCGGCTGAGACCGTGGTATTCGGCGAAATCGGACTGTCCGGTGAGGTGCGCGCCGTCAGCCAGACCGAGGCGCGATTGAAAGAGGCCGCAAAACTGGGATTCTCCGGCGCCTGGACCCCGGCCCGCCGGGCCAAGGCGGGCCGCGCCGCCGGCGGCGGCCTGGCGATCACCGAGATCGCCCATCTGCACGACCTCGTCGCCCTGCTGACGGCCGAGGGCCGGCGCCGGGAATTGGGCTGAGGAGCCGCACGCGCGCATGGAAACGCCGCCGATCAACGTGACCGACATCGTCGTCGTGCTGTTGGTCGTCCTGTCCGGCGTCTTCGCCTTCTTCCGCGGCTTCGTGCACGAGGTGCTGGCGGTCGTCTCCTGGATCGGCGCGGGGGTCGCGACGCTCTACGCCTTCCCCTACGCCCAGCCCCTGGCGCGCGAATGGATCTCGATTCAGCTGGTGGCCGACATGGCCGCCGGTATCGCCATCTTTCTGGTCGTGCTGATCGTGATGAGCGTCCTCACGCGCCTCGTCGCGCACCGCATCCGCAACAGCAGCTTCGGCCCGCTCGACCGCTCGCTCGGGCTCGTCTTCGGCTTCCTGCGCGGCGCCGTGCTGGTCTGCCTGGCCTGGCTGCTGCTGCTCTGGGCCCTGCCGCCGGAGGACCACCCGGCGTGGATCACCGAAGCGCGCACCCTGCCGCTGGTCGAGCGCGGCAGCGACGTCATGGTCGGGCTGCTGCCGAAAAGCTGGCAGGAGAAGGCGCCGAACGCGGTCCGCGACATGCGCAAGGGCGCCGAGCGCCTCCAGGACAGCGCCGAGAGCTATCGGAACCTCTTGGCGCCGCAGCCGAAATCCGATGCGCCTGAGGACACGGGCGGCTATAACGAGCGCATGCGGGACGACATGGAACGCGCGGTCGAGGCCGCGACCCAGGGGAGCAACGGTTCAGAGGTGCCCGCCCAATGATCACCACCCACCCCTTCTCGATCGGGCCGGACGACGACAAGCTGCGCGAGGAGTGCGGCGTCTTCGGTATCTTCAGCCACGCCGATGCCGCCGCGCACGCGGCCCTCGGCCTGCATGCCCTGCAGCACCGCGGCCAGGAGGCCGCCGGCATCGTGTCCTACGACGGCCGGCAGTTTCACGCCCACCGCGACCTCGGCGTGGTCGGCGACATCTTCGCCAGCAGCCAGGTGATGGAGCGCCTGGTCGGCACCTCGGCGATCGGCCACGTGCGCTACTCGACCTCCGGCGAGACCGCGCTGCGCAACGTGCAGCCGCTGTTCGCCGACCTCGAATTCGGCGGCTTCGCGCTGGCCCACAACGGCAACCTGACCAACGCGCTGGAGCTGCGCCGCGAGCTGGTCAAGCGCGGCTCCCTGTTCCAATCGACCTCGGATACCGAGGTCATCGTGCACCTCATGGCGACCTCCGATCAGGGCAGCGTCGTCGACCGCATGACCGACGCGCTGCGCCGCGTCGAGGGCGCCTATTCCGTGGTTGCGCTGACCGATTCCTGCCTGATCGGGGTGCGCGACCCGCTGGGCGTCCGGCCGCTGGTGATCGGGCGCCTGGGAGACACTCATATCCTGGCGTCCGAGACCTGCGCGCTCGACATCATCGGGGCCGACTTCCTGCGCGACGTCGAGGCCGGCGAGATGGTGGTGCTCGACCGCTCGGGCGTTCATTCGCTGCGCCCCTTCCCGCCGGCCCGGCGCCGTTTCTGCATCTTCGAGTACATCTACTTCTCGCGGCCCGACTCGGTCCTCGAAGGCCAGAGCGTCTACCAGCGGCGCAAGCAGATCGGCGCGGAGCTGGCGGCCGAGAACGGCGTCCCCGCCGACGTCGTGATCCCGGTGCCGGATTCCGGCGTTCCGGCGGCGATCGGCTACGCCGAGGCCTCGGGCATTCCCTTCGAGCTCGGCATCATCCGCAACCACTACGTGGGGCGCACCTTCATCGAGCCGGCGCAGCAGATCCGCAATCTCGGCGTCCGGCTGAAGCACAACGCCAACCGCTGCAGCCTGAAGGGCAAGCGCGTCATCCTGGTCGACGATTCCATCGTGCGCGGCACGACCTCGGTGAAGATCGTCGAGATGGTGCGCGCCGCCGGCGCGACCGAGGTGCACATGCGCATCGCCGCCCCGCCGACCGCGCATCCCTGCTTCTACGGCATCGACACGCCGGAGGCGAGCGAGCTGTTGGCCTCGCGCTTCGACATCGCCGGCATGGCCGAGTTCATCGGCGTGGACAGCCTCGCGTTCATCTCGATGGACGGCCTGTACCGCGCCATGGGCGAGCCGGGCCGCGACCCCGAGAGCCCGCAGTTCTGCGACGCCTGTTTCACCGGAGACTATCCCATCAAGCTGACCGATCACGACGGCGGGGAAGAAACGACGCAGCTTTCCCTGCTCGCCGAGCTGGCGTGAGGCGCAAGCCGGGCTCCGCATGATCGCGCGGGTCCTGCGCGCCGCGACGGCCCTGGCCGGCGGCGTGACGCTGGCGCAGTTTCCGGCCTTCTTCGGGCAGTATCTGCAACGCCTCGGCGGGCGGCTCGACCAGGCGCAGGCGCAGGTCGCCCGGATCGAGGCGGCGGCCCGGGCCGAGGGCCTCGGCCTCGAGGATTACCTGGGCGTTTTCCTGCACAGCAGCGAATCCCCGAACAGACGACAAGGGAGCATCATGGTGGAGGAGATTGCCGATCTGGACCGCTACCGCGCGGCCTGGGACGCCCTGTCGCAGGCCGCGCCCGGCGAACGCCTGCTGCAGTTCGCCGAGCGCCTCGACCCCGGCCTGGCGCGCGCCACGCTGTCCGATTTTTCGCCGGGCCTGAGCCTGACGCCCGAGGGCCTGGCCTACGCCGCCGCCGGGCTGTGCGCCGGCTGGGGGCTGGCCGTGCTGTCGGGACGGGCCGTCGCCGCGCTGTCGCGCCAGCGGAGAGCGGCATGAGCGGGCCCGGCACCGGCCGCCTGGCCGGGCGCATCGCACTGGTCACCGGCGCCAGCCGCGGCCTTGGCGCCGCGATCGCCGCGCGCTTCGCCGCCGAGGGCGCGCACCTCGTCCTGGTGGCGCGCACGGTCGGCGGCCTGGAGGAGACCGACGACGCGGTGCGCCGCGCCGGCGGAGAGCCGGCCACCCTGGCGCCGCTCGATCTGCGGTCCTTCGACAGCATCGACCAGCTCGGCGCCTCGCTCTACGAGCGCTTCGGCCGGCTCGACATCGTCGTGGGCAACGCCGGTCTGCTCGGCGAGCTCACGCCGATCACCCATCTCGCGCCGGAGACCTGGGCCGAGGTGATGGACGTCAACCTGACCGCCAACTATCGCCTGATCCGCAGTCTCGACCCGCTGCTGCGCCTGTCGGAGGCCGGGCGCGCGATCTTCGTGACCTCGGGCGCGGCCCAGCCGCGCGCCTATTGGGCGGCCTACGGCGTGTCCAAGGCGGCGCTGGAGGCGCTGGTGCGGACCTACGCCGCCGAGATCGAGCGGACCAACGTGCGGGCCAACCTCATCAATCCCGGCGCCCTGCGCACGCGCATGCGGCGCAAGGCCTTCCCCGGCGAGGATCCCGAGACCCTGCGCAAGCCCGAAGAGGCGACCGACGCCTTCGTCGAGCTCGCCAGCGCCGCCTGCCAGAGGAACGGCGAGGTCATCGACGCTGGCTAGCGCAAGAAGTTCGGGCGCCGGGGGGGGAGCGGCGCCCGCAAGGTTCACAGGGGAGGCATGACCGCCGCGGGCCTTGGCCGGGCTGTGGTGCGGCTCTGGAGTCGCGCGGCGTATCCAACCCCTACCCGGCCCGCTCGGCGCTGCAAAGCGCCGCGGGTTGCCAATCGGGCGCCTGATCCGGCCGGATCGGGCCGCGGCCGGTTCAGCGCCGCTCGGCGTAGGGGTTCTCGCCCTTGCGCAGCGACATCCGGATCGGCGTGCCCGGCAGGTCGAAGTCGCGCCGCAGCGCGTTCTCCAGGTAGCGCAGGTAGGAATCGGGCAAGGCCTGCGGCCGCGAGCAGAACAGGATGAAGCCGGGCGGGCGCGTCTTGGCCTGGGTCATGTAGCGCAGCCGCAGGCGCCGGCCGCCCGGCGCCGGCGGCGGGTGCGCCGCGGTGATCTCGCCCAGCCAGCGGTTGAGCGCGGCGGTCGGCACGCGCCGGTTCCACACCTCGTAGGCGGCAAAGACCGCCCGCATCAGCCGGTCCAGGTTCTGGCCGCGCAGGGCCGAGAGCGTCACCACCGGCACGCCCTGGACCTGTGGCAGAGAGCGCGTCAGGCGATCGCGCACGGCCTGCATCGCCGCCTCGCGGTCGGCGCAGGCGTCCCACTTGTTGACGGCGATGACCAGTGCGCGGCCCTCGTCGATCACCTGGCGGGCGATGGTGAGGTCCTGCTTCTCCATCGGCATCCCGGCATCGATCAGCAGGATCACCACTTGGGCGAAGTCGATCGCCCGCCGGGTATCGGCGGCGGACAGCTTTTCGACCTTTTCGGTGGCGCGCGCCCGGCGGCGCAGGCCGGCGGTATCGATCAGGCGCAGGGCCCGGCCACGGTACGACCAGTCGACGGCGATGGCGTCGCGCGTGATGCCGGCCTCCGGGCCGGTCAGCAGGCGCTCCTCGCCGATCAGGCGGTTGACCAGCGTGGACTTGCCGACGTTGGGGCGCCCGACGATCACGAGCTGCAGCACGCCGTCCGCCCCGCCCGCGTTGGCGGCGCCGCCTGCGGCGTCCGGGACGGCACCTTCGTCCTGCGGGGCGGCCTCGCGCTCGGCCGCCAGGTGGGCGCGGAGCGCGTCGTGCAGATCGCTCAGGCCGAGGCCGTGCTCCGCCGAGATCGGCACCGGCTCGCCGAGGCCGAGGCCGAAGGCCTCCAGCCCGCCGGCCTCGCCCGCCGCGCCCTCGCATTTGTTGGCGACGACCACGACCGGCGTCTTGCCGCGGCGCAGCCAGTCGGCGAAATGCCGGTCGAGCGGCGTGATCCCGGCGCGGGCGTCGACGACCAGCAGCGCCACGTCGGCCGCGGCCACGGCGCGCTCGGTCTGCGCCCGCATGCGCGCCTCGAGGCTGTCGTCGCGAACGTCCTCCAGCCCGGCGGTATCGATCGCCCGGAAGACCAGGTCGTAGAGCCGCGCCTCTCCTTCGCGCCGGTCGCGCGTCACGCCCGGCGTGTCGTCGACCAGCGCCAGGCGCCGCCCGACGAGACGGTTGAACAGGGTGGACTTGCCGACGTTCGGCCGCCCGACGATGGCCACTTTGGCGATCATGACGTTGCTGGATCCGCTGCGCGGCCCGGCCCCCGGTGCCGGCCCGACCGGGCTCAACGATACGCGACCAGGGTGCCCTCGTCGGTCACGAAATAGAGGCTGCCGCCGGCCACCACGGGCGCGATGCGGACGCTGCCGGGCAGATCGATCGCCCCCAGGACCTCGCCGGTATAGGGCGAGACCGACAGCGCCTGACCGTTCGACCCGGCGAGGATCAGGCGGTCGCTGGCCAGCACCGGGCCGGCCCAATCGATCGGCCCCTCTTGGCGGTCCGGATTCTCGTAACGCGGCAGCGCCAGCACCCAGCGCACCCGTCCCTCGCGGCGGGTCAGACAGACGAGCTGGGCGTCGTTGGTCAGGACGAAGACGTAGTCGCCGCCGACCCAGGGCATTTCGGTCCCGCCGACCTCGGCTTCCCAGGCGCGCACGCCTTGGCGCAGGTCGATGGCGATCATGCGCCCGGCATGGCTCACGGCGATCACGAGGCCACGGTCGATGACCGGCGCGCCGCGGATCTGCGCGATGTCGCCGAGCGGATCGACCTGGGTCACGGCCGACAGGCTGTCGCTCCACAGCACGCGCCCGTTCTCGGCCAGGAGGCCGAAGATCTCGCCCGAGGAATAGGGCGCCACCACGGTCGAGCCGGACACCGCCGGGCTCGCCCCGCCGATCAGGCCGGCGTCTTCCTGCAGACCGGAGTGGGTCCAGAGGATCGAGCCGTCATCGGCCGACAGGGCCACGGTCTGGTTGTCGAGCGTGACGGCGAAGACGCGCCCCTCGGTGGCCGTCGGCGCCCCGCGGATCGGCGCCCCGACGGCGGTCTGCCATTGCACTTCGCCGCTCTTGGCGTCGAGCGCGAAGACCCGCGCGAAGCCCGTGCTGACGAATATCCGGCCGTTGTCGTAGGCGATTCCGCCGCCGAAGTAGCCCGCGTCCTCGTCCTCGGGCTGCAGGTCGTGGCGCCACAGCAGGCGGCCGCTCGTGGCGTCGAAGGCGCTGATCAGCGACACGGAATCCATCGTGTAGACCACGTTGCCGACCACGATGGGCTGGGCCAAGAGCTGCCGGTCGTCGCCCGAGCCGTCGCCGACGTCCGCCGTCCAGGCGCGGCGCGGCGTTTCGCTCAGGGCCAGATGGTACATCACGTGGGCCGGGCTGCCGCCGGCCTGGGTCCAGTCGGCGTTGGTGTAGGGCTCGGCGAGGCGGACTTTCTCGTCGGCGATCTGCGGGTCGGGCTGCAGGCCGCGGTCGGTCGCCAGGATGGCGATGCGCTCGCCCGGCAGCTTCTCCTCCTTGGCCACGAAGAGGGTGTCGAAGGTGTCGCAGCCGGTCAGCAGCAGCACGAGCGCGACGGCCGCCGTCAAATGCAGGGTACGCGGCGCCATGGCGGAGCCTTACTCCTTGAGGGCGTTGAGCATCTGGGTGGCCCGGCCGCGCAGGCCGGCGGGCACCTCGGGATCGTCGGCGAGCTCCGTGTAGTGGCCGCGCGCCGTTTCGACATCGCCGCTCCGCAACGCCAGGTCGGCGGACAGCTCGATGGCCGTGGCCCGGAAGGCCTTGCCCGGGCCGGTCAGGGGCGCGAGGCGCGCCTGCAAGGCGGCCGGGTCGCCGTCGGCCATCTGGTGCATCACCGAAAGCAGGGTGGCGATCTGCCGGAACCCCTCGCCCAGACCGGAGTCCTTCGCCACGCGGTCCCAGGCCGCGATGGCGCCGGCGACGTCGCCCGAATCGGCGCGCAGCGCCGCCTCGCGCAGCGCCGCCAGACCGCGGTATCCGCCGGCACCGACCTCGCCCATCGCGGCGAAGGCCTTCAGCGCGCCGGCGTTGTCCCCGGAATGGACCATGGCCTGGGCTGCCGCGTATTCGGCCGAGAGCTTCGCCCGCTGGCTCTGCTGATAGGCGCGCCATCCCTGCAGCCCGGCAACGGCGAGGACGATGGCGACGGCCGCGGCGACGATGTAGAGGCCGTACTTCTTCCAGACCTGCTCGGCGCGCTCGCGCCGAAGTTCTTCATCGACTTCGCGGAAAACGTCGGCCACCGGGCCACCTCGTTCGGTATGCGCAGGAAGGGCGGACACGATAGCCCGCCCGCTGCGACTTGATAAGGGCCCAGGCCCCGAGGATCAAGGTGTTACGAAAGCGCGCTGCGAATCAGCCTTGACGCCATTTGATGCTGCACCCCATCGAGGGGATCTGCTCCTCCGGCCCCCGCCCGGTTTCGGCGACCTGCGTCATGGCTTCGTAGAGTTCGCGGCGGGCGCCGGGCACCAGGGTGGTCTTGGATTCATCCAGGCGGCCCCGGTACTGCAACTCCAGGTCCTTGTTGAAGCCGAAGAAATCGGGGGTGCAGGCCGCGTCGTAGGCGCGCGCGACCTCCTGCGTGCGGTCGACGACGTAGGGGAAGTTGAGCCCGTGCGACTCCGCGAAGACCTTCATGTTCTCGAAGGAGTCCTCGGGATAGGCCTCGGCATCGTTGGCATTGATGGCGATCGCGCCGATGCCCTTCGGCGCCAGCGCCGCCACCTCCTCGACGATGCGGCCGATGACCGACTTCACGTATGGGCAATGGTTGCAGATGAACATCACCAGGGTGCCCTTCGGGCCGCGCACCGACTCGAGCGTATAGGTCTTCCCGTCGATGCCCTCCAGGGCAAAATCGACCGCCTTCCAGTCGAAATCGCAGACCGGCGTCTGTGCCGCCATGAGCCCTTCTCCTTCCCGCGTTGCCGCGCGCGGCCGGGCCGCGACGCTTACCGATCCTTTACTCGCAAAGCCGACAATGCCGGTCAATGACGTGACGCAATTTACCGATTGCGTGGGACAGATGGCAACAGGAAATCTAATTAATATCAATATTTTGTGGGAGACGTTTGATATGAAAGGACAGCCGATGGCCGGGAAGCGGCAGGGACCGCGGCACGCGGCGGTACTGCTCGCCGCCCTGCTCGGCCTGGCGGCCTGCGAGCCCACGACCACGGCGGTCGTGGCCGGCGCCAGCCTGGCCTCCCTGATCCACACCGACAAGACGCTCATGGATCACGCCGCGAGCTATGCCACCGACGAGGACTGCTCGATCCTGCACGCGGCCCACAACGAGGCCTACTGCCAGGCCTATGCCAGCGAGGGCCCCGACGCGCTCCTGGCGATGACGGCGACGCATTACTGCTATCGCACGTTGGGCGGGGTGTCCTGCTACGACCGGCCGGACTATACGGCCAGCAGCCAGACCCGAATCGAGTACGCCTACGGGTTCGGTCCCTCCGAGGCCGCCGCTCCCGTCGCCGCCCTGCCGGCGCCGGCGGCGGACCGGACCCTGCCGCCGCGCTATTAGGCCCGCTCTTGGCCCCGGGGTCCGCTCCGACGGGCCTGTCGCGAGATTTCGACGGCAGATTCCGGGGGTATCGGGGAGAATCGGCACGGACGGCGTTCGGCGGCTGGACGCCGCCGCGGAATTGAGGAACACTGAGCGGCAACAAAGCAATAACAACACTTGGAAGAACCGCCCGACTTATGGCTAACCGACTGACGGCAGAGGTCCATCGCCTGCCCTTCGATCCCCGGCGCGGCACGGCGCCCTTCTTCAACCGGCAAGAACTCAACCAGCTCCTGTCCCTGTACAGCCGCCACGTGGCCTGCGGCCGGTGGCGCGACTACGCCATCGACCAGCGCCAGGGCAGCGCCATGTTCTCCGTGTTTCGCCACACGCACGACGCGCCCCTGTTCCGCATCGTCAAGCGGCCCGGCCGCGGGGGGCGGCCCTGCGAATTCGCTGTCGAAAGCGGCCGCGAGACGCTGAAACGGGCCTCGACCATGAGCGAGGCCCTTTCCATTTTTCCGCAGCCCCTGCGGATCGTCTCCTAGCCTCCGAGTTTCCGAATCTCCGAGTCTCCGGGCGCGGCCGAACCCGCCCGCGGCCGGCCCGCGGCAGTTTGTCCACAGTGCCGTGTTGCCCGCCGCAAATGTTCCCGTTATGTTCTTATACTAGGAACGATCGCCTAATTGGCGACGGGCAGGAGGCCGCAGGGATGGCAGGGGTCAAGCGCCGTGCCTTGGCGCAGGAAGAGGGCCGCCGGGAAGCCGCGACCCTGGGCGAGATCGCGGCCCAGGGCCTCGGCGTGTTCTGCTGGTGTAACCGCTGCGGGCGCAACGCGGTGCTGGCGTCCGACCGCCTGACCGCGGCGCTCGGCGGCGATTTCCCGGTTCCGGAAGTGGGCGCCCGCCTGCGCTGCTCGGATTGCGGCGCCAAGGACATCGCCACCCGCCCGGACTGGCCCGGCCTCGGGCAGGTCGCCCGTCACGGCTAGGCGCGCCGCGGAGCGGGGCGGCGCTATTCGACCGGGCGCATGAGGCCGCTGTGCCGGTCGACCTCCAGCTTCTGCACCAGCGAGCCGTCCTGAGTGACGATTTCGGCGACGATCGTGTCGTCGTCGGTCTGGGTCACGTCACCGACCTTGATGTGCAGGTTGCCCTGCCATGCCAGCTGCCGCTCGAGGTGACGGCGGACATGCTCGACATCGAGATCGCGGTCCGGCGTCCTCGTGTCCTGGCGCATGCCGTAGCCGGGACCCATGCCATCGCCCGGGCCCATGCCATCGCCCGGGCCCATGCCATCGCCCGGGCCCATCATTCCGTAGCCCGGGCCCGTGCCGTAGCCCATACCGTACCCGGGGCCCATCATCATGCCGGGTCCCATGCCGTAGCCAGGCCCCATCATGCCGTAGCCGGGGCCCATCATCATGCCGTACCCCATGCCGTAGCCCGGGTGCATCATGCCGTACCCCATGCCGTACCCCATGCCGTAGCCCGGGTGCATCATGCCGTAACCGCGATGCATCATGCCGTAGCCGCGGTGCATCATGCCGTAGCCGCGGTGCATCATGCCGTAGCCGCGGTGCATCATGCCGTAGGGACACGGCCCGTCACCGGGACCGTAAGCCGGGCCCGGACCGTAGCCCCGGCCCATCATGCCCTGGCCCATCATGCCGGGACCCATCATGTCGTCGGGATCCATGCCATAACCTGGCCCGCCCTGGCCCTGTTCGTCCTGGCCGTGCTCGCCATGGCCGAACGCGGTGCCCGCGGCGCCGAGGGCCAACACCGCAGCGAGCGCCGTCGCGAGAATCGCTTTGCGTGCCTGCATCTCCAGTCTCCTGCTGAGGGCGGCGGCCACCGCGCCGCGCCCGATCTCGGCGCGGAGTCTGGGCGCGCCGACCGTCGCCCGCGTTGACGTGGATCAACGAGACGAGGGCGCCGGAACCGCGCCGCGACTCACGTCCTAGGCCGGCCGAGAGTCCGCCCGAGCCGATCGGGCAGCTTCGGGTTTCCCTAGGGCTTCACCGCGCTGAAGATGTAGCGGTTCAGCGAGAACATGAACTCACCGGCCGCGGCCGTCTCTTCCTGGTCCGCGCGCCACGTTTCCCAGTCGGCGTCCGTGAATTCGGGCGAGGCCTCCATCATCGGCTCGATGAAGCCGACGGTCTGCTGGGCGTAGCTGTCCGGATCCGGCTGCCAGTTGACCACGGCGTGCACGCGCCGCTCGGCGATCTCGAAGCCGGCTGCGGTCAGGCGCCGCGACAAGGTTCGCGGGACATGCGCGTCCGCATAGGGGCCGGTCAGCATCGCGATCGTGCGGTCCATCAAGGCCCGGTCGCGGCAGTTCCAGACGAGCGAGCCCCAGTCCGAGTCGAGGATCACCGCCCGCCCGCCGCGTTTGAGGGCACGGAACATCTCCGAGACCGCCTTATCGTTGTCGGCGACGAAGCAGAGCAGCTGGCTCGCCGTCACGACATCAAAACCTTCGTCCTCGACCGGCAGCGCGGTCGCATCGCCCTTCAGAAATTTCGCGTTCGGACAGATCCGCGCCGCCATCTCGACCATGGCCGGCGCGCTGTCCACGCCGCACACCGCCCCGGTCTCGCCGACGGCTTCCAGCATCTCGCGGGCGAAGATCCCGTTGCCCGAGCCGACGTCGAGCACGCGCTCGCCCGCCCCGAGACCGAGCAGGTCCAGCATCACGCGCCGCTGCGCGGCCATGTCCGGCGTCGCGGCCAGCCTCTCCTGCCGCCGCGCCATGTCCTCGTCGTAGAATCCTTCCGCCATCATGCTCCCAGAGTCTGTGGACCTTGACAGGGGGTCCACGGTACCACGCGGCGCAAAAGCCGCGCCAAAAAATGCCTGTCGGAATTTTCGTGCGAATGGCGGGGCGTCGCGCGCGGCTTCGCGTCCGCGCCCGCGCCTACTCCCACTCGATGGTGCCGGGCGGCTTGGAGGTCACGTCGTAGACGACGCGGTTGATGCCGCGCACCTCGTTGATGATGCGCGTCGCTACGCCGGCCAGGAAATCGTGGTCGAAGGGATAGCTCTCCGCCGTCATGCCGTCGCTCGAGGTCACGGCGCGCAGCGCGCAGACGAAGTCGTACGAGCGCGCGTCGCCCATCACGCCGACGCTGCGCACCGGCAGCAGCACCGCGAAGGCCTGCCAGATGGCGTCGTACAGCCCGGCCTTGCGGATCTCGTCCAGGTAGACCGCGTCGGCCTTGCGCAGGATCTCGCACTTCTCCGCCGTGACCTCGCCGGGAATGCGGATCGCCAGGCCGGGGCCGGGAAAGGGATGGCGCCCGATCAGCGCCTCGGGCAGCCCGAGCTCGCGGCCGAGCGCGCGCACCTCGTCCTTGAACAGCTCGCGCAGCGGCTCGACCAGCTTCATGTTCATGCGCTCGGGCAGGCCGCCGACGTTGTGGTGCGACTTGATGGTGACCGAGGGCCCGCCGGTGAAGGAGACGGACTCGATCACGTCGGGATAGAGCGTGCCCTGGGCGAGAAACTCGGCGCCGCCCAGCTTGCCCGCCTCCTCCTCGAAGACGTCGATGAAGGTCGCGCCGATGATCTTGCGCTTGTCCTCCGGGTCGGCGACGCCGGCCAGCTTTCCGAGGAAGAGCGCCGCCGCGTCGCGATGCACCAGCGGGATGTTGTAGTGGTCGCGGAACAGCGTGACGACCTGCTCGGCCTCGCCCAGGCGCAGCAGGCCGTGGTCGACGAAGATGCAGGTCAGCTGCTCGCCGATCGCCTCGTGAATGAGCACCGCCGCAACCGAGGAATCGACCCCGCCGGACAGGCCGCAGATCACCCGGGCGCCGCCGACCCGGGCGCGGATCGCCGCGACCGCCTGCTCGCGGAACGCCGCCATCGACCAGTCGCCGGCGCAGCCCGCAACCCGCTGCGTGAAGTTGGCGAGCAGCCGGGCGCCGTCCGGCGTGTGCATAACCTCGGGATGGAACTGCACGCCGTAGAAGCGCCGCGCGTCGTCGGCGATCATGGCGAAGGGCGCGCCCTCGGAGACGCCGACGGCGCGGAAGCCGTCCGGCAGGCGCACGACGCGGTCGCCGTGGCTCATCCAGACCTGATGGCGCTCGCCCGGCCGCCACAGCTCCTCGGTCAGCGCGCAGTCCTCCGTGACCTCGACGAAGGCGCGGCCGAACTCGTGGTGCTCGCCGGTCTCGACCACGCCGCCGAGCTGCTCGCACAGGGTCTGCTGGCCGTAGCAGATGCCGAGCAGCGGCAGGCCCATCTCGAACACCGCCTGCGGCGCGCGCGGGGTATCGGCCGCCGTGACCGAAGCCGGGCCGCCGGAGAGGATGATCGCCTGCGGCGCGAAGTCGCGGATCCGCGCCGCGTCGACGTTGAACGGCAGGATCTCGCAGTAGACGCCGCTCTCGCGCAGGCGGCGGGCGATGAGCTGGGTGACCTGGGAGCCGAAATCGAGAATCAGGACGCGATCCGTCATGCGGGTTTCTAGCCCGCCGCCGGCGAGTCGTCCAGCGCGCGCCGCGGCTATGCCGGCCCGCCCCTGGCGGCCAGCCAGCCGGCCAGATCGGGCCAGCCGTAGGCGGTGGTCGGCAGCGCCGCCCCGGCGAAGTTTTCGCGCCGCTCGGCCATGCGCCGGCCGCCCATCGCCTCGTAGAAGAAGCGCGCCGGGTTGCCGCTCAGCACCCAGATCGCGGCGTCGTTCAGGCCGCCGCGCCGCAGCATGGCGAAGAGGCCGGCCAGCAGGCCGCGGCCGAGTCCCCGCCCCTGCCAGTCGCCCGCGACGTAGAGGGTGTAGACCTCGCCGGCGAAGGCGGGATCGCGCGATCGGCCGCAGCTGCCGAAGCCGACGATCCGCGCGCGGCCCCGGCCGGCGGCCTCGGCGACCAGCACGCGCTCCGGCATCCCGTCGCGGCGCAGGACCGCCTCCCACTGGGTCGTCTGCCGCACCTCGGTCATGCCGACCAGATAGGCCTCCGGCACCAGCCCGGCATAGGCGCTGCGCCAGGTCTCGACGTGCACGCGGGCGATCCCGGCGGCGTCCTCGGGGCGCGCCGGCCGCAGGATGACGGAATCGCTCATGCCGCCTGTTTTACGCGCGGCCGCTCCGGCGCGCGAGGACCGCGGCGAAGAAACCGTCGCAGCCGTGCCGCGCCGGCGTCACGGTCAAGAAATCGCCCTCGAAGGGCGACGGCAGGCAGGCAGGCGGCGCGCCGAGCGCCGCCTGCCAGGCCTCGGCCGCCGGCACCACGGCGAAATCCGGGTGCGCCGCGAGGAAGGCGGCGATCTGCTCGCGGTTCTCGGCCGGCAGGAGCGAGCAGGTGGCGTAGACGAGCCGCCCGCCCGGGCGCAGCAGGCCCGCGCCGTCGCCGAGCAAGGCGGCCTGCGCCGCGCGGTACCGCGCGAGGTCCGTTTCGGTCAGGCGCCAGCGCGCATCCGGCTGGCGCCGCCAGGTCCCGGTTCCGGAACAGGGCGCATCGATCAGCACCCGGTCGAAGCGCCCCGCCTCGGCCGCCAGCCACGCGGCATCGGGCGGGCCGTGCAGCTCGGCCAGATCGGCGCCGGCCCGGCGCAGGCGCGGCCGCGCCCGCGCCAGGCGCGCCTCGTCGCGGTCGAGCGCCACGAGGCGGCCGTCGTTGCCCATCGCGGCGGCCAGCGCCAGCGTCTTGCCGCCGCCGCCGGCGCAGAGGTCGGCGACCGCCAGGCCGGGCCGCGCGTCGCACAGCAGGGCGACGAGCTGCGAGCCCTCGTCCTGCGGCTCGATCAGCCCGGCGCGGTAGGCGGCGCCGGCCGTCACGGCGCGCCGCCCGGCGACCCGCAGGCCCCACGGCGACAGCGGCGTCGGCGCGGCCTCGATCCCCTCGTCCGCGAGCGCGGCGCGGGCCTGCTCGCGGTCGCCCTTGAGCGCGTTGACGCGCAGGTCGAGTGGCGCCGCCGCGATGAGGGCGGCGAGCTCGCGGTCGCGCCCCGAGCCGAACGCCGCGCCGAAGGCGGCCAGCAGCCATTCGGGGCACTCGAGCCGCACCCAGTCGGGCTGCGCCGGATCGTCGAGCGACCGCCCGGCGAGGCGCGCGACCAGAGCCCCCTCCCCGTCGGACAGCGGCGCCGGGCCGTAGCGCGAGCCGTCGAACAGCGCCGCGATCTCGGCCGCGGCGCGCCCCTCGACCAGGGCCAGGAGCGCCAGCACCGCGGCGCGGGCCTGGGCCCCGCCGCTTGCCCCGCCGCTCGCCCCGTCGCGCGCCCCGTCGGCCGGGGCGGCGCGTGCGAGCCACCAGTCGGTCCGCGCCCGCGCGCGCAGCCAGGCGAAGACCGCGTCCGCGACGGCGCGCCGGTCCTTGGCGCCGATGTAGCGCCGGCCGCGCAGGTAGTCCGCGACGCAGCGCTCGGCCGGCCGTGGGTCGGCCTCGATCGCCTGCACCAGCTCGATCACGGCGGCGATGCGCGCGGCGGGTGTCATGCGAGCAATCCTGTTCGCTGCCGGGTCGTCGACGAGAGGGGCGCGCCGCGCGGGAGCCGCGGCGCCGGCCGCCGCGTCACATGTCGGGGCGGTAGTTCGGCGCCTCGCGCGTGATGGCGACGTCGTGCACGTGGCTTTCGCGCAGGCCCGCCCCGGTGATGCGCAGGAAGCGGCAGTTGCGCTGCATGTCCCGGATCGTGGGGTTGCCGGTGTAGCCCATGGCCGCGCGCAGGCCGCCGACGAGCTGATGGATCACCGTGCGCGCCGGTCCCTTGTAGGGCACGCGCCCCTCGACGCCCTCGGGCACCAGCTTGAGCTGGTCGGCGATCTCCTCCTGGAAGTAGCGGTCGGCCGAGCCGCGCGCCATGGCCCCGAGCGAGCCCATGCCGCGATAGGCCTTGTACGAGCGCCCCTGCAGCAGGAAGACCTCGCCCGGCGTCTCCTCGGTGCCGGCCAGCAGCGAGCCGACCATGACGCAGTCCGCGCCGGCGGCGATCGCCTTGGCCAGGTCGCCGGAGAACTTGATGCCGCCGTCGGCGATGACCGGCGTGTCGGCCTTGCGGCAGGCTTCGACGGTATTGAGGATGGCGGTGAACTGCGGCACGCCGACGCCGGCCACCATGCGCGTGGTGCAGATCGAGCCCGGCCCGATGCCGACCTTGATGGCGTCCGCGCCGGCGTCGATCAGCGCCCTGGCGCCGTCCGCCGTGGCCACGTTGCCGGCCACCACCTGGGCGGCGTTCGACAGCCGCTTGACGCGGTCGACCGCATCGATCACCCCTTGGGAATGGCCGTGCGCGGTGTCGACGACGACGACGTCGACGCCGGCGTCGAGCAGCGCCTCGGCCCGCGCCGCGCCGTCCGGCCCGGTCCCGATCGCCGCCGCCACCCGCAGGCGGCCCTTCTCGTCCTTGCAGGCGAAGGGGAAGGCCTGCGCCTTCTCCATGTCCTTGACGGTGATCAGCCCGATGCAGCGGTACTCGTCGTCGACGACCAGCAGCTTCTCGATGCGGTGATGGTGCAGCAGGCGCTTGGCTTCCTCCGGCGCCACGCTCTCGGTCACCGTGACCAGGTTCTCGCGGGTCATCAGCTCGCGCACCGGCTGCTGCGTGTTCTCGGCGAAGCGCACGTCGCGGTTGGTCAGGATGCCGGCCAGCCGGCCGCTGCCGCGCTCGACCACGGGGATGCCGGAGATCGCATGCCGCGCCATGAGATCGAGCGCGTCGGCCAGCGGCTGCTCCGGATGGATGGTCACCGGATTGACCACCATGCCGCTCTCGAACTTCTTGACGGCGCGGACCTCGTTGGCCTGCGCCTGCATGTCGAGGTTCTTGTGGATGACGCCCATGCCGCCCATCTGCGCCATGACGATGGCCAGGCGGGCCTCGGTCACGGTGTCCATCGCCGAGGACAGCAGCGGAATACCGAGCGGCATGGTCCGGGTGACGCGCGAGGCGACGTCGACGTCCCGCGGCAGGACGGCGGATTCCGCGGGCTCCAGCAGAACGTCGTCGAACGTCAGGGCCTCGCGGATTTCCATGCCACACCACATGCCGGTGAATGGCGCGGCATCATACACATGGCCGCCGCCTTGCCAAGGGCCGCAGAGGATCGCGGCCTAAGGCGCGCGGTCCTCGCCCCCTGCGCCGCGGAATCCCGTGGCCACCAGGTAGAGCTCGGCCGAATCGGCCCGGCTGGCCGGCGGCTTGACGTGGCGCACCTTGGCGAAGGCCCGCTTCAGCGCGGCGAGCAGCGTGGCCTCGCTGCCGCCCTGCAGCACCTTGGCGACGAAGGCGCCGCCCGGCGCCAGGATCTCGGCGGCGAAGGCATAGGCCTCCTCGGCCAGGCGCATGATGCGCAGGTGGTCGGTCTGCGCGTGCCCGGTGGCCGGCGCCGCCATGTCCGAGAGCACGACGTCGGCCGGCCCGCCCAGCGCCTCGCGGACGCGCGCCTGCACCGCGGGCTCGCCGAAGTCGCCGTGCAGGACGACGACGCCGGGCAAGGGCTCCATCTCCTGCAGGTCGAGGGCGACGATGCGCGCCGCGTCGCCGCAGCGCTCGCGCGCCACCTGGCTCCAGCCGCCGGGCGCGGCGCCGAGGTCGACGACGCGCGCACCGGGCCGCAGGACGGCGAACTTGTCGTCGATCTGCGCCAGCTTGAAGGCGGCGCGCGAGCGGTAGCCGCGCTTGCGCGCCTCGGCCACGTAGGGGTCGTTGAGCTGCCGCTCGAGCCAGCGCGTCGAGGAGAGGCTGCGTCCCTTGGCGCTGCGCACCCGCGTCTTGAGGCCGCGCCCGCTCGGCCCCGCCTTGCCGCCCGGCCCAGCCTTGCCGCCCGGCCCGCGTCCCTTGCCGCTACGCCGGCTCATGTCCGACCGCTGTCAAGCTGGCACGCCGTCACGCCCGTGCGACGTCACGCCTGGCTGCGGCCGTTGCACGGCGCGGCGCGGCGCGCCATCGCCGCCTCCGCCAGGCGGGTCCGGCTCATCAGCGTGAACAGGATCCCCTCGCGCAGGCCGCGGTCGGCGACGCGCAGCCGCCCGACCGGCCAGACGCCGCAAAGCGCCTCGAGGATGGCGCAGCCGGCGATCACCAGGTCGGCGCGATCGGGCCCGATGCAGGGGTGCGACACGCGCCGCTCGTAGCTCATCGACGCGATGCGCCGGCTGATCTGGCGCACGGTGGGAAAATCCAGATAGCAGCCGTCGACCCGGGCCCGGTCGTAGCGGCGCAGCCGCTGATGCACGCCGGCCAGGGTGGTCACGGTGCCCGAGGTGCCGAGCATCTGCAGCCGCCCGTCGCGCGCCAGGCGGCCCAGCCCGTGCGCCGCCTCGAAGGGCGCGAGCGCGCCGGCCACCTCGTCGATCATGGCCTCGTAGAGCGCCGGCGTGACGCGGCGCCCGCCGTGGTGCTCGGCCAGCGTGACCACGCCGATCGGAATCGAATGCCAGGCGCGCAGGCGGGGATTCGGCCCCTTGACCATGTCGAGCTCGGCCGGCACCTCCATCCAGCCGATCTCGGTGCTGCCGCCGCCGATGTCGAACACCAGGGCCTGCGCCACCGCGCGGTCGACCAGCGGCGCGCAGCCGAGGATGGCGAGCGCCGCCTCCTCGTCGTTCGAGATGATCTCGATGGCGATGCCGGTGTCGCGCTCGGCACGGGCCAGGAACTCGGCGCAGTTGGCGGCCCGCCGGCAGGCCTCGGTCGCGATGGCGCGGGCATGGGTGACGCCGCGCCGGCGCATCTTGGCGGCGCAGATCTTGAGCGCCTCCAGCGTGCGGGCCATGGCCGCCTCGGAGAGGCGCCCGCTCTGGCCCAGGCCCTCGCCCAGGCGCACGATGCGCGAGAAGGCGTCGATGACGCGGAAGCCGTCGGAGGTCGGCCGCGCGACCAGCAGGCGGCAGTTGTTGGTGCCCAGGTCCAATGCCGCGTAGACCCGGCCGGATGCCGCATCCCCGGCGGCGCCCTGGCCAGTCTGGCGCGACGTGGACGCGAGACCGGTCACCCGTTCGAACCTCTCCAGTCAAACCGCAGTTGTTTCGCCGGGCGATCCTTGGCCGCCGCCCGTTCGAGCCGGCCTCCATCCTAGCCGCGATGCAGGGGCGAAGGCCAGCCCGCGGCGGCCAGCGCACGGCGGCCGAACCGGAGCCGGACCGCGGCGACCGACCCGGAGCCGTCGCCGGCAGCGGCGGGCCGGGAAAGCGGTTGAAATGGCACGGTCCCTCGGACTACATAGGGGCCTGAGCGCGCCTACGCCCCCGCGAACGCGGGGATCGGGGCGCGGTCGTCCCGCCCGCTTGGGGGATAGTTTAGCGGTAGAACTCCCGGCTCTGGACCGGGCAACCCTGGTTCGAATCCAGGTCCCCCAGCCAATCTCTCGTATCGCGCGGACCTACCGGACTTGTCGCCCCGGCCTGGCTCGGCCGGCGCGTTCTCCTATGCGCGCGCGATGCGCTCCGACGACGACGGAGCGGGGCATGTCATACCGCCGGTGCCGGCCGGCGCGAATGCGCTATTTCTTTCCGGACACGCGGTCCCAAAATTCGCCGCGGTCGTTGGTGCGCGGGAACGGCTCGGCGGGCACCGGCCTGTCGAGAAACGCGCACAGCGGCTCCCAGCCGTCTTTGACTTGATAGATCAGAAGCTGGTCCGCGGGGATCGAGGCCTTGACCGCATTGGTATGGGCATTGAACGCGTTCCGAAGTGCGGACACGTCGAGGCCGCCGGGAAAGCCGGTCTTGGATACGACGCCCCCGGCCATATCGAGCCAGGCGTGCATGTCCTCGGGCGCGTCCGCCCTTCCGGCAACGAGCTTGTATATCGTCTGCGAAAAACTGTCCGCCCAGCTCTCCGGCGTCCGGACGGTGAGTACGACCTTTGCCGAGGGATAGGCCGCGATCAATTCCCGAAAAAATCCGGCGGTCGGCCAATCGACCGCGCTCTCGTAGCCATGGTAGATCGCGTCCCAGTTCGGAGACCCGTTCAAGGCGGCCGCCCACAGCGGAACCTGTTCGGCCTGATTGTGCAGAACTTCTTCCATGTGGTGACACGGACCCAGGCCCAACCGATTGATTGCGAGCTTGAGAGAATAGGTCCCCGTTCGACCCACCCCGACGCCGATGACCTGCATTGCCATAAGCACACCTTTCCGCACAGGAGACGCGATTGCCCGATAGAATGCACCCGTTCCCGCCCCCGGACTAGGCCTTCTCCGCCATACCGCGGGTTTCGAAAGCTGGCTGGTTCGAGCCGCTAGCCGAAGCGGCCGGGAAGACCGGTTATGGCTTTGTCCGGCCGTGACGGCCAGACTCGGATCACGTCCCCTTTGCCCCCAAACCGGACGTGGAAGGCCCGGACGGCGGATGTCCGGAAATGGCCCGAAGCGGACGTCGTGCTGCGCGGACGGTGGGTGTTAGAGTCGATCGATCAGTCGGATCCGATCAATTCTTGCAGCGCGGCCTTGAGGTCAGCGAACCGCCGCTTACCGAGCTGGCGCTCCCAGTCGGCTTCGATCTGGCGGACGGTCTCAACATTCGATTCAACGACTCGCCACCCACGTTCGGTGAGGTGAACTGTGGTGTGCCTGTTCCCGCGTTCGCGGCGGCGTTGCAGATAGCCAAGCTTCTCGAGCTGACCAAGGAGATGGTTCAGCGCCTGTTTCGAAACGCCGAGGTGCTTGGCCAGAGCGGCAGGCCGCATGCCGTCTATCGGCGGGTACTGGAACAGGCCGAAATACGCTTCGTTGATGTCGTCCAGACCGCGTTCGGCCAAGGCCTGGAGCAAACGAGAGCGCACCACCCGGTGGGCGAGGCGCAACAGCGCGCCGACGTAAGGAGCCTTCTCGATCCCGGGAATTTCCTTGACTCGAACGCTTGACATTCCGGTAAAGCCGCTTTACTTAGATAAGTAAAGTCATTTTACCGTTCAAAACGTCACGAATCAACCGCCGAAGGACCCATCAAGATTGGCGGGTTCCAGGCCAGCTATAGCTCGAGAAAGGTGAAGGCGATGCAGCGTGTTGAGCAGTCGGTGATTACGATTGGGCAGCTCAAAGTCCGTTATCTCATGGATGGCACCGTCAATGGGGCCGCGTCTGGGATGTTTGAGCTGACGGTTCCCCCAGGGGCGCGCGTGCCCCCGGCCCACAGCCACAGCGACAACGAGGAGATCCTTTACTGCCTCGAAGGCACACTGCGCACCTCAGTGGCCGATGAAGTGCGTGATCTAGAGGTGGGAGAGTGGAGATATACGCCGCGCGGCGCGGTGCACAGCTTCAGTAACCCGCATGACCGTGCAGTACGGGCGCTTATCATCCTCACGCCCGACATTGGAGCCCAATATTTTCGGGAAGTCGCCGAGGTCGTCGGCGTCCCAGGTGGTCCCAACCCTGCAAGATTGGCTGAGGTAATGAACCGTTACGGCTTGGTCCTGTCACCGCCCAAGGCTGCGGGCGCAGCTGGTTAAAGCTGTTCGCCCAACCGGGTTTCAATAGAACGTCGTTGTTGGCAATTGGGGCGGTGCTTTCATGTCCCCCATGACCACTTGTGGCCAATTCCGGACGTCGGGATCTCGGCCAGGCGATGTCCGCTTCGCCCCCAACTCCGGACGTTGCGCACGCTCTGTGGCGACGACCGCTTATGATCCTGAGCCGACATCGACCCATCCGGGCTGGCTTCCAGGCCTTACGAACGACCAACCGGCGTACGCATGCATTAGCCCAAAGGAAGTCCCCGCGCTATGGTCCGTGCGGGAAGGTTCAAAATAGACCGTCGTCTATGGTCATAGGGATTTTGCTCCCCTCCAGGCAGATACTTGCATGCGCCATGAGCCGTTCGGCTGCCGTCTCAGCACCGTGAGATAGCGACGCTCATCGGTGAATATGGAACCATCCTCGTCGGATAGCTCCAAGATTGCGGTCCCGATCTCGTACGCCAAGTTCCCGATGGACTCGACCTCGTTAGGAATCAGTGTCAGTTTTCTGGCACCCTCCTTGAAGATCTGCGTGAACAAGGCTTCAATCTCCTGTCGACCGCTGGCTACCGGTCGGTCGCCCGGCATTACTGTCGCGTCATCCGTATACGCTGCTGCACAAGCTGCGGCATCGCAACGCTCATACGCCTCTATGAAGTTGTCGGCTGATGACCAGGCAACCTCCTGTGTGTATGCCCGGTGCTCGGCTTTGCTTCCGGCCATGTGAGCCTCTCTCCCCAGCATCGCTTGCTGTTGTTGCGACTGAGCTGGTTTTGGACGGCAGCGGCCGCTTTGCTCCGGATTACGCCAGGAGAGTCAGCGCAAAACTCATCTGGCTCACTGAAAACCCGCGCCGACTGCCTGTCCTTTGAGTTTTCCTTTAATTTTTCGGCCCGGGCTCCAACAGAGCGCCACGGCTGCCCGTCTCCAATTTGGGTCTCGCGTCTGTGACGAGATTTCTTCAGTCTACCAATATTTGGCTCCGGCGCGAAGGACTCCCGTGACTTCCCGGCACCCAGAGCTGCACGCATTTGGGTATATCTTCAGAAAGTCGAAGGCAAAAATCCTAAGAACCCCGTCCAAGCGGTACGGAGCCAACGGATCATGTAGCGGGCTCCCGACCAGAGATAACCCTCCCACCACGTCAGCGGCCATCTAAGCTCGCAAACGGCAGAACCACTCCTGACCCAAAGCGGACATCGATTGGTTTTTATCCAGCATCTCGACAGTCTCGCGATCAGCCTCGCTCCGTGGCGCCTTCAGTTAGATTGCTGCCACTCACCCGCCTCGCTTCTATTCAGTATCACCGGGCTCCAGCGAGTCGGCTCTTCGGCGACTTTCAACCCAAAACTCCGGAGCTCCAGGCGTTCGGGCACGACGATCATAAGCTGATACTCGTCAGACTCCGGCCCGCCCGGGAAAAAGGCGTTGAAACGATCTACCCAATAAGATCTCCTTTCCTCGCTTCTCTCCTCAATGTGGCCTTTTCCGATTACCGTGGCATAACCGCGGTTCTCATTGTCCACGTAGCTCAAGAGGACCCTTGGGTCCCTCAAGACGTGCGCATTTTTCCGTGAGTCGGGGTGAGTGCCGATGACAATCCTAGAGAAACTCGTGTCGGGAGGGAACGCGGCTACGGCACGCGAAGAGGGACTGCCAGATTCGTCCAGGGTAACCAACGATGCACAACCAGCTGCAGTGATCGTCTCTTGCGCGACGCGCAAAAGCGATTCGGCGGAAGTCTCTTCGGTCATTGATTCGCTCCACCTGGCTAAAGACACCGCATCCGGGGAGTGACTCGGCCATCGGCCCGGCCTCTCCCGCATTGCTCCTTTGGATTACGGGTATGATAATTCAGTGAACACGCGATATCCAATCGTCCACAGTGGCCTAGGTTATCAGCTCCACGGGCTCACGTGGAGCATCTCTGAATGACGCGCAAATTTCCAGGTTTGACTCATTCTGGAGATTCCAACGGTTATGTCGCCGCGCCCACTTCACCTCCGAAGCAGGATGTATCCGACACTCCGGGCCGACGACCGCCTATGACCGAAGGCAGCCGCGCCGGGGTCCGCCCGCTGCAACGCCGCGCCGGGGCCCAGGTGACCGGTTGCTCCAAGTTCCGTCGCTAAGCGTCGCCATGCGCCACCTCCCACGGGGCGATCCAATCGCCCTCGACGCGCAGCTCAACGCCGCCGTCCTCCTCGATCAGCTTGCAGACGGTCATTTCTCCCGCCTCCACGCCGTAGCGTTCGGCAGCCTCCTTGAAGCGCGCGTGGCAGGCATCGGTCAGTTCGCCGCGGGTGCCGGTCTCCTCCATCAACTCTCTGATTAGGCCCAAATCCTTGAGGCACAGCTTGAGCGGGAAAGACGGATCGTAGTGGCCGGCGAAGATCGAGGGTACGTCGTGCTGCATGACGAAGCTGTCGGCGGCACCGCCCTTCATCACGTCCCACCAGACATCCGGGGCGATCCCCGCCTTCTTGGCGCAGACCATGGCTTCTCCGATGGCGGCGGCATGAATCTTCCAAAGCTGATTGTTGACCAGCTTGGCGACATAGCCGTTGCCGTAGCGGCCGACTTGGCGCACTTCACCCATGGCTTCGATGACCGGCCGGGCCTCTTCGACATGGGCGTCCTCGCCGCCGACGAACATCGGCATATCGCCGCGAATGGCGGCATCGACAGAGCCGGTCACCGGAGCGTCCACGGGCTTGCCGCCTTTGGCGACGAAATCCTGGATGAGCTCGCGCATGAATCCGGGCGAAGAGGTCGTCAGGTCGATCCAGAGTTTCCCCCGGCAGTCGCCGTGGATCAGGCCGTTCTCGCCCTTGAGAACCTGCTCAAGATGCGGCGGGCCGAATACCATCGACACGACGCAATCGACCCGATCGATCATTTCCCTGGGGCTTTGGGCCCAGTGCGCCCCCATGGCGAGATGATCCTTTGCCGCCTCGTAGCGCAAGTCGAAGACACAGGTGTCGAATCCGGCACGGATGACGTTCTTGGCGGCGTTGCCGCCCATGGTCCCGAGACCGATGAAGCCGACTTTCACGACCCGCTCCCGCAAAAAAATCGTGCGGGTTTGTAGCGAATGGCCGGGTTATCGGCAAAGCAATATCGATTGATCAACTTTGTTGGAAAATCCAAGAGGGCATCATCGGCATGGCGCCGCAGCCGCCAAGACGCCAACCGCAAGTCTTGCTAAGACCGAAGCCCGTTCTCACGACGCGGCTTCCCGATACGAGAACGTCGCGGGGCGCTGCGAAAGCCACAACGGCTGGTCGGTATCAAGCTCCCCCAGCTCAACCACTTATATTTCGATAGTGCAGGCGAGTGCGCCGCGCGCGACGGTCGCCGGGCCATGAGTGCGTCGCGGCGCGAATTCCGGTGCGACGTTTCCCGAAACCTGCGAAGAAGTCTTTCCGTTGCCAGGGCCGTCAGAAGGCGATCGGCCCCGGCGGCTCCCCGAGCAGGAGCCACAGCACGCCCAACAGGATCGCGGTCCCTACGACGAACATCATCGGTCCCGGATTCATGATCGTGCCCCTCCGGTCGTGGGTGGACTCCGCATCACGCAGCATGGGAGGGACCGCACCACGGATCGGCGGCGCGGGTCAACAGGCGATCGATAGGAGAAGATGCACAGATCTCGGCGCCGCGTTGCGAGTCAGCGGCTTGCACCGCTTTGTTGAGCCTCCGAAAAATCGCGTTCGCGGCGCGCGGAACCCGGAGTTGAGAAACAGCCTGCCGCTTCGCGCCCGTCGAGTCGCATGCGCGAAGCGGCATCGGCGGCACGCCGGACCGCGCCGAGGCTCAGATCGACCGCGCCATCAGCACAGCGGGCAACTGCAGACCCGGCCGCAGCGCGAGCGCGATCCGTCGCTGCGACGCGAAACCGAGCGCGGCGTAGAAGCGCTCGGAATTGAGGCTGGCGTAGCATTCGAAGCGCCGCACGCCGCCGGACCGCGCCGCCGCCTCGCAGCGGCGGTAGAGCGCGCCGCCGATGCCGCGCCGCAGCCGCTCGGGATGCGTGGCGAAATGGCGGACGTGCGCGACGCCCGGCACGACCTCGCCATCGTCCGGCCGTTCCCGGGTCCAGCCGCCGCAGCCGACGAGGCGCCCCCCGGACGCCTCGGCCAGGTAGAACGTGCCGGCCGACAGCAGCGCCGGGTTCGCCCGCGTCAGCAAGGGCAGCGCGGCCGCGAGCAGGGCTGCGTCGTAGCCGGCCGCCATAAGCGGCGGGTAGGACGCCGCGAGCAGCGCGGCGACCCGCGCCGCATCCTCAGGCGTCGCGATCTTCAGGGTCACATCGGCGGACACGGGCACTCTCCTTGTCCCCGTCCGTCGATCAGCCTGCGGGACGATCATTCGGAAGGCAACGGCCCGGCGGCCCGGGATGGCCTAGCGCGTCCGCGCCCCGCGTCGCGCCCGGAAGCAAGGCCGGGACTCAGTCTTGGCCGGACTCCGCGACCGCGGGGAAGCCGGCGCGCATGTAGGCTATGATCCGCCAGATCTCCGGCTCGCCGAGCACGTCCTTGTAGGCCGGCATCGCGGTGCCGAAGCGCACGCCGCCCTCGGAAATCGTCCACAACAGGTATTCGTCGACGGCGCGCGGCCGGGCGATCATGTACTTCAGCAACGCGGGCGACGGCGTCAGGTCGCGGCCGGCGTCGCCGTCGCCCAGCCCCTTCGCGCCGTGGCAGCTCGCGCAGTGCGCCGCGTAAAGCCGGCCGCCCTCGGCGATCACCTGCCCCGCCGCGGGATAGGGGCTCTTGCGGTCGCGGTACTCGACCGGAACGCCGCCCTCCATGAACGCGCGGTGCCGCTCCGCGCGCGACAGCACGTCGGGCGCCGTAGACTGCGATTGCCAGTACGGCGCCGCCTCGCGCTGGTGGGTCCAGAGATCCATGCCCGGCACCATCTCGGGCGGCTCCTGGTCGGTCGCGCGAGCGGGCGAGACGGGGAGCCCGAGGACCAGGGCGCAGAGCATCGCGGCGCGTGCGAGGCCGGCAAAGATCGAAGCGGTGTGCGCGCGCTGCATGGTCCTTCCCTCTTTCCCGGTTCGCTCCGTCACGCCCTCCGGCAAAATCCCTAGACGACCCGCACGGCCAGGACATTGAGGTGTATCAAACGCGGCGCCTTTCGCGGATATCCGGCCTTGCCGCCGTCCGAACACCACCCGATGGGGCCTGCCGGACATCGGCCGACCATGCGGAATCGCCCCTCGCGCTCGGCCGTGCTAGGGTTGCCGCCGGACCGCCGGGTCCGACCGTCAATCGCTTCGGAGGAGGGTGCGCATGCCGAAGGTGGACTGGTACGTCGAGGGCGTCGAATACGGCAACTGCAACTGCAACCACAGCTGTCCCTGCCAGTTCGAGGACCGGCCGAGCAGCGGCAGCTGCGAGGGCTTCGAGGTCCTGCGGATCGACAAGGGGCACTTCGGCGAAACCGACCTGAGCGGGCTCAAGGCCGCCGTCCTCTATTCCTGGCCGGGCGCCATCTTCGAAGGCAACGGCCACATTCAGGCGATCATCGACGAGCGCGCCGATGCGGCGCAGCGCAAGGCGCTCGCCACGGTCCTCTACGGCGGCGAGACCGACGAGGCGGCGACCCACTGGTGGGTGTTCCACGCCATGTCGAGCACCGTCCACGAGCCGCTCTTCAAGCCGATCGACTACGAGGTGGACATCGAGGCGCGCACGGCCCGCGTGGCGATCCCCGGCGTGCTGGAGTCGCGCGGCGAGCCGATCCGCAGCCCGGTCGACGGCGCCGAGCACCGGGTTCGCATCGACATCCCGAACGGCATCGAGTTCGAGCTGGCCGAGATCGGCAACGCCTCGACCAAGGCGTCGGCCGCCATCCAGCTCGACCTGAAGAACACCTACGGTCAGTGGAACGTACTGCGCCATTCCGGCTCCGGCGTCGTCCATTCCTGAGCCTTCGCGGGGCCCTGCGCCGGGGCGATCCGTACGGCTTCAGAAGGCGGGCGTCGTCGGATAATACGTGATCCGCTCGTACCGCACGCCGTCGTCCGTCGTTCGCGTGACCGCGGAACCCTCGAATTTCGTTCCGGCGAAACTCCACCAGTGCCAGGTGACGAGAGCACCGTCGGCGTCCGCCTTAACGCGGTCCCGGCTGGTGATCTCACCGCTGCCGCCGAGGCTCGCGACGCGACCTTGCCAACCGGCCATGTAGGCCGCGATCGTGGAGGCGGTTATCGGCTCGGCGACAGCCGGGTCGTCGAAGTAGAAGCCATCCGCCAGCGATGCGTGAAGCAGGTCGGAATCCCAGGTATCCCACGCCCGCGCGTACATCGCCCGAAGCTCGAACCGATCCGGCATTTCTCGCTCCCCTCTTCGCTGCGCTCGCAGGTCTCGGAACGATAGCACGGTCGGAGCGCACCGCGCGCCGAACGACCGCCCGTGCGGCGGCGAGCGGACCCGGCAGGGCTCGCCGGTCCCGTGCCCGCCGTGCTACGCTTCGCGGCACGCGAGCGGAGGGCTCGTTGCGGGTTGGGCCCCTGCGCCACCGGGGAGTCGAGAGGAGTCGGGATGACTATCGCCTTGAGCCATTTCGAGATCCGGGCGCGCGACCTGCCGCGGATGGAGGATTTCTATGTCCGCGTGCTCGGCTTCGTGGTGACCGACCGCAGCGCTGAGGGCACGCACCCGATGGTCTTTCTCTCGGCCAGCCCAGGCGAGCACCACCAGATCGTCCTGGCCGCGGCCCGGGCGGGCGACTTCGCCGCAGGCTCGCTCGACCACATCGCCTTTCGGGCAGCCGACCTCGCGGCGCTCAGGCGCCATCACCGGACCCTGACGGCCTATGGCGGCCTGCCGGTCGAGACGGTCTCGCACGGGACCTCCTGGTCGGTCTACTTCCGCGACCCCGAGGGCAACCGGCTCGAGGTTTTCGTCGACACGCCGTGGCACGTCGCCCAGCCGCTCCGCTTCGCCATAGACCTCGCGATGTCGGACGCGGAGCTGATCGCCTGGACCGAGACGCAGATCGCCGAGCGGGCCGATTTCCAGCCCGCCCAACAGTGGTTCGCCGGGCTCGCCGAGCGCCTCGGCCGCGACGCGCCCCGGTAGTCCGGACCTCGCCCGCGCGGCCGCCCGACACGATCTCCGTGCCGTCGGCGGTCCGGCGTTCCGCTCAGGGAAGCAGGTCGCGCAGCGTCAGCATGAGCCCGAGCGCCATCAGCGCGACGCCGATCACCGTGAAGCGCATCATCAGCTCGCTGTACGCCAGGCGGGCGAGCAGCGGACTGCGCGCCCGGTCCTTCAGGTAGAACAGGCCGAGCACGGCGGCGAACACCCCGGCTCCGATCAGCAGTAGCGTCATGCGCGGCAGCGGTGCGGCAAGGCGGCCCTCCCGGGCGAGTCGATTATGCGACTGTCTCCCGCCGCGCAAAAATGATCAATGCGTGATTGCGACGCGGCCGGGCGGATTCACCAAGCCTGTTGGAGCGCGCTCTGGCGGGATCGCGGGGCCGGGCGGTCGACGATGTCGACGGGCTCGCCGAATGCGCCGTCGAAGGACCCGCCGTCGCCGGGTGGCGCGCTCCATGCGCCGGTCTCCGGCGCAACCGTGTCGGGCACCCGAAGCACCGGCGAGCCGTTCCTGTCGACGGCGACGCAGTCGCAATCGAGGCCGGCCTTGTCCTTGCCGCGATCGCAGCCCGTCAGGGCGCCCTGCATCAGATTCGACGTACTGATCATGCGCTCCGTATGCGGGCTCTCGTAGTAATAGAAGGCATAGCGGACGTCGGCGTGATGTCGCGTCGTATTGGCCCAGTTGACGCAGGCGGCCAGGGCCTTGCGGTTCGTCTCGACGGTCGCGTAGCCGCCCTGGTGTGTCATGATTCGGGTGTAGATGTCGTGCGCCAGCGAGCCCTCCACGCCGGCATCGCCGCCGACGCCCGGCTGCGCACAGGCCGCAAGAGCCGCCGCGGCGAAGGCGGCAAGCCGGGCGCCCCAAAAGCCTTTCATGACGAACCTTCCCATCGCACGCCCCGGCGCGCGGCGGCCGTGCCGTGGCACCGGTCCTTTCACACGATGATACCGACCGCGACGGCAAAGCGTAGGCGCGCGGGATGCCAACCGCCGGCAGGCGCCCGAGGCACCGGCGGCGCGCAAGCTTGACGGGGGAGTCGGCGCCCTCTAAGCGGTTCCGACGAGGGGCGGCGCGGGGCGAACGAGAGAGAGGCGGTGCGACGGTGGACCCGGGAATTCCACTGGCCGAGTTGGCGCCCCTGGCGGGCGCGCTGCTCGTCGCCGGGCTGGTCACCGGTACGCTCGCCGGGCTGCTCGGCATCGGCGGCGGCGGCATCCTGGTGCCCGTCCTCTTCGAGGTCTTCGCCGCCGTCGGAGTCGAGCCCGGCCTGCGCGTCCATCTGGCGGTCGGCACCTCGCTCGCCATCATCATCCCGACCTCGCTGCGCTCCTTCTTCTCGCACCGCGCGACCGGGGCGGTCGACATGGCGCTGCTCAAGAGCATGGCGCTGCCCGTCGTCCTCGGTGTCCTGCTCGGCGCCGTGGTGGCACGCTACGCCGACGACCGCGTGCTCAAGGCGGTCTGGGTGGCGTTCGGCGCCCTGATGTCGGCCAAGCTGTTCTTCGGCCGCGAGTCCTGGCGGCTCGGCCGGGAGATTCCCGGCAACCCGTTCCGCGCCGTCTATGCAGCGGCGGTCGGCCTGGTCTCGACGCTGATGAGCATCGGCGGCGGCGCCTTCGTCACGGCCTTCATGACGCTGTACGGGCGCAGCATCCGGCAGGGCGTCGCCACCGCCTCCGGCTTCGGGCCGCTGATCGCGGTCCCCGGGGCATTGGGCTTCGCCTGGGCCGGCTGGCACGACGCCGGGCTGCCGCCGGGCTCGCTCGGCTACGTCAACCTGGTCGGCGCCGCCGTCGTCATCCCGGCCAGCGTGCTCGCCGCCCCGCTCGGCGTGCGGATCGCGCACGGCATCCCGCGGCGCAGGCTGGAGATCGCCTTCGCCGTCTTCCTGGCGCTGGTCGCGACGCGCTTCCTGGTCAGCCTGCTGTCGTGACCGTGCGGCACGGGGACGGGGATGCGTGGAGCGGGGATGCGTGGAGCGGGGATGCGTGGAGTGGGGATGCGCCGGGCCGCGGGCGCGTAGGACGCTCCATGATTCGCGCCCGCCCGACTCTCGCCCTTCTCCTGGCCCTGGCCCTGCTCGGGCCCGCCCGAACGGCCGCGGCGCTCGCCTACGAGGCCTGGCAGGGCGGCCTTTACGTCATGCGCATCGAGACCGACCTGCACCGCGGGTCCACCGCCTACCGCATCGCCACGACCGCCGAGACCGACGGCCTGATCGGCTGGCTGTTTCCCTACCGCCTGGAAACGCGCACCCGGGGCCGGGCCAGCGCGGACGGCCTCGCGCCGCAGCGCTTCGACGTCGCGACCCGCGAACACGGCGAAACCAAGCGGCGCAGCATCCTGTACCGCGACGACGGCGCTCTCGAGGTGATCCGGCGCCCGGCGGAGCCGCCCAAGGCCGACGCGCCGCCGGCGTCCCTGCTGCGCGGCAGCGTCGACCCGGCGAGCGCGCTCATGACGCTGGCGGAGCGCTTCGCCGCCGGCGGGCGCTGCACGGGGCGCGTCGCCGTCTTCGACGGCCGCCGGCGCTACGACCTGGCGCTCGCCGACCTCGGGCCGGCGCGCCTCGGCAAGAGCCGCTACAGCCTCTACGCCGGACCGGCGCGCCGCTGCCGCGCCACGGTCGTACGCCTGGCGGGATTTCGCCGCCACGGATCGAGTCTCGGCCGCGTGCCCGACAGCATCGACGTCTGGCTCGCGCCGCCCCTGCCCGGCGCGCCGCCGCTGCCGGTCCGCCTGCAGGGCGAGAGCAGCTTCGGCAGCCTGGTGATTCACCTCGTGGCGGCGCAGGCCCGAAGCCAGATCACCGGAACGAAATGAGGCGCCCGGCCCCGGTCCCCTGGCACATGGCGCGCATGCCGTCCGTTCATCCGGGATTCACCGTCGCATCGCGGGACGGTTTCCAGCTAACATGCCGCGTCACAACAATAGGCACAGGGAGGCCATCGTGGACACCTACGTCATCCTGCGACGGAGCGGCTGGAAATCCCCCGAGGAGCTGCAGGCCGCGGCCAAGCGCTCCACCGAGGTGGGCAACAACGAGATGAAGGACGAGGTGCGCTGGATCCGGAGCTACGTGATGGCGGAGGACGGCGGGTCGCTCGGAACCGTCTGCATCTATCAGGCGACCGGACCGGAGGCGATCAAACGCCACGCCGGCCTCGCCGACCTGCCGGTCGACGAGATCATCCCGGTCGCCGACACGGTCGTCGTCCGACCCGACCCGAAGGCCGGCGATTAGACGACAGCCGACCCCGAACGGCGTGCGGGCACGCTCGACGCCTAACGCCGGCAGGTCCCCTTCGATTTCGCGGCACAGCGCACGCCGTCGCGCCAGACCGTGCCCCACAGGTCGGCGTCGGTGAAGTCCGCCCCCTCGAGATCGGCCGCCGTCAAATCAGCGTTGGTCAGGTCGGCATGGCTGAGGTCGGCGCCATTGAGCCGGACCTGGACCAGACGGCTCGACAGCAGCCTCGCGGCGCGCAGGTCGGCGCCGGTGAGATCGGCGCCCTGAAACACGGCGCCGATCGCGTTGACGCCGTTCAGCCGGGCACGCGCCAGTTTCGCGCCGCTCAGGTCCGCCTCGATCAGATAGGTGCCCGCGCTCAGATCCGCTTCCGTGAGCGTCGCGCCGCGCAGCCGCGCCTTGGTCAGGTCGGCGCCGCGCAGGTCGGCGTGCGTCAGGTCGGCCGCCGTGAAGTCCGCCTGATAGAGGTCGGCCTTGCGCAGGCTCGCGCCGGCCAGCACGGCCCGACGAAAATCGACGTTGGCGAGGCGCGCGCCCGTAAGGTCGGCGCCGGTCAGATCGGCTTCGCCCAAGGTCGCACCGTTGAGGTCGGCGCCGGTCAGCTTGGCATCCCGCAGCACGGCCCGCGTCAGGTCGGTCGCGGAGAGGTCGCCCGCGGCAAGGTCGGCGCCGCTCAGGTCGGCCCCGTCGAGCTGTGCGCCGCTCAGCGAGGCGCCGGGAAGCGACGCATTTGCGAGGCGCGTGCCGGTCAGCTGGGCGCTGTCCAGGACCGCGCCGGTCAGGTCGGCCCCCCTCAGGTCGGCCCCATCGAGTCGCGCGCCGATCAGATTGGCCCCGGCCAGCTTGGCGCCCGCGAGCGCCAGGCCCGATAGCGTCGCGCGCGACAGGTCGCAGGGCGCGCACTGCAGGACGCGCCCGTCCCGCGCGGCCGCCTGCGCCCGCTCCAGCGCCTGCGGCTCGAAGGCCAGCGCCGGCGCGGCGCTCAGCATCAGGACGGCGCAACAGGCCGCCAACCGCGCGGTGCAGGGAGCACGGCCGTCCAGTCGTCGCTCGGGACGCCTCATATGCCTTGCCTCACCCACACGGCCCGCGCCGGCCTCCGCCAGCGGCGGCCGCGACATGCTAGAGCCGCCCGGCACGGACGGCCAGGGCGTTCCGCGTCCTCTGGCGACCGGACCGGCGCCGTGAGGTGCTTGACAGCCCGTTCGGCTCGGCTGTATTTAACCGTTTAGTTACTTAACCGATTGGTGAACGACTGCATGCCCGCGGACCGCCTCAGCGCCACCTTTGCGGCCCTTGCCGATCCGACCCGTCGCGCCATTCTCGCCCGGCTCGCCTGCGGCGAAACCTCCGTG
>Ga0210124_1000162_pt1 | contig 39391 bp, 35 predicted proteins | sample Muzzi_PWC_D2_FD_185554 | JGI IMG/M metagenome (GOLD analysis project Ga0210124, IMG submission 185554) | Wetland microbial communities from San Francisco Bay, California, USA, that impact long-term carbon sequestration - Muzzi_PWC_D2 (SPAdes) | ecosystem: Environmental > Aquatic > Marine >...
ATGTTGCCAAAATCGGGCGAGCGCGACCAGAATCTTACGCGATGGAAGCCTATGACTCGCTGAAAATGGTGGCCCAGGCCATCAACGACGCTGGTTCTACCGACCCGGATGCTATCATTGCCGCCTTGGAAGCCATTGACTATAACGGCGCTCTGGGTAACATTACCTTTGAGTATGGCAATAGTAATCCTGTTCCTGATGGCGTACCGGCCAGTGCATGGCACCAATTTATGAACCCGGCTGTTACGATAGTTCAGTTTCAGGAAGAGGGCGAGAGCGCCGCTGATTTAGCGGTTGTTTTCCCCGAAACGTATAAAACCGGCGATCAGGTCTTCCCCGGTCAATAATTACCACTAATAGTTTCAGGCAGCCTTGACCTTGCAGGTTGAGGTTGCCTGATGCTTTTTGGTTAAGGTATTCAAATACTATATTAGCCTGAGTTCGGAATTTCATATGTAGGTTGGGTTGAGCCGAAATTTAGGTTACGGTAATGCTAAATGTTGGGTTTCACTAACCTTATTTAGCCCTACCTGCGGTTGGGCGAAACCCAACAATCGTCTATCGCCAACGGCTCTTTGTCCCCGTTCAACCCAACCTACGATTGATTATCGAACTGAGACTATATTACAAAATGAGCAAGGGGAAAGAGGCGCTTTATGCATGCAAGCCCACTATTACAAGAATTTAATACTGGCCCAGCCGCTATAATTTTTTTATGGGTTGTTTTTTGGGCTGTGGTTGGGGGTGTGGTGACACCTCGTGTGTATCGTAAAAAAGACCTGGATGCCTCGTCAGCCACCCTGTATGGAGCTATTGCCGGAGCAGGGACTGGCCCTATCCTTCCGGCAATTTTGTGGTATAAAACACCCCAATTAAACTGGCGTTGGAACATAATTCCCGCTATCTTAACTTTCATCCTCTTATACTGGTCATTTGCCATTTACCACCCGGCTAACTTGTGTGTTGCCCCAGGGAGAGAGAGTTATCTTTTTCGCCAGGTGAGTAATGGTATATTGATTGGTGTCCTTTACGGCTTAATAGCCCTGGGCCTGACCCTGATTTTCTCTATTTTGGGGATTGTGAGTTTTGCTCATGGGCAATTTTATATGATTGGGGGCTATGTTCTCTTTTATGTGGTTGACGCCAAATTTGGGGCTGGCTTAAACCCGGTTGTGGGGCTTCTCGCAACTGGTCTGGTCACATTTTTGATCGGAATAATTTTTGAACGCACCTTGCTCAGACCAATGCACCAGGGCAAAGTGGAACGTCCCGGCGAGTACGCTATTTTGCTCACCTTTGGTCTAGCCTTCTTTCTAGAGTATTCCGTCCAGGCTACCCTGGGCACTAATCCTCGCAAAGCTTCAGCCATCCTACCTGTTGGTATGGAAAAGTGGATTCAAGACGTAACAGGAATGCCCCCAACCCGGGTTATTGGCTTTGTCATTGGTTTAATGGTTTTGGCTATTTTATATTGGTTTTTAACCTACACATGGCCCGGCAAAGCTTTACGCTCTGTAAGCCAAGATAAGCAGGCGGCGGCTGTGGTAGGAATTAACCCCTTGAATATGAATACCCTGGCTTTTGGCCTGGGAGCCATGCTGGCTGGAATAGCCGGTGCGGCTTTGATTCAGGTCTTTACCTGGGCGCCCAATGTAGGCGCAATAGCCTCGGCCCGTTCATTTGTGGTTATAGTCTTGGGTGGGATGGGCTCGTTAGTTGGGGCTATGGTAGGTGGTCTGATTATAGGTGTGGTCGAGGCTGTAGGTGTGGGTTGCTTTCCCGATAGTGCACGGGCGTTGGCTTACCAGCCGGTCTTTGGACTAATCATCTTTGCCATTGTACTGTTGCTTAAACCCACCGGATTGTTTGGGAGAGAGCTATGATAAAAGGAAAAACCATCCTCCAAATTGTGGGCCTGCTGTGCCTTATTATTTTGGCGTTACTTCCTTTTGCTTATGATATATTCCCATTTTTACCGCCTGGTCTGGTCAATAATTACACATTACATATTTTAATTATAAGTTTTTACTACGCTGTATTAGCCTCAAGCTGGGCGCTGCTAATGGGCTATGCCGGACAATTCTCTTTTGCTCATATGGCTTTTGTCGGGTTGGCAGGGTATACCACCGGCATGATGGGGAAGTTTTGGGGTACAGGCCCTCTGACCGGAATCATAGCCGGTACAATTATGGCCGGTATATTTGGTTTAATTGTAGGGCTATTGGTTTTACGCTTGCGCAGTACCTACCTGGCCCTCTTTACCATCGCTTTCGCCGAAATTTTGCGCTTCGTCACCAACGCCGAAATATACTACACCGGGGGTGGAAACGGCCTACAAATGGCCCCCCTTCTTCCCAATGGGCTTGACCTTGGCTTTATCTCCTTTGATAGCGTCAATAAAATCCCGCCTTATTTTATCATGTTTGCCTTGATGTTGATTTTGGTTGCTTTTATGTCTTGGCTGGCCAGCACTCGCTTTGGCCTCTTTTTAAGAGCCATCCGCGAAGATGAAGAAGCAGCGGCAGCGATGGGGGTTAATGTTGTTCGCTACAAAGTATTGGTTTTTGTCATCACCAGTATGGTTGTGGGCCTGGTGGGGGGGGTACGCGCTCACTATATTACCATTATCTCCCCCAATGATATGATTATCTTGTGGATGAGCCTGGTGATTACTATGTCTGTGCTGGGGGGTATTGAAAGCCTGGTTGCTTCGGCTATTGGTGGAATAGTAATCTTTGTAACGTTGGAATATTTAAAAACAAACTTTGCTACGACTTCGATTATGACGGTAGCCTTAACCCTGATTTTTGGTCTTATCTTATATCAATTGGGTATATATGCAGCGAAACGGTCGGGTACTGTGTTGAAAAACAAGCAGAAGACGATGCTCAGCGTTAGTTCAGCTATTGTGAGCCTGGGCATTTCTATGGTGGTGGCAGGGCCTATTACAACCGGTATTTCCAACGCTTATTATGATATTTTTGGCTCGTTGTTGCCCGATCAAATTGATATGAGCGACTGGCGACTGGTAATCTTTGGCTTGGCCTTGATGTTGACCTTGCGATTTTACCAAAATGGACTCCTTTATCCCATCCTCCAGCGTATCTCACGAGCCGGTCACCTGGCCGAAACTGTGGCTAAACGGGACGCTGCCGGAGTAATGACAGAAGCGGAGGCAGGTTCATGAGCGAAATTCATTTGCAAGTAAAAAACCTTACTAAAGATTTTGGTGGATTACGAGCGGTTAACAACGTTTCGTTTGAAGTCCACGGGCCAGAATTAATTGGGATGATTGGCCCCAATGGGGCCGGTAAAACCACAGTAACCAATTTGCTCGATGGCGCATTGGCTCCTTCTAGCGGCACCATCTATCTCAACGGGCAGCGCATTGATGGGAACAAGCCTTACCAAATTGCCCGGGCCGGGCTAGGGCGCACCTTTCAAGTTACCCGTTCCTTCCGGCGGATGACCGTATTGGAGAATATGATGGTACCTGGTATGGCCCTACACACCACAGCTAACCGTAAAGAAGTAGAAAAAAGGGCTTGGGAAGTTTTAGAATTTCTAACATTTGAACACCTGGCTCATGACTATGCCCGCAGCTTATCCGGCGGTCAACAAAAGCTGCTAGAACTGGGCCGTTTACTCATGCTTAATCCCAATGTCATCATTTTAGATGAGCCTTTTGCCGGGGTACACCCCAAGTTGATGGAAAAAATTTACGAGTATATCAGCACCGTCAATGCTCAGGGTAAAGCCTTTATTCTTATTAGCCACGATATGGATACCATTTTTGCTCTAAGTAAACGTTTGCTGGTACTCAATTTTGGTAGTCTGATTGCCGATGGTAACCCTGAAGAGGTGCGTCATAACCCAGATGTAATAGAAGCATATTTGGGTGAAGAAGATGAAGATGATATGCCTGTGGTTGATGTCTATCATATGGTGGAAGAAGGAGATATATAGAGGATGACTGCCCAGACAACACCACAAACCCAAGCTACACCCACCCCAGGTTCAGATAGTAGCGGGATAGACTCGGCCTCCATTGCCTTAAAAGTTAAAGACCTGTTTGTAGGCTATTATGAGGACTTAAATATTTTACGGGGACTTGATCTTAATGTCCAACGAGCAAAAGTAACCACTGTTTTAGGCGCTAATGGCGTTGGTAAATCAACATTGCTTAAGGCAATTTATGGCTTTTTAACGCCTAACAAAGGACAAGTATTGTTGGAAGGACAAGATGTAACCGGCGTTCCCACCTATGAGCTGATTGGCTTGGGGTTGGCCTATATTCCACAGCATCCTGGCATCTTCCGCTGGATGAGCATTGAAGAAAATCTGGAAATGGGTGCTTACACCTTTAGAAGGGATAAAGCCCGTATCAAACGTAAAATGGAAGAAATTTATACTCGCTTTCCCGTTTTAAAAGAGCGTCGCAAATCGCTGGCGGGTAAACTTTCCGGGGGGCAACAGCGTATGATCGAGGTAGGCCGTACCCTGATGACTGACCCCAAAGTAATGCTGGTTGATGAACCCACCGCGGGTTTAGCCAAACTACTTTCAGAAGAGGTTTATCAAATGCTGGTCGACTTGACAAAATCGGGTATTACCATCCTCCTGGTCGATCAAGAAATCCGTCAAGCTCTTAAAATTGCTGACTATGTTTACGTACTAGAACTGGGGCGCAATAAATACGAAGGGTCGGCAGACCAGTTTGCCAACCCGGCAGACATAAAAAAGGCATTTTGGGCCTGATCGGATATTGCAAAGCAAATCAAGCTGTTTCACTTTTGAAGTGCGTAGTGTGTAGTTCATGTCATGAGTTTTTATGGGCCACCTGCTACGCACTACATTTTGGGTTCGATTAATTGTAGGTTGGGTTGAACCGGGTAAAAGTGCCATTGGTGGTAAATAAATATTGGGTTTCGCCCGATATGAGGGATAAATAAGGCTAGTGAAACCCAACATTTAACTGAATCTCGGCTCAACCCAACCTACACCTACTACATTTTGGGTTCGATTGATTAAAGATTGGCCTCCGTTTCTAAAAAAGAGCGAGGATTGTAAGGTTGAGTATCTCCACTCATTCAGTTGAGCAATTTGAGGTTGCTGGGTCTCACTTCGAGATTGGATTTGCAATAGGTAAACGTTTTGCTAAACAGATTCATTGGGCATTTGACACCTATGAATTTTTTCAGCAAAAACTCTTACCCTATCATCGTAGCGTAGATGGCCGGGCCAGGTATCAGAAATTCCTGGAAATTCATCAATCTTATTATCCAGATTACATTGCAGAACTTGAGGGGTTGGCTCAGGGAGCTGAACGCCCTTTTGAAGAATTATTTCTAGTCAATTTTCGGGGTGAATATCGAGAATATCTTCATGAGCATCAAATACCTGGTTGCTCCGATTGTGCCATAGTTACAGACAAGGTAGCTCTGATGGGGCATAATGAGGATGGCGCAGCCGAATTTAAGGACAACATATACCTTGTCCATGTAAAGCCAAGGGAGAAGCCCGCCTTTACGGCCCTTTCATATCCTGGATTTCTATGTGGAAACGCTTTTGGATTCAATAGCAATGGCATTTGTTTTTCTATTGATAACGTTCGCCCAATTGATACCAGGTTAGGCGTGGGACGTCATTTTATGGCTCGCTCACTTTTTGAAGCGACTTCGTTGGCTGATGCGATCAAGCGGGTGACTCTGCCGGGGCGGGCATCCGGTTTTAATTACATGATTGGCTCTCTTACCGAACGCCAGGTGGTTGGGGTGGAGGTTTCTCCAACAGCCCAGGCTGTACGTGAGGTTGAAGACTGTTACTTTCATGCCAATCATTATCAAGAAATTGACCAAATAGCACAGATTATTGGCTCTTCTAGCCAGACCCGTGTGGAAACATGTGCCGCGATTTTACAAAATAATCCGCCTGTGGATGCTCATGGCATTTTAACTATTCTGGGAGACCAAACTAATAAAGATTATCCTGTCTATCGCGCAGCCACCCCCCCTGACTCATTGGCTACTTTCTGTACCGCCCTTTTTGATTTAGATCGGCGCTATTTGCGCGTCTATATGGCTCATCCTACCCAGGCTCCGGATGAATTTGTTGAATTTATGATGCAATAACTTCAGAGGATTATCAAATCCTTTCCAAAATTGTACTCGAAAAACAAGGTCACAAGATGGGATCAAATTATTCGATAAAACCACCGATCAAAATGTCGGCCACGCTAGCCATCAACGCCAAGGTGAATCAGTTGATGGCCGAAGGTCATCAAATCTTTCATTTGGGTTTTGGCGAGGCTCGATTTCCGGTTCATCCTAAAATTCTGGCAGCGTTTCAAGAAAATGCTGTGGCTCGTTCTTACTTGCCTGTGGCCGGTCTGCCAAAATTACGCACCCTTATTGCCGATTACTACAAACGCAAATTTCAAATCGAAGCAGAGGCAAGCCAGGTTATGACAGGGGCTGGCAGTAAAAGCCTTCTCTATGCAGCGATTCGGGCTTTGGAAGGGGACATTATTTTGCCCTCTCCCTCCTGGGTCAGCTACGATACCCAGGCTTATTTAACAGGCAAATCGGTGAGTTGGGTACCGACCCATCTGGAAGATAACTATTGTCTCACCCCAGCGGGATTAAAAGCCGGTTTGAAGACAGCCAGAGAAGCTGGACAAGCCCCGGCTGTGTTAGTTCTCAATACCCCCAACAACCCCAGCGGCATTATGTACCCTGGTCAATTACTTTCAGAGCTGGCCAAGGTTGCCCGAGCAGAAAAGTTACTCATCATCAGCGACGAAATCTATGCCCTGACTGCTTACGGGGATATTCCCCATACCAGCATTGCTCACTACTACCCAGAAGGAACCATCGTTACCGGCGGCCTGAGCAAGCATCTCTCGTTGGGGGGCTGGCGTTTTGGCGTGGCTATTTTGCCTCCCGGCGATTTTGGCACTCAGCTACACCAATATATGTCTGCCGTAGCCAGTAACATCTGGACCACCGTAGCCGCACCGGTGCAATATGCGGCGATGGTTGCCTACAGCGATGATCCTGACATCGACGCTTATGTGGAAACGTGCGCCACCATTCATGGTTACGTGACGGATTATTTATATCAGGTGATGCAAACGCTAAATGTTCCCTGCCCCAAACCGTCGGGTGGATTTTATCTCTACCCTGGCTTTACACCCTGGCGTGAAGCTCTGGCTCAAAAACACAATGTCTACACCAGCCAAGACCTGGCGAACTTTCTGCTCGACGAGGAACATATCGCCACCTTACCCGGCTCCGATTTTGGGGCCGACCCCCAAGACCTTACGCTGCGCCTCTCAACCAGCTACCTTTATGCGCTAACCGATGAAGAAGGTGAAGCCATATTAAGCAGCTTCAATAAAGATAAACCGCAGGACCAATTTTTGCAGGAAGTATGTCCCAAGGTCATTGAGATTGGCGAACGATTTAAGGCGTTGGTAGAGTCGTTAGGATAAAGGTGAAAGATTGACGCTGGAATATGCGTCTGCTACAATTCCTTTAAACCGTGCGAATCGTGCGATTAGCATGATAGGAGAAGGTAATGAATGAAATTCAAGTTACCATGACGGAACTTCGTCAGAGTCTTGGACGTCTCGTAAACCGAGCAGCTTATGGTGGGGAGAGAATAGTACTTGTCGCCCATGGTACACCAAAAGCGGCCATTATTAGCGTTGAAGACTTACAACATCTCAAACAATTGAGTGATGCCCTAATTGGTCAGTCTGGTCCTTATACTTCTGCCCTTGCTAATGCCAGATTTGTTCGAGAACGTATACAAAAATGGCAGGAAGCCCATAATATTGAACCCGAGGACTCAGTAGATACATTACAGGTCTTACGAGAAGAACGTGATGACGGACTCATTGGTTTGCGTTGATGCTAATTTAACCTTAAAACTTGTATTGCAAGAATCTGACAGCGACCTAACCCTAAGCTTATGGGAAGCATGGGGCAGGCAACAGGTAATGGTGATTGCCCCGTATCTATGGGCTTACGAAGTAACTTCTGTTATTCGTAACCAAATTCATCGAGGGCGGTTGTCTCTAGAACTGGGATTTGAAGCATTTACTGCAATTCACCAACTGCCAGTACAATTGCTACAACCAGATGAGTTGCATCAGCGGGCTTGGGAATTGGCTCATCGCTTTGATCGTCCGGCAGCATACGATGCTCACTACTTGGCCTTGGCTGAGATGACTGGTTGTCCGTTCTGGACTGCTGACCAAAGATTGTTTAATGTGGTCGGCAATGAGCTAGATTGGGTTTTTTGGTTGGGAGATTACAAAACCTCTCCCGAAAAGTCGTAGTTTTGTAATAAATGCAGGAGGTTTTCAACCTTATGAAAGAAGTCGTCATTATCGATGCAGTTCGAACCCCTATTGGCAGATATGGGGGGGCGTTGTCCGGGGTGCGCCCCGATGATTTACTGGCCCACACCTACAAGGCGCTCATTGAACGGACCGGCCTTGATCCGGCCTTGCTGGATGATGTCTATGCCGGTTGTGGCAATCAGGCCGGTGAAGATAACCGAGATGTAGCTCGCCACGCGGTCTTATTGGCTGGCTTTCCGGTGGAAGTGCCAGGGGTGACGGTCAACCGTAACTGCTCCTCAGCTTTGGAGGCGGTTAATCAGGCGGCTAAGTCTATTATTGTGGGCGAGGGTGATGTTTATATCGGGAGTGGCATTGAATCGATGAGCCGAGCGCCGTGGAGTATGCCCAAACCGGAGCAAGTCCCGACCTTTACCGCGCCCAAGCTTTGGGATACAACCGTGGGCTGGCGTTATCACAACCCCAAAATGGATGAGATGTACCCCATCATCAGCCTGGGCGAAACTGCCGAAAATATCGCCGAAGAGATGGAAATTGGTCGCCAGGAACAGGATGCCTTTGCTCTTGAAAGTCATCGCCGGGCCGTAGAAGCGATTAATACGGGCCGCTTTAAAGATGAGATTACGCTGGTTCCCGTTCCCCAGCGCAAAGGTGATGCCATCGTGGTCGATACCGATGAGCACCCTCGTTATTGCCGAAAAAATGGTAATTATGTCTTGGATACGAATATGGAACAGTTGGCTAAATTAAGGCCTGCCTTTCGCAAAGGGGGGACAGTCACAGCCGGCAACTCCAGTGGGATTAACGATGGGGCAGCGGCCCTTCTGGTCATGAGTCGAGAAAAGGCCAATGAATTGGGCCTCAAACCGATGGCTCGCTGGCTTGGTTCGGCGGTAGCTGGCGTTGACCCCGGAGTAATGGGCTATGGCCCCGTCCCGTCTACGCAAAAGTTGCTCAAGCGATTGGACTTGACAATGGATGACATCGGCCTTGTTGAACTCAACGAAGCCTTTGCCGCTCAGAGTATTGGGGTTATGAAAAGATTGGGTATGCGTCACGATATCACCAATGTCAACGGCGGAGCTATTGCCCTGGGCCATCCCACGGGCTGTTCCGGCGCTCGTATTCTTGTTACCCTACTTCACGAGATGAAACGGCGTGCCCCCAGTGAAAAGCGCCCGTATTACGGCCTCGCCACCCTATGTGTCGGTGTTGGGATGGGTGTGTCTACGATAGTTGAATGGTTGGATGAGGAGAACTAAATCTTGACTGATAATCAATCAATCCGTCCGTTGTCCGGTATTCGGGTCATCGGGTTGGAACAATATATGAGTGGTCCTTATTGCACGTTGCTCCTGGCTGATGCCGGGGCTGAGGTGATTAAAATTGAGCGACCTGGGACGGGTGACCCTCGCCGGGCTATTCCCCCCTTTGTTGAGAAGGATGGAATCAAAAAAGGGGGAGGTTTTCTGGCTTATAATCGTAACAAAAAGAGTGTGGCGCTTAATTTGCGTACCGAGGCGGGCCAGAAGATTCTACGTGAATTGGTTGCGGTTTCCGACGTTGTTCTTGAAAACTTACGGCCTGGAGCAATGGCAAAGATAGGGCTTGATTATGATAATCTCAAAAATGTCAATCCCCGTTTGATATATGCTGTTCTTTCCGGTTTTGGTCGCTTGCCGGGCTATGAAAGTGACTATAGCAACCGCCCCGCTTTTGATATTGTGGCCGAAGCGATGGGTGGTGTAATGGATTTGGTAGGCTTTGCCGACAAGCCCCCATCGTACACCTTATATGGTCTGGCTGACGTTTACTCCGGCATGCTTACCGCCTATGGCATCATGCAAGCCCTCTTCATGCGCGAGCGCACAGGGCAGGGTCAAATGGTCGATAGCGCCATGCTGGACAATATGTTAGCCCTCAACGAGCGGATGGTGACTCTCTACTCGGTGACGGGTGAGGAACCCAAGCGAGGTCGCCCCAAACATTTCTGGCCGAGAGGAGCCTTTCAGTGTCAGGATGGTTATATCGCTCTCAATGTGCCCGATGATATTATCTGGCAGCGATTAGCGAAAACCGTTGGTCGTCCCGATTTGGCCGATGACCCTCGAAGTGCGGATGGTACCAGCCGGGCCGCTCATGCCGATTTCTTGCAGCCTATCATCGAAAGCTGGATGGCGGACAAGACCCGATCCGAGGTGGTGGATGCGCTGAATGCAGCGGGTGTACCTGCTGGTCCTGTCTATTCAGCCAAGGATGTATTTGCCGACGACCACTTCCGCCAACGAGAGATGCTGGTTGAAATTGATGACCCCGAAGTAGGCCCTCACACCTTTGCTCGCACCCCGGTTCACCTCTCTGGTGCCCCGAAAATTCGCACCGAACCTGCCCCAAATCTTGGTCAACATACGCGACCTGTTTTGCAAGATTTGCTGAAGTATAGCACCGAGGAGATAGGTGAATTAATAGAAGCTGGCGTAGTAGCTACGGATGATTGAAAGCGATAATCTCTTGACGAAATTATGATAATCTGTTACTCTGATTTTAGATTAATCCTCAATTAGTAGATGTTCTCCATCTGCCAACAATTTAATCAGGAGCTTATCATGACTGTCACCTCTATGCCACAACTCCGCCCACTTGGGTTAGGTCAATTACTTGACCAGGCCATTCGCCTCTATCGAAGGAACTTTCTCACATTCATCGGAATTATTGCCATCGTCGAAATTCCCTTGGGTTTACTTCAACTGGGAGTTGCTTTATTAACCTTTAACAGTTTCTCACAATTTGGAGATGGGCGAGGACCATCCTCACCGGAAGCGTTTAGTAGTGCTATCTCAACAGGTGTGCTTGGTAACTTTTTGATAGGAATCTTGAGTTTTGTTCTGATTCAGGTGGTAGCCACCGCAGCGATGACCAGGGCCGTAGCCAGTAGTTATTTAGGGGAGTCAATTAGCATTACAGATGCCTATCGTAAAATTGGTCAGTCTTGGCTACCATTGTTGGGGGCACTTTTATTGGCTATACTGATCACCATTGGTTTGGTTATTTGGACAATTATCCCCTGTGTTGGCTGGCTTACCGGGCTTGGCATGTTGGTCTTTTTTGGCTTTGTGGTTACGCCTCTGATTGCTCCGACAATTGTGCTTGAAAAGCAACAGGCCTCCGACGCTATTCGTCGAGCCTGGGATTTGGCCCGGCGCCGTTTTTGGTGGGTGTTAGGGTTTGTGTTCATTTTAACTATTTTTGCCCAGATCATCATTACTGGTCCGACGTTGTTACTTACCCTTGTTTTTGGATTAGTCTTGGGAGAAGGACCGTTTGACCCCTCTTTTGGTCAGGCAATAACCCAAACAGTGATTCAATCGTTGATTCAGTTAGTCGGCTCTTTAATCTATCTTCCCCTCCAATTAACGGCCATCACCCTGATGTATTTTGACTTACGGATTAGAACTGAGGGTTTTGACCTGACTGTATTAACCCAGAGTATGTCAGATGAACAAACTGATGTCTCGGAGGTGACCACTGAAGTCCCCCGGCCGGAAAAGGGAAATTTGGTTACAATGACCGAAATGGGTTATTTTGCCTTAATAGAAGTGGGTGCTGTGGTATTGTACTTTATTCTTGTAGCTGTGTTGTTTGCAGTTTTTGCCCTTTTGGGGGTAGCTAGTGGCGCTCCTGGATTTTAGACTTCTCCTGTATTTTAAGACCCCATATTGTTTGGCATCGGGTGGGGAAACAAAGTGAAGCATTTACGAAAATATTACGGGCTATTTGCCCTGGTAAGTTATCTGATTTTTATGGTTTCCCCGGCACCAGGGGCATCATCTCCGATTTCTCTTGCCGATTATTGGCAAAAAATCGAACAGACCCAAGCGTTAGTTGCCGGGCTGGAGGACACTCCAAATGAGTCGGATCAAACCCAGTTGCTCACCCTGGCCGATGAGTGGGAGGGTATTACCGAGGTTGTTTTGCTTGATCGAACGATCATTCCCGTCAACCACAGCTTTTTGGTTTCTCAACTACGGGCCGAGCCACCCAACTACGCTCAATTAAATGGATTGTTGACCAACTTATTAGCTGTTCACACTACCTGGCCCGACTCTATCCATACCTCATCGGATCTGAAAATACTCAAGGATATTTTGGCTCGACCCGAATTTCAATGGCAGTCAGCGCAACCTTCGCTCTTAGCCGTTTTGTGGCAAAGAATTCTTCAATATATCTGGAAATTATTATCATACTTTATACCTGAACAGGCTATTATCACCATAAATGGGGTATGGTTCCGCTATTTGATGACAGGCTTGGCAAGTTTATTGTTGGCCTTGGTTTTGTTTTTTATGCTCCGCGAACTATTAGCTGATTTTGTCACCGATGCAAACCTTGATTTGGATCCCGAAACCGGTCAAGAGATTTTGACCGCAGATACTGCCCTTAAACACGCTCAAAAATTATCTGGTGAGGGGGATTATCGTACGGCTGTTCGTTATTTATATCTTTCATCCTTATTGCTCTTAGATGAACGAGGGTTATTACGTTATAATCGCTCACAAACAAACCGTGAGTATTTGCGCAGTGTGGCCCATTTGCCGATACTGGTCGCCATTTTGCGTGAAGTCATTGAAGTGTTTGATCGGGTCTGGTACGGGTACCAACCCCTCGATGAAGCAACATATAACCAATATGCTGCTCGTGTAGCTGAACTACGCCAACAAAAATGAAGCTATCGAAGGATGCTTGGCTGGCAATTGGCTTATTTGCCATATTGCTGCTAATTACAATTGCTGCCGCTATTCAACAGACCGGGCAAGAAGTAGACCCTCCCTATTCTAGCCTTTCTTCAGGCCCGGACGGAACGCGAGCCTTGCTGCTTTGGCTAAATGAACTCGGCCATCCGGTGAGCGAGGAAATACTTGCTACTTTCCAACCACCAGAGAATATAGGCTTGATTTTAATATTGGAACCATCGGTGGGTATCACCATAGACGAATGGACAACCCTTGATAATTGGATTAGGAATGGAGGCACTTTGGTAATAGCTGGAGATAGCTTAAGTACCGCCTTTGCCTTCCGCCATTATCGGGTCAATCTATCTTATCTTGAGCCTGTCACCTCTACTTTAACTACTCAAACTCCGCTGTTGGTATCGCCTCCGATAACCACAACCAATACCCAGGCTCCGGCTTATTTACAGACAAACCGCGATGATTTTGTAACCCACCTGGCAGTTGACTCTAGACCGGTAGTGATTTCATTTCAGCACGAAGATGGCTTAATTATTCTTAGTGCTGCCCCTTATCCTTTTTCCAATGCTGGCCTCAAAGAAGAGGGGAATCCGGCCTTAGCGCTAAATCTGATTGGCCTGGCGGATAATACCCAAAGTATATGGTTTGATGAATGGCATCATGGCCTCCGGTCGTTGCGTACTGAGATTGTAGGCCCTGGTAATTGGCTTCGTTATACCCCGGCCGGACATTCATTGCTCTATTCAGCCGCTATTATCTTTATAGCTTTAGTGCTAGGCGGACGACGTTTTGGTCGACCTGTTCCACTGCTAAAAGATATCAGCCGCCGGGCGCCACTTGAATATATTACAGCCGTGGCCAATCTTGGCCGTCGTGCCCGACACCGGTCGGCTGTGCTGCGCCAGTATCACCACTGGCTTAAACGTGGTTTGGGGCAACGTTATCGCCTAAACCCCACCTTGCCAGATGATGAATATCTGGACCACTTAAGGCAATTCAATCCCAATCTGGATATCTCTGCTTTACATGATCTGTTAGTAAAACTTAATCGAAGAAATGTCAGTGAGAACGAAATGATACAGATAGCCTCTGAGGTTGCTGTCTGGTTAAAGGAGGTGTAAGTGCCTATTAGCGATTTGCAAGTTTTATCTCATCGCTTGCGAGAAGAGGCGGATAAAGTGTTGGTCGGCCTGGAAGAGCCATTTGAGTTGCTCGTTGTGGCTCTCTTAACGGGGGGGCATGTTTTGCTAGAAGGTGTACCCGGCACAGCCAAAACTTTAATGGCTAAAACCCTGGCCCATCTAATCCAGGCCAGATTTAGCCGGATTCAGTTTACCCCCGATTTGATGCCCTCTGATATTTTGGGGACGAGTGTATTTGATATTACCACCGGTCACTTTAATTTAAAGAAAGGCCCGATTTTCACCCAAATTTTGTTGGCTGATGAAATCAACCGGGCTCCGGCAAAAACTCAATCGGCCTTGTTGGAGACAATGGAAGAGCGTCAAGTGAGCCTTGAAGGTGAACGCCATGTGCTAGAGCCGCCATTTATGGTGATAGCCACCCAAAACCCTATTGAGTATGAGGGAACTTACCCTCTACCCGAAGCTCAACTTGACCGTTTTTTATTTAAGATTATTGTCCCTTACTCATCAATGGACACTGAGATTGAAGTTTTACGTCGATATCATCAGGGTTTTGATGCTCACGATATCAATGCCACCGGGATAGCAGCAATTCTCTCTGCCAATGGTATAGCTCAAGCCCAGACGATGATTAAAGAAGTTATTGTCGAAGAGGGAATATTAACCTATATCGCCCATATTGCGGCGGCCAGTCGGCAATCACCAGACTTGACCTTAGGAGCCAGCACCCGCGCGGCAACCCATGTATTGTTAGCCGCTAAAACGTATGCTGCGCTGCAAGGTCGTGATTATGTAACACCGGACGACGTAAAATTTGTGACGCCATCTATTTATCGTCATCGGTTGTTGCTTAAGCCTGAGGCAGAGATTGAAGGCTTGGATGCCGATGCAGTCATCCAACGCCTGCTTAACCAGGTGGATGTACCCCGTTAAGGTTTAATTTGTAATTATCAAGATGCACCTAACAACGCGCAGCATTTTATTGTTATTATTGGCGGCTCCCATTATTGGCGGAGCAACCTGGATTTCGGCTTTAGAGTGGGTAGCCGGGATCTATATCCTATTCGCATTAGGTATCATTGCGCTCGATTGGCGATTGGCAAACAAGGTCACTCGCTTTGAAGTGTCACGACAGCATGACACAAAACTTAGTCTTGGCGCAGAAAATCCGGTCGTGTTATCGGTGCGAAATCGCAGCCATCGCCCGGCAACATTTTGGGTGCGTGACGAACCTCCCGATGCCTTTGAAATCGAAAAGCGCGTGATGGCCGGATTTGCCGGAGCCAGGCGCGTTTGGCAAGATACCTATCGGGTGCGCCCCTTGCAACGGGGTGATTATCAGTTTGGCAATCTGAATTTGCGCTGGCGAGGACCATTGGGCCTGATTGTGCGCCAGGCCCGAATCGAAGCCAGTGAGCCGGTTAAAGTTTATCCTAATTTGTTAGATGTACGCCGTTACGATTTACTGCTGCGGCGTAACCGTCTCCAAGAATTAGGGTTGCGTCATACCCGAATGTTTGGTGAAGGAACCGAATTTGAGCGGCTTCGTGAGTATCTGCCTGACGATGAATTTCGCCGTATCAATTGGAAGGCCACCGCCCGACGCAACCGGCCTGTGACTACTGAGTATCAAACCGAACGTAGCCAAACTGTTGTGGCGGTGTTAGATACTGGGCGTATGATGCAAAGCCCTGTGGCTCAAATTGCCAAATTGGATTACGTGGTAAATGCGGCCTTGTTTTTAACCTATGTTGCTACCGGCAAAGGCGATAAAATGGGACTGATGACCTTTGCCGACGATGTGGCTCAATTTATTACGCCGCACCAGGGACGCGGGCAATTTTACCGTATTTTGGAATTATTGTATGCTATCAAGGCTCAGGCGGTTGAACCGAATTATCGTCGCGCTTTAAGCTATCTGGCCCTTAAACAGCGCAAACGGGCCTTGATTGTAATTTTTACAGATTTAAGCGGAGGGGTAAGTATGCAATCGCTGGTTAGCCACGTGTCTGTCTTGGCCCGGCGGAGCTTGCCGCTAGTCGTGACAATTAGCGACCCTGATATTCATAGGGCAGCCAGGTTACGGCCTCATGATTCGTTGACTGTCTATCAACGGGCTGCGGCGGCGCAACTTCTGGATGAACGCCAGGTGGCTCTGGACAATTTACGGCGACAGGGGGTTTTAACCCTGGATGTACCGGCTAACCAGCTTTCGATGGCTGTCATCAATCGTTATTTGGAATTAAAGGGTAGAACGTTGTTGTGATCTATGACATATTTGGGCTTCTGTTTCCGCCCCACAAAAAGGAGATAACTATACAATAATATACCCGTGCCCAATCCGATACTCCATTTTATAGGCCAGGGAATAGTTTCAGCCGGGGAGATGAATCCCTCGATAAGACCGGCCAAAACCAGTAAGGGCACACAACCAACAATCAAACGGACAGCTTTACGGGCGGCAAGGGCTAAAGCATCACGACGGCGTTGTAATCCCGGATGAATAATAGCCCATCCTAACATCAAACCCGCTCCACCTGCCATAAAAATCACGCTGAGTTCGATAACACCATGCCCAATTACGAAGGTCCACAGGTCGAAGCCAATACCATGATAAGTTGTCAATCCAGTGATTCCGCCCAACAGCAATCCGTTATAGATCATAATCCAAAGCGTAAATACACCTGCCAGTATGCCACTGCCAAAAGCTAAAAAGGCAATCTGGATATTGTTTTTCATAATAAAAGTAGAAGCATAAGGCCGTTCGTTTATTGGGATATTGGTCCATAATTCTTGACGTTCAATCTCTCGGATCAAAGGTTGGGCTTGAGGCGGGAGCAGCCAGCGAGCGGTTTCAGGCCGCCAAGCGGTTCCCAAGCCAGCTCCTAAGGCCGGTATGATGAACATCAAGGCAGCGACCAGGGTAAAAACCAAAGTCTCACGATACACCTGAGGAAAGCCACCAGTCGCAAATCGCCATAGCCGTTTAAGAGCTAAAGGCTCACTGCGATAGATAACTGCGTGGGTTTGAGCCACTAACTGATTGAGATAAATCGTGACTCGGTGATTGGGGAAATCGCGTTGAGCTAGAGCCAAATCAGATGTTGCCGCTCTATATAGGCGTCCCAGGGCATTGATATCATCAGGCGATAATTGCTGAGGATCATTCTGGCCCTTATTAAGTAGTTCGGTCAGTACTCGCCAGTCGGCCTGGCGAGATTGATAAAATTCATCAGCTTTCATAGGACCTTTTAACGTGAATAGATTAGAAGACTACTTAAGCATTGAAACCCCAGAGAATGTTGCATTTGGCTACGAAGTGGCCGGGATAGGCTCACGGTTCTTGGCAGCCTTAGTTGATACTATACTCATAATCGTTTTACAGGCAATTGTCAATTTTACTCTGCTTTTATTGAGAATCAGTTTTTTTGACAATGTGTTTGAGGGCAACCTGTCTGTCTGGTTGGTTGCTATCTTCAGTTTGATTTCCTTTGCCTTATTTTGGGGATATTATATTCTATTCGAGATGATCTGGAATGGTCAATCACCTGGCAAACGGTGGATAGGTCTGCGGGTGCTTCGGACGGATGGGACCCCCATAACCTTAATCGAGTCGATTGTTCGCAATTTGGTTCGCTTAGTTGATTTTTTACCATTCTTTTACGGGGTCGGTGTGGTAACAATGTTTATTAATGAACAATCTCGCCGATTGGGCGATTTAGCGGCTGGAACGCTTGTGGTTCATGACCGGGCCACCGTAACCTTAGAAAGCTTGTCTACAAGCTCAGCTTCGCTTGGCCCTGTCTCCCGCACATCGACAGCCACAGTAGATTTGCCCATAGAACGCCTGAGCAACCATGATATTGAAATGGCGGAAGATTATCTGCGGCGTCGTCATGAATTGGCAAATAGCTCCACCCTGGCCAATCGTCTCATTCAAGTTCTTTATGCTCGGATGGGGCTTCCACCCCCTGAGCTAGGCTGGCTGGCAAGCGAAAAATTATTGCGTGAAATTGTTCACGCCAGTCGTAATCGTCAATCAGGTTAATTCTTGCTATAATAATTTCAATGTTAAAACAATCACATCTTTTTCAAGAGATCCACCAACAACCCGAAGTATTGAAACATATGCTAGAGCAAGAAAGGGGAGTAATCCAGCGTCTGGCCGGAGCAATCAGGCAGCATCAGATTACCCATGTGGTCATTGCCGCTCGGGGAACCAGTGATAACGCCGGACGATATGCTCAATATCTATTGGGCGCTATCAATAGCTTGCCTGTTGCCCTGGCAACCCCTAGCCTCTTTACCATTTACAAGCAACCCCCTCATTTTGGCAATGCGTTAGTCATTGGGATTAGCCAGAGCGGTAAAAGCCCTGATATTGTCGCGGTCTTGGCCGAAGCTAAGCAACAAGGCGCTTTGACAGCCGCCATCACCAATACTATCGATTCTGATCTGGGCCAGCAGGCTGATTTTGTTATTAATCAGCACGCAGGCGACGAACATTCTGTTGCTGCGACCAAAACCTATACCAGTCAATTAGCCGCTATTGCACTTCTCAGTACCAGCCTGGCCGAGGACAATCAAATGGTAGCTGCCTTGGAACAAATCCCAGATGTTGTGGCCGAGACGCTCTCCATGGAAACCGAAATTGCTCGGATTGCCCAGCGTTATCGCTATATGAGAGACTGTGTGGTTATTGGCCGGGGTTATAACTATGCTACCGCTTTCGAGCTGGCCTTGAAATTGAAGGAATTAACCTATACCATTGCCGAACCTTACAGCAGTGCTGATTTTTTGCATGGCCCCTTGGCCTTGATTGAGTACGGCTTTCCAGCGATTGTGATTGCTCCATCAGGAGTTATGTTGCCCGAAATTCAAGAATTTATTAAGACCTTAAAAGAGCGAGAAGCTGAAGTTATCGCTATCAGTGACGACCTGGAAACGTTGGCTTTGGCCCGAATTCCCCTGACTCTGCCCCATACCGTACCCGAATGGCTCTCGCCGTTTATAGCGATTATTCCGGGGCAACTCTTCGCCATGCACCTGGCCCATGTTCGAGACTATGACCCCGATCACCCGCGTGGGTTGCGCAAGGTGACAGAGACAAGATAGGTCATGTTTGTCAAACCACCAGCATTAGTTATACTCAGGATATTTCTCTTGAGGCGAATTGCAAACCGTGACTCGACGCGCTCCGCATTGGAGCTTGATTTTTTTACCAATATTCATTTTGGCCGTATTAACAGCAGCCTATTTTGCTCTCCAACTCCGCCGTAGTATACCTCCTCAACCGGCTGGCTTGCTGGCTGCCGATAAGGGCTATGGCGTCACCATTGATCTGGCCCAATATGATGATGCGGCTCTAACCGACACCCTGGCCTTGATGCGTCAGAACGGTCTGACCTGGATTCGCCAACCTGTCTCTTGGGCCGAGATTGAACCTTCACCGGGCCAATTCGATTGGCAAGCCTATGACCGGGTCTTTGCCGCCATTGCCCGTAGTAATAGTGACTTCTCTGAGAAAAATGGCGAAGTGACTGGAGGTCAGCCCCAAAAATTCAAACTTATTGTTGTCTTACAGACCACGCCTGCTTGGGCCAGACCCGCCGACCTTACATCGACCACGCCTCCCACTGAGATGAGTCACTTCGGTAACTTTGCTCGTGCCATTGCATCTCGTTACGGCCACCAAATCGATTACTACCAGATTTGGCACGAGCCAAACCTCAGCGCAAATTGGGGTAATACCTTTGTCGATCCCGCCGCCTACGCCGACCTGCTGCGTGAAGCTGCGCTCAATATTCGTACCGTTGACTCCCAGAGCTACATTCTAACAGCTGCCCTATCCGCCACCTTGGAAGATGGCCCGTTGAATCTCAATGAGTTGTCCTATTTGGACCAACTTTATCAAGTCAGGGCTGATCAATGGTTTGACATTGTTGCTATCGAGTCCTTTGGTCTATGGACTAAGCCCCTCGATTCGCCCGATTCCAATCTGCTCAATTTCCGCCGGGCCGAATTGGTGCGTCAGGTAATGCTCAATCATAGCGATGTGGATACGCCGGTATGGGCTACCGCTTTTGGCTGGGTCGCGCTGCCTGCCGATTGGGCTGGTCGTCCCTCCCCGTGGAGTAATGACCTGCCCTCGGTGCAAACGCCTCGTACCGCTATGGCGATTCAGCATGCCCGGCAGAATTGGCCCTGGCTTGGTCCTATGCTGGCTGCACGCTGGGACACCACCGGCCTGGATGATGATGACCCGACACGCGGCTTGGTCCTGCTCGAAACCCCATCAATTCTAGAGGTTATTCGCACAGCAGCTTTGAATGGTTCCAGCGCTACAGTGGGCCGTTATCCGGCCAACCACCCAAGCGGCAAATATAGTTCTGGTTGGCGATTTGCCTTAACTCGCGCTGATATCCCCCGCCATACGCCTCGCACCCTGACAATCCCCTTTGAGGGTACACGTCTTGATTTGCACATCGAACGCGGCCTGTACCGGGGGAATCTTTGGGTTACAGTTGATGGTCAACCAGCGAATGCCCTGCCGCAAGATAATATGGGCCGTAGTTATGTTGTCTTGTACGACCCGCTCCGGAAGTCAGATACGGTGACTTTGGCCCAACACTTGCCGATGAGTCGCCATGAGGCCGTAATTGAGGCAGATGGTGGCTGGGAACAGTGGGCTTTAGAGGGCTGGGCTGTTTTCAATGAGTCTGATACGCGCTTTATGCAGGCCGGTTTGGTTTTAGCTGGCGTGCTGGCTGTAGCGAGTGGTTTAGGGGTGTTTTGGCAATTTTTGCGCTGGCGAACCCAGATAGTCAGGTTTGCTTGGGCTTGGAGTGAGTCGCTTATTGCAACTTATAGTATCCTTGGAGAGCCCGGCCAGATTATCATCACCTTTGCTCTGGCGATAAGTCTTTACCTCTTCTCAGGAACGATAACTTTGGCCTTGTTACTCCTTCTAGCCTTGTCTATCGTACTACGTCCCGATTTGGGGTTGGTCCTGGTGACGCTCAGTCTGTTTTTCTTTCGAACCCCTCTCCGATTACCCGTTGGCAGCTTCTCACCGGTTGAATTATCCCTGGCCTTAACGCTTGGCGGTGTTGTTTTCCAAGGATTTATCTCGTTAGGCCGAGCTAAATATGCCTCAGAAGAAACACCCTCCACTTCCCACATCCTATATCCTACATCCCACCTGCGGCCAATTACCAATTACCAATCCCTAATTACCCACCTCAAGTCCACCGACTTTGCCGCCATTGCCCTCGTTATCCTTGCCCTATTCGCTACCCTAGCCGCCGGTAGGTTTGATGTCAGCATCCGGGAATGGCGTGTCGTGGTTTTCGAGTCGGTCATCTTTTATTTTTTGGTTCGGTTGGGTCTTGATTTTAGCCCTTTGCCCAACAAGTCTTCAGAATCCAGGCGTTGGGTGTGGCGTTTGGTTGATGCATTTATTGCCGGGGCTACCTTACAGGCAATGATTGCCTTGTATCTCTTCTTTTTCACCGACCAAACAATTAATGCTGAAGGGGTGCGTCGAGCCTTGGGATTAGGCTATGGTTCACCCAACAATCTGGCGCTCGTTTTAGACCGTGCCTGGCCGATTCTGCTGACTGTAACTATCTTTGCCAGACAATATCCCTTCCGGCGATGGCTCTATGGCCTTGCTTTCATACCTGTTAATGTTGCGCTCTATCTGACCTTTTCCAAGGGTGCTCTATTATTGGGGCTGCCTGTCTCTATTCTGGTTATGGCTTTCTTGTATGGGCAGCACGGCTGGCGACAGCATGGGCGTCGAGCAATCGCTGCCATTGCCGGAGCGGTGGCGCTCATGTTTCTGGCTCTCATCCCCTTTAGCCAGACGGCCCGCTTTCGAACCACGTTTGATTTTGAGGCAGGAAGCACCAGCTTTTTCCGATTAAAGCTATGGCAAGCGTCTTGGAGTATGCTTCAAGACAATTGGCCTTTAGGGATAGGATTGGATAATTTCTTATACCAATACCGCACTCGCTATATTTTGCCAGAAGCCTGGCAAGAGCCGGATTTAAGCCACCCTCACAATCTCATCTTAGATTTTGGGACACGTTTAGGTATCGGGGGAATTGTTGTGTTGTTTTGGCTTCAATTTGCTTTTTGGCGTAATACCTGGCGGCTTTACAAAAAGAAATTTGACCCATTGGTTTTAGGGTTGATGGGCAGCATGGCCGTATTCTTAAGCCACGGTTTGGTTGATCTTTCTTACTTTTTGGTCGATCTGGCCTTTGCCTTTTTCTTGATTGTCGGAATTGTGCAGCGATTGGCAGAGCAAGCATCAAACGAGTAGCCTCAAAAAGTCACCGATGAAACGTCCAACCGTCTTCTTGATTGTCTTCATTATTGCCTTCGTGCCGATGCTCTATTTTGCTTTCCGGTTTTTTTCTACTAACCCCTCGACACCTGCCGGTCTTCTTGCGGCTGATAAAGGATATGGCGTTACCATCGATTTAACCTCTTATGGCGATGATGCTCTATCCAAGACTCTAACCGAATTGCATCGAAATAGTCTAACCTGGATTCGCCAACCTATCCATTGGGCCGAGATCGAAGCTACTCCCGGTCAGTTCGATTGGCGGCAAACCGACCGCATCTTTACCGCCATCGCTCATGAAAATGAGTTGGTGAATCTACAAGAGGATAGGTCTCAACCGTTTAAGCTTATCGCGGTATTGGATACTACGCCACTTTGGGCCAGACCATCTCATTCACCCGCTACAGCCCCACCCGTTCAATTGAGCGACTTTGGCAACTTCGTCCGGGCTTTCACTGCTCGTTATGGTGATATCATCGACCACTATCAAATCTGGCACGAGCCAAATCTCAGCGCCAATTGGGGCAACGCTTTTGTCGAACCCTCTGCTTATGCCAACCTCCTGCGTGAGGCGGCTCTCAATATCTGGGCCACCGACCCAGATGCCCTTATCCTCACCGCTGCGCTGGCTCCCACCCTGGAAAATGGTCCGTTAAATCTCGATGAGATAGACTATCTGGACCAACTTTATCAGGCCAAAGCTAATCGCTGGTTTGATATTGTGGCCGGACAAGCCTATGGCTTCGACTCCGAGCCATCTGACTTAGCCCGAACTGATACTCTGAATTTCAGTCGTCTTGAACTGGTCCATCAAGTGATGCTTAAATATGGCGATGGTGATACCCCCATCTGGGCTACCGCGTTCGGCTGGAACGCCCTTCCGGCCAACTGGTCCGGTGCAAAATCTCCCTGGAAGAGTGACACACCGTCGGCCCAGGCACAACGTACCGCCCTCGCTACCACACGTGCCCGGCGTGACTGGCCGTGGCTTGGCCCCATGCTGGCCGTTCGCTGGGATGCCACCAATTTAGCTGCGGATGATCCAGCTCAAGGCTTCGCGTTACGAGAGACACCTCAGATTTTAGCGGCAATCCAAAATGCGGCCACTGATAGTCCCATCGCTACACCAGGAACTTATTCGGCCAATCACCTCAGCGGACATTATAGTTCCGGCTGGCGTTTTGCTCTCTCGAAGGCTGATATTCCTCGCTCTACGCCGGGTACTCTTACAATTGCCTTTGCAGGTACACGTCTCGACTTAACCATTAATCGAGGTCCGTACCGGGGCTATTTAAGGGTAACTATTGACGGTCAACCGGCCAATATGCTGCCTCAAGATAGTCAAGGACTTAGTTATATTGTCCTTTACGATCCCCTCCGCGAGAGTGAAACCGTGACCGTGGCTCGACAATTGCCTCCGGGTTCGCATAAGGCGGTGATTGAAGCGGAAGGGGGGTGGGGACAGTGGCCCATAGATGGCTGGACGGTCTACAATGAACGTGATACTCGCTATATCAAAATTGGGTTGGTAGTCGCCGGGTTGCTGGTTGTGTTGAGTGGGTTAGGATTGGTATGGCTTTCTACCGAGCCTGCAATAAAAATCGTAGGACGAATCTTCAAGTGGGGTCAAATTGTTACCAGGCGATATACAAGTTTTAGTGAGATAATTCAAATTATTATTATTTTTGCTTTGGCGATTGGCTTCTATATGGCTCCCGATAAGTTAAAGCTGCCCTTACTTGTACCTCTGGCTCTGACCATCATATTACGTCCCGACCTTGGCCTGGCTCTCATCGCCTTTAGCCTATCGTTTCTCTCGATTCCCACCCCGCCACCTATCATCAACCTCTCTCCTATCGAGCTTATTTTAATTTTCATTGCAACCGGCTTTATTCTCAAGAAGTCAGCCGCCTTCGCCCATTCACCCCCTTCGATCATTCACCATTTACATTCCACCGATTGGGCCGCACTCTTTCTTCTGACCCTTGCCCTCCTTGCCACCCTATTCGCCGCCAATTTCGGCGTTAGTATGTTTGAGTGGCGGACAGTTGTTTTAGCCTCGGTTGCATTTTATTTTCTCATACGTCTGAGTCTTGACTTTGGCACGGAGAGTAAGGTAGATCCACATGCCGACCAACGCCAGACCTGGCCTTGGCGACTCATTGATGCTTTTGTCGCGGGCGCTACGTTGCAAGCCACTCTGGCCCTGTATGCCTATTTTTTTGCCGGTCAGTATATCACTACAGAGGGGGTTCGGCGAGCAGTTGGTATCTTTTACGAGTCGCCTAACCATCTGGCCCTTTTTCTGGGGCGAGTCTGGCCTATTCTATTGGTGGTAACAATTTTGCCGGGGGCACTAACGATTCGACGTAGATTATATGGTCTCAGTTTGGTGGTTGTCGGTATGGCCTTATTCCTGACTTTTTCAAGAGGGGCTTTATTGCTGGGGCTTCCGGTTTCAATAGGTACGATGGCTTTCCTCTATGCCCTCTATTCTCCAAGCCGCTACCGGCGCTGGGCGATTGTAGCAGCAATTGGGGGGATAACTCTGGTGATTTTAGCCCTTATTCCGCTTAACCAGACGGCTCGTTTCTCTACAATCCTTGATTTCAGCCAGAGCAGTACCGGTTTTTTCCGTCTGGAATTATGGCAAGCCTCGCTGAATATGTTGCGTGACCATTGGTTTTTGGGGGTAGGGTTGGATAATTTCTTATACCAATATCGCACCGTCTACATTCTGCCCAATGCATGGCAAGAGCCGAATCTGAGCCATCCTCATAATTTGGTTCTCGATTTTGGCACGCGGTTGGGTGTGGGTGGAATTGCGGTATTGGTGTGGCTGCAAATCGCCTTCTGGCGCAATGCCTGGCAAGTATATAAGAACCAGCCCGAACCTTTAATCTTGGGCTTGATGGGCAGTATGGTTGTCTTTTTGAGCCACGGTCTGGTCGATAATTCTTACTTTTTAGTGGATTTGGCCTTCGCTTTTTTTCTGGTGGTAGGGGTTGTGCAGGGAGTAAAGAACCAAAAGCTATAATGCCCCCTAAAATTTTAGCTATTCTCTGGCATTTGAGGCTTTTGCGGCGTCGCCTCGACTTTGGTGACTCGCTCTGATAATAGATTTAGCCACAGTAAAATTTGCCCGATAGCCTGCTCTGCCGTTAATTCCTCCCGTTCCCACTTCTTAACCAATTCCGATAATGGATATCGCTTCATTGATAACCCCCCTTTTTGGAAAATAACACGGATACGTGTACCGTAGAGTAAAAATATAAGCGAGTGATTTGCTCGCTTATAACGTCGTTAATATAACACGAATTCGTGTTTTTGTCAAATCTTATTTTTCTTTTTTGGAGGGATTTGTTTCATAAGGAAAGCCGACCTCCTCGGCCAGCATCTGCAACAATTTGCTTGTCGAACGGCGAGCCGTGTGATGACCCACCTCCCAATCGCTGATGGTCTGCTGGCGTACAGCCAGGCGATTAGCCAATTCCTGTTGGGACCACCCGGCAAACTCGCGCAGCGCCTTGACTTGCCTCCCACTCCAGCCAGCCGATTTCCGAATAGGCGTCACCCGATAGGTGATTCGGGCCGGACGAAAGATGATGACATCATTGTCAAAATCTGGATAATCTACCAGCCAATTGGCCTCTTGCCAGGCCAGCCCTTGCGTTGTCTGGCTATTGGCCCACCAGGCCCGGGTACTCAAAGCGCTGGCTGGTAACTTCTGACCGAGAATCTCCTCAATCTCGTCAAAGCTTAACTCAAGTAGCCCGGTATCGGGCTGCTGCTCTAAATATTCAAATAGTGGATAATATTTACTGTTCGGTGATATCATAACTTTAGTTATTAGCCTATCCTTCGATGATATCGGCTTTTGGGTGAATCGTCAAGTTGGTTGGTGTAAAGGCAATCTCAAGTAAAAAATGGTTCCTATCTCTTCCTGGCTCTCTACCCACACCTTACCTGCCAGTTTTTTAGCCAGCTGATAGGCCAGTGGTAAATCTAACCCGCCGGTACCCAACTTACTCCGACCATCCGCCTTAACCTCGACAATTAGCTCAAAAAGCTGTGGTAATTGCTCTGCTGGTATTAAAACATCGGGGGCAATTATCTCAATGGTTATATTTTTTTCATCATGCGAGGCGCTAAGGTTGATTTGACCTTTTTGTTTCATATTGATGGCAAATCTGACCAAATACAGCGCCGCCTGTTCCACCCGATGACGGTCGCCCCAGAGTGGTGGTAGTGATTCCGGCAGGCTGACTACAATCTCAACGTGGTTTGGTCCAAGCCTTTCATTCTGAGAGGCTATGATATACTCGATAATAGGAGTCAATTGAACCGGCTCAAACGTCAGGATGAGACGGTCATTCTCTAATTTGCTCAGGTCCACAATGGCGTCTATTAAATGCAAAAGATTTTTTGCGCTCTGGTGAATAGCGGCCAGGTCTTCAGCCTGAATCTCGTTGATAGGACCTTCGATGCCCTCGCTTAATAATTCGGCAAAACCCAAAATAGAATTAAGGGGGCCACGTAAGTCGTGGGATAGATGATGTACTTTTAACGACTGTCGAGGTGAAGCAACTTCTTGTTTCTGAACTATAAATGACTTCTCATCACCGAGCTTAACGTCAGCCATATTATTTTATTCCTCCTAATGTTAAATCTTTCCCTATCATTCTACCACACGCTTGAAAAAAATGAAATGGGCTGAAATAATACGCTCTGTCTCAATTGTTCGTCTGAGCCACACCCTTCGATATATTTAGGATGCTAGACTCTGGACTTTGCAACAGCTCTGGTACTTGGTGAAATTTATTTGCAAAAAACAACTTGACACCCTACAATTTAATAGTTGGTGTTAACCTGCACACCGATAAGATGCTTGAAGGTTTATGGGCGCAGATGCTACTTGCAAATGTGAATATCATGGGTGATGCCGCCAATACCGCAAAATGGTCACGGTCTATAGCCGGGAGATGAGACATCATGTTTTCGGAGACTACCTCTCAAGCCTCAGTACAACCCCACCCATCCGTAATGCTCTGTACGCATGAGGTTAAAGACAAAGCCGACCAATTGCCAGAAGCATTTGTAATTCACACTTAAGGTTTTTGCCGATGCGCGTTTTGGTGGTAGAAGACGAAGAGCGAATTGCCAGATTTTTGAAACAAGGGTTAGAAGAAGAAAACTACGCTGTAGATGTAGCCTCCGATGGACCTTCGGCATTGGATTGGGTGGCTGGCGCGAAGTATGATTTGATTTTGCTGGATGTTATGTTGCCTGGCCTGACTGGCTTTGAAGTTTGCCGTATCCTCCGCCAGCGGGGAGTGGTCACACCCATTCTCATGCTGACTGCCCGTGATGAGATAGACGACCGGGTGAGTGGCCTTGATGCCGGGGCCGATGATTATCTTCCTAAACCCTTTGCTTTTAAAGAGTTACTGGCTCGTATGAGGGCGTTGGCGCGTCGATCCACTACTGCCACCACGCCCGATACCGTATTAAAAATGGCCGACCTGGAATTAGACACCATTACCCACAAGGCCACCCGAGGCCGACGTGAGATTGAACTGACGCCCAAAGAGTACGCCCTACTCGAATATTTTATGCGCCATCCTCACCGCCCGCTCAGCCGTACCCTCATCCGTGAAAATATCTGGGGCTATGATTATTACGGCGCTTCCAACGTGGTTGATGTTTATGTGCGCCACCTGCGCCAAAAACTTGAAGCCAACGGCGAACCACCTCTCATCCATACCGTGCGGGGAGTAGGCTACAAACTAGATGGTGAAGAATGAATATTCGATTACGCCTGACTCTGTGGTATACAGCTATCCTCTTTTTGATTTTGATGACCTTTAGTGTGGTGGTTTATATTGGGTTGACCCGCAGCCTTTTTACTGCTTTGGATGACCATTTGCAGCGAGAAGTCAGTGAAATTTTAGGTAACCTGCACTTTGACAATGAAGCTGGCGATGATGATGACCACGAAGCCGGTGATGGGTCTAGTATAGAACTCGCGTATCAGCCGGATGAGAGGGTTTTTTGGCGCGTTTTAGATTCGAAGGGGCGGTCCCTCATTGACAACGGCTCCTTTGAGGATGCTGAGTTTGAAGCAGATGTTACTCAAACCAATAAGACCCAATTTGAGTACGCTACTTTGGCTAACAACACTCCAATCAGGCTGCATACCGTGCCATTTGTTATTGAGCATCAGGGCGCTGGCGTGCTTCAGGTGGCCGAAAGTTACCAATACATTCAGGAAGTTCAAGGACAACTTATTTTTTTACTGGCTATAGGTATCCCTTTTACGCTGCTGGGAGCCAGTGTGGGTGGCTGGTTTTTAGCCACTAATGCCCTGAATCCCATTGACCGTATTACCCGAACCGTGCAGCAAATCAGTGCTGATGATCTTCACCATCGTCTCAATCTCAAATTGCCCAATGATGAGGTGGGGCGTCTGGCTGCCACCTTTGACCAGATGCTGGCCCGCTTGGAAGCTGCCTTTGAGCGGCAAAAGCGGTTTATTGCCGATGCCTCGCACGAGATGCGTACGCCACTCACCATTCTCAAAGGAGACATCGAAGTTGCGCTTAATCGTCCCCGTACCATTCCAGAATACCAGCATACCCTGGAAATGGTCAATCAAACCACGGATCGTCTCAATGCGCTGGTGCAGGAACTTTTTCTGCTAGCCCGTGCTGATAATCACCAATTCCCCTTTGAACCAGAGCAATTCAATCTGGCCGATTTATTAACCAAAGAAGTGGCTAACTTAATGCCCTATGCTATTAAGAAGGATATTGCCCTTAACCTTGATACACCAGAAAATATTCCGATTAAAGCGGACCCTGCCAAGCTTAGTCGCCTTTTCATGAACCTGATTGACAATGCTCTTAAATATTCCGACTCTGGGGGACGGGTTGACGTGTCTGTCACAAGGCACAATGATCACGTTTGCACCGCCATTTCCGATACCGGGCCGGGTATCCCCCTCGAACATTTGCCACAACTGTTTGATCGCTTTTATCGTGTTGATAAGGCACGCTCTCGAAGTGTCTCCGGGGCTTCCAGTAGCGGGGCTGGATTGGGTCTATCTATTGCTCAATGGTTGGCTCAAGTGCATGGAGGCTACATTGAGGTAGAGAGTACGGAGAACCAGGGCAGTACCTTTATGGTTTGGCTCCCTATAGAACCCGCCACTATTTAGTTTTGTTTGGCTTCCATTTGAGGGAAGTTTCCTCTCTAAATTAAAACCACCCTATTCTATGAAAAAATTATCATAAATACTTCATTGGTTTTTCATGGACATTCAGTAGACTACAGGTGACAAACACAAGCACTATCACCTGTCTAAGTGATTTTCTCATTAAGTTTTTAATATTGTAGAGGCGTTTGGCAAACGCCCTACCGAATAGGCAGTTAGGAAGTGGGTGAATGCCATTCGCCCCTACATCTAGGGGGCGGTTAATTTCACAGACTTAGCGAACGAACCACTAAGTACGGTTTTGCGCAAGTGCGCTCCGATCATATAAGGACATCGGCACAATGAAATATTTGGGTCCATTATTAGTCGTAGGAATAACCTTATTTTTGGTGCTTTTAATAGGGGGCTTGAACCTATTTTCCAGCCGAGAGTCTTCTCAAGCACCCATTGTTATCTCTATTGACCAGGGTATCGCGCCGCTAAAAACATCGCTGGCCAAACGTGAAGCTGCTTACCAGACCCACCTTGAGGAGCTAAATAAAACCTTGGAAGCACAACAGGTGAAATATCAGACCAAAATAGACACCTTGAGTGCTCAGATTTTGGCAGCCCAGAATCAACTTACAGATTTACAAATACAAAAACAAGACCTTCAATCGGAATTTGCCCGGCTTGAAACCATTCAGAGCGAGCGGTCAACAGCTTATCAAAATCAACTTCAACAAATTCATGACCAGTACGCAGAAAATTTAGCCCAACTGCAAACTCAACTTGACGAGGCAAAGGCCAACCTGGCCGAAGTTAATCTTCAACTACAGAATCGTTAAGGGAGATGTCTGATGAAGCGTAGTTTAACTTTGATAATAGCTGTTTTAATCGCGTTGATTTTGATTTGGCTGGGTTTATCTGCTTCCACTCAGGTCGATCACCTTAGCCTGCTCAATACCAGAAAAATTGATGTTGAGGCCACAGCTCAAGCTATTCAGCTTCAACATCAGCAAGTAGTGCTAGAAGCTACGGCCCAGGAGCGATTCCAAACCCTCCAAAATGAAATTGTCCAAAAAGAACAAGCGTTAAATCAGCTCAACCAGGCTAAGGAAGACCAAGTGACCCAACTAACCGCCCAACTGACCACCCTGAAAACTCAGGTTCAACAATTTCAATCTCAGAACCAACAGCTTCAAGCCACGGTGACTCATCTTCAAAATAGTATTGATGAAGATGACCGCAACCAACAGGCTGCCTTAGCCAGAGCTCAATTTGATATGCAACAACAAGAGGCGCACCTGCGACAAGAGTTACAGGTGGTTTCGGATCAGTTGCAAACCGCATTTGACAATTTAAGCACACCGGAAGCTGGCTCTTTCTCTGCCACGCCAGACACCAATCAACACAATACCAGTGGCGAGGACAACCAAAATCAACCTGATAATGGGTCTGGTGATAAGAAAGAGAAAGAAGACCAGCATGAAGATGGTGACGATTAAAATGAAAAATTTGTTATCAAGGATTTACCCGATTTTCATGCCGTAACTTTATTCTGACACACAAAAAGTTTATAGAAACGGAGGCATTAATGGTGAAATATGTAGGTACATTAATAATAAGTGGATTTACACTAGCTGTGGTTGTGGCGGTAGGGGTTTTTAGTTTTCTGCCGCCAGCCCAAATTCAGCATAGTCAAGTTACCTCTCCTAAGGCGGCTGTGCAGGTACAGCAGGTTAATAATGGGCCTGCGATACCAGATACCTCTCAGCTTGAAGCTACCGTTACCGAGCGAGAGGCCGCATATCATGAGCAGATTGCTAAACTCAACCAAACACTACAAGAGCGACAATCTATCTACCAATCACAAATTCAGCAACTTAACACCCAAATTTCGCCAGCCGAAGGCCAACTCGCCGAGCTAAAGGCACAGGAGCAAAGTCTGCTAGCTCAGGTTGCCGAACTCGAAACGACCCGGACCGAACGGCAGGCCGTGTACCAAACACAGTTGCAACAGGCACAAAACCAGTTCGACAGCCGGTATACCCAGTTACAAGAGCAGCTCACTGAACTCCAAAATCGGCTGGCCGAGGCCAATGCCCAATTAGGCCGGTAGTACACTTATCACAAAATGTTGTAAGCTCAGAGTTACGCATCCCAAATCCTAAAACTCATATATAAAGGAGTGCGATAGTCCCCTTGGGACGGTAACAACAGTGAAAATGGGTAGGGGCAGGTCTGAGACCTGTCCCCTACAAAAACTATTTATAAAGGAGACACACATTGAAACGTAGTATTGCTTTAGTTTTAGCCGCAGGCTTAACCACAATTATTGCTTTTGTTATTCTTATGCTAACGGTTACACCATTAGTGAGACTCACCCACGCGGAGCAGGCTGTCGAAACCGCACCGGAGCCTCCGCCAGAGATACAGCAGACACAGCCACTAGCGCAAGCCAACCAGTTTCAAGCACAGCAAGCCAAATTTGAAGCCGCTGTACAGGATCGGGAAGCAGTCCTAAAAGAGCAAATTGCCCAGAGCCAACAGACATTGGTCGAGCTAGATCAGGCTTCGCAGGCCCAGATTACAGAATTAGAATCCAAATTGACTGAGTTAAATGCCCAAGTGGAGCAGGCTACCAGTAACAATCAGGCCATCCAAGCCCATGCGGCGGATCTGCGGCAAGCCATTGAGAACGACGCCACCACCTATCAAGACCAGTTAACCACCCTGCAAACCGGCCAGAGCGATGCGGAGCGCCAGCTTCAACAAGCCATTCAGCAGAGCAACGCTCAGCTACAAACCGCATACAATGAAATTGCCGCTCGACAGGCGATAGCTGCTGCTGCGCAACAACAGAGCTATTCTGGTGGCGGAGGGCATGATGATGACCACGAAGGTCACGAAGAACACGAAGATCACGAAGACGATTAATCAACGAATACTGGCAGGAGGTTAATATGGTATACAAATCGCGTTTTAATGCCAAAAAACTTGGGCAACAAAAAGCAATCCAAAGAGGCCCCTGGGCCATTGCTACGCTAGCCGCGCTGGGAGGAATCACCAGTTTGACTACCGGATGCAACAATCTCGCGCTTGATGGTGTGGTTAACGCTCAAGATTTGCCAACCTCAACATTAACATCAACACCTTCGCCCATTCCACCAACAAATACACCAACCCAAACACCCGTACCTACCGACACGCCTTGGCCTACACCTACTCCCTGGCCTACACCAACACCGTGGCCCACAGCCACCCTCTGGTCCACTCCTCAAACCTGGGCACCGGAATCTGTTTCGCTGCCCACGTTGGCTCCCGTACCGGTAGTACCCACTACTATGCTGGCAGTTGCGTCGGGGGGCATGCCGGTGGGCTATTCGCCACCGGATGGGGTTGATGTGTTTGGCAATACCATTTTACGCTGGAGCTACTACGGCATTCTGGCCGAAGATGAGTGGTTTGATATCAAAATCAAGCCGCTGGGCAGCGAGAACTCTGCTTTTGTTGACTGGACCAAGGAACCCGAATATGAACTTCGCCCCTGGTACGGCTGGACCCCCGGTTTGTATACCTGGCAAATCGGTATTGTTAAAGGTCAAAAAGAGGGCGAAAACAAACACTTTGTGGCCGACTTAAAACGCGATAGCGAAAAGTTCATTATCAAATGGCAGGCTTCTGGTGGGGGTCATAATGGTAACGGTAGTGGAGGTAGTGGAGGCAGTGGCGCCTCCGGCAGTTCTTAATTTTAATCCAATTTTAGAAAGGGTAAAAAATGTTTTCCAAACGTGTAGTAAAGACAGTAAAACTCATTATAGGTATCGGTTTAATCATTCTCATTGTGGGATTTTTGGTCATTCAATTTGTACCGGTTGACACAAGCAATCCCGCTGTTGTGAGCGAGCCAAAGTGGGACTCGCCACAAACACAGGCTTTGGCGGAACAGGCCTGCTATGATTGTCACAGTAATGAGACCAAATGGCCTTGGTATTCCCACATTGCCCCCGTGTCCTGGGTGATTGCCAGAGAAGTGCATCGGGGTCGCAGAAGTCTAAATTACTCCGAACAGAGTGCATACGGAGAAAACGAGTCGATTGAAACTATTTTACAGGGCAGAATGCCGCCCCGGCAATACGTACTGTTCCATCCAAAAGCTCGCCTTACCAATGCGGATAAGCAAGCCCTGATTGCCGGGCTGAAAAAAACCTTTGGTAGCAATGTCGGGTCAGGACGCGAGTCGGGCGAGGGACGTGAGGGCCAAGGTGGAGAAGATTCTGAGGGGGAGGGCAATTAATCGGAATTGTGTTGAATAATAATTAGCACTTATGTTCACCTTCCCGGAAGTTGAATCATGGTAATTTAACCAGCTTCCGGGAAGGTGATTAACTCCAACTGCGTAACTTCCAATAGTATTGAACAAGGTGTTACGAAAATCATATGACCAAAACTGAACAAGAAACCTGGCGCTGGAAAAATCATACCTTTAAGGCCATGAATACCGATGTACATACCTGGCTTTACACCCAAACCCTCAGTGATGAGGTACTCATAGAGGTGGAGCGTCTCTTTGCCAGCTTTGAGAAACGGCTTTCCCGGTTCGACCCGGCCAGTGAACTTTCTGAACTGAATGCCAGTGAGTGTGAAGTATTCAAAGCCAGCCTCATACTCATCGATGCAATAGAGATGGCTCTAATGGCTGCCAATGCCACCAACGGCTTGTATGACCTGTCAATTCTGACCAACCTGGAACAGGCAGGCTACGACCGCAGCTTTGAGCAAGTACAAAACGCCAAGCCCCTAACTCGATTACCTGAGAGAAACAACAGCCGGATGTCTCTGCCAATGCAGCGTACTCACACGTTTCGCTCCATCTGCTTGAACCGGCAAGCCCGAGAAATTTATAAACCTGTCGGTCTACGCCTTGATTTGGGGGGTATGGGCAAAGGGTGGACCGTTGACCGGGCTGCCGATGCCCTGCAGGGATTAGGGCCGTTTTTAATCAATGCTGGTGGTGACATTTTTGCCTACCATTCACCACCTGGCAAAAAAGGATGGAAAATTGACCTAATCCACCCCTGCAAGCCGGAGCAATTTATAGCTACGCTGCATCTGCATCACCGGGCACTGGCGACCTCTACCATTGCCAAGCGGCGTTGGCAGCGCAATGGTTGTATGATGCATCATCTCATCGATCCCCGCACCGGCCAGCCCGCTCAAACCGATGCTCTTTCTGTAACTGTGGTAGCCGACCGGACCGTTGTGGCCGAAATTTATGCCAAAGTTGCCCTGATTTTGGGTGCGGAACAGGGTCTGCCCTATTTGCAGGAACTCCCTGGGGTTGAGGGTCTTATTTACACCGATAACGCCCAAATTCTCTACACCTCCGGCTTTGACCCGCTATTAGAAAAGGTTGACCCGGCTGGCTTCCTCAATTAGCCCCCAAGAAGCGGTAGTGAAATCCTTTTCTCCCCCCGCAACTTTATGAAAAAATCATCATTTTAGGTTCATCAAAAAATAACAGCCGGTTGGTACACTCACAATATGAACTGGATTATAAAACGAGGTATTGCTAAATGAGTAAAGATACAACAATAATAAGTTCGACACGCTATAACCGGGCTAAATTTACCACCAGCGCCAAACTAGCGCTCACCGCATTCAGTGTGATGGGCTTTATTGGTGGCTGGAATATGATTGGGCGGGTGGAGAAGCAACTCAACCGAAATGATAAACCGGCTCCGGCCCCATCGCCGTCTCTGTGGCCAACACCGACCTCAATTACTGTATCACCTACGCCCTGGCCTACCATCCAACCTTTAACCGAGTTACCCCCCATCCCTACGCTGGTGCCGACCTTTACAACTGTGGGCCATCCTGCTCAATCGGGAACACAACTCGACACAGCACCATCAACCTCGGTGCAGTTTGTGCCCATCCCCACGTTGGCCCCGTTACCTGCTCTGGAACTACCTACTATTCCTCCGCCCCCGCCACCGCCGCTGCCACCACCAATACCTGCCGGTGGTGGAAATTCCAGTGGTGGTTCGTGAGAATCAATTAAGACATCATTATCATAATAATCAAATCAAGGAAAAGGCAATGGTCACGTATCCCAAAGATTCTAAACAAACACATTTTCGTACAGTAATCGATATTATTCTCATTAATCTTGGCGTTCTGGCGGGGGGCATCACTGCACTGTTGGGGATGTGGCTCTGGCTTGATTACCAAGCCAATCCCACTGACAGCGCCCTGGCTGTTATCATGAGCCAGCTTGTGACGACACTACCTCCCGCCGTTGGCAAGTATTTTGACCTGCAAGCCCGGCTGATGGATTTACCCCTGGCCGGTCAAACCTCGGCCTACTGGTACATGGCCCGGGCTGGCGGAATTGTGGCCTTCCTTCTGTTGTGGTTATCAACTGTGTGGGGACTGGTGTTGAGTACTAAAATAACGGCCAATTTGATTTCGACTTCGGCAGCTTATGGGCTGCACGAGTTTCTTTCTATTTTGGCTATTGTATTTGCTCTGCTACATTCTCTAATTTTGCTGGGTGACACCTATGTTCAGTTTAACATTTTTCAACTGGCTATCCCTTTTATAGCACCCTACAGACCATTTTGGACCGGTTTAGGCACGGTTACGCTGTATTTAAGTGCGGCTTTAACTGGCAGCTTTTACGTGCGCAAACAAATAGGCCAAAGAGTGTGGCGTACCCTGCATTACCTCACCTTTGTGGCCTATGTTTTGGCTCTGGTACACGGCTTGATGGCCGGAACCGACAGCCCGCTGGCGGTTGCCAAACTTATTTATTGGGGTAGTGGATTTAGTGTAATGTTTTTGGTTTACTATCGGCTGTTTACACTCAAGGTCAAAAAGGTGACCCGATAAAAAATCTACTGTCCTTCTCATATTTTCATTTGCCGATATTTTCTTTTCGATTACACTGGAATACCGTTGAACAATTCTCAATTGACTTTCAGCTATTCCTTTGCTAAAATAGCCTTTGTGCCAAAGCTGGAGGGATGGCAGAGTGGACGATTGCGGTGGTCTTGAAAACCACTGAGGCCGCAAGGTCTCCGGGGGTTCGAATCCCTCTCCCTCCGCCATGAATCGGTTATCCCTGATTAATTGATAACTGAGATCATAGGTTAACAATGGGGAGGTGCCAGAGTGGACGATTGGGGCCGCCTGCTAAGTGGTTGTCGGGGCGACTCGACCGTGGGTTCGAATCCCACCCTCCCCGCCATATCGACCGTCTTCTTTTTTAAGTAGGGCGGTCGATTTTTATTCAAAGTAAAAAGGTGGCAGGGTAGCAGAGTAACAAGGTAACAGAATATATTGCTTGATACCCTGCTACTCTGCTACCCTGTCACTCGTATAATTTGGAGGCAATTCAATGGCTGAACAGCTTATCCTGAAATCCGCTTCGGTTGGTCCCTGGCCGATGAACACCTTTGTCCTCATCTGTCCCGAAACCAAGCAAAGTGTGTTAATTGACCCCGGCGCCGAGCCGGATACACTCACTGCTATGCTGGCCGACTCAACCCCCATTGCGATATTATTAACCCACGCCCACCATGACCATGTTGGTGTCTTAGAAGAGATGAGAACACAACTCGATGTGCCGGTTTACATGCATCCCGCCGACTCTCATATGGGCGTTATGGCCGATAAATGGTTTGCCGATGGCGATACCTTTACCTTGGGCAAACATACCCTTCGAATCATTCACACACCGGGCCACACCCACGGCATGGTGACCTTAATGTTACCCGACCATCGGGCCATTGTTGGTGATACGATTTTCAAGGGCGGGCCTGGTAAAACCTGGGCGCCCCACTATCTTAAGGTCACGCTCGAAACCATGCGTAATATTGTCTTTAAGTGGCCGGATGAAACTGAATGTTTCCCCGGTCATGGCCCCTCTTTTCGTATTGGCGACGAACGCTCTGCCTTCGAAGCCTTTCTGCAACGAGAACATCCCGCCGACCTCTGTGGGGATGTCTCCTGGGATATGTAATTAAACGATGGAGATCGATTATTATGATCCAAGTTGACCCAACGTTACTCCAAGCTCTCAAATGGCGCTGTATCGGCCCCCCACGCGGCGGGCGAGTGGTTGCCGTGGCCGGACATCCAACCGAATGGGCCACTTTTTACTTTGGAGCCTGTGCTGGCGGAGTCTGGAAGACAACGGACGGTGGCACCTACTGGGAAAATATTTCCGATGGCTTCTTCAAGTCCTCGGCAGTGGGCGCTATCACTGTGGCCGAGTCTGACCCCAATGTAATTTATGCCGGTATGGGCGAGTCCACCATTCGCGGTGACGTTTCATACGGCGATGGTGTGTACAAATCCACAGATGGGGGAAAAACCTGGGTTAATGTTGGTTTGGAGGATACGAATCATATTGCCAGGATTCGGGTCCACCCCCAGAACCCCGATCTGGTTTATGTAGCGGCGCTGGGCCATGCCTTTGGCCCCAATGACGAGCGAGGGGTATATCGGTCCAAAGATGGCGGGCAGACCTGGGAAAAGGTTCTGTTTCGGAGTGAGAAAGCAGGCGCAATTGACCTGGCGATGGACCTTTCCAACCCCCGCATCCTCTATGCCACTTTTTGGGAAGCGTATCGCAATTTCTGGAGCCTCTCCAGCGGCGGCCCGGACAGCAGTATCTATAAATCCACCGATGGCGGCGATACTTGGGTAGAACTGACTGATAACCCTGGCCTGCCCAAAGGTATCAAAGGTAAAATGGGTGTCGCTGTCTCCCCGGTCAAGCCGGAGCGAGTGTGGGCCATCATCGAAGCGGAAAAGGCAGGTCTGTATGGCTCGGAAGATGGGGGCGAAACCTGGGAGCTGTTAACCGATAATCGTGATCTGATTGCTCGGCCCTGGTATTATTGCCATATCTATGCCGACCCGCAAGACGCGGACACTGTTTATATCCTCAACTTGAAAATGTGGAAATCTACCGATGGAGGGCGTACCTTTACCGAAATCACTACCCCGCATGGCGATAATCACGATTTGTGGATTGACCCCAATAATCCCAACCGTATGGTTGAAGGTAACGATGGGGGAGCCTGTGTCTCGTATAATGGCGGCGAGAGCTGGTCGACCATTTATAATCAACTCACGGCGCAGTATTATCATGTTGCCGTAGACAACCAGTTCCCCTATCGAGTTTACGGCACACAGCAAGACAATTCCAGTATCAGTGTGCCTAGCGCCTCGGAAAAAGGAGCCATTCTTTGGAGCGATTGCTATCCAGCCGGTACCGGCGAAAGCGGCTACATCGCTGTTCATCCCGAAGACCCCAATATTGTTTATGTAGGAGCAGTGGGCAGTTCGCCGGGTGGCGGTGGCGCGCTTCAACGCTACGATCATCGTACCCGCCAGATTCGGCTGGTGACGGTTTGGCCCGAAATTTATTATGGCCGGGGGGTAGGTGAGCAGAAGTATCGCTTTGCCTGGACATTCCCCATTGTTTTCTCGCCTCACGACCCTAATATTCTCTATACCAGCGGTAATATGGTTTTTCGTTCGACCGACGAAGGCAGCAGTTGGGAAGCA
>Ga0210124_1000163_pt1 | contig 39291 bp, 34 predicted proteins | sample Muzzi_PWC_D2_FD_185554 | JGI IMG/M metagenome (GOLD analysis project Ga0210124, IMG submission 185554) | Wetland microbial communities from San Francisco Bay, California, USA, that impact long-term carbon sequestration - Muzzi_PWC_D2 (SPAdes) | ecosystem: Environmental > Aquatic > Marine >...
GATCGGCGGGGCAGAGGTCGTTGCAGTCGGGTGTGCCATCCGCATCGCTGTCGGTGTCCGGTGTGCCGCATCCGCAGACGCCCGGGTCGATCTTGTTGGGATCGGCGGGGCAGAGGTCGTTGCAGTCCGGCGTGCCGTCGGCGTCAGAGTCCGTGTCGGCGATGCCACAACCGCAGATTCCAGGTTCGGTCTTGGCAGGGTCGCTCGGGCAGAGATCGCCGGCATCGCAGACGCCGTCGTTGTCCGCGTCCGGGCCGTCGACGGCACGATCGCAATCGTTGTCGATCCCGTCGTTGCAGGTGACCTCGGTCGCCTCGATGGGGGTACATGGGCCGCAGTCGGCGGCACAGGTCGTGACCGTCTCCTGACCCTCGCACAGGGCGTCGCCGCAGCACGCCCGGACCCGCGGGGCCTCACGGCAGAACAGGCTTGCACTGGCGTCGATGCAGCGGGTGTCGTTGACGTCGGTGCCGCAGGCGATGTTATTGGTGCCGCCGGGAGCGCCGCAGCAGAATTGCCTGCTTGCCGAGCCAGTCTGCTTTCCCGCGCAGTCGGCGGGGCAGGTGAGGCAGTTCTCTCCGTCGCCCGCCTCGCACAGACCGTTGCCGCAGGCGGCGCCACTGACCTCGGCACAGTCGTCGGCGCACGAGACACAGTCCTCCCCCGGGTCACACACCCCGTCGTGGTCGCAGGTCGCCGGGTCGTGGGTGGTCTGGTACTGCCGCATCATCTCGTGATCCTCGTGGTCGAGGATGTGGCAATGCTGCGGGAACCGCCCCAGGTAATCGGTGAAGTCCATGATGATCCGGGCCCGCGATTGCGCCGGGACCCGCACGATGTCCTTCCACGTGTTCGCCTCCCACGGCTTGAGCGTCATGGGCGTGCCGTCCAACCCCTCCTTGCTCAGGATCTGGAAACGCACCAGGTGCACGTGCATCGGGTGCATGGAATTGGTCGGGTTCTCGAACTCCCACACCTCCCGGCTTCCCAGGATCGGGAAGTCCGAGAGGTCATCCCATTGCTCGCCGATCACGTTGCCGTTCGGTCCATCCAGGGACTCAACGAGCCATTCGTTTACTAGGCGGCCGGAACCGTCCTTGCACTCCACGGGTGGGCTCTTTTTGAGCCGGAAGTAGCGCGTGACGTCCGCCGACGCCTCCGCCATCGGCGTCACGGGTCGCAGGGTCGAGGCGATCGGCCCGGTGTAGCCCGGTTGATCGGTCACGATGAACTTCATGACGTTCGGCACGTGGGGCGGTGTCGCCTCATCGTTGCGCAGCACGATCTCGGTCCCGGCCGGATAGCCGGAGAAGTCGATCACCACGTCGAAGCGCTCGGCCGGTACGATCCGTCCGAACTTGTCGGTAAGGTCGATCGGTGCGCTCACCAGCCCGAGGTCGGTCCCCACGAGGGTGAAGTGGGGATCCACCAGACCGGTCGTGGTGCTCGGCGTCCCGCTGAGGTTCTCCAGCCGCAGGATGTACTCGCGGGACTGGGAGCCGTTGAGCATCCGGAAGCGGTACTTGCCCTGGTCCACGTTCAGGTACGGCCACACCTTGCCGTTGACCACGATCTTGTCGCCCTTGAAGGCGTCCTCCAGTTGGGCGTTGTAGAACAGGGAGCCATCCGGGTTGAACTTCCGGTCCTGGATCGCCATGCCGATTTCGTACGGGCCGCTCGGTAGGCCGAAGGCATTGCTCGCATCGAGCGTGTCCTCGTCGTCGGCGATCAGGTAGAAGCCCGCCATCCCGCCGTAGACGTTGAGGCGCGTGATACCCAGCGCGTGGTCGTGGTACCAGACCGTGGCCGCCTCCTGGTTGTTGGGGTACTCGTAGACGTCGGTCTCGCCCGGCAGGATCGTGTACTCCGGCTGGCCGTCGAAGCGCGCCGGGAGATGGCCGCCGTGCAGGTGGGTGACCACACGCTTGCTGTCGCCGTAGTAGTTGGGACCGTGGGCGCAGGTGTCCACCTCCAGGAGGTTGCTGCCGCGACCCCCGTGGCCCCCGGCCGGCAGGTTGTTGATGTAGGTGACCTCGATGGGCACCCCCTGCTGGGTCACGATCGTCGCCCCCGGCCAGGCGCCGTTATAGGTCCAGAGATCGGTCGCCGGGAGGTTGGGGTGGACGCTCTGGGTCGCCGGCTCCACCGAGATCGTGTAGTGCGGCGGAGACTGGCCGGGGTTGTCCGGCGGGAGGATCGGTGGGATCGGTAGCGGCTCGACAAACGGCGTTAGGCCGCAGTCGACGTTGCCCTGGTTACATGCACTGTTGCCCCCCTGGAAGACGCCGCCTGCACCCTCGCAGGTCAGGCGGTCCACTGTGTCCGAGCAGGTCTCATCCACGTTGCAGCACGCCCCGGTGGGCTGGGGACAGAGGTTGGGCTCGCAGGAGTCCACGCCGGGCAAGGTGGTGCCCGTGCAGGTGCCCGAACCGACCGCGGTCAGGGAACAGTCGCCGTTGGTCTGACAACACGCCTCCACATCCCCCGTGGGCGTGAAGTCCACCACCAGCGCCGGTGGCGAGCCCCCTTCCGAGCTGTCGAAGCGCCGCGTCGTTGTCTTGGTGGTCTCGTCGCCGATCAGCACCCAGCCGTAGTTGGTCGCCGGGTTGTCCAACCAGCCCTGTACGTCGTTCACCATGGCCGCCGTGCTGGACCACACCGGCGTCGTGGTGTTGACCAGAGTACTGCCGCTGGGCGTGAGGGTGTAGTCACCGCCGGGGGCCCCCCACAGGGTCTGATTGTGCATGGCGGAGTTCCATGTGGCCGCGCCGGTCACCGCTGGCTCCCCCTGGCCGCCGCCTTTGATCCCACAGCCGTTGGTGCCCTCACCCCACGGCGTCGGGACGCGGTGCAGGGTCATGGTCGCGCCCGCATGGTTCCCGCCGCGGGTCACGGTCATCGTGAGGGTGACGCTGTTGATGGTCGACCCCGCCGGAATCTGGGCGGCGACGTCAAACCACATGAGGGCCCGACGGGCGAAGCTGTTGTCCGTGTTGCCGGCGAAGATCGAGTCACACGCGCCGGAGCTGTTGTCCGGAAAATCCGCCGCCATCGTGTTGTCCTGGCTCGGATTGATCGTCGCCGTCGCCGCATGGACCACCGGCGTCCACAGCACCGCGACTGTCACCCCCAGCCACGCCCCCAGGATTGGCCGACACCGAGCCCCGACTCGTCTCCTCATCGCTCGCTCCCTCCACCTGTCATCGCCCCGGTGGTGATGGAACCGGACCTCCGACCCCGACCCCCTTGGCTTTCGGCGAACGCCAATATTCTGTCCACAATTATCATCTAATCCATACTAGCGGAACGCGTCCAACGATCTCCGGAGTGCCGGTCTCATTCTTGCGCTTTGCGCGCGATGTCACGTCGGCGGTGACGCCTTTGGCATGGGACTCGGTCAGCCTGGCAGCCGTGCGGCTGAGGTGGTCATCCCTCCTCAACCTATGCCCCGCCGCTTCCGCCAGCGGATGACGCAAGCCGTGTACCAACGCGTGCGCCGCACGCCGCGAACGTCGCGTGCCCCATCTGGGACGCGCGATTCGAGGCGCGCTCGGGAGAGGCGTCAGGCGATTGGATGTGTGCCTCACTCCCGCGCTGCCCGGGCGATCACCTTGTTTCTATGGCCTTACCGCGCCACCGGGCGCCTGACCGGTCGTCTCGCGCTCAGCAGGTAAGGTCCACCTCAGGCGGTAAACCCCTGGACCTGACGAGATACGGTGCCGTGCCAGCCTTTCCTGCGCCGTCGTTGTCCTCACTCTGGCGCCGCATTTTTCGTAGGGATCGCGGATTCCGACGGGCCGGTAGGGAATGAGTCGGGTGTGGCCTTCTTCCTCGGATACGCCATCGGTCGGCGGAGGGCGTCCGAGGCGCCCTGATCTCCCGCGACGCGGCCGGGTCCCCGCCCGCCGACGCGCTCATCGATGCGCCGCTTGACCCTGCACCGGTCGCAGGACGCTTCGATCCCCAGTGTCATCGAGCTCAATCCGCTGAAAACCTGGAGCCGACGCGCGGGTTTGAACCGCGGACCTGCGCATTACGAATGCGCTGCTCTGCCAGCTGAGCTACGTCGGCCTGGGGGCGACCGGGCTGCGGGGTTATAGCGAAGTCGGCGGCGGCGTTCTAGCCGCTGTTTGTCCTCCGCAGCCGCCGTCGGATGGTGCCAGGCCGATCGCGGCCATGAGGGCATCCTGACTCGCCTTGAGACGGTCGATGAGGGCCTGCTGGTCGTCGATGAGCTTGGCGATGGTCGGGTTCGCGCGGGCGGCGTGGAGGGCGCGGGTCAGGTTGTCTACCTCCGTGCGACCGGCGTCACCGCCCGCGGCGGCGAAGGCGCGCTGTGCCTCCATGTAGGTGTGAAACAGGGCCGCCGCCACCGGGTCGCGGCGCACCGCCTCCTCCTGCGCCTGCATGCGCCGCATCTCCGGCGAAGCCGCGAAGGCGGCGACCAGCTCGGCGGTCTTCTGTTCGATGAGGTCGGACATTTCTAGCAATCAGCTATCAGCGGTCAGCTCTTAGCTCGTGGATGTTCGATTGCTTGGAGGGCTTCAAGCTGACAGCTAACCGCTGATCGCTGACAGCTCCCTATGGCAGCTTGAGGTTGCGGACGACGACGCCGTGGCCGCCCAGGGGCGGGCGCTGCTTGCCGTCGACGGTGACGATGACACCGCCGGCGTTGCCGACGGTGAGCTCGAAGCCGCGCTCGGCGCGAAGCTCGATGCGGTCGCCCGCGGTGAGAAGGAATTCCTTGGTGGCGCCGTCGTCGATCTCGACCTGCAGCCAGCTCTTCTCGGTGGCCTCGAGAACCAGCTCGTGGTGGATGGCCGGGGCCAGGGTCGCCATTGGCTGCGGAGTGGGTGGCGGCGGTGGACTGGGTAGCGGCGGCGGGAGCGGCTTCGGGAGCGCCAGCGGCTCGGGCGGCGGCGTGGGCGCCGGCGCGGTGGCCATCTTCTGACTGGGCAGGGTGTCGAGCGCCGGTGCCTCGGCGGAGAGGCGGCGGTCGGTGGTGTGCGCGGGTCTCGGGGGCTCGGGCGCCAGATTGCGGGCCATGGTCTCGCGGTAGGCGACCACCGTTTCCTTGGGCGTGGCGAGGAGCTGAACGAGGAGGTAGATGCCGAGGAGCACCGCGGCCCCGGCGCCGAGGAGGCTGCCGATCACCATGGAGTTGCGCCGCACGCGGTTGCGTCCCTCGCGGACGCCGAAGATGCCGCCGATGATGAGATCCTGGCGGCGGTCCTTCATCCTGGAGTCGGCCACCGGACGCAGGAGCTGGTCGATCAGGCCGCTGCCCGTGGTCCCCTCCGGGGCCTCCTCGCGGCGTGGCCGAGGCACCGGGGTCTGGGCGGCCTCCTCCGCGGCGGCCTGCGCCGCGGCCTCCTTGTAGCGCTGCAACACCTCGCTCTCGTCGAGGCCGATGAAGCGGGCATAAGAGCGCAGGAATCCCTGGGCGTAGATCGTCGGCGGCAGGCGATCGTGGCGTCCCGCCTCGATGTCCTCCAGGAAGGCGAGCTTTACCTTGGTGCCCGCGGTGATCTCCGGCAGGCCGATCCCCCGCATCTCCCGTTCACGACGGAGGTATTGGCCGAGGGTGGCGAAGGATGTTTCGGGCATGGGGTCCGGCTGGGCAGTGGGGGACTACCGGTGCGACGGCAGGGTCGGCGGTGCGGGTTATTCGAGTATATCGATGTAACGCTGGATGTCGGCACGCAGGGCATCGTCCGTGGCGAGGCGGCGGGCGTCGTTGAGGGTCGCGAGCGCCTGCTGGTACCGGTGTTGGCGGTAGAGGAGCTTGCCACGAGCGAAAAGGATCGAAACATTGTCAGGAAAACGTGTCAACGCACGCTGCAACACCGCGTCCGCGGCCCCCAGGTCTCCCTGTGCCTCGTGCAACCGGGCCATCTCCAGGTAGGGCGGGAGGTAGCCGGGATTGTCTGCCTCGGCCTGCTCGAGGGCGGTGATCGCCGCACCCGTGTTGCCCTGCTCCGCCTGGACCCGGCCGAGGTTGTAGTGGGCGATCTCCGGGGTGCGGTAATCGGGACATTGCAGGGCGTGCCGGAAGGCGGCCTCGGCCTCGGCCCATTGCCCGAGCAGGGAGCGGAGGGTGCCGACGGAGTTGTGGATCTCGCCGTCCTCCGGTGCCAGCTTCAGGGCCATGGCGAGGGACTCCTCTGCGTCGCGGTATTGCCGCAACTGGAGATAGGCCAGGCCGAGATAGTGGTACGTGGCGGGGTTGGTGTCGTCCGCGGCCAGGGCGCGCTGGAGATCGCGGATGGCGGCCTCAGGCATGCCGAGGGAGAGCTCACGGGCCCCGATCTCCTGGAAGGTCGCGGCGACACTCGCATCGTTGTTTTTCGCCTTGCCGGGGGTACCGGCACAGCCGGCCGCGAGGAGGAGCGACAAGAGGGCGGAGAGCCAGCGCGTCATGGTGCGAGGATTACCTCGAGCGCGGCCAGGCGTGCGGCCGGAATCGCGTCCCTGGGGGTGAGCAGGGCGGTGGCGCAGGCCGTGGCGCAGGCGCACGGCCGAGCGAGGAGGGCGTCGCGGACCAGCTCCTTCACCACCCGCTGGGCGAGCTCCACGTTGGCGTGCAGGACGGCCAGGATGTCGGTCGCCTCCACGGCGCCCACCTCCTCGTGCCAGCAGTCGTAGTCGGTGCTCATCGCCAGCGTGGCGTAGCACAGACCGGCCTCGCGGGCGAGCTTGGACTCGGTGGCGTTGGTCATGCCGATCACGTCCATGCCCCAGGCGCGGTAGAGGTGCGACTCGGCCTTCGTGGAGAATTGTGGCCCCTCCATGCCGAGGTAGGTGCCGCCGCGGTGGACCGTGCCGCCGGCCGCCTCCACCGCGGCGGCGAGGTGGTTGGCGAGGTCGACGCACACCGGCTCGGCGAGGGAGACGTGGGCCACCACGCCGTCGCCGAAGAAGGTGGAGGCCCGGCCACGGGTACGATCGACGAACTGGTCGACCACCACCAGGTGGCCGGGGACGATCGCTTCGCGCAGGGAGCCGACCGCGGAGACCGAGATCAGCCGCCGCACCCCCACGGACTTGAGGGCGTAGATGTTGGCGCGGTAGTTGATTTCGGAGGGCAGCAGGCGATGATTGCGACCATGGCGCGGGAGAAACACCACCTCCAGGCCGTTGAGCCGGCCGAACAGCAGCTCGTCGGACGGCTCGCCGTACGGGGTCGCCACCCGCTGCCAGTGCGGCTCTTGCAGATCGGCCATCGCGTAGAGGCCACTGCCGCCGATGATCCCGATCATGGTCTGACTCCGCGTCCACCCTGGAAAATCAAGGCGATGGAGGCTACCACCGCGCGTCGCCCCGTGTCAGCATGATCCTCACGGCGGAGCAGGTGTGGGCCGGGCGCGGCCGGGGGTTTGCGGACGGCGGTGTGCGTATCGCGGCCGGGCGCATCGCGGCGGTGGGGCCGCGCCGCGAGCTGGTGGACGGGTCGCCCGAGGAGCCGCACCTGCACCTCGCCGGGTGCTGCCTGCTGCCGGGGCTGATCAACGCCCATTGCCACCTGGAGCTTTCCGCCCTGGGCCAGATCCGGCCCGCCGCCCCCGACTTCATCGACTGGCTCCTGGACCTGATCCGGGACAAGGCGCGCCTCGACATGGGGACCGCAGCCGCCGCGGCCGAGGAGGCGATCGCCGCCCTGCCGCGGCTGGGCACCACCGCCATCGGCGACATCGACTCCCTCGGGGTGGCGGTGGCCCCGCTGATCGCCGCGGGGCTGCGGGCGCGGATCGACGTGGAGGTCCTGGGTCGCGACCCGGCGCGGGCCCATGGGATGGTGCGGCGCCTGGTCGAGGAGTGGCAGCGGGTGAGCCGTCTCGGCGGCGCGCTGGTCACCGCCGGCGTCTCCCCTCACGCGCCCTACACCGTGGGCGACGCCCTGTGGCGGGAGCTGGCCCGGTGGTGCCTGAGTAACGAGGCCCCCCTGACCATTCACGCCGCGGAGAGCGCGGCGGAGGTCGCGTTCCTCAAGGGGGGTAAGGGGCCCCTGGCGGAGCGGTTGCTGCCGGCGGTGGGGGGGGACCGGCTCCCACCGCCCGCCGTGGGCGAGACCACGGTGTCGATTCTCGCCGGCCACGGGCTGCTGGAGGGCGCGCATCTGATCCATGCGGTCCACCTGAACGACGCGGAGATCGCCCAGGTTGCCCGGGCCCGCTGCGCCATCACCCATTGCCCGCGCTCCAACGCCTACCTCGGCCAGCCGCGTGCCCCGGTCGGCCGCTGGCTCGCCGCCGGCATCCCGGTGGGGCTGGGCACGGATAGCCTGGCGAGCAACCTCTCCCTGGACCTGTGGGAGGAGATGCGCTTCGCCTACCTGTGGCACCGCAGCGGCCCGGAGCCCCTCGCCGCCGAGGAGATCCTGCACATGGCCACCGCCGGCTCGGCCCGGGCGCTGGGATGGCAGGGGGTGACCGGCGCGCTGGCACCGGGCCTCGCCGCGGACCTGGTGGCGGTGGCGTTGCCCGCGGGTCCGGTGGAGCGCCTTCCCGAGCGGCTGGTGTGTGACGGCGCCGCCGCTGGCGTCCGTCTCGCCCTGGTGGCCGGCCGGCCCGTGTGGCAGGCGCCCGGGATCGAGCTACCGCCGGCCTTTTGAGTCCCTCTCGTGAATCCCCACCCCGCGCCCATCGGAGCGCCTCGAACATGAGTGTCCATCTCTCCACCGCCATCGCCCTCCTGGGCTGTCTTTGCCTGTCCGCCTTCTTCTCGTCATCGGAGACCGCCCTGCTGTCGGTGCGCCGCCTGCGCCTGCGCCAGATGGCGGCGGAGGGCCATCACACCGCGCAGCTCATCGAGCGCATGCTGGCCGACGTGGACGGGATGCTCGGGGCGATCCTGATCGGCAACAATCTGGTGAACGTCGCCATCACCGCCCTGGCCACCTCCCTGTGCCTGCACCTGTTCGGGGAGGCGGGGATCGCCTACGCCACGGGCATCGTCACGGTGGTGTTGTTGATCTTCGGGGAGGTCACTCCCAAGGGGGTTGCGGCGCGCTATCCGGTACCGGTGGCGCTACTCGTCGCCCGTCCCATCAATGGGTTGCGCCGCATGCTCCACCCGGCGGTGGTGCTCCTCACCGTGATATCGCGTTGGCTCACCGCGTGGCTGCCGGAGGGGGAGGGGGCAGGTCGCGCCTTCACCTCCCCCACCGAGCTTCAGACCCTGATCACGGTGGGGGAGGCGGAGGGGGTGCTGGAGGCGGAGGCCGCCGACCGGCTGCACGGCGTGTTCGCCCTCGCCACCACCCGGGTGCGAGAGATCATGGTGCCGCGTGCGGACATGGTGACCCTGCCGCTGGGTGTTACCGGTGAGGAGTTGGCGCACCTCATGGCCGAGCGACCGTATGCCCGCTACCCGGTCGAGGGGGAGGACGGCGAGATCGTCGGCACGGCCGCGGCGCGTGACATCCTCCTCGCCCTGCGGCAGTCCGGGGATCTGCGCCTGGAATCGGCCATGGTGCCACCCACCTTCGTGCCGGAGTCCAAGCGGGTCGCCACCCTGCTGGAGGAGCTGCGCCGGGAGGGGCGGCGCATGGCGATCGTGGCCGACGAGTACGGCGACATTACCGGGTTGGTTACCTATGGCGACATCGTCGAGGAAATCACCGGCACCCTCCCCGAGGCGGGGAGCGCGGACATCGTGGCCCAGGCGGACGGCTCGGTGCTCATCGACGCCAGCCTCGACATCGGCCAGATCAATCGACGCCTCGACTGGGACCTGCCCGACGACCACGGTGACTACGACACCCTCGCGGGTCTCATCATCAGCCGCCTGGGCCACCTGCCGGTGGTGGGGGAGGCGGTACGCTGGCAGGGCTACGAGATGACCGTGGTCCGGGTCGATCGCCGGCGCCTGCGCAAGGTGCGGGTGCGGCGCGATCTGCCCCCGCGGCCAGGCGATGTCGCCGCGCCGTGAGGTCCGTGCAGGAGTCACATGAGCGATGTGCGAGGCAAGGGTACGGCAGGGTTCGGTGTCCCTCGTGAAGGGCCGAAAGGCGACAACTATCGTAGTAAATTCATGGCTTTATCGCGATCAGGCCGCGGCCCCGGCGACGCTCCGTCTGGTATATTCGGGATCATCCACGACGGCGGGAGGTGTCATGAAGGGCCCGCAGGCGGAAGTCCTGGACGTGCTCCCGGTGGCGGTGATGGTGCTCGACCGGGAGCGCCGGGTCGTCGCGGTGAACCAGGCCGCGCGAGCCCTCCTGGCGATCGACGGGGAGGTGGCCGGGCGCTGGCCCGGGGAGGTCATCCGCTGCGTGGCGGCTTTCGGGAGGGCCGATGGCTGTGGCCAGTCCGTGCGCTGCGGCGACTGTGCCCTCTGGCAGACCCTGGGAATCGCCCTCCAGGGCGGCGAGACGGCGGCGCAACGCGAGGTTCCGCTGGAGGTGGTCGGCGGGGATGGGGTCACGCGCCGGGTCTTCCTCACCTCCACCGCGCCGGCCGACGGCGTGCTGGGCGAGGGCGGTGGCGGGGTAATCCTGGTGGTGCAGGACATCACCCGCCTGCATCGGCTCTCCGGGCTGGTGCCGATCTGCGCCGGGTGCAAGAAGGTCCGCCGTTCGGATCAGGGGTGGGAGTCGGTCGAGGCCTTCATCGAGGCCAGCTCCCACGCCCTGTTCACCCACACCCTGTGTCCTGCCTGTGCGGAGGGGTGCTACCGCGAGCAGGGGAGCGACGACCCCTCCGGTGCGTGAGCCCGCCGGTCACACGATCACCGACTCCAGCTCCGCGATGTCGACGATGTGATAGCCGCCGCAGGAGAAGATCAGCTTGATGAAGCCGCTCATGATGTTGATGCCACCGTCGCGCAGGTAGAAGTGGTCGTCCTGGTAGCGCGCCTTGTGGAACATGTTGAGCAGGGGCGGCAGCAGGTCACTGGCGATCGCGGCGTTCTCCGGGTAGGGATGGTCGGCAAACTTGCCCAGGTCGAGGTCGCGAAATTGCGGGGTGGTGTAGACGGAGTAGTAGAGGGGCGTGCGCAGAAAGCGCACCAGCACCGTGTCCGGACCGAGACCCAGGTCGATCTCGTAGGCCCCCTTGTCGCGGTAGAGGAGGTAGGCCTTGTCCAGCAGGGTGTCGATGCAGTCGTCGGACTCCCGCGGGAGGCGCGCCCGTTCCTTGGTGATGCAGTCGGATTTGAAGTGGAATTGGTACATGAGCGTTGGCGCGCCGCAACTGGCGCGAATTTTAGTCGATGGGAGAGGAACCCGTCGCTTCGGTAGAATGTGCCAGGGATTGAGGGCGTGACCAGGCTGGGATCGTCGACGGGTCGCAACAGGCGACGGCGTAGCGCCGCCCGAGCCTACTAGGTGGGCAACTCGCGGCTTGGACTTCCGTGTGTACCCGGTCGGTGACGGACGACGTGGCCCGTCTCGTACGGTACCACGGCCAACGGAGTCGAGCATCCGCCACGAGTCATTACGCCTGGGCCACTATCCGCCCCGCTCGGGTCGGCGCGCCCCAGGTCGGCAAGGTCCGCCTGGCACGAACCCGATCTGCCACCGACCTTTAGCCATTGTGGGGAGGCCTGCGTCCAACCTGGCATGGGATCGAACCTCCGACGGCGACTCGTCGTGGCTCCTGGGCGAGGCCCAGGTGCGGCCGGGACTGTCCCAGCGCCTACGCCGGACCATCGATAGGGAGCCCAGGTGCGACGGTCAGATGCTCGTGCTTGTTTCCTTCGCCCCGTCCTTGACGCACTGCGTGTCGGAGTCCCGGGCCCGCCGCTCGTCCCTGGTAGCGGTTCCGCCTCATGCTGGGAGAGGCCCCGGAGGTGTGGCTCGACCGGGTGTCGCTTCTCTCCCACAGGCGGCGTCCTTCTTGGCGGAGGTTTCCCCCTCCGCCAGATCGCCTACCTCACCCGGCGCGCGCCATGCGGAGGCTGCCAAGGTCGCGAGGTTGCGCGATTGGGCTCGTCCTCCGTTGCTGGGAGGCACCCACTTTTCCTATGCTCAGGCGTACTGACCGTGGGGTGACCCGCCGCAACAGAGCCGACGAGAAATGGAGATTGTCCGATGAAAAAAGTGTTCATCTGCCTGCTTGTCCTGGTGTTGGGCGGCTGTGCGGCAAACCCAGAAAAATTGGCGACGGTCGCCCAGGAAGAGTCCGCCCGGATGGTACCGACGAGCGAACCGCTCTCCGCGTTCGCCAAGTTTGAGCTCCAACCTATGACCCTGAGCGATGCGGTCAGCTCGGATAGTGGCAAGGTCAGACAGGCCAAGGTCCTGGAGGAAAAACTCCGTGCCGCGCTGGTTCCGCTGTTCGAGGAGTGGGAGCGTGATGCGGATCAGACAGGAAGGAAGCTCCTGGTCCAGCCCTCGCTCGTCAACCTGCGGATCGTCAGTGGTGGGGCGAGATTCTGGGCAGGGGCTCTCGCCGGCGACTCCAGCATCGACATGGATTTGAAGCTGGTCGATGCCGACACGGGAAAGCTGATCGGCCAGCCACGGATCAATAAAGGCTCCGGGGGAGTGGCAGGTGGCTGGACCGTCGGCGCGACCGATCGCAACCTGCTCGATTACGTTGCCGCGATCAGCAACCAATATCTCATGGCGAACTACAAGCGGATGTAGGGGATCGGAGGGGCCACTTGCGGGGGCGGTGTTCTCCCGACTTGCGGATTCCAGTGGCGCATGCGGCAAGGTCCGTCTCTAACGTCCTGACTTTGATGGCAACGTCCGAGACCGTATGAATGTCGATGTGCTAGTCATCGGTGCGGGTCCTGCCGGTGCGAGTGCCGCGGCGTTGCTGCACAAGGCTGGGTTCGAACCGTTGGTGGTCGAGCGTCAGCGGTTCCCCCGGTTCGTCATCGGGGAGAGCCTGCTGCCGCGGTGCATGGATCTCCTGGCGGAGGCGGACCTGCTGGACGCCGTGCGCGACCAGAAATTTCTCGTCAAGACGGGAGCGGTGTTCTTCCGGAATGGGGAACGGTGTGCCTTCAGCTTTGCGGAGCAGCACACCCAGGGTTGGGACTACACGTATCAGGTGCCGCGTGCCGATTTTGACAAGACCTTGACCGACACCGTCGAGGCGCGCGGGGTGCCGATCCTGTGGGGGCACTCGCTCAGCGGTGTCGACTTCACGGACGCCGGCCCGGTCGCGACGGTGGTGGATGGGCATGGAGAGCGCATCGAGGTGGCCGCCCGGTTCGTTCTCGACGGGAGCGGTTATGGCAGGGTATTGCCGCGGCTGCTGGACCTGGAGGTGCCGTCCACCCTCCCGCCCCGGCGCGCGCTCTTCACCCATGTGACCGGCGCCCGCCACCCGGAAGGGATGGAGGGGGGACGGATCTGGATCTGTCTGCTGCCGGGGAACGCATGGATCTGGATCATCCCATTCTCCAACGGCAAGACGTCGGTGGGGGTCGTGGCGGATCCGGGCTTCTTCGATGGATTCGCGGGGAGCGACGACGACAAGCTGCGGCAGATCATCCGCTCCGAGGACAACGCCGCGCGCCGCCTCGCTGGTTGCCAGTTCGCCTTTCCCGCGCGGAGCATCGGCGGCTACTCGGTGTCCGTGAAGACGCTGGTCGGCAAGGACTTCGCGCTGCTCGGCAACGCCACGGAGTTCCTCGACCCGGTGTTCTCCTCCGGCGTCACCCTTGCTTTGGAGTCGGCCAACCGGGCGGCCAAGATCCTGTGCCGGCACCTGGCCGGGGAGCGGGTGGACTGGGAGGCGGAGTACGCGCAGTACATGATGCAGGGGGTCGATACCTTCCGGACCTACGTCCAGGCGTGGTACGACGACCGCCTACCTACGATCTTCTTCTCACCGGTCCAGCCGCCGGAGTGGCGGGCGCAGATCTGCTCCGTGCTCGCCGGCTACGTCTGGGACACGACCAACCCCTGTGTGCGAGCCCACGCGCGGGCCGTCGATACTCTCGCGAGGGTGTGTTCGGTGGTGAAGTGACGGCTCCCGGTGGCGCTACGTTAGACTGGGCGCTTCAGCCTTTTCGTACCCGCGCGATCCTCACCTGACCAGCGACCCCCACTCACGCTCGTTACGCTTCGCAGTGGGGACCGATGGCGATTCTTGGGTTGGCGCCGGGATGACATTGCGGCGGCCGCGCGCGCTGAACCTCGGCTGAGTGGCCCCTACGTTCGAACACGGGGCTGTCGGTCCGGTCCTCTTCGTAGAGCCCACACAGACGCGGATAATCAGAGTCCTTCACGAGCGCCGCATCGCGTCAGCTCAGCCGGACGATGCGCGTCAGATCCGCGGATACGCGGTTGCCTGCATTTCGGTGCAGTAACCCGTGCCTACGAAGCCCCAGTACCAGCTTTCCGCAACGCTGATGTCCGCGATGGAGTCACTCCCTGCTTGTGCTAGGAGGCTCTGGTACGCACGTTCTGCGCGCCCGTTGATGCTGATCGGAAAAAACAGCAAGAGTTGGAAACCACATGCCTTGGCCGCGATTGGGCGTCCCTCCGTCCGATCGACCTGCTGCGGTTCCGGGGTCGCAAACTTCACCGGATGGCCGGCACACCCGATGCTCACGGCCATTGCCGCGATTGCCACGAACCCCCACGCCTTCATGCGAGACAATTTCACCGGATCGCCTCCCCACTGATCGTGACACAACGAGCCGTACCGAGGAGCCACCAATACCAGTCTTCCTTTAACGTCACGTCCACGAGCCCTGTCGCTCCCGGAACGCTCTCTAGGGCGCGCGCCTGTGCCCGCTCAACGCGTGAGTTAAGCCCCATCGGGATAAAATAATACGCGGTACTGACCAACCCGAGAGAGCCACACGCCTTGCCTGTTGCTGGGCCCAGCCGTTCGTAGTTGTCCGGCGGTAGCGGCGCGATGTTGGTCCGGCCTGATGCGCACCCGATACTCAGGACGGACGCCGTGGCAACGACCAACGCACAGGCGCGTCCCGCACCTAGAAGCCGACTCATTCTGAACTCCTCCCTCCTCAAGTGCGACTGAATCGGCGGCCACATTCCTTTTTTGCCCGAACGGCGTCAAGGGCATGATGAAGCGGCGGAGCTCTTGTGTTGTTGTCATCCGGCAGCGACTGAAACGTCGCGAGAGAGATGGGGTGAGGTCGTCGCGGCCACTGGACGGACTACCGAGAGCGGGCCGTTTCGCGGCGCCGGATCGTCGCGACGGCGAACGCCCTCGTGCGCGAGAAGCAGGCGGGCTTGGTGGAGAGTGATCACGCGTACGGCCGCTCCTACCGTGACGATCGCATATGGCACAACGTGTTCACCGGGCGGGCCGCTGAGTCATGCGCGCATGACTCGGACCTTCTATAGAAGCCGCAGACTCAGCCGGAGGGGTATGCCCATGTCGGGCGGGAACGGGGAATCGGGAAGGGTACGGATGGGCCTGCGGGTCTTTCCAAGCCGTCACGGGGCAGGGTTGACCCGACTCCGCCGGTCAGGGCGGTTCCTAGAGGTAGGATGCAGCGCCACGACATGGTCCCGCGGCGCCGATCACCGCTGCTTCCCAGCAGCGACCGTGATTAGGCAGAATCTAACGGGCGGTCATATAATGACGCTCGCCGGTACGCGTTGCGGCGCGCCGTTGTGCGCCGTCAACCATCGAGGAGCAAGGTTCATGCGGAGATACCTACTGCCTTTCACGCTCGCCGCGGGCAAAGGTTCGCCCGGTCTCCACCTTTTTTCTTTTTGCCGCCCTTCGCCCTCATCTACTGGCCGATGGGTCTGAATCCGGACATCACCTATGACTTGGTCAAGGGCGCACGAGAGTAAGGGAAACAGGCCGTCGACGGCCGGCCCGCGCATCACACTGCACGACAGGGAACAGCTATGAAGACGTACTTTGCGGCAACGGCACTCCTGCTATCCCTCGTCGCTCCGTGGACCGGCGATGCGATGGCGGCTGACCGGCCGATGGAGCACCGCACCTACGTGGCGACCGTGGGGCAGGATGGCGTCCAGCGGATCGAGATGGTCGGTGGGGGTTATTACTATGATCCCGATCACATCGTCGTGAAGGTCGATGTCCCGGTGGAGATCACGATCCATAAGGAGAAGGGGTTCGTGCCCCACGACATCGCGATGGATGCCCCGGAAGCGGGCATGGAGTTCAAGGTCGACCTCGAGACGAGCCCGACCGTGATCCGCTTCACCCCCACGAAGACCGGCACCTTCCCGTTCGCCTGCACGAAAAAGCTGCTCTTTCTGAAGAGCCACAAGGACCATGGGATGAAGGGCGTCGTCGAGGTGGTTCCGTGACGGCTGCCAGGCCTCATCGAGGCCAGGGACGTTCAGTCCGGGCTCGGGCGGGAGAGGCGTGACGAGTGCGGTGCGGTGATCGTCGAGTAGCCGTCACGGGGATGGGCATCATCTCCTGCTTGGGACTGAGCAGGGGTGAGGTCGCCGAGGCGCTGCGCGAGGGGCGGAGCGGGGTTCGCCTGTTGCCGGAGCGACGAGAGCTCGGCTTTCAGAGCGCCTTGAGCGGCGTGATCGTCGGCTTCGACGAGCGGAGAGTCCTCGACCGAAAGCGACGCAAGACCCTGTCACAGTACGGGCTATGGGCGTGGGGCGCGGTGGAGCAGGCCCTCGTGCAGGCAGATATCGACCTCGAGACCCTGGTGGGTGATGAGCGCACCGGCCTCGTCTTCGGCAACGACTCCTCCGCAGCACCGACCGTGGAGCAGGTCGAGATGTTGCGTGCGGAAGGCGAGACCCGGGCGATCGGCAGCGGCCACATCTTCCAGATGCTCAACAGCACCATCACCCTCAACTTGAACACCATCTTGAAGGTTCGGGGCGCCTCCTGGACGGTCAGCAGTGCCTGTGCCAGCGGCGCCATGGCGGTGGGCCAGGGGGCGGAGCTGATCGCCACCGGGAGGCAGGAGCGGGTGATCTGCGGCGGTGCCCAGGAGATCTCATGGCAGGGCATGTGTAGCCTCGATGCCATCGGTGCCCTGTCGCGCCGGGAGTCCGCGCCACACGCGGCGTCGCGGCCCTTTGATCGCGATCGCGACGGCCTGGTGCCGAGCGGCGGGGCCGCCGCGGTGGTGCTCGAATCGATGGAGTCGGCCCACGCCCGCGGGGTCCAGGTGCTGGGAGAGATTTGCGGCTATCACACCACCTCCGATGGCGGCCACGTCTCCGTTCCCACCGGCGAGGGGCTGGAGCGGGCGATGCTCGGCGCGTTGCACGACGCGGGGGTGACTGCGGAGGACATCGATCTCGTCCTGGCCCATGCGACCTCGACGCCCGCGGGCGATCGCGTCGAGGCGGATGCCCTCCGGCGGATCTTCACGCTAGGTGACACGCCCGGACGGGGGCCCCTCGTGACGGCGGTCAAGGGGTTGACCGGCCATGAGTTCTGGATGGCCGGGGCGTCTCAGGTGGTCTACGGGCTGCTCATGGCCCACGGTCGGTTCGTGTCGGGCAACGTGAACCTCTCCTGCCCGGATCCCGCTGCGGAGTCCTTGCGCCTGCCACGGCAGGCGGTCGACCACCGGTGTCGGACGATGCTCTGCAACGCCGCCGGATTCGGGGGCACCAACGCCTCCCTGGTGGTCGGTGTCCCTTCGTGAAGGCCGATGTCGTCGTCATCGGCAGCGGCATCAGCGGGCTGACGGCGGCTGCCCTGCTGGCCAAGCGGGGTCGGCGGGTGGTGGTGGTCGAACGCCACAGGCAGGGGGCGGGCGGCGCCCTGAGGCGATTCACCCGGCGCGGCATCCCGTTTGACGTCGGCTTTCATTACACGGGGTGCCTCGGCCAGGGGGAGGTTCTGCGGGCGCTCTGGGAATACCTCGGGATCTGGCCACGCCTGGCGGTGGTGCCGTTCCCCGCCGAAGGCCACGACCGGATCACCATCCAACCCTCCGGGCGGGTCGTGCGGGGGTGGTTTTCCTACGACCGCCTGCGCGACGAGCTGCTGGCTCAGTTTCCGGCGGAGGCCCACGCAGTCGAGGTCTATCTCGATGCCCTCAGGACCATCTGTGCGGAGATCCCGTTTTACAATCTCGATCTCCCACTCACGCCGTTCCTGCACAGCCTGGTGATCTCCGGCGGTCGCTCCTTGGCGGAGTTCCTGGCCTCGGTGACCCGGGATCCAGAACTACAGGCGGTGTTGGCGGCGCCGGCCTTTCTCTATGGCGTCTCCCCGAGGAGGGCCAGCCTCGCTGTCCATGCCATGGTGGCCCATGGCTACCTCACCGGGGCCTATGCGGTGGACGGCGGCGGCCAGGCCATCGCCGATGCCTTCCTCGCCCGCCTGGCAGAGCTCGGCGCAGAGGTGAGGATCGGCCAGGAGGTCCTGGCCATCGAGGTGCAGGGTGCGGCTACCTCGGGGGTGGCCACCACCGACGGGATGATCCGCGCGGGCCAGGTGATCTACACCGGTCATCCGGGCGCCCTCCCGAGGATGGTCCCAGACGGCGTCTTCCGGCCGGCCTACCGTCGGCGCCTGTCGGAGCTTGCGGATACCTGCTCCATGTTCGTGGTGTTCGGGGCGGTCGAGGATCCCGCCAGCCTGGACGAGCTGACGTGGATCAACGAGTACGCCGTCGCCGCGGGTCTCGACCCCCTCGCGGTCGATTCCACCCGGCCGGACCACGGCTCGTTGATGCTGACCGCACCGGGCAAGCGAGGGGCAAGCTCCTCCTTTTCCGCAGCCGCGCGGGGGGCTATTCTCATGCGGCCGGCGGCATGGTCCGAAATCAGCCGTTTTGCCATCGCGGGTGGGGCGGCGGAGAGCTCGGCGTACCGGGAGTGGAAGGCCGCATCGGCAGAGAGGCTGTTGGAGCGGGCGAGGCGGCTATGGGGAGGCGCCACGAAGGGCATCACCGCCGTTGCGACGGGGAGCCCGGCGACCTTTCGCGACGAGCTCGGGACGTGTGGCGGAGGAGTCTACGGGGTGGAGCACAGCATGGAGCAGATTACCCCAGGTGCCAGGACCCGTTTGCCGGGGCTGTGGCTCGGGGGGCAGGGTACCCTGATGTGCGGATTGGTGGGGGCGTCCCTGTCCGCGCTCGTCACCGTCGGCGACATGGTCGGGTTGGAGCCCCTGTGGGATGAGGTGAGACGGTGTCGCTGAACCGCGTCGTGGTCACCGGCTGCGGGGCCGTGTCGCCCTTCGGCCTCGGCACGAAGGCGTTGCTGGAGGCCGTCTGGGAGGGACGGTCGGGGGTGCGATTGATGGAGGAATGGGCGGAGATCGGCGGGCTTCAGAGCCACCTCGCCGCGCCCGTGCCCTCCTTCGACGTCAAACCCCTCATCCCGCGCGCCCAGCGGCGAACCATGGGCAAGATGGCGATCTACGCCACCCTGGCCGCTCAGGAGGCGGCCTCGGACGCGGGTCTTTCGCCGGCGCTCCTGGGCTCCGGCGAGGTCGGCGTCGCCATCGGCTCCACGACCGGCAGCCCCGAAACCTACCAGCGCTTCTACGAAGGATTCCTGCCCGAGATGAGCGTCGAAGGGATGCGCTCGGGCATCTTCTTCCAGCTCATGGGGCATAGCTGCGCCGCCAATGTCTGTCTCGCCCTGGGCATCCGCGGAGAGCAATGGGCCCCCTCCAGCGCCTGCACCTCGGCGGCCCAGTCCATCGGCCTCGGCTTCCTGCTGGTGCAGGCTGGTCGTCAGCGCGCGATGTTGTGTGGCGGTGCAGACGAGGCCCACCCGTCGGTGACCATGGTCTTCGACGTCGTGGGCGCCGCGTCCCGGCGGCACGACCTGCCTATCTCCACCCCGCGGCCCTTTGATGCGAGGCGCGACGGGGTGGTGTGCGGCGGCGGCAGCGGTGTGCTGGTCCTGGAGAGCCTCGACTCGGCTGTGGAGCGCGGTGCACACATCTGCGGTGAAGTCCTGGGCTTCGGCCACGTCAACGACAGCGCGCACATCGCCAACCCCCACGAGTCCTCCATGGCGCGCGCCATGGGGAATGCCCTATCGGCCGCGGACATCTCTGCCGACGCGGTCGACTACGTGAACGCCCACGCGACCGGCACGGAGCAGGGTGACGTCGCGGAGGCAGCGGCGATCGGCAGCATCGTCGGCGGGGAGGTGCCGGTGAGCTCGCTCAAGGGCCACCTGGGGCACACCCTCGGGGCGGCCGGCGCATTGGAGACGATCGTGGTGCTGGAGATGCTGAAGCGGCAGCAGGTCATCCCCACCCTGCATCTCGATCACGTGGATCCGGGCTGCGCAGGCGTGTGTCTGCCCCGTAAGATAGAAGGGCGATCGTTGCAAACGGTGCTGAAGAACAATTTTGCCTTGGGCGGCGTCAACGCCGCGTTGGTCCTGAGGAGGTGGTCCGGATGATGTCCGATAGTGAGATCCGCGAGCGGGTGCGACAGGTCATGATCGACGAGTTCGAGCTGGAGGGGGACGGGCTTCGGCCGGAGGCGACCCTCTACGACGACCTCGGCCTGGACAGCCTCGACGCCGTCGACATGGTCGTCGCCCTGGAAAAGGCGTTTGCGGTCAAGCTGGCCAATCAGGAGGAGGTGCGCTCGGTCCGGACCCTGGGCGATGTGGTCGCCCTGATCGTCCGGTTGCAGGGGGAAATGGCGGCGGGTGGCAACGGTCAGGGATGAAGAAGCTCCTCCTCAACCTCTGGTTCTGGCCGGTGTTCGTCGCGCTCACGGCCATCGCCTTGTTGTCGGTGCCGATCCTCTACGCGGGCAACGCCGTCACGTTTCGCTACCCCGTCGCCCCTGCCGTCCGCATCGGCGTGCGCCTGTACGGCCGGGTGCTCATCCGGTCGCTGCAATGGGCCATCCCGGTCACCCTGATCGACCGTTCGGGCGGGGTTTCCCCGCCGGTGGTGTTCGTGGCCAACCACTGCTCATCCGCGGATCCCTACCTCTTCGGGATGCTGCCCCTGGAAATGGCGTTCGTCACCTCGTGGCCGTTCCGCATCCCGGTCTACAAGTGGATCATGGGATTGGCTGGATATCTGGACACGGCCGCTGGCTGGACGGAGATGCAGGGGAGGGGCGAGCAACTGCTCGCCGCGGGGTGCTCGCTGATCGTGTGGCCCGAAGGTCACCGCTCCCGGGACGGCCGGCTGCGGCGGTTTCGCAACGGTGCCTTCCGCCTCGCCGTCCAGACCGGGTGCCCGGTGGTGCCGGTGTGTATCTGCGGGACGGAGCGATTCTTGCCGCCGGGGCATCGCACCCTGAACCCGGCCGCGGTGAGGATGACCGTGTTGCCCACGATCGCCGTGCCGGACGCTGGCGGCAACGAGAAGGAAGCGGTCCGCACCCTGCGGGATCGGGCGTATGCCGCGATCCGCGATGAGTTGGTCGCGCAGGTGGGGGAGTCCGCGCCGCTCGCGATGTCACCGCCCGGATCGCGCGGGGGGCGCCGTGTGGCCGAGGTCGGCAACCGTGGATAGGCCGGCCTTCCTCGACCACGACTACTTTCCAGCGCAGGCGTTGCGCTGGCGCCGGGCGGGGCTGGACGCGGTCGCTCCCTGGCAGGCGCAGGCGCTGCGACGACACGTGCGCCACGCCGCTCGCAGCCCGTTCTACCGGGAGCGGTTGCAGCGGCTTGGTTGTGATCCCGACGCGATTACCAGCGTCGACGATCTGCGCACGCTCCCCCTGACGGCGCGGAGCGACCTGGAGACGGCCGGGTCTGGGCTCCACGCAACCCCTCCGGAGGCGTTCGCCGACATCACCCTCACCTCCGGGACGACCGGCGAGCCGGTGGTGGTGCCATACACGGCCCGCGACCTGGAGCGCCTCGCCTTCAACGAACAGGTGGCGTTCTGGGGGGCCGGGGTGCGACCGGGGGATCGTGTCCTGGTCTGCGTCACCCTCGATCGTTGCTTCGTCGCCGGGTTGGCCTACTACTCGGGTCTGGTACGGCTCGGTGCCAGCGCCATTCGCAGCGGCTTCGGACAGCCCGCCCGCCAGTGGGAGCTGATCCGGCGCTTGCAGCCGGTCGCGATCGTCGGCGTCCCCTCGTTTCTCGTCGAGCTGGCGCGCTGGGGAGAGGCCAACGGCTGCGACCCGCGGACGGCCGGGATCCGCCGGGTGGTCACCATCGGCGAGCCGGTTCGTATGCAGGATCACGGCTTGAGCCCGATCGGCCAGGCGCTGGCGGATCTCTGGGGGGCATCGGTCCACGCCTCGTACGCGTCGACCGAGCTGCAGACCTGTTTCTGCGAATGCCAGGCCACCTGTGGCGGGCACGTCCACCCGGAGCTCGCCCTGGTGGAGATCGTGGATGAGGCCGGGACCGTCCTGCCGCCCGGGGAGCCGGGTGAGGTGGTGGTCACGCCACTCGGGGTCGAGGCGTTGCCGCTGTTGCGTTTCCGCACCGGCGATGTGTCGCGTCTGTTCGTCGAGCCATGTCCGTGCGGCTGGAAGACACCGCGGCTCGGCCCGATCGAGGGTCGCCTGGCTCAGCGCCTGAAGTACCGTGGCACGACCCTCTACCCGGAGATGGTGTTGCGTGTCCTCCACGGCATGGACGAGGTGCAGGCCGCCTATCTGGAGGTGCGGAGCGCCGACGATCTAGCTGACGACCTCACCGTCGTCGTGGGCAGCGACAGCCCGGCCGTGACCGCGGACCAGGTGGCCGAGCGGTTGCAGGCGAATCTTCGGGTCCGGCCCAACGTCGTGGTGAAGGGGCGAGCGGAGGTCGTCGCCACGATGGAACTACCCGGCGAGCGAAAACCGCGGCGCTTCTTCGATATGCGCAGCTAACACCGAGCACGACAACCAGCGTACGCATCGGGGGCATTGTGCCGGCATCGACAGGGATCTCGCGCAGCAGACAGTGGATCGCCACGGTCGTGGTGCTCGCGCAACTCACGGCATGCGCCACCGTTCCCTATGTCCCCGGGCGTGGGATCGAACAGCCCGACACACTTCCGCTGCGGCCGGGGGAGGCGCAGATCGAGCGCGGGCGTCCCGCGCCCTTCCTGGACGGTCTCGGCCACTACGTCCTCTCCTTGCCGACCAAGCTGCTGCTGTGGAACTGGGACGTGGACAACCACAAGATCTCGCCGCAGACCGAGGAACGGATGGCGAAGTACCTGGCGGACAATGACCTCCACCAGGTCAAGGTGCGTCTGAACGAGTACGCGCCCGGGGCGGAGTGGCGGCGCCTGATCCACAACCGGGCGGTCAATGGGTTCTGGCGCTACACGATCGGCGCGTTGACCGTCAGCCTCTACACGATCTTGCCGGGCCGGGTCTTCGCCGGGTTGCTCGGCGGCGACCACTACAACCCCTACACCAACACGGTCCACCTCTACTCCGAACATCCCGCCATCGCCCTCCACGAGGCGGGCCATGCCAAGGATTTCGCGCGGCGCAAGTACAAGGGGGCGTACGGGGCCTTGCGGATCCTGCCCCTGGTGCCGCTCTATCAGGAGGGGTTGGCGACCGGCGACGCCATCGGCTACGACCACGACCTCGGCCTGAGCGATGCCGAGCGGGCCGACTACAAGCTCCTCTACCCGGCCTTCAGCACATACATCGCCGGCGAAGGTCTCCGCTGGGTCGGCACACCGTGGGCATATCCCATCGAGCTAGCCGTCGCCATCCCGGGCCACATCATCGGGCGCATCAAGGCGGCAGGGGTTGAGGATCAACCGGCCACGGAGGGGGAGGTGAGCGATCAGAGCGCCACCCTGCCCACGCCCAAGGACGAGATTGTCGAGCGCGTCCAATCCCCTCCGGAATCCGACCTGTTACCGGTCGCCATCAGACACTAGAGTGCTAGCCCCTGTGCCGTGTTTCGTGGAGAACGTGGCAGGGCGTCGACAAGGTGTTGCGAATGTCATTCCTGAGCGAGGCGATGGGTCGGCGATCCCGGTACCCGGTCGTGGTGACCGTGTGCGCGGCGTTGCTCTGCGTGGGCTGCGCGGCGTCGCAACTGGATTTCTCCCTCGCCAGCAACGATCCGGTCCAGCTCGGAGCGACAGACACGCGGCCGGTGGTCATCGGGGTCGATAACTTCGTCGACCTGCGGCCCCAGAAGCGGGGTAGCGACAACAAGAAGTGGATGGCGTTCATCCCTGGGGTCCTGTGGCTCGACATCGACTCGGATGTGCCGGAGATCTACACCGCATTCACCCCGTTCAACTCGCGACCGCTCGCGATGAATGTGGCGCGCTCGATCGCCCAGGACATCCGCCAATCGGGCCTCTTCGAGTCCGTGCTCTTCCTTCCCGAGGACCCCTACCAGGAGACGGGCTATCGGCTGGAAGGGGTCTTGCGCCGCACCTTTGTCCACGAGCGCGGCTACTACTACGGCTCCAGCATCTATGCGTGGCTCACCCGGGTCTTCGGCTTGCCGTACGTCTCGTACACGGTGGTGTTGGAGGTCGATCTCCGCCTGCGCTCCATGGCGACGGGGGAGGTGGTCTGGAGCGGGCAGATCGCGGGCGAGCGGAAGGACAAGTACCACAACGTCTATGGCGTGGCCCACGGTCGCGAGGGGAAGCACCTCATCGCCTACAACTTCTCCAAGATCATCGGCGAGGCCTTACCGCGCATCCTGCAAGGCCTGACCCAGGCCGTCGACGAAGGGTGAGATGGTGACCGGGGGAGGGACGCAGGCATCGGGTCCCGTGACCGACGGTGGGGTGGACGCTCTCGGTCCGCTGGCGTCCAGCCCCCCGCCGCGCTGGGGACGGATGGATCGGATCAGCCGCGTGGCGGTGGTCGCGGTCGCGCGTCTGTTGCTGGACCGCGGAGTGATCACGCCGGATCGGGCGAGGGTACCGGACGGGGCGACGATCGGCCTCATCGCGGGCAGCCACTACGGATCGCTCGCCACCGACCTCGCCTATTGCGCCCCGCTCCCCCATGCTCCGGCCCTCGTCAGCCCGACCCTGTTCAGTTACACCCTGGCCAACATCGCCCTGGCGGAGGCGGCCAGCTACCTGGCGTTGCGCGGTCCCGTGTACTCCCTCTACTGCCCGAGCGACCCCCTGCGTAGCGCGGTGGAAGAGGCCGAGCGGTGGTTGACCCACTCACCTGGCATCGACGCGATCGTGGCCGGTGAGCTGGACCTCCCGCCCGGTGGCACGCCGATCGCCCGGTTTCAGCTCGTGGACCGACCGTAGTGGGCATCCACTGCCTGTTGATCTCGACCAACCAGGTGACCGTTCCGTATCCGGTCTACCCGTTGGGGATCGCCCATCTGGTCGGCGCCCTTCAGGCCGGGGGGCATACGGCGACCCATGTGGACCTGATGGCCCATGGTGGCCTCGCGGCCCTCGGCGAGCAGGTGGCCAACGCCTCCCCTGACCTGGTCGGCCTCTCCCTGCGCAACCTCGACATGGTGGACAGCACCGTCCCCGACACCTTTCTCGCCGAGTTCGCCGCGGTCATGGAGGTGGTCCGCGGCGGCTGCGCAGCGCCGGTCGTGCTGGGGGGGCCCGCCTTCTCCCTGATGCCCGAAGAGATCCGGGAGCGCCTCGGCGCGGAGTACGGCATCGCCGGGGAGGGCGAGAGCCTGCTGCCGTGGCTCGCCGACCGGGTGGCGGAGGGTGCGCCGCCGCCGCCGTGCGTCCTCACCGGCCCCCCCGCGCCGGACCCCTGGCGCGGGGTCGTCTATGACCGGACCGCCGCCGCCTACTACCTGCGGCGCGGGGGGATGCTCAACATCCAGACCAAACGCGGCTGCCCGTTCGGCTGCGACTACTGCTCGTACCCCCACCTGGAGGGTCACGGCCTGCGCTTGCGTGCGCCCGAGGCCGTGGCGGAGGAGGTCGCCCGCGTCAGCCGGGAGCTCGGCGCGCGTTACATCTTCTTCACGGACGCCGTGTTCAACGACCCGGCCGGCCACTACCTGGAGGTGGCCGAGGCCCTGGTGCGTGCCGGCAACCGGACGCCGTGGTGTGCCTTCTTTCGCCCGTCGAACCTCACCTCGGAGGCGATCGCGCTGATGAAGCGTGCTGGATTGGCGGCCATGGAGCTCGGCAGCGACGCGGCGACGGACGAGACCCTCGCCGGCCTGCACAAGGGGTTCGACTTCGCCGAGGTGATCGCCACCAACGAGGCGGCGCGCAAGGCGGCGGTGCCGTGCGCCCACTTCCTGATCTTCGGCGGTCCCGGGGAAGACGAGGCGACGCTGCGCGAGGGGCTTAGGAACGTCGAGCGCCTCGCCGAGACCGTGGTCTTCGCGTTCGCCGGGATCCGCATCCTGCCCCACACGGCGATCCACCGGCGGGCGCTGGCCGAAGGGGTGGTCGGGCGCGACCAGTCGTTGTTGACCCCGGCCTACTACTTCTCCCCGGCGATCGACCCGATGCGCCTCGATGCGACGGTCCGCGCGGCGTGGGCGAACCATGTGGACCGGATCTACCCGTGCTCCGCGGTACAGGGGCGGATCGACTACCTCCACGCGCAGGGGTATGTCGGCCCCTTGTGGGACCTGATGCACCCGCAGCGAGTGGTGAGATGAGCGGCGCGGCCCCCCCCAAGACCCTGGTGGTGATCCCGGTCTACAACCACGGCGAGACCCTGCGCGACGTGGTGACCCGGAGCCTCGCGGCGGGCTGGCCGGTGCTGGTGGTCGATGACGGCAGCGACGACGGCGGCCCCGAGCGCCTCGCCGACCTCCCTTGCCAGGTTCACCGCCTGGCGCGCAATCAGGGCAAGGGGGCGGCGATCCTGGCCGGCGCCCGGATTGCCCGGGAGTGGGGATACGACGCGATCGTGACCATGGATGCCGATGGTCAGCTCGACCCGGCGGATGCCCACCGGCTGGTCGAGGAGGCACGGCACGCCTGGCCGGCCGTGATCGTCGGGGCGCGCCAGATGGATCGGGACAACGCCCCTGCCAGCAGCCTCTTCGGCCGCAAGTTCTCCAACTTCTGGGTGCAACTGGAGTGCGGCCAGGAGCTTCCCGATACCCAGAGCGGATTTCGCCTCTACCCGGTCGACCACCTGCTGCGCCTGGCGGTGCGCGCCCGGCGGTTCGACTTCGAGGTCGAGGTGCTGGTACGGGCGGCCTGGGCGGGCATCCCGATCCGGTCGGTGCCCGTGTCGGTCCACTACCCGGACGGCGAGCGGCGCAACTCCCACTTTCACCAGGGCAAGGACAACGCGCGGCTGACCCTCCTCCATACGCGGCTGGTCACCCGAGCCCTCGTGCCGTGGCCGCACCGGCGCATCGTGCCACGGACTGCGGTGCCGGCCGAGGCGGCGACCCTGCGCCACCCGGTGCGTCTCATCCGGCGACTGAGCCGGGAGCACGTCTCGCCGGCGCAACTGGCGGGAGCAGCGTGGCTGGGGATCTTTCTCGGGGCCCTGCCGTTGCTCGCCGTCCACACCATCGTCATCCTGTACGTCGCCCACCGGCTCCACCTGAACAAGATCGCGGCGGTGGCCGCGAGTCAGATCTGTGCCCCGCCGGTCGTGCCGGTGGTGTGCGTCGAGGCCGGCCATTTCCTGCGCACGGGCCGTTTCCTGGTCGAGCCCTCCTGGGAGGTTCTGGTGGTGCAGTTCCCGTACCGCCTGTGGGAGTGGGCCCTGGGCTCGCTGATCGTCGGCCCGCTGCTCGGCCTGATCGGCGCGGCCATCGCCTACCTCCTGGCGCGACGCTTCCAGGGTAACCGCATGGCGCGCGGCGAGGCCGTGGCGCGGAGCCTTTCGGAGTAGTGGCGAGGCCCCTCACGGCCGGTCGATCGCGATGGCAGATGGATCTTCTTCTGGTCCCCAGTCCCGGGTGGTCCCGGGAGAAGACCCGCCGGTGATGCCCGATGCGACCAGGAAGCTGCGCCGGGCGGGCGAGGCCCTGGGCCACCAGATCTTCTACCTCACCCTGCGCCTCACCGGGCAGCGCGGGGCGTACGCCCTGCTGGTCCCGGTGGTGGGGACCTACACCCTGTTCAGCCGCCACATTCACCGCGTGACGGCGCCCTATGTACGCCGGCGCTTCCCGGACTACGGGCGCCTGCGGCGGTGGCTGGCGACGTTCCGGATCGTCCACTCCTTCGGCCAGGTGCTGGTCGACCGGGCGTGGCTCGGCCTGGACGAGGGGGCGCAGCTCGGTGGCACGATCGAGGGGGTCGAGCGGCTCAGGGAGCTGGTCGCGCGCGGTGACGGCCTGGTGCTGTTGATCGCCCATGTCGGCAACTGGCAGGCCGCCCTCGGCCACCTCCCGGATCTCGGAGTCCAGGTCCACGCCCTGATGGAATACCGGGAGGAGCAGGTGGCCAAGCACTTCTTTGACCTGCGGGAGACGCCCTTCCCCCTCGCCATCATCAACACCGACGGCTTCCTCGGCGGGGCCGTCGAGGCGAGCGCGGCGCTACGGCGTGGCGAGATCCTCACGGTCATGGGAGACCGGTTCATCAAGGGGCGCTCGGCGACGGCGGATCTGCTCGGTGCAACCGTGCGATTGCCGACCGCCGCGTTCACCCTGGCGGCGTCGACCGGTGCCCCCGTGGCAGTGCTGCTCTCGGCCAAGACGGCCAGGCGCCGCTATGTCCTGCGGGTATGGGACGTGATCGAGACCCGCGACGTGGCGCGGGCGGACCGCGAGGCGGCGTGCGGCGCGGGGGTGCGTCGGTTCGCGCGGAGTCTGGAGGAGTACCTACAGAAATATCCCTACCAGTGGTATAACTTTTTCGATTTCTGGCGCCAGTAGGGCAGGCGTTTGATCAGCACGGTCGCGGATCGCAACCTGGCGCCGGCCCGTCGGGCGGCGGTGGCAGGGGGGCGGTTCGCGGATTCTGGGAACCCACGTTCGGAGAGAAGGTCAGGCATGGAAGAGATCAAGCAACGGCTGAAGCAGATGATCATCGAGGACCTCAAGCTGCCGGACCTTCGCCCGCAGGATATCGACGACGACGCCCCGCTGTTCGAGGACGGGCTGGGGCTCGATTCCCTCGATGCGGTGGAGCTGGTGGTGTTGATTCAAAAGCACTTCGGTGTGCAGATCGCGGACATGGAAGAGGGCCGGGAGGCATTCCAGTCGATCGCGGCCCTGGCGCGGTTCGTCGAGACGCGGCGCTCCGAGGCCGTGAATTGACCCGACCGCAGCGGGTCGCGGTCACCGGGATGGGGTGTATCTCGGCCGCCGCGCCCGATCTCCGCGGCCATGCCGCGGTTCTGGAGCGCCCGGCCGTACACTGTGCCCCGGTCCCGGCGTGGCTCTTTCCCACGACCCTGCCGTGGCCGGTCTTCGCGGCGGCGCCCGATCCGGTCTCGCCGGCGGCCCGCGACCTGCTGGCGTCGGCCGGAGAGGATTGGGCGCCTAGCCGGACCGTGCGGCTTGCGGCCACGGCCCTCGCCGAGGCGCTGGAGATGGCCGAGCTGGACCGCCGGGCGCTGGCGAGCCGGCGGGTCGGCGTCGTGATGGGAACCACGGTGGGCTGCACCTTCAACGACGAGGCCTACTACCTGGCGTGGCGTGGCGGAGGGCGGCCGGACCTGGCCCCGGTCACCCGCTACCTGAGCGGCAACCTCGCGGCCGCGGTCCATGCGCTGCTCGGCACCCATGGGCCGGCGGCGGTGGTCACCAACGCGTGCGCGTCGGGGAGCGACGCCATCGGCCTCGGCCGGGAGTGGATCGCCGCCGGCCGCTGTGACCTGGTCATCGCCGGCGGCGCCGACGAGCTATCGCGGGTCGCGTACAACGGTTTCGCGAGCCTGCAGCTCGCCGATGCCGGGCCGTGTCGGCCCTTCGATGGCGAGCGCCGCGGCCTGAATCTCGGCGAGGGGGCCGGGATCGTCATCCTCGAGTCGGCCCAGCAGGCGGGCGCACGGGGGGTCGAGCCACTGGGCTGGGTGCGCGGCTACGGTGCCGCCGCCGATGCCTGGCACCCCACCGCACCCCATCCGGAGGCCCGCGGCCTGCGGCATGCGCTCGACCGGGCCCTCGCCGATGCCGGCACGGCGCCGGTCGAGATCGCCCTGGTGAATGCGCACGGCACCGCGACCCCCGCCAACGACCTCGCCGAGGCGCGGGCCCTCGCCGCCACCCTGCCGTTGACGACCCCGGTGGTCTCGACCAAGGGCATGACCGGCCACACCCTGGGGGCTGCCGGTGCCATCGAGGCGATCCTCACCCTCCTCGCCCTGGGTCGCGGCGAGACCTGCGGCACGGTCGGCTGCGGTCGCGCGGATCCCGAGCTCCCCTTCCCCCCGCTACCCGAGGCGGCGCACGCACCCCTCGCCGGCCGGCTCGGGATCTCCCAGTCCCTGGCCTTCGGCGGTTGTAACGCCGCCCTGGTGCTGGAGGCCGCGGCGTGAGCGCGGCGGTCGCGGTGAGCGCCGCCGAGATGATCGTCGGGGGCGACTGCCCGCCCCTCCCGGCGACCCTCGCGCGCGCCCTGCGCCGGGCCGACGACCTGACCATTCTGGCCATCACCGCGGCCCACGCGGCGTTGCAGCGCGCCCCACAGCGGCCCGTGGCGCCGGCGGCGAGGGGCCTCTTCGTGGGGATGGTCCACGGCCCGATCGAGACCAACTTCCGCTATCTCGATTCCCTCGTCGACGACGGCGAGGGGCAGTCGTCGCCCACCCTGTTCTCCCACTCGGTGCACAACGCCGTGGCCGGCTACGTGGCGCGGCTATTCGATTGCCAGGGGCCCTCCCTGACCGTCACGACCTTCACCTGGCCCTTCCTCATCGCCCTGGACGAGGCGCGGCGGGCGATCGCGACCGGACGTGCGGAGCGCGCCCTGGCGATCGCCGTGGAGACGAGCTGCCCGGTGCTGGAGGAGGCGCGCCGGCGGACCGCCGCGGGTGACGGTGAGCCCTGGCTGCCGGCGGCGGTCGCCTGGGTGCTGGAGGCGGTGGCCGAGGGCGAGGCCTCCGGGCCCATCCTCACCGAGATCGAGGTCAGCGAAGCCCCTTGTCATCCGCAGGCGCTTCTCACAAGGTCCGGGGAAACGCGCTCCGGACCCCTATTGGACGCGACGGACCAGCAGCCGCTGGGCGTGGCCCTCGCCCTCACCCGCGCCCTCGGCCGGGTAGGGGAGATCGCCCCCGGCGCCCTCCGCTGGGGCCTCGCGGCGCCCGGTGCTCAGGCAACCCTAGCGATCGATACGCGACCTGGACGGCGAGGGGACCGATGATGGCCGGCGACGCGCGCACCGTATTGATCACCGGCGCCAGCAGGGGGATCGGCGCCGCCATCGCCACGCGGTTGGCCCGTTCGGGTCACGACATCTGGTTGAACTACCACAGCAACCACGAGGCCGCCGGGGCGGTCAAGGCGGCCGTGGAGGGCGTAGGGCGCTCGTGCACCCTCGTGCCGTTCGACGTCGGAGACGAGTCCGCGGTCGAAGGGGCGCTGGCCCCCCTCCTGGAGGAGCGGGTCCCCTACGCCGTCGTGCACAATGCCGGCACGGCCCGGGACGTGGTCCTCGGGATGATGACCACCGCCGAGTGGGATGCGGTCATGAACGTCCATCTGCGTGGCTTCTTCCTGGTCACCCGCATCGTGCTCCGGGCCATGCTCCCGAGGCGCGAGGGGCGGATCGTCGCCGTGGCCTCGGTCTCCGGCGAGGCGGGCCAGGCCGGCCAGGTCAACTACTCGGCGGCGAAGGCGGGATTGATCGGCGCGTGCAAGGCCCTGGCGCGGGAGGTGGCGCGGCGCAACATCCTGGTCAACGTGGTATCCCCGGGGCTGATCGACACCGAGATGACCGCCGACCTGCCGGTGGACCGGCTGCTTCCCCACATCCCGTTGGGTAGAATCGGCCGGCCCGACGAGGTGGCCGGGGTCGTCGACTTCCTCCTGGGGGACGCCGGCACCTACGTCACCGGCCAGGTGATCGGGGTCAACGGCGGGCTCTACATGTGACCTGAGGTGAGCGTGTGATGAACGACAAGAAGAGCATCCTCCTGGTCCATCCCCTGGGGGAGAACTGGGTCCCGGGGGAGCGGGACATGTCCCGCATCGCCAACATCATGCCGCCCCTGGGGCTGTGCAGTCTCGCCGCGTGGGTGGAGCAACACGGCCACCACGCCGCGATCCACGACTGCTACGCCTTTCCCATGCAGGATCAACGGCTCGTCGATCAGGTGCGCACCACGCGGCCCGACTACCTGGGGATCACCGCCACCACCTCCAGCTTCCTGGACGGCGTACGGATCGCCCACATGGCCAAGGAGGTCCATCCGGCCATCAAGGTGGTGTTCGGCGGCGCACACCTCTCCGCCATGGGCGAACGGGCGCTCGCCGACTTCCCGGTGATCGACTACGGGGTGCTCGGCGAGGGGGAGGAGACCCTCCTGGCCCTCATGGAGAGCGGCGGTGAGGGGTTGGCGGCGATCCCCGGCCTGCTGTACCGGGAGAACGGCGCGGTGATCTCCACCGGCTTTCGCCGCAAGGCCGAGCTCATCGACCTCGATACCCTGCCGTTTCCCGCCTACCACAAGCTCGCGGGCTTCCCGGGCGCCTACAAGCTGCCGATCTTCAATTACCCGAAGGCCCCCGCCACGACGGTCGTATCGAGCCGCGGCTGTCCCTACCAGTGCTCCTATTGCGACCGCACCGTGTTCCAGCGCTCCTACCGGTTCAACTCCCCGGAGTACATGTTCGCGCAGGTGGAGCATTTGCACCGGGAGTACGGCGTGCGCCACATCAACTTCTACGACGACCTGTTCACCCTCCACAAGGAGCGGGTCGTCGCGTTCTGCGAGCGGATGATCCGCAGCGGCCTGCACGTGAGCTTTAACTGCGCCGCACGCGCCGAGCACGTCGACCTGGAGCTGCTGCGTCTGATGAAGCGGGCCGGCTGCTGGATGATGAGCCTCGGGATCGAGACCGGCGACCCGGAGCTGCTCCAGCGCCACCGCTCCAACTCGGACGTGGAGATGATCCGCGCGACCGTGGAGACCATCCGCCGGGCCGGGATCCGCACCAAGGGGCTGTTCATCGTCGGCCTGCCCGGGGAGTCGGAGCAGAGCCTCGACAAGAGCATCGGCTACGCCCTCGACCTGCCGCTGGATGACCTGAACGTGGCGAAGTTCACGCCGTTCATGGGCAGCCCCGCCTATGCCACCGTCCGCGACTTCGGCAGCTTCGACGAGCGCTGGGAGCTGATGAACTGCACCAACTTCGTGTTCATCCCGAACGGCTTCACCAAGGAGCGGCTGGAGGAGCGCTACCACGAGTTCTACCGCCGGTTCTTCGAACGCCCGCAGGTCCTCCTCGGCTATGTGAAGATGCTCTGGCGATCCCCCAATAGCTGGGTGCGGTTCATCGCCGATCTCGGGGCGTTCCTCAGCGTCCGGCACGCCTACAGCGCACCGCCGAGGCGCCAGCGCGCGGCGGCCGAGGTGGCGGCGCTGGCATCGGGCTCCGTACCACCGGCGGGCAAGGCGTGATCGAGCTCGACGGCCATTCCGTGACCCTCGACGACGTGTGGCGCGCGGCCACGCGCGGCGCAGAGTGTTGCCTCGCGCCGGCGGCGTTGCCGGCGATGCGCGAGAGCCGCGCGCTGGTGGAGAGCCTGGCGGAGGAGCCGCGGGCGATCTACGGCATCAACACCGGCTTCGGCCCGTTGAGTGGCGCGCGGGTGGCGCCGGGCGACCTCGCCAAACACCAGGTCAACCTCCTCCACCACCTGTCCGTGGGCCAGGGCGAGCTGTTCTCCGACGACGAGACTCGCGCCATCATGGTCGTGCGGGCGAATGCCCTGGCGCGGGGTTTTTCCGGGATCCGCGAGGAGGTGGTCGCGCTCCTGCTGGCGGCGAAGAACCGGGATCTCTTGCCGGAGATCCCCAGCGAAGGGTCGGTGGGGGCGAGCGGCGACCTGGTGCCCCTGGCCCACATGAGTCGCCTGCTCATCGGCCAGGGCCACGCGCGCTTGCGCGGCGAGCGCATGGCGGCGGCGGAGGCCTTGCGGGCCTGCGGCCTGGCGCCGGTGGAGCTGCAATGCAAGGAGGCCCTCGCCCTGGTGAACGGCACCTCGGTGATGACCGGTCTCATGGCCCTGGCCACCCGTGAGGCGGCGACGTTGTTGAGCTGGGCGGAGTTTCTCAGCGCCTGTCTGATCCAGGCCCTGTACGCCGCACCCGAGGTCCTGTGCGCGCAGCTCCACCGCGCCCGCGGCCACCGCGGGCAATTCCTCGTCGCGGAGCGCATCGCCTCCTATCTGCGTACCCACCCGGAGTACGACCGGGAGATCGAGGAGCACCACTGGGGCTCGCGGCCGCGTCCCCTCGATGCCGGGGTGGAGGTCCAGGACCCCTACTCGGTGCGCTGCGCGCCCCAGATCCTGGGGGCGTTCCAGGACGCCCACTGGCACGTGGAGCAGGTGGTGACCCGCGAGGTCAACGCCACCACGGATAACCCGCTGTTCTTCGCCGACACCGGCACCGTGATCCATGGCGGCAACTTCTACGGCCAGCACGTCGCCATGGTCGCCGACTACCTGCGCATCGGCCTGATCAAGCTCGCCCTGCTCCTCGACCGGCAGCTCGAGCGCCTGGTGAACTGGCGCTACAACACCGGCTACCCGCCCTTCCTGAGCGGCGGGGACATCGGCGTGAACTCCGGGATGGCCGGCTGCCAGCTCCTCGCCACCTCGCTCGCCGCCGAGGCCCGCTGCCTCGCCACCCCCGGCTCCGTCCAGACCATCCCCACCAACGCCAACAACCAGGATGTGGTGAGCATGGGGACCACGGCGGCGAAGATGACGCGACGGGTCCTGCCCATGGTGTGGAAGCTCCTCGCCATCGAGTCCCTGGCCCTGGTCCAGGCGGCCGACCTGCAGCAGGCGGATGGCGTCATGGGCGCGGCGTACCAGACCCTGCACGGGCTGGTGCGCACCGTCTCCGATCCCCTGGGGGAGGACCGCCCGCTGTTCGAGGACATCGAGCGGGTCACCGCCCTGCTGCAATCGCCTGCCGCGCAGGAGGCGTGTCTGGCACCGCGACCCGAGAGCCCCGTGGCCATCGAGTAGTGTCCGTCCCGGGTGCTCAGCCCACCCGGCAGTCGCCGCGGCCCATCCCAGCCAGGTCATGGCCCCTACCCCCTATCACCGTCTCGCCGTCCCGCTGGCCGCCGCGACCATGGTGGTCGCCGCGCTGGCCATCACCGTGGCCTGTCGCTTGGCCCTCTCCTTGGATTCACCGCTGCACACCCTGCGCTACCCGGAAAAGGAGCGGCCATGCGATCACCTCCTGGTCCTGCTTCCCGGCCGCGGGAGCACGGCAGCGGATTTCGCGAAGCAGGGGCTGGTCCAGGCGGTGCGCGACGCGGGGCTGGCGGTCGACATGGTCGCGGCGGACGCGCGCCTGGGTCATTACTTCGGCGGCCGGGTGGTGACCATGCTGGAGCGGGATGTGATCGATCCCGCCAGGGAGGCGGGCTATCGGGACATCTGGCTGGCGGGCATCTCACTCGGTGGCCTCGGGGCATTGCTCTACACCCAACAGCACCCGCACGACATCGCCGGAGTCATCCTCCTCTCGCCCTATCTGGGGGATCCACCCGTGATCGACGAGATCCGCCAGGCGGGTGGGGTGCGACGATGGACCCCAGGCGAGATCGGCGAGGTCGACTACCAGCGGCGTCTCTGGGTGTGGCTGAAGGAGGTCTCCGCGACCCCCGAGGCGTTCCCGCCGATCTTCCTGGGCTTCGGTCGGCAGGATCGGTTCGCCGACGCCCACACGCTGCTCGCGGAGGCCCTGCCCCGCGGGCGGGTGTTCGCCACCGACGGCGGCCACGACTGGCCCACCTGGCGCCCCCTGTGGGGGACCATCCTCGCCCATGCCGATCTTCCCCGGCGACACCACGGGCGCTGGGAGGCGCGACCGTGAACGGCCCGCTCCACCCGCCGGTGCCGGAGCTACCCTGCGCCGCGCAGCGTCTGGTCCCCCACCGCCCGCCGATGCTCCTCGTGCACCGCCTCCTCGACAAGCAGGACGATCACGCCGCCGTCGAGGCGATCGCGCCCGAGGAGGGGATCTTCGTCGACCCGGCCCGCGGCATCACGCCAGAGTATTTCGTCGAGGTCATCGCCCAGGCCATGGCGGCGGCGAGCGGCTTCGATGCCCTGGAGAAGGGTACGCCGCCCTCCGGCGGCTTCCTGGTGGGGATCGACGAGTGCCGCTGGCATGGCTCCGCGGAGGGTGGGGAGACGCTGCGCATCGAGCTGGAGAAGCGCTTTCAGTTCGAGGCGGTGACGGTGATGGCGGGGCGGGTCCTCGGCCGCGGCGGGTGCCTGGCGACCGCCACGGTGAAGGTCTGGGAGACGGACCAGGCATGATCGGACGGGGTCGTTGGCGATGGCTCGCCGCCGGGATCGCCACCCTCGCGATCCTGGTGGCCCTTCCGTCGCGGGCGACGGCCGCCGACCTCGCATCGCTGTTGGCGTCGATCGCGGCGCGCTCGGCCGGCGTGAAGACCCTCGCCTGCACGGTCCGCCAGGAGCGCCACCTGAAGGTCCTCTCCAAGCCGGTCCTCTTCACGGGGCAGCTCACCGTGGAGAAGCCCGACCGGCTACGCCTGGAGCTCACGGCCCCGATCCCGTCGGTGTTTCTCCTCGACGGCAGCCACGGGACCCATTGCAGCGGCGACGGGGAACCGCGGCGCTTCGACCTCGGCGCCGATCCGGCCATGGCGGCGATGGGCCGGCAGATGACGAGCTGGATGGCCGGGGACTACGCCGCGCTCCAGGACCGTTACGAGATGGTGGCGGTGGAGCCGGGACCGGGAGTGGTCATGACCCCGCGCGATCCCGGGGTCGCCCGGGTGATCGCCCGCCTGGAGGTCTTGTTCGAACCCGAGACCCTGCACCCGCGACGGCTGGAGATCGTCGAGCCGGGCGGCGATCGGACGGTGATCTGGTTCACCGGCATCGTCGTCAACGGCGCGGTGGACCAGCGCGTGTTCAGCGAGTGCCACCCGGCGTGATCGCTCCACAGATCTCACGGAAGAGTGCCTTCCGCTGGGCGGTGGTGTTGCTTGCGGTGGCCGCCGCCAGCCTCTTCGCCCGGGGGATCGAGGTGCGCGAGGACGCGCTGGACCTCCTCCCCAGCGAGGCGGTCCGGCACGACACCCGGGCCTTGCAGCGCCTGGGGGTGGTGGACCGGGTCTTCGTGAGCCTGGAGGCGCAAGCCGACCCGGGCGAGCCGGCGAGCGAGGGGCCACCGGCGCGCCTCCTGCAGAGTTGCGAGCGCCTCGGCCGCGCCCTCTCCCGCAGCCCGCACTTCAGCGAAGTGGTCTATCGTTTCCCCGACGCCACCGCCCTCCTCGACCAGCTCTGGTCCCATCTCCCCGTGTTGATGTCCGCGGCGGACCTCCAGCAATTAGAGCCGCGGCTCACCGCGGAGGCGGTCCGCAAGGCCTTGACCGAGGACTTCCTGCTCCTGACCTCGCCGGCCGGGCTGCTCTTGAAGGAGCAGATCCTGCGCGACCCCCTCGCCATGGCCCCGCCGTTGCTCCACCGCCTCCGCGTGCTGCAGGGCGACGGCGCGGTCACCCTGCGCGACGGCTTCCTCACCAATCGGGCGGGCGACGCCTGTCTCCTGTGGGCACGTAGCGCGGCGCCGCTGACCGACTCCTTCGTCGCCGAGGAGGTGGCGGCGGTGCTGAACCAGGCCGCGGACGAGAGCCTCCTGCCGGGGGTGACCATGACGGTCGTGGGCTCCCTCCCGCACACCCTGAGCAACGCGCATCTCGTCCGACACGACCTGGGGCGGCTGCTGCCGGTGGCGGTGGTCGCCCTTGTGGTCCTGCTGCTCGGCGTCCTGCGCGACCTGCGGGCGGTGCTGGTGGTCGCCGTCCCGTTCCTCGCCATCCCCATCGCCATTGCCCTGCTGCGCGTCTTCTACCATCAGGTGAGCGCGATCTCCCTGGGCTTCGGCATCGCCCTGCTCGGGATCTGCGTCGACTTCGCCCTGCACCTCTTCATGGCCCTGTCCCGGGAGCCGACCGCCGCGGCCCTGGCGCGCCTGCGGCGACCGGTGGCGCTGGCGGCGACGACCACCGTCGGGGTGTTCGCGGTGCTGCTCCTGTCGGACGTGCCCGTCCACCGCCAGATGGCCGTGCTCGCCGCCGGCGGGATGTCGGCGGCCGTGGCCATCACCTGGTGGCTGGTGCCGACCCTGGTCGGGGGCGGGGGGGCGCCAACTCGCGAGCGACGGTCGCGCGGCTTTGTCCTGCGTACGGGATGGGGGGGCGTGCGGCTCGCCGGCTGGGGCGCCTGCCTCCTCCTGGGGCTGTGGGCGTGGCCCCACCTCCACTACAACGGCGATCTGAAGACCTTCGACCATCCCACGCCGGAGATCCAACGGGACGAGGCACGCTTCCATGCCCAATGGGAAACCTCCGGCGATCGCGCCTTCCTCCTCGCCCGCGGGCGGGACCTGCCGGCGGCCCTGGACGTCAACGACGAGGTCTATGCGGCCCTCCGCTCCCGGGGGGTCAGCGACGCGCAGAGCGTCGCCCCACTCCTGCCCGGGCCGCGCGTTCAGGCCCGCCACCGCGACGCATGGCGGGTCTTCTGGGGGGCGCGGCGGGCGCAGCTCACCGCCGACCTCGAGGGCGCCGCGCGGGAGCTGGGATTCGCCCCCGACGCCTTCGCCCCGTTCCTCGCCTGGCTGGAGGCCGAGGCGCCGCCGCTGGAGCCCCGGTCGCTCCTGGCGAGTCCCCTCGCGCCGCTGCTCGGGTCGCTGGTGAGCCCGGCGACGGGCGACGGAGGCCCGGCCCTGGTGGCGACCATGGTGCGCGACGCCGCCATCGCCGGCGACGAGGCGGCGGCCCTGGAGGCGACGATCGACGGCGTGCGCGTGGTCTCCGCGTCGCGCTGGCGACACGACGTCGAGGCCCTGCTCAAGAGCAACTCCCTGCGCCTCTCCCTGACGGCGGGCGCGTTGACCCTCTTTCTCCTGGCCCTTGCCCTGCGCCGGCCCCGGCCGGTCATGGCCGCCAGCGCCCCGGTCTTGTCCGCCGTGGCCGCAATCGGCCTGTTCGGTTGGGCGACCGGCGGTGAGATCAACCCGCTGCACGTCCTCATGGGGGTGATGGTGATCGGCCTGAGCGTCGACTACGGGGTGTTCATCGTCTCGGCCGCCGAGGGCACCGACTCCGGGACGACCTTCCTCGCGGTCACCCTGTGCGCCGCCAGCACCATGACCGGCTTCGGGGTCCTCGCCCTCGCCGACCATCCCGCCCTGTACACCCTCGGCACCACCGTACTGGCGGGGATCGGCGCTGCCTGGGTCACCGCGTTGTGGATCACCCCGCTGCTCCTGGGGGCGGGCCGGGGGGATGCGTGAGACGCGGCGCGTACCTGGTCGCGGTGGTCCTCGTGCTGTCGATGAGCGCCGCGTGTGGCGGCCTCCGTCACCGGGAGAGCGCATTGCCGCCGAGCGGTGTGAGTCTCCCCCCGGAGGGGCTGTGGCGGG
>Ga0210124_1000164_pt1 | contig 38890 bp, 35 predicted proteins | sample Muzzi_PWC_D2_FD_185554 | JGI IMG/M metagenome (GOLD analysis project Ga0210124, IMG submission 185554) | Wetland microbial communities from San Francisco Bay, California, USA, that impact long-term carbon sequestration - Muzzi_PWC_D2 (SPAdes) | ecosystem: Environmental > Aquatic > Marine >...
TTCTCTGCCAGCGACTTCATCCCCGAGGTCACCGACTACGTCGGCGCCACCTCCTTCCTGCCCGTCGCGCAGAAATCCGACGTCTGCCTCTTTATCTGACAGCGCGGAACGGGACAAACCGGCAGGACGCGCTTGCCCGCGCGCGTACGGAATCGAGGGAGCCCTCAGGCGGCGCGGTCGAGGTGCACCGTATCGGGCAGCGTGATCTGCATCTCCACGGGCAGGTGATCGGAGAGCGAGAAATTCAGCGCCCCGACGTGGTCCACCTGCAGTGTGGGCGTCACGAGAATGTGATCGATATTGTGCTGCGGCCGCCAGCTGGGGAAGGTATCCATGCCATGAAAGGGTTCCCGCATCAGGGTACGGTTGATCAGGTATTCCATCTCGGTGCTGTCTGATTGACAGTTCATGTCGCCCATCAGGATCACGTGTCGGAACTCGTTGACGATTTCGCTGATATAGTCGAACTGCAGCATGCGCGTGCGCCGGCCCAGTGCGAGGTGCAGAATCAGCACGACCAGCGATTCTTCCTTCGTTCCGTAGCGGATGAACATCACACCGCGGCCCGGTATGCGGCCCGGCAGGCGGTGTTCGATGATCTCGCTCGGGTTATAGCGGCTCAGGAGACCCGTGCTGTGTCTGGCAAGCCTGCCGATCCGCCGGTTGGTCTGGTCGTACCAGAACGGCATGCCTGACTTCTCACTGAGGTATTCGGTGAGGTTGACATAGCCGCTGCGAAGGCTGCCGGCATCGAGTTCCTGAAGTCCGACGATGTCGTAGCCCCTGACCAGCTGTGCAATCCGGTCGAGATTGTCGAACCGTTGCGCGTGGGGCAGCAGGTGCTTCCAGCTGTGCGTCAGGTAATGCCGGTAGCGGTGCGTGCGTATGCCCGCCTGGACGTTGTAGCTCAGCAGGCGGATTTTCTGTCCCATAGGCGTATCCAGGTCGAGGGATGGTGCCACCACGCCGGTCGCCTCCTGCAGGGTCGGTGTCAGGTCGGGCATACGAGTGATCCCAATTGCTCCGTGAGTTTGATATTTTCCCGGTAGTCGACCGGGCAATCTATAATGCTTACCGTGTCGCTGGCAAGCGCCTCCTGCAGTATACCCGGCAACTCCTCGGTCCGCTGAACCCGGTATCCCCTGGCACCGAAGGCATCGGCGTATTTTACAAAATCCGGGTTGCCAAAGCGCACATTCGAGATTCGTCCGAAACGGTTCACCTGCTTCCACTCGATCAGGCCATAGCTGCTGTCGTTCCAGATGAGTATCACGATCGGCAGCCGGTTGCGCATCGCCGTCTCGATCTCCTGCGAATTCATCATGAAGCCGGCGTCGCCGGTCACAGCGACGATATTGCGTTCGGGAAAGGCCAGCTTGGCCGCGATGGCGCCGGGCACCGCAATGCCCATGCTGGCAAAGCCGTTGGACATGATACAGGTATTCGGGTACTCGCAGCGGAACATGCGCGCCATCCACATCTTGTGCGCACCGACATCGCACACCACGATGTCCTCAAGGTCCAGCGCCGTGCGCAGATCCCAGATGATCTTCTGGGGTTTTACCGGGAAGTCGGTATCGTCGCGGTGCTGGTTCATCTCCTCGACCAGCCGCTCGCGCAGCGGGCGGATATGGGCGCCCTCGTGCGGCCTGGACAGCGCCGCGATCCGCTGCAGGCTGTGACCGATATTGCCGGTTACGCCCACCCTCACCGGGTAGTGTGCATCGACCTCGGCCGGTGCATTGTCGATATGGATGATGCTGCGGTCGCGTGACGGGTGCCACAGGTAAGGGTGATACTCCACCAGGTCATAACCGACGCAGATCACGAGGTCGGCGCGATCGAAACCGCAGCTGACATAGTCGTTGGCCTGCAGTCCGGCGCTGCCCAGTGCACACGGGTGACGGAACGGGATCACGCCCTTGGCCATGAAGGTATTGGCGACGGGGATGTTCAGCCGCTCGGCGAATTCGGACAGCTGGCGCCAGGCGCGCGCACGCACCACGCCGTTGCCGGCCAGGATGATCGGATTCTGCGCGGTGCTGATCAGGACCGCGGCCTGCTCCACCTTTTCGGCCGGCGGCTCCGCCTCCAGCGGCTGGCTGACCGGCAGCGGGGCAGCGGCGATGTCCATCTCGGCGATGTTTTCCGGGAACTCGATAAAGCTCGCGCCCTGCTTGGGGGTAAGCGCCACCTTGAAGGCCTTGCGCACCACCTCGGGAATGATGTCGGGCTCGAGCAGGCTCGCGGAATACTTGGTAACGGGTTCGAAGATGCGCGTCAGGTCCAGGACCTGGTGCGATTCCTTGTGCAGGCGCGTGGTTCCGGCTTGTCCGGCGATCGCCACCAGCGAGGCATGGTCCATGTTGGCATCGGCCACGCCGGTCAGCAGGTTGGTGGCACCGGGTCCGAGCGTGGCAAGACACACACCGGCGTGTTCGGTCAGGCGTCCGAAGACGTCCGCCATGAAGGCCGCCCCCTGTTCGTGGCGCACGGTGATGAAGCGGATGGAGGTATCCAGCAGGGCATCCATGACGTCGAGATTCTCCTCGCCGGGAATGCCGAAGATGTATTTTACCCCCTCGTTTTCCAGACAACGGACGAACAGATCGGCCGCTCTCATGCCGTCATCTGCCGCATAACCACAAGCAAGCGCCGTCGTCAGTTCGATGCGCCGCCGGCAGCCGGCGCGGCCGCGCGTTCCTTTGCTACCAGATAATCGACCACGGCCATGACCTGCTCGTTGCCGTTGGTCAGACTCGGGCCGGTGCTGTACTTGCCGTTGACGATCAGCGTGGGAACACCGGTAATGGCATAGCGTCGTGTCATGAGGCTTGAATTGTTGATTTTGACGTTGACGGCAAAGGAATTGAAGGTCCTGTCGAAATCCGCGGCGGTAACGCCGTGCTGCATGAAAAAGGCACGCAGCGCGGATTCATCCTTCATCTTGTTGTTCTTTTCATGGATCTCATCGAAGAGTGCGCGATGGGTCTTGTCCAGCACACCCAGCAGTTCGGCCGTGTAGTAGGCCTTTGCCAGCAGCTCCCAGTTGGCGCCGAGAATCGCGGGCAGGCGCACGAACTCGACATCGTCCGGTTTGCTTTTCAGCCAGTCCTCGATGAAGGGTTCGAGGTGGTAGCAATGCGGACACCCGTACCAGAACAGTTCGACCACCTCGATCTTGTCGCCGCTGGAGGTAGGCTGCGCCCTGGAGAGCTTCGTGTACTCCTTGCCCTCCGTAAAATTGTCGGCCGCGCAGGCCGCAAGCACGTAGAACGGAATTAGCAGGATCATCAACCATCGGGATATGCTCTTCATTCAACCCACTCCTTCTGCAATATGTGAAGTCATCTCAGTGGTCCATGGCCGTCCCGGCCGCCGCAGTCTGACCGCGGGATCGGATTATATTAACGCCATGAACGATGCGCCGGGTGACAACATGGCCCTGATTTTTCCACCGGCTGTGGGTCGGACAGGCTCTCCGGCGCTGCGCGGCTCATGCAGACCGCAGCGCCGGCTAACGCGCGAGCACCCGACCCGCCTGCGACAGATCCGCTTGAAAAGCATCGACATCACAGTCTGAAAACAGTTCCAATCGAGGGCGCACCACGCGCCGCTTCTCCCGGCCGCGAAAGCGCCGGAGCCGGGATGCAGGCGTGTGGGTGCGGTGCACCGGTACCGATCCGTCCGGAACCCGGGTCAACGGCAGCCGCGTGCCCGGGGCTGAGAGGGTACGCCGGGTCATGAGATCGGCGGAACCGGCACCGGTGACGCCGGACAGCAGGGCGGGAGACGGCGCCGCCAGCCGGTCCGTCCGCGACAGCGCCGTGCGGTGTATCCCTGTCAGTGCAGACCCTGGATATAGTTGGCGACCGCGCGAATCTCCTTGTTGGTCATGCGCGAGGCCAGGATCTGCATCATCTTCTTGGCATTCTCGTTGACGCGCTTGCCATCGGCAAAGCCATGCAGCTGGTTCTCGATGTATTTTGCGTGCTGGCCGCGCAGCGCGGGGTAGAGTGCGGCCGGGTTGCCGGCACCGTCCGGGCCGTGGCAACCCATGCAGGCCGCGACGCCGCTGACCATGTTGCCGGAACGGTAGATACGCTCGCCGAGGGCGAGGAAGTCGGGGTCGCTGTCGTCAGCGACGCCGATCTTCACCTTCTGGCTGGAGAAGTACGCCGCCACGTCTTCCCGGCCCTGCGCGTCCAGCACCGAGGCCATCGGCTTCATGGTCGCATTGTCACGTTCGCCGGCCTCGAAATAGGACAGCTGCTTGATCAGGTACTCTGCATGCTGCCCGGCCAGTTTCGGCCATTCGGGGTTGGTACTGTTACCGTCCACGCCATGACAGGCCGCACATTGCGTCGACTTTTGCTTGCCCGCTACCGGATCGCCGGCGGCCTGGGTCGCCTGCCATCCCACGCTGATGAGCAAAGTGATTGTAATTGCTAGCCAATTCTTCATTTAAAGCTGCTCCTGTTTGCTCCCGCCGTGAATGGGCAGGCACCGCGCCTGCCGCGCGGATGACCGCCCCGGGTCGCTGGCGAAAAGGGCTCCTTTTATACCCGCCAGCGACCGGCGGGTCAACCGGGTTACCCGGATTGGCACGGCTAAGCGGATAAAAACAAAGAGACTTTCCATATGGGCCCCAATCACGTTTAATGCGCGTGGAGTTCGCCCCATGACCAACCACTACCAGCAGACACACTTCCTGCTCGGCGCACCGGATGCCCGGCGCGCGCCGCCGGACACCGGGGCCGAAGTCGCCTTCGCCGGGCGTTCCAATGCCGGGAAGTCCAGCGCGCTCAATACGCTCGCGGGCCGGCGCACGCTGGCGCGCATCAGCAAGGCCCCGGGCCGAACCCGTGAAATCAATTTCTTTCAGGTCGCGGGCGACCGGCGACTGGTCGACCTGCCCGGCTACGGCTATGCCAGGGTGTCGCGTTCCGTCAAAGAACAATGGCAGGCGGGCATCGCCCGTTACCTCGAAACACGGCACTCCCTGTGTGGCGTCGTCCTGTTGATGGATGTCCGTCACCCCCTGATGGACAGCGATCGCCAGGTGCTGGGCTGGTGCCATCTGGCCGGTCTGCCCGCCCACGTGCTGCTCACCAAGTCCGACAAGCTCAAGCGTGGTCCGGCGGGAAACACGCTGCGCACGGTGCGCGGTCAACTCGGGTCGCTGCATCCACAGGCCACGGTACAGCTGTTTTCCTCGCACACCCGCGCGGGTCGCGATGAACTCATAACGGTACTGGACCGCTGGTTGAAATTCACCCGGGACGAACCGGACGACGTGAGTCGTGAGTCGTGACGGGCTCTCGCTGATGCGTTACAGGTCATGCGCCGTTCATCCCCATTCACGTATCCCCTTTATCAGTCTCACGCATCACGGTCTTTCGCGCATAAAAAAAGCCCGGCTGAAAGGGGGAGATTCGCCGGGCCTTCAAATATCCGATCCTTCCGGATCGGTTGGAGGATACGTCGCCCAGGGAGGGGAGCGAGCAATGACCTCCGTGCTGAGTGTGACTCGCACCGCTGCAAAAGGTTCCAGCCGGACGGAAAAGACGGCGAGGCCGCTCCAACACCCGCCCGAAACGGTAGGATTGCGCACGAGGCGTTGAATTTATAGTAATCCACATATTTCGACATTCATAAAATGCTAACAAATACTATATGAATTCTAATCAGTTATAATCACAACCGCACCGGTGATGGCACGGTCAGTGCGCCTCGTCCCAGTTACCGCCCACCCCGATATCAACCAGCAGCGGCACCTTGAGATCGGCCGCCGCACACATCCGGGTGCGAATCGCTTCCTTCACAGGCGCCAGGTCGTGAGCGGCGACCTCGAACACCAGTTCGTCATGGACCTGCATGATCATGCGCAGGCCCGCATCGTCCCGGGCCGCAATCCAGCCGTGCAGGTCGATCATGGCGCGCTTGATGATATCCGCGGCAGTCCCCTGCATGGGCGCGTTGATCGCGGTACGCTCGGCCGCGGCGCGGCGCACCCCGTTGCGTGAAGTGATATCCGGCAGGTACAGGCGCCGGCCGAACACCGTTTCCACGTAGCCCTGCGCCCGCGCCTGCTCACGTGTGCCCTCCATGTAGTCACGCACGCCCGGATAGCGCGCGAAATAGCGGTCGATGTATTCCTGCGCCGCGCCCCGCGCGATACCCAGCTGCCGGGCGAGGCCGAAGGCGGACATGCCATAGATGAGACCGAAGTTGATGGCCTTGGCGGAGCGACGCTGGTCACCGCTGACCGCCTCGGGCGTGACGCCGAATACCTCCGCGGCGGTGGCCCGGTGGACGTCCTCGCCGGCCGAGAAGGCGGCCAGCAGGCCCGGGTCCGAGGACAGGTGCGCCATGATGCGCAGCTCGATCTGGGAATAGTCGGCCGCCAGCAGCACCCAGCCCGCATCCGCCACGAAGGCCTGGCGGATACGCCGGCCCTCCTCGGTACGTACCGGGATGTTCTGCAGGTTGGGATCGGACGAAGACAGCCGGCCGGTCGCGGCCACGGCCTGATGATAGGAGGTGTGCACCCGGCCGGTCGCTGGGCTCACCTGCTCGGGCAGGCGGTCGGTATAGGTGGACTTGAGCTTGCTCAGCGAGCGGTGCTCCAGGATCAGGCGCGGCAACGGATAGTCGAGCGCCAGCTCGGCAAGCACCGACTCGGCCGTGGACGGAACACCGGTCGGCGTCTTCGCCAGCACCGGCAGCTGCAGCTTGTCGAACAGCAGTTCCTGGATCTGCTTCGGCGAGCCCAGGTTGAACGGCTGTCCGGCCTCGCGACACGCCTCGTCCTCGATATCGAGGATTCGCTGCGCCAGCTGCAGGCTCTGCTGCGCCAGCATGGCGGTGTCGATCGCCACCCCGGTCTGCTCCATATCGGAGAGCACCGTCACCAGCGGAATCTCTATCTCGCGATAGATCCGCTCCAGACCCGGCTCGGAGGCCAGTTGCGGCCACATCGCCGCATGCAGGCGCAGGGTGACCTCGGCATCCTCGGCCGCGTAGGGGGCCGCGGTCTCGAGCGGGACCTCGTTGAAGGTAAGCTGGTTCCTGCCCTTGCCCGCGACATCCTCGTACTTGATGGTGCTGTACGCGAGGTATTTCAGTGCCACCGAATCCATGTCATGCCGGGTGGCGGTACTGTCCAACACATAGGATTCCAGCATCGTGTCGTAGCCGATCCCGTCCATGGTTATCCCATGGTTCGCCAATACGTTACGGTCATATTTAATGTGATGACCAATTTTCTTGATTTCCCTACTTTCAAGCAGGGGGCGCAGTTGTTCGAGTACGACATCGCGTTCGAGCTGCACCGGCGCGCCCGGGTAGTCGTGCGCCAGCGGCACGTAGGCTGCCTCGCCGGCCTGCAGCGCGAACGAGACGCCGACGATACGCGCCGCCATGTAATCCAGGCTGGTGGTCTCGGTGTCGAAGGCGAACTCGCCGGCTTCCCGGAGGCGCGCCAGCCAGTCCATGAGCCGCGCTGCATCCAGCACGGTCTCGTAGGCCGGCGCTGACGCGCCGGCACCGGTCGCGACCGCAACGTCCTCATCCAGCTCATCGCGCCAGCGCCGGAAGTCGAGCGCGTCGTACTGCTCGCGCAGGCGTGCGGCATCCGGCGCCTGGCGAAGCAGGGCCTCGGGACCGGTGTCGAGTGACACGTCGCAGCGGATGGTAGCCAGCTCGCGTGACAGCGGCAGCTGCTCGAGCGATGTGCGCAGGCTGTCGCCGACCTTGCCCTTGATCTCGCCCGCGTGCTCGATCACCCCCTCCAGCGAATCCCAGGTGTTCAACCACTTCGCCGCGGTCTTCGGACCTACCCTGGGCACCCCGGGGATGTTGTCCGAAGTGTCCCCGATCAGCGCGAGGTAATCGACGATCTGTCCGGGTGCCACACCGAATTTTTCCCTGACCCCGTCCGCATCCAGCCGGGTACCGGTCATGGTGTTGACGAGCGTGACGTGCGCATCGACCAGCTGCGCCATGTCCTTGTCCCCGGTCGAGATGACGGTATCCATACCGTGTGCGGTGGCCCGTGCGGCCAGCGTGCCGATGACGTCGTCCGCCTCGACCCCCTCCACCTGCAGCAGTGGCAGACCCATGGCACGGATCATGTCCAGCAGCGGCCCGACCTGGGAGGACAGCTCCTCGGGCATCGGCGGCCGGTGGGCCTTGTACGCTTCATACAGGTCGTGACGGAAGGTTTTACCCTTGGCGTCGAACACCACGGCGATGTGGCGCGGGTCGTACTCGGCGAGCAGGCTACGCAGCATGTTCACCACGCCATACACCGCACCGGTCGGCTCGCCGCTGGCACTGGTCAGCTGCTGCAGGTTGGGCACGTGGAAGGCCCGATACAGGTAGGACGAACCGTCGACCAGCAGCAGGGGTCCGGGATTGTTGGCGGCCATAAGGGAATGATCAATCAGTTGCCATTACGGTGCAGCCAGGGAAAATGCAAGCCAAAACAACCCGCCGCATCGGGCATGGTATCATTTATCCTGCCCGGCAACCCGGACTTCCAGCGTCCGGCGGTACCGGACCGGCGGCCAGGGGTCTGACGAACGCCGTTTTCGATTATCATGCGCCCGGGAATCCCGCGCCATTCGTACGGGAACGCCGTAACCGCTGGAACCACAGGTCAAGTCCAATGCACAAACCGATAGCCGTCCTGTTGCTCACGCTGGCCATGATGCCGGCCCATGCCGGCCAGACGGCACCCGAACCGTTGCCGGACGCGGCGCCCCCGCCAACGACGGGCATGGTGGAGGACATGCAGCCCGAGGTCACCATCGTCAAGCGCGATAACGCGGTGGTACACGAATACCGCATGAACGGCGCACTCTATATGATCAAGGTCGAGCCGCGCGTCGGTGTACCCTACTACCTGATCGATACCACCGGCGACGGCAACCTCAACGCGCGTCGCAGCGAACTCGACCCGGCCTTCGTGGTGCCGAGCTGGATGATCTTCAGGTGGTAGGCGCACGGCGGCGGGGCGCACGGCCCTAGCGCGGGACAACGGCACCGTGCTCACCCGCCTGCAGCGGCTTGCCCGCGTACTGGACCTTATCGCGGAACTGACCGGCCGCCTCGTTTCCTGGCTGACGCTGGCGATGGTCATCGTCACCTTCACTGTCGTGGTGCTGCGTTACGCCTTCAGCAGCGGCTCGATCGCGCTGCAGGAATCGGTCACCTACCTGCACGCCGCGGTATTCATGCTGTGCGCGGCCTACACGCTCAAGCATGATGCCCACGTGCGCGTTGATATCTTCTACCAGCGCTGGACGCCGCGCACACGCGCCTGGATCGACCTGCTGGGCACGCTGCTGCTGCTGATGCCGGTGTGCCTCTTCATCATCAAGGTCAGTCTCGATTACGTGTCCGTGTCCTGGTCGATTCGCGAGGGCTCGCGCGAGGCCGGTGGCCTGGACGGCGTCTATCTCCTGAAGACGGCCATCCCGCTGATGGCGGCCCTGCTGCTATTGCAGGGCTGTTCGCAGGCCATCCACAGTCTGCTGACGCTGGCCGGCCGCTCCGAACCGCCCGTGCGGGATACCGGCCTGGACCGGGAGCTGTAACGGGGATGGCGTACGGGGATCACGGCCCGCGCGGCGGCCTCGGTGCCTGCGCAGGCCCGCTGCGGTGCGGGAGGCGTTGAGCGTGGACGCGCTCATGCCCCTGCTGCTGTTCGTCACCGTCTGTGCGGTGCTGATGGCCGGCTATCCGGTCGCGCTGTCGCTGGCCGGCACAGCGCTGCTGTTCGCCTTCGCCGGCGAACAGGCCGGCACCTTCGATGCCGCATTCCTGCAGGCACTGCCCAACCGGCTGTACGGCATCATGACCAATGTCACGCTGATAGCGGTGCCGCTGTTCGTGTTCATGGGCATCATGCTGGAACGCTCGCGCGTGGCGGACAAGCTGCTCGACACGATGGCCGCGCTGTTCGGCCAGTTACGCGGCGGCCTGGGATTCTCGGTCACCCTGGTCGGCATGCTGCTGGCCGCCAGCACCGGCATCGTGGGCGCCACCGTGGTCACCATGGGCCTGCTGTCGCTGCCCACCATGCTGCGCCGCGGCTACGATCCGCGTATCGCCAGCGGGGTCATCTGCGCGTCCGGCACGCTCGGCCAGATCATCCCGCCGTCCATCGTCCTGGTGCTGCTCGGAGACGTGCTGTCTTCCGCCTACCAGCAGGCACAGCTCAACATGGGGGTGTATGCACCGGACACGGTATCGGTGGGCGACCTCTTTACCGGCGCCCTGTTGCCCGGCCTGCTGCTGGTGCTGTTCTACCTGCTGTATATCGCTTTCATCGCCTGGCGGCGCCCGGCCGCCATGCCCGCCCTGCCGGCTGACGACGGCGCGTTCGGCGCCGGTCAGTTCGGGCGCGTCGTCCGGGGCCTGCTGCCGCCGGTGGCGCTGATCGTCGCGGTGCTGGGCTCTATTCTCGGCGGCCTCGCCACGCCGACCGAGGCGGCGGCCGTCGGTGCCGTTGGCGCCCTGCTGCTGGCGCTGATACAGCGCCAGTGCAGCCTGCAGGTGCTGCGCGAGGTCATGCTGGGCACGACGCGCGTCACCTGCATGGTGTTCCTGATCCTGATCGGCGCCTCGGTGTTCTCGCTGGCGTTCCGCGGATTTGGCGGCGACGTCGTGGTCGCGGAGCTGCTGGGCAGTCTGCCGGGCGGTGCCTTCGGTGCCATGGCCGCGGTAATGCTGCTGATGTTCCTGCTCGGCTTCGTGCTGGATTTCATCGAGATCACCTTCGTGGTGGTCCCGATCATCGGCCCCGTGCTGCTCGGCATGGGACTCGACCCGGTCTGGCTGGGAATCATGATCGCGCTCAACCTGCAGACCTCGTTCCTGACGCCGCCGTTCGGCTTCGCGCTGTTCTACCTGCGCGGCGTGGCACCGCCCACGGTCAGCACGGCCCAGATCTACCGGGGCGTGGTGCCATTCATCGCCCTGCAGCTGCTGCTGATCCTGCTGCTGGCCTTGTGGCCGGCACTCGCAACCTGGCTCCCGGGCGTCGTATACGCGGACTGAACGGCGGCGGAATCTGGAGATTACGCCGGCTTCGTGCGATTATTGACGGCACCGGATCGGCCGGACTGGATTCCCCGGATATGTCGAGACTGCGTTTCCTGCTCATCACCTTCCTGCTGCTGTCACAGCCGCTGCAGGTCAGCGCCGGCGACCGCCCGCGGGTGGATGCGCTTTCCTTCGCCTTCGGCGAGAGCAACCATTCCGGTAACAGCGACGTCCAGCGGGCCGGCTTCCAGAAGAAATGGCATTACAGCTGGTTCGACGGCGGCGCCTGGTTCCTGGGCGGTTACTGGGATAATGCGCTCACCCACATGAAGGCCGACACCGGGCATACCCAGGCGGTGTACGACTTCAGCGTGACTCCGGTGTTTCGGTACCAGCGCGATGCCGGCCTGTCCAGCGGCATCACGCCGTTTGCCGAGGCGGGGTTCGGCCTGCACCTGCTGACGGACACCCATATCGGCAACCGCAGCCTGTCCACGGCATTCCAGTTCGGCTCCCTGTTCGGCCTCGGCCTCGGCTTCGGCGATCGCGGCCAGTACGAGCTGAGCTATCAGTACACCAGCCTCACCAACGGGGACCTCAAGCAGCCGAACGACGGTTTCGACGCGCACATGCTGAAGCTGGGTTACAATTTCAACTAGCCCTCGCGCACGTTCATGTACGCTCGTTCCGAGATATCGTGCCAGCTCATCACCTGGTGCTGGAACGCGCGGTAGGAATCGTAGACCTTCGCCGAGAGCGCATCCTTGCCGGCGATCTCGGCAACGACCTCCTCCGACAGGGCGTGCAGGCGCGCGAGCACGCTGGCGGGAAATTCCCTGACATCGACATGATGCTCGTGCACCAGTGTCTGCAGCGCGGCGTTGTTGCGCGCCGTGTATTCGGCCAGCATGTCGCCGTTCACGACATGACAGGCATTCGTGACGATGCTTTGCAGGTCCGCCGGCAGGCCGTCGAAGGCGGCCTTGCTGACCAGACATTCCAGCGTGGTGCCCGGCTCGTGCCAGCCGGGGTAATAGTAATATTTCGCCGCCTTGTACAGGCCGAAGGCGAGATCGTTGTAGGGCCCCACCCACTCGGTGGCATCGATCGCACCGGACTGCAGCGAGGTGAAGATGTCGCTGCCCGGCATGCTCACCGGCGTCCCGCCGGCGCGTTTCAGCACCTCGCCGCCGAGCCCGGGAATGCGCATCTTGAGCCCGTTCAGGTCGTCGAGCGAATTGATTTCGCGGTTGAACCAGCCGCCCATCTGGATGCCGGAATTGCCGGCCGCGACCGGTAGCACGCCGAACGGCGCGTACACCTCGCGCCACAGCTCCATGCCACCGCCGTAAAACAGCCAGGCGTTCATTTCCTGCGCCGTCATCCCGAACGGCACGGCCGCAAAAAATTGCGCGACAGCGGTCTTGCCTTTCCAGTAATAGGCCGCGCCGTGACCCATCTCCGCCGTGCCGCCGGCCACCGCATCGAACACCTCGAAGGACGGCACCAGCTCGTTATCGCCGTACACGCTGACCGTAAGGCGCCCGCCGCTCATTTCGGTAATCAGGCGCGCGATATTGTTGGCACCTGTACCCAGACCGGGAAAGTTCTTCGGCCAGGTGGTCACCATCTTCCAGTGCACGGGCTTGCCGGTCGCGGCAGGCGCTGCCGCCGTTTCCGTCCCGTCCTGCCCGCAACCGGCCAGTACCAGTCCGGCACCCGTGGCACCCAGAAAATCACGTCGTTTCATATACGGCCCCCTCGATCAATACCAGGCGGTCATTGTACGTGGGATGGATCGTCCGCGTGCAACCGGCGTGCACCGGTCATTGCAGTGCGGGCGGGGTTACCGCCCGTCCCAAACGGTGGCCGCCGACCGCGATCCGGATGCGGGCCGGTACGCCCGCAGGCCTGCACGGGCACGAATGACACCGGTATACCTGCCAGAGGTGTCGGGTCGCAGTCCCAGGCACAATAGTATTGCTGTAACGGATAGTTATGGAATACTATTCAGCAAACGCATCCAGTAGTAAGGCTAGCACTCTAATTAAAAGAAAATAATAATCGGCGCGCCCCAACCGGACGGCGCACACGGCCAGCACGAGGAGAGTACCGGGCAGCACCATGTTGACTGAACTCAACCGTATCCGTGCCCGTTTCATCGGCCTGATCCTGCTTGGTCTGGTCATCGCGCCCGTGGCGGGCGTCGCCAGCGCGCTGCTGTTCGACCTGATCAGCCCGGGTGCGTTGCAGAACAGCCGCACCGTGTTCGTCGTGACCACCTTCGTGATACTCATGGCCTGCTGGGCATGCATTCATTTCTCGAGATATTTCAGCACCTTGCCAAGAAATCTCCAGCCCGGCAAGGGCTCCGGCGCGCTGTCGTACACACACCAGCGTCGGCTGGTGCGGTTCGGTCGGGACTACTGGGGCCTGTTCCTTATCTATGCACTGGCGATCCCGCCCCTGCTCTTCAACGCCCTGGGGAAACCGGTGGTCGCCGAGCTGGACCAGTTCCTGCAGCTGCTGCTGCTCCAGCTGTCCGTGGTTGCCCTGGTCGGCCTGCCGACCTATCAGCTGGCGCTGGACCAGATCGACAAGCTTGCCGGCCATTTCAGCCTGCGGCACGTACACGGCAGCCTGAAGTCCAAATTGCTGCTGACGGGCGGCTTCGTGCCGCTGCTCTGCTTCACGGTGCTGATGAATTACCAGTGGCAGCAGACCGGCACCCTGACGCCCGGGCACATGGCCATCTGGCTGACGCTGGTCTGCATCACGGGCCTGTTCACGCTGTTCTCGGTACGCAGCGTCACCCAGTCGCTGCAGCCGATCCACGCGCTGATCGCGCGCAGCGGCGCCTCGCGGCACACGGAACTCGGCCGGCTGCGACCGCAGTCCACCGACGAGATCGGCTTCGTCACGCAGATTCTCGGCAAGCTGTTCCGCCAGCTCGGCGAACAGGAATCGCACATGCGCGCCGTGGTCGAAACCGCCGCCGAGGGCATCATCGTAGTGGACAGGAAGGGCCGCGTCCGCACCTTCAACCCAGCGGCGGAAAAACTGTTCGGCTACACCGCCGCCGAGATACGGCAGCACGCCCTGCAGCCGCTGCTGCCGGAGCTGTTCGATGCGGAACACGACATACGGCTGGTGGCCGGCGAGCGTGAACTGGAGGGCCGGCATCGCAACGGAAGCCGCGTGCAGATGTCGGTGCGTGTCAGCCCCATGCGCTGCAACGGCGAGCGCCTGTACACCTGCATGGTGGCGGACATCACGCGACGCAAGGCCATGGAACACCAGCTGCGCGACGCCGAGAGCCGCTACCGCGACCTGGTCGAGACATCGCATGACATGGTCTGGACCCTGGACACGGAAGGCCGACTGAGCTACGTCAACCGGGCCTGCGCCACGATATACGGTTATCAGCCCCGCGAGATGCTGCAGCGTCACTTGCACGAGTTCCGCTCGCCGGACCATCCGCCCGCGGATCGCACGGCGGTCGATGCCCTGCTGACCGGTGAGGATGCGGTGCATTTCGAGACCGTGCATCTGGACAGCGAGAACAGGCCGCATTTTCTGAACATCAGCGCGCGCTCGCACAAGGATGCCGCCGGCCGCGTCCAGCACATCAGCGGCATCACGCGCGATGTTACCGAGCAGAAAGCCTTCCAGCACCAGCTGTCCTACAACGCCGAACACGACCCGCTGACCGGCATGTTCAACCGTAATTATTTCCAGGAGGAGCTGGAACGCACCGTGGCACGCACCGCACGCAACGGCACGTCCTGCGCGCTGTTCTACGTCGATCTCGACCAGTTCAAGTACATAAACGACACGCTCGGACATGCCGCCGGTGACCGTCTCCTGGTGGACATCGCCGCGCTGCTGTCCATGCACGTGCGCGAGGGTGACCTGCTGGCGCGCTTCGGCGGGGACGAGTTCACGCTGCTGCTCTACAACATCGGCAAGCGCGACGTGCTGCGCGCCGCGGAAAATTTCCGCGCGCTGTGTGATGACTACCGGTTCAACGTCGATGACAAATCCTGGAATGTCAGCGCGAGTATCGGTATCGCGATGATCGACCGGCACACCGCGTCCGCCGAGGAAGTGCTCTCGCATGCCGACCTCGCCTGCAACATGGCCAAGCAGCAGGGCCGCAATCGCGTCAACCTCTACAACCCGGCCGACCTCGGCAAGGCCGACATGCAGGCCGACATGAGTTGGGCCACCCAGGTACGCGACATGCTGGAGCACGACCGCTTCCAGCTGGTCTACCAGCCCATCGTCAACACCGTCAGCGACGAAGTGGTGGATTACGAGGTGCTGGTGCGCATGGTGTGCGACGACGGACAGCTCATCCTGCCTGGCGGGTTCATGCCCGCGGCGGAACGCTTCGGCCTGATTCACAGCGTCGACCGCTGGATCGTTCGCCGCGCCATCCAGGAGCTCGCCGCACTACGCTCCGACGGCAGGCGCGTCAGTTTTTCCATCAACCTCTCCGGCAAGGCCTTTGAGGACGAGACCCTGCTGCCGCTGATCCGGACCCTGCTCGACGAGGGCGGGCTCGATCCGACCTGGGTAACCTTCGAGATCACCGAGACCGCCGCCATAGCCAACCTCGCCGCGGCGGAGGCCTTCATCTCCGCACTGAAGGACATCGGCTGCCAGTTCGCGCTGGACGATTTCGGTTCGGGCTTCTCCTCCTTCGCCTACCTGAAGCACCTGCCTGTCGACAAGCTCAAGATCGACGGCGCCTTCGTAAAGGGCATGGCGCACAGCTCGGTCGACCAGGCCATGGTGGAATCCATGAACCAGATCGCGCACGCACTGGGCAAGCTGACCGTTGCCGAGTGCGTGGAGAACGGCGAAACGCTGAAGATCCTGCGCGAGATGGGTGTCGACCGTGCGCAGGGCAACTACGTCGGCCTGCCGCACGCGGTGCCAGCTGCCGGTGCTCAGCACACCGTGACCGGGAGCGTCGCATCACTGGCACACTAGGGCCTGTTCACACTACACAGATCGCCGCGTTGCTGCCGCCAAAACGGGCCAGACAAGGCGCGAGGAGTGAAGTTGAGTTGTGCTGAATGAACGACGAGCAACGCAGACTGACCCGTTTTGGGGCGCAACCCGAAGGGACGGGGCCCGCTTGCCGGCACACCCGCACGACTGTGGGGACACAGGTCGGCTCGCGCGGAATCATGAGACAGTTTCTGATATCGGCTCAACGGAGGACTGGACATGCGGCGGATTCTGATGGTTATGATCGCGGGCTTGCTGAGCACCGCCTGTAGCGGCGGAATCGGCTCATACGAAGAGGGAATCGATGCGCAATCCGACATCATGACGGAGATGGTCGGCGTGCTGGCAGGCGTCACGGACCAGGAATCGGCCGACGCGGCAGCCGCCAGGATCGAGGCCCTGGGAAACCGTCTCGCCGAGGTTGCAGCGCAGATTAAGGAACTTCCGAAACCCACGATGGAAGAGCTTCAGGAGATCGGTAAGAAACAGGTTTCCGAGCAACGGGAGTTTCAGAACAAGGCGTCGGCACAGATGATGAAACTGGCCCAGTACAAGTCGCTGCGCAATGCATGGAGCCGCGCGATGTCCAATATGAGGTGAAACAGGTAACCTCCATAATGCCGTGTTCCTGTTTCAAGACGGATGACCTTGCTGCCCACGCCTTGCCGGTCAGGTGTCATTCCAGGCGTTTAAGCACCGTGCCTTCCGCCTGTGGCTGTCAGATGCCCCGCTTGTCAAGCCAGTCCAGGATCCGGTCTGCCGCCACCTGCCATCCAGCCTCAAGCATCACGTCATGCGCCATGCCGGGCATCATCTCTTCCCGGGTGCGATAAGCCCGTGCAGTCGCTTCGACCTCGCCTGGAGAAATCAGACGGTCGTCAGCCGCCCCCAGCACGAGAACCGGCGATTTCACCAGCGCAGGTCGTGGTAAATCCATACCCAGCATGTCCAGATACACACGGTATGATTCATCTTGCAGCCTCGATGTGTAATTTCTCACCTTATCGTCCGGCATGTCGGCCGAGAACAGGATCTCCCGCACCAGCTCCGGCATTTCGACCAACGGCAAAACGCTCATCATCAGATTGACTTTCATGAACACCGCCGGGTGCTGAAGGGCAAGGCGCATAGTCGCCTGAATCACGCCTTGAGGTGGCACAGAGGCCAGTAGCACGGCGGCCGGCGCCTCATGTGACTCCAGGTACTTCTGGACAATCAGGCCGCCCATTGAATGGCCCACCAGTACCGGCGGCTTCTCCATCTGCCCTACCGCCCGGGACACGTCGGACACATATTCAGCCAGGGACGTCCAGCGTAGCCACTCCCGTCCTTCACTTTCACCATGGCCACGTAAACTTACCGCATGGGACTCATACCCGTGTTCGGTGAAATACGGAAGAAAATATTCCGCCCAGCACCAGGCGGCATGTGACATTCCGTGAATGAACAGGAGCGGCGTGCTGCGCGCACTCGTAGCGGGGGATTCCTTTATGATTTCGAGTTTCACGCCATTCCCCGTCAACGATTGGGATGCCACTTGCGACAAAGGATTTTCGCTTGCCGGTCATGTTGGCTAGACGGCGTATTCTATTTTGTCTTTAAGATAATGCCAGCACTATGATTGAATTCTCTGGTCTGTTTAACGGCTTAATGGCGCTTTCAGGAGATTCTACGTCGCGATGCTGAAGGTCGGGATAAAGTCGATCCCGGAAGACCAACCGATCCAACCTCTGAATACGGTATTCAGGTCCTGTTACGGCCAGGCAGGCCTATCGGTCAGCAACGCGGCGCGCACGGGATTTTGAGTGGTTCTACGCGGCACGCCCTCTTCCGGATATCCCGATCAAACCGAGCAGGCCGGAACCGAACAGCCAGACAGCGGCGGGCAGAGGCACGAGTGAGCCTCCGAACATGGCCGTGGGAACGTTGCTCGTAATCCAGTCCTCGTAGTATGCCGTGGACATGCCGACCGTCCAGTATCCATCGGTCCAGTCGGGCGCAACGGGTGGGTTGAGCAGGTCGTTTTCGTCGAAGATGTACGAGTTGATGCCGGCCACGACTTCACCGCCGCCGTAATCGAGCCACATGGCGCCACCGCTGTCGCCGGGTGCACCTCCCGTCGTGTCGTAGGTACACAGGAGCATCGCTTGAGAACAATCATAAGGGAAACCCGGATCGACAGGTGGTGCCGGTGGTCCGAAGGGATCCGTGGCGGCAACGCCATACCGTCTGAGTATCGGTTGGTTCGGATCGAAGGTGCCATCGACAGCAGTCAGGCCGTACCCGGTCAGTGTTGCCGTCGTCGGCAGACCGGCACCGGAATCGACATTCGACAGCGTGGCGAAGGAGGCGTCGACGACGCCCGGCGTGGGGACAATCGGATCCAGATCGGACAGGTGGATCAAGGCCAGGTCGTCGTGGAACTCACCGGATACGTAGTTGGGGTGGAGAATTACCTGATCGATGTAGATATAGAGGCCTTCTGCACCGGTAGCAGGGTCACCCATGACCAGGAATGCCGGATCATGCTCGGCCACGTGCGCGGCTGTCAGCGCCCAATTCGGATCAATGGCAACGACGCTCCCCAGAGCACCGGCAGTCGTAACCGTGTAACCAACAGACGAGTAGGTATTGAGGACATCGTCCGATCCCAGCACGATCGCCTGGACGTTGGTGGTGAGTGCCAGGTAAGGCAGCAGGTAACGGATAATCGCTCTCATCATTTCCCCCCTCGTCTTCGACGCATATCCGGGCAAAGCGAGACATGCGTACCACATGCAAGCAATGATGCGGAATGATTTCGGCTGCCACCTTCCAACAGGCGACTGCCGACGCATCCGACTGTATCCGTTATCCCGGTGCAGAGTTGGTACCTTCCTCACATTTCGGCACTCCGGGCCGGTCTGCGTTCCGGCCATTCCGGTCAAGCCGCTGCACGCGTGAATGGGCCCGAGCGCCGCACGACTTATGCGGTAACCCCGGGTCGGGAAGCGTTGCCCGAATCAATCCGTGAAATGCCCTGCGTCCACACTGGATTCGAGTGTCGCCGTTGACCGATCGCTTGTCTTCGAATCGCACGCACGGGTGGAAACGGCGCTATCCCGCCATTGTGTATGCCATGCGGCATGAAAATGCCGGTACCTATCTCAAATAATCCCGGTCCCGATACGGGACCGGGAATCCGCCGGCGGAAACCGTGCATCGGAGTCTGGCTACGCCTGCCAGGATGCAGACCGGCCGGAGTGGTTACGGCCGGTTGGCGTACTCCCGGTCGAAGATCGCTTCCAGCGGTGCATGCACGCCGCGCAGCCGGTCGATGACCCGTTTCGCCCAGTCGAAATACTCGCGCCGCCGTGCCAGGCCCCAGCCTGCGGGCGGATCGTGCGCCATGTCGCGCAGGTTACTGATCTTGTCGGCCAGTTTCACCAGCTTCGCGCCGGGGCGAATGTGCGCCGCGTGCGCGACCTGCTGTTCCTTTCGTTCATCCTTGCCCAGCGTCTTGTCGTCGGTGACATCCATGACGATACCCGCGATCGCCGCACCGAATTCACGGAGCAGCTCCGCCTCGGTCGTCTCGGTGTCCTCCACTGTGTCATGCAGCAGTGCGCCGCAGATCACATCGACATCGGTGATGTGCGCTTCGTTGCAGAGTATGCCGGCCAGTGCGATGGGGTGGTTGATGTAGGGCGAGGCCGCGACGTTCCTACGCCGTTGTCCGCGGTGCTTGTGTGCTGCAAAGTCCAGCGCCTTGATCAGCAGTTTCAAATCACTTTCAGCGATCGTCATCGCGGCTCCTGTAAGAATCAGACCTGACGGGTACAACCGGAAACAGACCGGCGGCAGTCGAAAGAAGCGCCGCACCCGCTGCAGACCGCCGGCGCGGTTCCTGCAGACCTACACCCCGACCGCCTCCAGGTTGGCGTAGGCCAGCACCAGCCACTTGGTGCCGGCGTGTGCGAAATTGACCTGCACGCGCGCGCTGGAGCCCTTGCCCTCGCAGTTGAGGATCACGCCGTCGCCGAACCTGGCGTGGCGCACGTGCTGTCCGAGGCTCAGACCGCCGGCGGCGCTTTCCTGTGCCATGGACACCGGGGACATGGCGGGCGCCGTGCGCGGCAGGCTGACCCCGGGACGCGGGCGCACCTCGTCGATCAGCTGCTTCGGTATCTCGTCGATGAAGCGTGAAGGCAGGCAATAGGTTTCGGAGCCGAACACGCGGCGGCGTTCAGCACAGGTCAGCACGAGCTGCCGGCGCGCGCGCGTGATGCCGACGTAACACAGCCGGCGTTCTTCCTCGAGCCGGCCCGGCTCCTCGACCGAGCGCTGATGCGGGAACAGGCCCTCCTCCAGGCCGCACATGAACACCAGCGGGAACTCCAGCCCCTTGGCCGAGTGCAGCGTCATCAGTTGCACGCAATCCTCCCAGGCGTCGGCCTGGCCCTCGCCGGCCTCGAGCGCGGCATGGGCGAGGAACTCGGACAGCGGGTCCATACCACTGTCGGGATCGGTTTCGAACTCGCGTGCGGCGTTAACCAGCTCCTGCAGGTTTTCCAGCCGCGCGTCACCCTTTTCGCCCTTCTCCTTCGCGAAGTGTCCGGCCAGCCCGCTCGGGTGCATGACGTGCTCGACCTGTTCGCCGAGCGGCAGCCCGCGCAGAGAGTCGGCAAGCTCGTCGACCAGTTTCAGGAACGCGACCACCGCATTGCCGGCACGCGCCGGCAGCAGGGCGTCGTTGGCCACGGTCACCGCCGCCTGCCACAGCGAGGTATTCCCCTCCTTCGCCTGCCGTCGCACCAGGTCCATGGTCCGCCCGCCGATTCCCCGCGGCGGATGATTCACCACGCGTTCAAACGAGGCGTCGTCATCGCGGTTGGCCGCCAAGCGCAGGTAGGCCAGTGCATCCTTGATCTCGGCGCGCTCGAAGAAGCGCAGCCCCCCGTACACGCGGTAAGGTATGCCGCACTGCATGAGGCGTTCCTCGAATACGCGCGACTGGGCATTGGAGCGGTACAGGATGGCGACGTCGCGACGCGCCCTGCCAGTGTCGACGTGGTCCTCGATGCGGTCCACCACGAAGCGCGCCTCGTCCTGCTCGTTGTAAGCGGTGTAGAGCTGGATACGCTCCCCGTCGTTGCCGTCGGTCCACAGCTGCTTGCCCAGGCGCGCGGTGTTGTTGTCGATCACGGCGTTCGCCGCCTTGAGGATGGTCGCGGTGGATCGGTAGTTCTGTTCCAGCCGCACGACGCGCGTGGTCCCGAAGTCTTTCTGGAAGCGCAGGATGTTCTCCACGCGCGCGCCGCGCCAGCCATAGATCGACTGGTCGTCGTCGCCGACCACCGTGATGCGCGCCGCTTCCCCGGTCAGCAGGCGCAGCCAGGCATACTGGATCGCGTTGGTGTCCTGGAACTCGTCGACTAATATGTGGTGAAAACGCTGGCGATAGTGATCGAGCAGTTCCGGGGACTTCAGCCACAGCTCGTGCGAGCGCAACAGCAGTTCGGCAAAGTCGATCAGCCCGGAACGCTGGCACAACTCCTCGTAGGCCTGGTAGATGTCGAGCTGGCGCTTCAGGTACGGGTCATTGCGGTGTTCGATGTGCTGCGGACGGCGGCCCTCGTCCTTGCAGCCGTTGATGAACCATTGCAGCTGCCGCGGCGGCCACTTCGCCTCGTCGAGGTCCAGGGTCTTCAGGATGCGCTTGATCAGGCGCAGCTGGTCCTGGGCATCGAGGATCTGGAAGCCCTGGGGCAGCCCGGCTTCCTGCCAGTGCGTGCGCAGCAGGCGGTGCGCGAGCCCGTGAAAGGTACCGACCCACATCCCGCTGGCCGGCGCCTGTATCATCTGCTCGATGCGCCCGCGCATCTCGCCGGCCGCCTTGTTGGTGAAGGTCACGGCCAGGATCGAGTACGGCGACAGCCCTGCCACATCGATGAGCCAGGCGATGCGGTGCACCAGCACGCGCGTCTTCCCGCTGCCGGCCCCGGCCAGCACCAGCAGCGGATCCGGCGCCGCGCAGACCGCCTCGCGCTGGGCCTCGTTAAGCGACTCGATGATCCGGGACACGTCCATGGCGGGCCATTCTAGCAAGACGGGGGATGTGTTTCAGGCCGGCCGGTGACCGCCCGGGTGTATAAACCGGTCGTATTCCTATACACTGTCAAATTGTAATCACCAATAATTACAATGAGTATGGAAACAATGACCGGCACCACGCGACAGAATTGCGGTACGCCGCTGGCGACTGACAGGCGGAACTGACTGTCCGAACACGGACCGACGCCAGCGACAATCGGGCTGCTGTCGAAAAAACGTGCCGGTTGAGGTGCTTATGGGTATCTTACTGATCGTGCTCGCGATCCTGCTCGTGATTGCCGGCACTTTCTGGTTGATGTACCGGAAACGTCCGGTGCAAAACCGAAGCAAGCGCGCCCCGGCGGCTTCCGGCGCGCCTGCCCGGCCCGGCGGTATCGACAAGCTTAAACGCAGCGAACTGTTCTGGGGCGTCGAGCTCAATCAGGCCGGTTGCGAGGCATCCCAGGTCATCCTGGGCAGACAATTTGCCTTCGATTTGGCACCGGAGCTGCCACTGGAGGGCTGCAGTTCGGCGGCCTGCACCTGCCAGTTCAGCGGCCTGCGGGAACGGCGCACCCGAACCCGGCGTACGCATCCCGACCGTCGCGAGGTGTTCCGGTACAATGTGGAAAAGCCCGATCGCCGCTCACGTGTCAGCCGGCGTCGCGGCGACAAGTGGACCGACCACACCTACTGAGTCATTGCCGCCATCAGGCGACTTCGGCAATCAACTTCCTGTTTTTAGGTGAATTAAGATTGACGGTCTTGGGCTTGGAGCCTTTCAGGTAGGCCTCCAGCGAGACGGTCGGGATCTTGGCCATGTCGACCAGGGGATGCATGGTGCATTTTTCGCACGCGATCAGTTTCGGCGGTGCGCCGGCCGGCGCCTTGCCGACCGGGCGTTCACGCAAATTTTTGCAGGTGGTCACACTCAGGTAGGCTTGCTGGGGAATGCAGTAAAACATTGAATCCATATCCAAAACGAACTCCTTCGGTGGCGTCAAACTACGGTCATCATGACAGAATGCAGCTCGCGATATTATCACAACCAGCCGGCGTGTGCACACCGACTCATGAAATATCAATAACTTAGCCTTATAAGGGTTTTCGAGGCGCGCGACCGCTCACTCGACGGTCACGGACTTGGCGAGGTTGCGCGGCTGATCGATGTCGGTGCCCTTGAACACCGCCACGTGGTAGGCGAGCAACTGCAGGGGCACCGAGAAGATCACCGGCGCGATGCTGTCCTCGGTGGGCGCCACCGGCAGCACGGTCACCCCCGGCTCGCTGGTGATGCCGACATCCACATCGGCGAAGACGATCAGCTCCCCGCCGCGGGCCCGCACCTCCTGCAGGTTGGATTTCAACTTTTCCAGCAACTCGTTGTTGGGTGCGACCACCACCACCGGCATGGAGGCATCGACCAGGGCCAGCGGACCGTGCTTGAGCTCGCCGGCCGGGTAGGACTCGGCATGGATGTAGGAGATTTCCTTCAGCTTCAGCGCACCCTCCATGGCCACGGGAAACTGGGCACCACGACCGAGGAACAGCGCGTTGTGCTTGTTGCCCATCAGGTTGTTGGCCAGCGCGCGGATTTCCTCGTTGAGCCTCAACGCATGTTCGACCTTGCCCGGCAGGCTGCGCAGCTCGTTGACCAGGCGCGACTCCAACTCGTTCGACAAACCGTGGCGCCGTCCGAGCACGATGGTCAACAGCATCATCGCGACCAGCTGGGTGGTGAAGGCCTTGGTCGAGGCCACCCCGATCTCGGGACCGGCGTGCGTCATCAGCACCAGATCGGACTCGCGCACCAGCGAGCTCTCCGGCACGTTGCAGATGGCCAGCGAATGACCGAAGCCGAGCCGGCGCGCCTCGTGCAGGCCGGCCAGGGTATCGGCGGTCTCGCCCGACTGCGACAGGGTCACGATCAGCGAATTGTTGCGTACCACCGGGTGGCGGTAGCGGAATTCGCTCGCCACCTCGACGCTGCAGGGAACACCGGCCAGCGACTCCAGCCAGTAGCGCCCGACCATGCCGGCGTGGTAGCTGGTGCCGCAGGCGATGATGTGCACACCCTTGACCTGGTCGAAGATCACGCCGGCGTTGGCGCCGAACGCCTCCTCCAGGACGCGGTGGCTGCCGATGCGGCCCTCCAGTGTGTCGGCAATGGCGCGCGGCTGCTCGAAGATTTCCTTGAGCATGTAGTGCGCATACTCGCCCTTTTCGGCCGCGCCCAGCCGCAACGCCGATTTTTTCACCGGGCGCTCCACGATCCGTCCGGAAGCGTCGTACACCGTCAGGCGGTCATGCACGATGTCCGCAACATCGCCGTCCTCGAGAAAGACGAAGTCACTGGTACGTGAGATCAGCGCCGCCACATCCGAGGCGATCAGGATGGCGTCATCGGCCAGCCCGATGACCAGCGGGCTCCCGCGCCGCGCGGCGACCAGGCGACCGGGCTCGTCCCGGCAGATAACGCCCAGCGCGAACGCACCCTCCAGGTCGGCGACCGTCGACTGCACCGCCTCGAGTAGTTCCTGACCCTGCTCGAGGTAGCGATCGATCTGGTGCACGATAACCTCGGTATCGGTCTGCGACGTGAAAAGGAAACCGTCCGCACGCTGTTGCGTACGCAGGGCGTCGTGGTTCTCGATGATGCCGTTGTGCACGAGCGCCACGCGTTCGTGACAGACGTGCGGGTGCGCGTTCTTTTCGCTGGGTACGCCATGGGTCGCCCAGCGGGTGTGGGCGATGCCGGTCAGGCCGCTCAGCGGCGTGCTCTCCAGGGCCTTCGCGAGTTCCGCCACCTTGCCGACCTTGCGCACGCGTTCCAGCCGGGCGCCGTTGGTCTGCACGGCGACGCCGGCCGAGTCATAGCCGCGGTATTCGAGCCGTCGCAGGCCGTCTATCAGTACCGGCACGGCATCCTGCCGTGCCGCGACACCCACTATTCCGCACATAAGTCCTGCCTTTCTTCACTTCTCACGTTTCACGACTCACGGTTTACCGCTTCTTCGCCGGTCGCTTCCAGCCGCGGCGCGTCGTCTGCTGGGCGCGGCTAAGTGTCAGCTCGCCGGCCGGCGCATCGCGGGTGATGGTCGAACCTGCGCCGATGGTCGCACCGTCCTCGACCGTTACCGGCGCGACCAGCTGGGTATCCGAGCCTATGAATACGTCGTCGCCGATGACGGTGCGGTGCTTGTTGGCCCCGTCGTAGTTGCAGGTGATCGTGCCGGCACCGATGTTAACGCCGCGGCCGATCGTGGTGTCGCCGATGTAACTCAGGTGATTGACCTTGGAACCGGCGCCGATATCCGATTTCTTGATCTCGACGAAGTTTCCCACATGGGTGTGGTCATCGAGCCGGGTCTCCGGACGCACGCGTGCGAACGGTCCTATGCGTGCGCCGCTGCCGATCACCGCATCCTCGATCACGCAGTTGGCGAGGATGACGACACCGTCACCGGCCTGGACGTTGCGCATGACGACGTTCGGTCCGACGGTCACGCGGTTGCCGAGCCGGATCTCACCTTCGAGTACGGCGTTGACGTCGATGACCACGTCCTGTCCGGCATCCAAGTTGCCGCGCAGGTCGAATCGCGCCGGGTCTATCAGCGTCACACCCTCGCGCATGCAGCGCTGTGCCTGGCGGCGTTGAAAGTATCGCTCCTGTGCCGCCAGCTGGGCGCGGTCATTGATGCCCATGACCTCCTCGACGGTATCCGCCGTAAAGCCACGCACGCTGACACCGTCGTTGACGGCGCGCACGACCACGTCGGTGAGGTAGAACTCGCCCTGTGCATTGCTGTTGTCCAGCTCCGCCACCCAGCGGCGCAGCTTCGCGGCGGGCGCAGCGATGAAACCGGTGTTGACTTCGTGCAGGGAACGCTCGGCGGCGCTGGCATCCTTTTCCTCGACGACGCCGCAGATGCTGCCGTCGGCGTTGTGCAGGATGCGGCCGTATCCGGTCGGCACCTCCAGTTCCGCCGTGAGCAGCCCGACAAAGCCCTGCGCGGCGATCACGCACAGCGGATCGAGCGTCTCTTCGCGGATCAGCGGCACATCACCATACATCACCAGCACGGTATGGCCGTCCGGGATGTCCGGCATGGCCTGCGCGACGGCGTGCCCGGTACCCAGCTGCCTGTCCTGCATGACCCAGTGGACAGCGGCATCCGCGAACTCGCGGCGCACACGCTCCGCGTCGTGTCCGATAACGACATGAATATCAGAGGCATGGAGCCTGTGCGCGCTGTCGATGACATGATCGAGCAACGGCCGGCCGCCCAGCGGATGCAGGACCTTGGGCAGTTCCGAGCGCATGCGCGTACCCTGGCCGGCGGCGAGAATGACAATACTCAGTGGCATATCTGCAGGCATTTTCCGTCGCGTGCACTATTGCACAGTCGACCGCACCGGCGCAAAGGAATTTCCGCTGCCGCCGGCCGGCACCGCACGACGGCTGCGCCCGGCGGACGGCGCGTGCCGGCATCGTGCGGAAATAGATCCGGAAAACATGGCCCTGTATCGGCCCGGTGGGCGGGATGTTTATGCGCGCGAACGGGTCAGTGCAGCACCGGCATTTGCATGGGTTCGACACCGTTCGCCATCTCGTCCGGCGTCGCGTCCCGGATCGCGGTGACCCGGATATGGAACACGATGGTCTTGCCGGCCATCGGATGGTTGCCGTCCACCGTCAGTCTGCCGTTCTCGATGCGGGTGACGGTGAAGGAACGGGTATCGCCCTGATCGTTCATCATCTCCACCTCCGCGCCGACGTGGCGGAACTCGGCGGGGACGTTTTCCAGATCGTCGGTATAGGTGAGATTCGGGTCGTGCGCACCGAAACCCTCTTCCGGCGTCAGTTCGACCTCGACGGTATCACCGACCACGCTGCCTTCCAGTTCCAGCGCGACCCTCTCGAACAGATCGTGCGGGCCGCCGTGGACATAGCTGATGGGGAGATCGGACTGCTCGATGACGTTACCGGACTCGTCGACGATCGAGTAGGTGAACGACACGACCTTGTTCCGGCCGACGAACTGATCGGACATCAGCGTTTCTTGCGCAGCTTGCGTATCGCGGCCAGCTGTGCAATGGACTCCGCCAGTTCCGCCTGTGCCCTGGCGTAATCGATGTCCGCGACCTTGTCGGCAAGCAACCGCTCGGCGCGTCCCTTCGCTTCCAGCGCCTGCGCCTCGTCGAGATCGTCGGCGCGGATGGCGGTGTCGGCCAGCACGGTCACCATGTGGGGCTGCACCTCCAGCATGCCGCCGGACACGTAGAATGACAGCTCGTCGCCGTCCTGCAGCTGCACCCTGACCTCACCGGGCCTGAGGCGGGTCAGCAATTGCGTGTGGCGCGGTGCGATACCGACCTCGCCCATCTCGGCGGGTGCGAAAACCATCGTTGCCGTGCCGGAATAGACCTCGGCCTCGGCGCTGACGATATCGACATGCAGGGTCATTGCCATTAGCTCTTACTCTTACAGGGTCTTTGCCTTCTCGACCGCTTCCTCGATGCCGCCGACCATGTAGAACGCCTGTTCCGGCAGTGCGTCATAATCGCCGTTGACGATACCCTTGAAACCGGCAATGGTGTCTTTCAGCGTCACGTACTTGCCCGCTGAGCCGGTGAAGGTCTCGGCGACGAAGAACGGCTGCGACAGGAAGCGCTGGATCTTGCGGGCGCGCGTCACCACCAGCTTGTCATCCTCGGACAGCTCGTCCATGCCTAGAATCGCGATGATGTCCTTGAGCTCCTTGTAACGCTGCAGCGTACCCTGCACGGCACGCGCGGTATCGTAGTGGTCGGCACCGACCACGTTCGGGTCCAGGATGCGCGAGGTGGAATCGAGCGGGTCCACGGCCGGGTAGATGCCCAGCTCGGCGATCTGCCGCGACAGCACCAGCGTCGCGTCGAGATGTGCGAAGGTCGTCGCCGGCGACGGGTCGGTGAGGTCGTCCGCCGGCACGTACACAGCCTGGAAGGAGGTGATGGAACCCGTCTTGGTGGAGGTGATGCGTTCCTGCAGCACGCCCATCTCCTCGGCCAGCGTGGGCTGGTAACCGACCGCGGACGGCATGCGGCCGAGCAGCGCGGACACCTCGGTGCCGGCCAGCGTGTAGCGATAGATGTTGTCGATGAACATCAGCACGTCGCGGCCTTCGTCGCGGAAGTACTCGGCCATGGTGAGGCCGGTCAGGGCGACGCGCAGCCGGTTGCCCGGCGGCTCGTTCATCTGTCCGTACACCAGCGACACCTTGTCGATAACGCCGCCTTCCCGCATCTCATGGTAGAAGTCGTTGCCCTCGCGGGTGCGTTCGCCTACACCGGCAAATACCGAATAGCCGGAATGCTCGACGGCGATGTTTCGGATCAGCTCCATGAGCGTCACGGTCTTGCCCACACCGGCGCCGCCGAACAGGCCGACCTTGCCGCCCTTGACGATCGGCATGATAAGGTCGATGACCTTGATGCCGGTCTCGAGGATCTCCAGCCCCGCTGCCTGCTCGGCAAAGTTCGGCGCCGGACGGTGTATGGGCATGCTGGTCTCGGCACCGATCTCGCCGGCATCGTCCACCGGGTTGCCCAGCACGTCCATGATGCGGCCCAGCGTCTTGATACCCACCGGTACCTTGATCGGTTCACCGGTATTGAGCACCTCGAGTCCCCGGCGTACGCCGTCGGTGGAGCCCATGGCGATAGTGCGCACGACACCGTCACCCAGCTGTTGCTGCACCTCCAGCGTCAGGTCCGCCGCACCGACCTTCAGGGCATCATAGACCTTCGGTACGCTGTCGCGCGGAAATTCCACGTCGACGACGGCACCGATAATCTCAACAATGTTGCCAGCACTCATTATGGTTTCCTCATTGCTCTAATCATTCTTGCGTCCAGGAATGCTTTGCGAGGCCGCTCACCTGCATCCTGCCCTGTTGCGGCATCCGTACATTCCGGTACTTCGCGCAATCGCACATTTCAAACGTATCGCGACGCGGTCCGCTCCTGCATCAGATTTATCAAACCGCCGCAGCACCACCGACGATCTCGGAGATCTCCCGGGTGATCGCCGCCTGGCGCGCCTTGTTGTAGACGAGCTGCAGCTCGTCGATCAGGTTGCCGGCATTGTCGGTCGCTGCCTTCATGGCGACCATGCGGGCTGCCATCTCACAGGCAATGTTCTCCACCACACCCTGGTAAACCAGGGATTCGATGTAGCGGATCATCAGGGCATCCATGACCGGTTGCGAATCCGGCTCGTAGATGTAATCCCAGTGCACCTTGAGATGATCGTCCTCATCGCCCGACACCGGAATCAGCTGAGTGACCTCGGGCTCCTGGCTCATGGTGTTCACGAACTTGTTGTTCACCAGGTACACGCGGTCGATCTCGCCGGCCTCGTAGGCGTCCAGCGTCACCTTGACGGTGCCGATCAGCTCGATGACCGATGGCTTGTCGCCGAGGTGCATCGCGGTGGCGGTGATGTTGCCGCCCATGCGCTTGAAGAACGAATTCGCCTTGCTTCCGATCAATGTCAGGTCGATTTCGAGTCCGGCCGCGCTCCATTCCCTCATCGCGGTGATGGCCTTCTTGAACAGGTTGATGTTCAGGCCGCCGCAGAGACCTCGATCCGTCGAGATGACGATCAGGCCGATGCGTTTCGCCGGACGCTCGATCAGGTAGGGATGATTGTATTCCGGATGCGATTGTGCGACGTGCGCGATCACGTTCTGGATACGTTGGGCGTAGGGACGCGTAGCCAGCATACGATCCTGCGCCTTGCGCATCTTGCTCGCAGCCACCATCTGCATCGCCTTGGTGATCTTCTGCGTGTTCTTGATGCTCGCGATCTTGGAGCGGATTTCCTTCGCGCCTGCCATGTCAGCCCTCTGTTCCCGTGCCCGAAGGCTACCAGGTACCGGTCGCCTTGAAATCTTCCACGGCGGACTTGAGGCCGGCCGCGATTTCGTCGTTGTAGTCGCCGCTTTCGTTGATCCTGTCCATCAGCGCAGCCTGGCTGGCATGCATATAAGCGTGCAGTGCGTGCTCGAAGTCTACTACCTTGTTCAGCGCGACGTCGTCCAGATAGCCCTGGTCGGCCGCAAACAGCGACACCGCCATCTCGGCGACGGACAGCGGAGTATACTGCTTCTGCTTCATCAGCTCGGTTACGCGCTGTCCGCGTTCCAGCTGCTTGCGGGTCGCCTCGTCGAGATCGGATGCAAACTGCGAGAACGCCGCGAGCTCGCGGTACTGCGCCAGCGCGAGACGCACGCCGCCGCCGAGTTTCTTGATTACCTTGGTCTGTGCCGCGCCACCCACGCGCGAGACTGAGAGGCCGGCGTTGATGGCCGGGCGGATACCGGCGTTGAACAGGTCCGATTCCAGGAAGATCTGCCCGTCGGTGATGGAGATCACGTTGGTCGGCACGAACGCGGATACGTCACCGGCCTGCGTCTCGATGATCGGCAGCGCGGTCAGCGATCCGGTCCTGCCCTTGACCGCGCCGCCGGTGCGCTTCTCCACATCGGCCGCATTGATGCGCGCGGCACGCTCCAGCAGGCGTGAGTGCAGGTAGAACACGTCGCCCGGATAGGCCTCGCGACCCGGCGGACGGCGCAGCAGCAGCGAAACCTGGCGATAGGCCCAGGCCTGCTTGGTCAGGTCGTCGTAGATGATCAGTGCATCCTCGCCACGATCGCGGAAATATTCGCCCATGGAGCAGCCGGCGTACGGAGCGATATACTGCATCGCGGCGGATTCGGCCGCGGTGGCGGCGACGACGATGGTGTGTTCCATCGCGCCGAACTCCTCAAGTTTACGCACCACGGTGGCGACGGAGGAGTTCTTCTGGCCGACGGCGACGTAGATACATTTTATTCCGGTGCCCTTCTGGTTGATGATGGCATCGATGGCGACCGCAGTCTTGCCGGTCTGCCTGTCACCGATGATCAGTTCGCGCTGGCCACGGCCAATCGGCACCATGGAGTCGATGGCCTTGAGTCCTGTCTGCACCGGCTGATCCACCGACTGGCGCGCGATCACGCCCGGTGCGATCTTCTCGATCGGCGAGGTTTCACTCGTCTCGATGGGGCCCTTGCCGTCGATCGGATTGCCGAGCGAATCGACCACGCGGCCCAGCAGCTGCTCGCCCACCGGCACCTCGAGGATGCGCCCGGTGCACATGACGCTGTCACCCTCTGTGATGGATTTGTAGTCGCCGAGGATAACCGCGCCCACCGAGTCGCGCTCGAGGTTGAGCGCCATGCCGAACACGCTGCCGGGAAACTCCAGCATCTCGCCCTGCATGACATCGGCGAGTCCGTGAATGCGTGTAATGCCGTCGGTAAGGCTGACGACCGTGCCCTCGGTACGCGCCTGCGAGACGGTCTGGAATTGTTCGATCCGGCTCTTGATGAGCTCGCTGATTTCAGTCGCATTGAGTTGCATAGTCAGTTACCTTGGAATAAACCTTCAGTTCAGTGGCTCAGTGCCGTACCCAGGCGTTCCAGCTTGCCGCGCACGGAGCCGTCGATGACCAGATCGCCGGCGCGGATGATGGCGCCGCCCAGCAGTGCCGCGTCGGTCTTGCAGCTCAGCTCGATTTCACGCCCCAGGCGCCGGCGCAGGCTCTCGATGATCTGCGCCTGCTGCGCCTCGGTGGCCGGATACGCCGTGGTCAGCTCGGCCTGCACACGCCCCTCGGCCGCACGGCGCTGTATCTCGAACAGCGCGGTGATATCCGGCAGCAGAGCGAGGCGGCGGTTTTCCGCGAGCACGCGCACGAAGTTGGCGCATTTTTCATTGAGCCGCTCGCCGCCGATCCCAATGACCAGGTCGGACAGCTGCTTTTCGGTCACGCGCGGGTTGTCGATCAGCTCGCGCATGGCAGGATCTGCCGCGACTGCCGCGAGCAATGCCAGCATGTCCGACCATTCCTTCAGGGCGTTGTGCCCGCTGGCGAACAGGAACGCGGCTTGTGCATAGGGACGTGCGACGGTCTGGGATTCGGCCATGATCCCCGCCTACAGTTCCGCAGCCAGTTTTTCGAGCAGTTTGGCGTGCGTATCCTCGCTGACCTCACGCTCTAGCACCTTGCCGGCACCGGCCAGCGCAATGGAAACGACCTGCCCGCGCAGGTTCTCCTTGACGCGATTGACCTCCTGCTCGATCTCGGCCTGGGCCGCGGACTTGATGCGGCTGCCCTCGGCGCGCGCATCTACCTTGGCCTCGTCGACGATCTCGGCGGCACGCCTGTCGGCACGGTTGATGATCTCGCCTGCCTGCGCCTTTGCGTCACGCAGGATTTCACGGGCACGTTCCTCTGCCAGATCCTTCTCGTGCCTGCCGCGTTCGGCCGCGGCCAGGCCATCGGCGATCTTCTTGCGGCGTTCGTCGAGCGCGGCCATGATCGGCGGCCAGACGAACTTCATGCAGAACCAGACGAACAGGATAAAGGTGATGGTCTGCCCGAGCAGTGTCGCATTGAAATTCATGCTTGCACCTCAGTGTGGTAACAGTTTCCGCTGACCGGTATCACGAAACCACGGCGAACATGACGTACAGGGCGAGACCGACCGCGATCATCGGCACGGCGTCGACCAGGCCCATGACGATGAAGAACTGTGTGCGCAACATCGGGATCAGTTCCGGCTGGCGCGCGGCGCCTTCCAGGAATCGGCCCCCGAGAATACCGATACCGACAGCGGCTCCCAGCGCGCCAAAACCGAACATCAGGGCGGCTGCGATATAGAGTAATGCGTTTTCCATTTTGCTCTCCTAAAGTTGCGTACCGTTCAATTTGAAGAATTCAGTGGTGTTCCTGGTGCGCCATGTCCAGGTACACGATCGTCAGCGTCATGAAGATGAACGCCTGCAGGGTAATGATCAGGATATGGAAGATCGCCCAGCCAAGCTGCAGCAGGCCGCCTGCGGTGTCCATCACCGGACCGCCGCCGTACATGAGCGCGATCAGGATGAAGATCATTTCGCCGGCATACATGTTTCCGAACAGTCGCAGTGACAGCGAAACCGGTTTCGAGATCAGGGTGACGCCTTCCAGTATCAGATTGATCGGGAACATCCATTTCGGGAACGGCTGGAAGGCCAGTTCGCCGAAGAAGCCGCCGATGCCCTTGATCTTGATGCTGTAGTACAACACGAGCACGAACACCGACAGCGACAGGCCGAAGGTGACATTCGGGTCCGTGGACGGCACGATCTTCAGGAAGACGTGATGCGGATCGAGACCGAGCAGATGTTCGCCCACCCACTGCGTGACGAACGGCAGGTGATCCACGGCCATCAGGTCCATCAGGTTCATCAGGAAGATCCAGACGAACAACGTCAGCGCCAGCGGCGCGACCAGCGGGTTGCGGCCGGTGAAGGAGCCGCGCACGCTCTCGTCGATGAACTCGATGATCCATTCAACGAAATTCTGCCAGCCTGACGGCGTATCGACGGACGCCTTGACGGCCGCCTTGCGGAACAGCCAGAGGAACAGCACACCGAGCAGGATCGAGAACAGCATGCTGTCGGCGTTGATGGCCCAGAAACCCATCCCGGCCGCCTCCTGGGTGGAGTGCGCGAACCCCCAGTGCCCGGCATGCTCGTGGCCCTCGGGAAACTGGCCGAAGGTGAGATTGGTCAGGTGATGCTTGATGTATCCCGACGATGTCAGCGTCTCAGACGACATGGCATGCAGATTTCCCTTTCAACCCCATGAATAGGAGGGCCAGCGGACCCGTCGCGAAGCCGGCAAGCACGGCGAGCGGATCCAGCCGCCACACGCCCAGCCCCAGCGCGAACAGCAGCGCGATGACCACGAAGCGTTCCAGCGCCGTGCGGTACAGCACCCGGATACTCTCACCGGCACTCAGGGCACGACCCTTGTCAGCCCGCCGCTGACGCCAGCACAACAGCCCGAGATTGACTGCGGCCATCACCCCGCCAAACCCGGCCGAGCCCGCCTGGAATCCGCCATACAAAATGTAAAATCCTGTCGAGGTTGTGGCGAGCAAGGCAATCGCCAGCGCTGCCAGCATCCGGACGTCGCGCGCCATGGCCACTATTATCAACCTTTTTCAATAAGTTACGCGTTGCCAGCTGGAAGATCACGCGCGTAAGGGGCTGCACATGAAAGAAAAACCGGCCACGAGGCAGCCGGGGATTATAAGGACGGTCTATGGGAGGGGTCAATCGATTATGGTCAGTGGATATGCTCCAGGATCCCGTCGAGCTCGTCCAGACTGTTGTAGCTGATCTCCAGCTTGCCCTTGCCGCCGCGACCGGGCCGGATCGAGACGCTGGCGCCGAGCCGGTCCGCCAGGCTGGCCTCCAGCTGGCGGACATTCGGATCCTTGCGCGGCGGCGACGGCCTGCCGGCCCGCGGCTGCTGCAGGTGTTTGACCAGGCCCTCCGTGGCACGCACGCTCAGACCGCGCGCAAGCACCTGTCGTGCCGCCTCGATCTGGACCTGGCTTGACAGCGATAGCAGCGCCCGCGCATGCCCCATCTCCAGTTCGCCGCGCTCGACCATGGCCTTGACGGCGGCATCCAGGTCGAGCAGCCGCAGCAGGTTGGAGACGGCGGCCCGGGAACGTCCCACGGCCTCGGCGGCCTGCTCGTGGGTGAGCTCGAATTCCCGGATCAGCCGGTCGAGCGAGGCGGCCTCTTCCATCGGATTCAGGTTTTCGCGCTGGATGTTCTCGATGAGCGCAATGGCGATGGCGGCACGGTCCTCCACCTCGCGCACGATGGCCGGTATTTCGTGCAAGCCGGCCAGCTGGGCCGCACGCCAGCGCCGCTCGCCGGCGATGATCTCGTAGTCGCCGGTATCGAGCCGGCGCACCACGATCGGCTGCAGCACGCCCTGGGCGCTGATCGAATCGGCGAGGTCCTGCAAGGATTCCTTGTGCATGTCGATGCGCGGCTGATACCGGCCGCGGCAGATGACATCGACCGGCAGCCTGCACAGCGTGCCGTCGACCGGGGCGGACGGCGCTACCTCCGCGGCGGCGGTCGGCTCCGGCGTCACGCGCACCGGCCAGGGGCCGGCCGAGGTGTGTTGCTGGACCCCCGCCGCGGGCGCCGCTTCCGTTGCCGGGCGCGCACCCGAACCCAGCAGTGCATCCAGACCCCGGCCCAAACCGCGTTTCTTAACAGCCATGTGAATCACCGTCGATTGTCTGTCGATCAAAATTATGTTGCATCTGACGCCTCGGTGGTATCGGCGTTGGTGGTCTGTACCGGCGCCTCGGCAACCGACTCCGGTGTGACCAGCGGTGCATGACGCCGCAGGTATTCGCCGGCCAGCGCCAGATAGGCCATGGCACCGCGCGAGCTCTTGTCATAGCGCAATACCGGCAGGCCATGGCTGGGCGCCTCGGCCAACCGGACGTTGCGGGGAATGATCGTGCGGTAGACCCTGTCGCCGAAGTGCTGCTGCAGCTGCGCGGAGACCTCCGTCGCGAGCCGGTTGCGCGCATCGAACATGGTGCGCAGCAGTCCCTCGATGGCAAGTTCCGGATTGACCGCCATGCGCACGTGTTCCACGGTATCGAGCAGCGCGGACAGGCCTTCCAGTGCGTAATACTCGCACTGGATCGGGATCAGCACACCGTGCGCGGCGGCCAGCGCGTTGACGGTAAGCATGTTCAGCGACGGCGGACAATCGATCAGGATCACGTCGTAGTCGCCCAGGACGTAACTGAGTGACGCGCGCAGGCGGCGTTCGCGGTCGTCCTTGGCCATCAGCTCGACCTCGGCCGCCGTCAGGTCGGCGTTGCCCGGCAGGATATCGTAACCGGCCATATCCGCGTGCACGATCGCGCCGCGGATATGGATGTGACCGAGCAGTACGTCGTAGGCGGTGCGACTGATGTCGTGCTTGTCGATGCCGCTGCCCATGGTTGCGTTGCCCTGTGCATCGAGATCTATCAGCAACACGCGCCGTCCCGTCTCCGACAGCGATGCAGCGAAGTTGACGCTGGTGGTGGTCTTACCGACACCGCCTTTCTGGTTGGTTACGGCAAGTATCCTGCCCGTCATGCGTCTGCCTCCCGATTACCGGCGGCGGCCTGCATGGCGACCACGTGTCGCTCGGCGTCCAGCCCCGGCACCTTCAGTGAAATGACCTCAGCGCTCACGCCAATGTCCTCCAGACATTCGAGTTCCGTCATCGGGTAGACACCCTTCATCGCCAGCATCCGGCCCTCCTCGCGGCACAGGCGCAAGGCATGCCGGTAGTAGTCGGGCAGGTCGGAGAAGGCACGGCAGATGGTGGTATCGAACAGCTCGTCGGGCTGGTAGTCCTCAATGCGCGTGTTGACCAGCGTGACATTGTCGAGGTTGAGTATGCCGAGCGTCTGCTGGACGAAGCGCAGCTTCTTGCTACTGCTGTCGAGCAGCACGAATTCGAGCGTCGGGCAGGCGATGGCCAGCGGGATGCCCGGCAGCCCCGCACCCGTGCCGATATCGAGGATGCGGTCACCGTGCAGGTGTCCCACGATCGTCAGGCTGTCGAGTATGTGGCGCGTGATGATGTCGGTGGGTTTGCGCACCGAGGTCAGGTTGTAGATCCGGTTCCAGTTCATCAGCTCGGTGACGTATTCCATCAACAGCTCGTCACCGCCCAGGCGTTCTTCCAGGCCCAGTTCCAGGATACCGTCTTCAAGCAGTTCGCCGGGGTTTACATACCCGCTGTTACGTCCCTTGCGATTGCGGTTGTAGAGTCCGGTGTACATGTCCTGTCAGTTGCGCTGGCGTAGGCTAGGCGCGCCTGCGTACCAGCCGCTTATTCTTGAGGTGTATCAGCAACAGCGAGATGGCCGCCGGTGTGACGCCCGGTATACGCGCTGCCTGGCCGATGGTCTGCGGTCTTGCATCCAGCAACTTCTCGCACACTTCGCTGGACAGGCCACGTACCGCATTGTAATCGAATTCCAGCGGCAATGTTTGTTCCTGGTGGCGGCGCTGGCGATCGATCTCGCCGGCCTGCCTGTCCAGGTAACCTGCGTACTTCGCCTGGATCTCGACCTGTTCGGCCACGGCCGCATCGACGGCCGGCGGTCCGAGTCCGTCGATGGCGGTCAGTGCGCGGTAGCCCAGCTCCGGACGGCGCAGCAATTCAGCGGCCGGCTGCGCGCGTGCCAGCGGTTTGTGGAGCAGGGCGGAGACGGCACCGCCGGTAGGGCTGTCCGGTTGCACCAGCAGGGCGGCGAGCCGTTGCTGCTCACGCTCGATGGCGGTGCGCTTTGCGCAGAAAGCCGCCCAGCGCCGCTCGTCCACCAGCCCGAGCCGGCGGCCGGTCTCCGTGAGGCGCAGGTCGGCATTATCCTGACGCAGCGAGAGGCGGTATTCCGCACGACTGGTGAACATGCGGTAGGGTTCGCTGGTACCACGCGTCACCAGATCGTCGATCAGCACGCCGATGTAGGCCTCGTCGCGACCCGGTGTCCAGGGCTCGCGGCCCTGGGCCTGGCGCGCCGCATTCAGGCCCGCAATCAATCCCTGCGCGGCCGCCTCCTCGTAGCCGGTGGTTCCGTTGATCTGTCCGGCGAAGAACAGTCCGCGGATCACCCGGGTCTCGAGTGAATACAGCAGGTCGCGCGGATCGAAGAAATCGTATTCGATGGCATAGCCGGGGCGGGTGATGTGCGCGTGCTCGAAACCGGAAATGGAATGCACCAGCGCCTGTTGCACCTCCCAGGCCAGGCTGGTGGAGATCCCGTTCGGATAGACCTCGTGGGTATCCAGGCCCTCCGGCTCGATAAAGACCTGGTGCGCGTCGCGCCCGGCAAAGCGCACCACCTTGTCCTCGATGGACGGGCAATAGCGCGGACCGGCCCCCGTGATCTCCCCGCTGTAGAGCGGCGAGTCGCCGAGGCCGGCACGGATGATGTCGTGGGTTCGCGCATTGGTGCGAGTGATATGGCAGCTGACCTGGCGCGGATGCTCGTCCGCACGGCCCAGAAGGGACATGACCGGCACCGGTGTGTCGCCGGGCTGCGCCTGCAGACGGCGGTAATCGATGCTGCGTCCGTCGATACGCGGCGGCGTGCCGGTCTTGAGCCGCGCGACACGCAGCGGCAGCTCGCGCAGGCGCTGGGCGAGGGCATTGGCCGGAGGATCACCGGCGCGTCCGCCGGCATAGCTGGATGGACCGATGTGGATACGCCCGCCGAGGAAGGTCCCGACCGTCAGCACCACGGCACGGGCGCGGAAACGCAGGCCCATCGCGGTCACCACCCCGGTGACGCGTCCGCCCTCGACGACCAGGTCCTCGACCGCCTGCTGGAAGAGCTGCAGCCGGTCCTGGTTTTCCAGGGTCTGGCGTACCGCACGCCGGTACAGTTGCCGGTCTGCCTGCGCCCGCGTGGCGCGGACGGCGGGTCCCTTGCTGGCGTTCAGCACGCGGAACTGGATGCCGGCCCGGTCGGTGGCCAGCGCCATCAGACCGCCCAGCGCATCGATCTCGCGCACCAGGTGGCTCTTGCCGATGCCCCCGATCGCCGGGTTGCAGCTCATCTGGCCCAGCGTTTCCAGCTTGTGTGTCAGGAGCAGGGTATGTGCACCCAGCCGTGCCGCTGCCAGCGCCGCCTCGGTGCCTGCATGACCTCCCCCCACGACGATGACGTCATAGTGTGTCGGGCCTGCGCTCATGTTCGCTCCCCGTCAACAGCAGCCGGAATTCTACGCCCCGCCTGAAAAAGCTGGCAATGGCTCGCGCCGGCGGGGGTAACCG